>ENA-UERK01002923-UERK01002923.1-human-gut-metagenome-genome-assembly--contig:-NODE-2923-length-10775-cov-37.335951_pt1 | contig 10775 bp, 8 predicted proteins | sample MGYA00242957_ERZ507957 | MGnify/ENA primary metagenome ERZ507957 (study PRJEB26167, sample SAMN06115538) | human gut metagenome | host: Homo sapiens | place: China:Heilongjiang | collected 2015-11-06... | reverse complement strand
AATATATTTATATAGAAGTATATAGAAGTATATAGAATATAATTTCATAAAAGAAGAAAGGCTGGAATTTGGGAGTTCATCAAATCACATATCTTTACAGATTAACAATCTTAACGAATTCTAACGACAGAGTCATTTTGCCTCAATCGCTAGAAAAAGCCATCACTCGATATAGTGAAGTTGACTGCTTTGATGGCGAGCAGAGCCTCTCTCCGATAATTGAATGTCTTGTTTTAATTGTGTAACTGCCCCCATTGTCATGGCTTTCCATCGGTTCTTCTCTCCCCTCCTTCCACCACTCCATAGCCTTCGAAAGCCCAGTCTCATAGCTTCCTAAGTGCCAAAACTATGCTTTACGATGGAAAACTCATAGCTTTGTGAGGCGCAAAACTACGAGTTAGTTTTATTAACAGTTGATTAATATTATTTAATCCTGCGAATTCAACGCAGAGGATGGAATTCAGACATAAAAAAATATGGTATTTTATAATAGCATTACAATGGGGGCAGTTACACAATTCAAATATGACATTACATCTGCTAATTTACCTCTCATGCAATTCTTATTGCATACAAATCACGAATGCCCGATTTTCTACAACATCAAGTTCTATTTCAAGCGAGCTTGCGCCTTCTTCCTCCTACGATGCGAGATGATGTATCCTGACAGCAAGACGAGGGTGATAAGCAAGCCAGAGAGGAAGACGAAGAGGTCGGAAAGAGGGCCCAAGAAAGGGGAATAGCATCTGCCGACATGCAATTCGAGGGCGACATTCCACAATGACATGGGGGCAGTTTCACAAATCAAATCTGACATTGCATCCTTTTCATCCAAGATGTTAATGACTTGTCCCTTGGCATCCTCCACTCCCTTGGCGAAGTCAAAAACCATTGGTTCCCTGTCGAATAAATCCTCGGAATAGCCACAGACGAGGTTGTCGGAAATCGGAATCATCGAAGTCTCCTCGCTTGGCTTGCCAGTGAAGTAATCGAGAATCTGATTAGAAGAATGATTTACTGGGTTCCAGCGATATATCCCTCTGAATGAGCCGACAATCCAACCTCCCTTGCCATCCGATTCCCAGACCGTGACACCCATCGGGCTCAACTTCGGGCACTCATCATCAGGCAACATTTTCGGAGCTTGCGAGAAGTCCTCATCCACTCTCAGGAAGCCCTCCGAGGTGGAGACGAGCCAATCGCCTTGGACGGCATCCCAACGGATGGCACGGAGCTTGTCCTGCCATACATTGCCATCCTCTCCCACCGCCTGAGGCAGCTTGCTCAACACCAGCGGCACCATCAATGGCGGACGGAGGCACATGCCCGTAATGGCAATCCAGAGTGTCAGCACTATCGTGACATAACCTATCTTGTTATGCCACTTCATATTCCAAGCGAACAGCTTGCCGAGTCGCTTCATTCGATTTTTCGCAGCAAGTGAATTCTTCACTCTTCGTTCTTCACTCTTCACTTTCTTCGCTCTCCTGATGCCGTAAGGCAAGATGAAGCGGATGATGCCCGTAATGGACAACACGATGAGCACCAAAGCGATGGCATCGACCACAAGCTTGCCCGGCAAGCCGAAGAACTCACCACTGTGCAAATGCCAGACGAGTTTGAAAAGCGTCGTCTTCGGCTCATAATTTTTCGGAGCAGGGATGATTTTAGCTTCCACCCTATACTTTCCCAAAAAAGTCCCGACTTTTTCAGAAAAACCTCCCGACTTTTTTTCAAAAATATCGGGACTTTTTTCTGAAACTCCGCCCTTGGCACTTGAAGCTAATGACGAAGGAGACTCACTTACATCTATATTTGATGCTATCGGAGTGATTTCAAATATGCGAGAGCGAGTAAGAGCAACGACTTGGATGCTATTCTTCCCCAATGCCACATCCATGATACGCTCCTCATTGCCAGGCAGTTCCACCTTTTTCCATTGCTGAGCATTCTCATCATAACGATACACATCACGGAGGGCGGCGCACCACAACGAACCGTCCCTCGCCTGCACAAGATGGCGCACATTTCGCTCGTCAATGCTCTTAGGAAGACCAGCATTGAAGTCTTGCCAAGTCGAGAGTTGGTAATCGGTCAAGAAGACACCAGCGCAGCCATAGACCAAAATGGAGTCAGAAAACCCCTCAGATATGGCTAGAGAACCAGAATTCTTCACCACCGTCCCCTTCACGACCCCATTGTTGAAATTCTTGATATGATAGCTCGCAGGAAGCCACTTCCTGCTCACCTCACAGCCCGAAAACACCTCACGATGATTCAAGATGATGCCCGACACGCAGAACACCAACATGAACACCGACAACACCAATCCAAACCAGCGGTGGTATTTCTTCCAAGTAAAGTTATATTTCAATCTTGCCATATATCCAATCTAATCATTATCGAGTCGATGTCCTTTCAGCATCGCCCTACATTCATTTTTGGACTGCAAAGGTATATCATTTCTCTGATTTTCACAATACCCATATATGATGATTTCTCACAATAATTTACACTTTTCCCTTATCTTCTCACATTTTTACGTTAAAATAGCCATCTTATCGAATAAAAATGCAGAAAAGTCATTATTTTATTGTACCTTTGTCACCATCAAAAACTGGCGTGCCATATTTGCACACACAGACATATCTAGAATAAAAACCAATATTCATACATATTTATTTATGAAGAAGATATTCTTATCCGCTGCCCTCCTGGCAGCATCGCTCGCATCTTTCGCACAGCAGAATCCGCTGTGGATGCGCTACCCTGCCATCTCGCCCGATGGCTCCACCATCGTTTTCGCCTACAAGGGCGACATCTACAGCGTTCCTTCACAGGGCGGTGAGGCTCGACAGCTTACCACCAACGCCGCCTTCGACTCCTACCCCATCTGGAGCCCGGACGGCAAGAAGATAGCCTTCGCATCCAATCGCGAGGGAAGCATGGACGTATATGTCATCAATGCCAATGGCGGTGCGCCTACCCGACTCACCACCAACAGCGGCTCGGAACTCCCCGTTGCCTTCAAGGACAACGACCACGTGCTCTTCTCCGCCAACGTGATGCCTACCGCCCAGAGCAACCTCTTCGCCAGCCGTGAGTTCTCACAGATATATGAGGTGAGCACACAGGGCGGTCGCCCGAAACTCTACTCCGTGCTGCCGATGGAGAACATCAGCATCAACGCCAAGGGACAGGTGCTCTACCACGACTGCAAGGGCTACGAGGACAAATGGCGCAAGCATCACACTTCGCCTATCACACGTGACATCTGGATGCTTGATGGCGGTAAGTATCAGAAACTCACCTCCTTCAAGGGCGAGGACCGCAACCCAGTATGGGCGCAAGATGGACAGTCGTTCTACTACCTGAGCGAGCAGAACGGCTCCTTCAACGTATATCATCGCAATGTCGGCAGTGGCAAGGACACCCAGGTAACCCACAATCAGAAGAACCCGATCCGATTCCTCACCTCCTCACAGAGCGGCTTGCTCTGCTACGGCTATGATGGCAAAATCTACACCGTCAAGGAGGGCGCCGAACCTCAGAAGGTGAACATCTCCATCACCACCGACAATGCCGAGCCTAGTCTCGTGCGCCAGATTCGCTCCAATGGAGCCACCGAGATCGCCCTCTCGCCTAGTGGAAAGGAAGTGGCTTTCGTGATGCACGGCGACGTGTATGTGACATCGGTCGATTACAAGACCACCAAGCGCATCACCGACACGCCTCAGCAGGAGCGCAACGTGAGTTTCTCGCCCGACGGCAGGGCTCTCGTCTATGCCTCCGAGCGCAACGGCGTATGGCAAATCTACCAGGCGAAAATCAAGAACGACAGCGACAAGAACTTCACCTATTGCACTGATATAGAGGAGGAAGCACTCACCCACAGCAACCTCACCTCGCAATATCCTGCCTACAGTCCGGACGGCAAGGAGGTGGCATTCTATGAGGATCGTGCCACACTACGAATTTTGAATCTGAAGTCGAAGGACGTGCGCACCGTGCTCGATGGCAAGTACAACTACTCTTACTCGGATGGCGACATCTGGTTTGAGTGGAGCCCTGACAGCAGGTGGCTCCTCTGCAGCTATATCGGCACAGGCGGCTGGAACAACACCGACATCGCACTGGTGAAGGCAGACGGCAAGGAGGTTCACGACCTCACCGACAGCGGATACAGCGACAGCAACGGCAAGTGGGTGCTCGGTGGCAAGGCGATGCTCTTCGAGAGCGACCGTGCCGGATACCGCAGCCATGGCAGTTGGGGTGCCGAGGACGATGCCTACCTGATGTTCTTCGACCTCGATGCCTACGACCGATTCCGCATGAGCAAGGAGGAACTGGAACTCGCCGAAGCCAACAAGGACGTGAAGGAGAAGAAGGCTGAGGAGAAGGAAGAGAAGAAGAAGGAAGACAAGCAGAAGAAAGCCGAGGAGAAGGGCAAGACCGAGGTGGAGAAAGTGAAGCCACTGGAGCTGGACATCGACAACTGCCGTGACCGCATCGTGCGCCTCACCGTCAACTCCTCTCGCATGGGCGATGCCATCCTCGACTCCAAGGGCGAGAAAATCTACTACCAGGCTGCCTTTGAGGGCGGTTATGACCTCTGGTGCCACGACCTGAAGGAGAATACCACCACTCTGATGATGAAGAACATCGGTGGCGGCGGCTTCGTTGCCGACAAGGACGTGAAGAACCTCTTCCTATGCAATGGCGGCATCAAGAAGATAGACTTGGCGAGCAAGCAGACCAAGGGCATCGACTTCGAGGCTCCGTTCAACTACAAGCCTGCCGAGGAGCGCCAGTATCTCTTCGACCACATCTGGCGACAGGTGAAGGACAAGTTCTACGACCCTAACCTACAGGGTGTTGACTGGGATGGCTATCGCAAGGTATATGAGCGTTATCTGCCTTATATCGACAACAATTTCGACTTTGCCGAGATGCTGAGCGAGATGTTGGGCGAGTTGAATGCCAGCCATACCGGTTGCCGTTACTATCCATCGGGCGCCTCCCTCCAGACAGCCGCTCTCGGTGTCTTCCTCGACCCCAACTATGAGGGCGATGGCTTGAAGATTCAGGAGATCATCAAGCGTGGTCCTTTCGCCGTGAAGAAGAACGAGGTGACTCCGGGCAGCATCATCGAAAAGATAGACGGTACGGAAATCAAGGCGGGCGAGGACTACAATGCGCTCTTGGACGGCAAGGCTGGCAAGAACGTGCGCCTCACCATCAAGAATGCCAAGGGCAAGCGTTTCGACCTCACCATCAAGGCGATTTCACAGGGAGCGCAGCAGGAGTTGCTCTACAAGCGCTGGGTGGATAGAAACCGCGCCATCGTGGATAGCGTTTCGGGCGGTCGCATCGCTTACGTTCACGTGAAGGCGATGAACAGCGAGAGTTTCCGCACGGTATATAGCGAGTTGTTGAGCGACAAGAATCGCAATCGTGACGCAGTGATTGTGGATGAGCGTCATAATGGCGGTGGCTGGTTGCACGACGACCTCTGTACCTTGTTGAGTGGCAAGCAGTACCAGGAGTTTGTGCCTCATGGCAAGGTAGTGGGCAAGGACCCATTCAATAAGTGGACGAAGCCATCCTGCGTATTGATTTGCGAGGACGACTACAGCAATGGCCATGGTTTCCCATGGGTATATAAGGAGTTGGGCATCGGCAAGTTGATTGGTGCTCCTGTGGCAGGTACGATGACGGCAGTATGGTGGGAGACGCTGATGGACAGAAGTCTTGTCTTCGGCATTCCTCAGGTCGGTTGTCGTGACATGCGTGGCACTTTCGGTGAGAACACCCAGCTGAATCCTGACATCGAGGTGTATAACTCTCCTGAGGATTACATCACGGGTCATGACACTCAGCTCATCAGAGCCGTGGAGGAAATGATGAAGGAGACGAAGAAGTAATTAAGGATTTTAGCCCTACTGCATTTTGCAGTAGCGCTAAAGTTAACTCATTTATTTTCAAGATATTAGCACAACTGATGGAGCAAAATACTCCATCAGTTTTTTACAACGTGACATAGTAATCCACCACTACATTGCTAATAGTTCCAGCCTGTCCACATTCTACCATCGACTTGGCGGTGAACTCTGCTTCCAATGAGTCATTAGCATAGACCTGCAAGACTACGACCTCGTCTAAGTCGGTCCTTAGTTGTACATTGTATAATTCCATATCAATCCAAATTTTAGGTATTTCATATGCAAAAATAGACATTCTTTAGACGATAAGCAAATTTTGAGGAGAGAATTTTCAAAAGAAAATAAAAAAAGACTGACGTGCCTAGTTACCATTTTGATACGAGAGGAACGTTTTAGCCCAAACTTCTTCACCTCCATCTTTAGAATGATGGCTTTGTAGAAGTTTCTGATGATAGCAGTCATTAACAGAAACACGGTGTTTTGAGCCATGAAGGATTTTGGCAATCTGTTCCAACCGAATCCATTATTCATGTCATCGAAGATTCGTTCCTTGCCTCCACGCAAGTTGTAGAACTCTACGATGTCACGTACACTGGTCTCGTAGTCATTGGTGAGGATACATCTATATGTGTATTCTCCCTCCCAAATGTCAAGCGGACCATCCTCACGTCTTTGTCTCTGAATGACAAGTCTATATGGCTTTCCCTTCCATTTCTCGACAAGAATGGAGTTCAGTTCGAACTCAATGCCATTGATTTCTTCTTTCTTCCATCCCGACAAGGCAAACATTGAGTCATATAAGGATGCGCATCTGTTTGCACGAATGTAGAATAGCTTGCAATGTGACTCAACCATGCTGACAATCTCTTCCGAACATGAGCCACAATCCATGCGAGCACGGTATATATGGACACCCGCATTTACCAAGCGATTAAAAATTCTCTCCAAGGTAGCCTTTTGGTAGAAACGGACATTTGTGTTTCCATCACGGTTCTCGATACCAACGATGTTGTCGGCGATATTGAAATCATACGACTTCCCCGAATCGGAAATATATGTGGTGTTCTTGCAAGTGAGTTCCTCTATCGCACGGAGTATCGTGTCAGCGCTACATGTGCGAAGCCTTGGATGCAATGAGAGATGTTTCATCAGATGAGTCGATACATCCTCTATGCATTTGCCTCCACAGAAGTAAACACACATCAAAGGACGGAAAATCTCACTATACTGATAGCCATAGAACTTGCAACGCAACCCCAAGGTTGAGTCTATCGTTTGGGACAAAAGAGCATCAAATTGCTCCATAATTGAAAATATTCCTCCAAAAGGAGTGAGTTTCTCAGATTTTATTTGTACTTTTGCCATGTCATTTATTGAATTCTCTTGTTTTTTTTGTAACACTAATATAAGTGAATTCTTTGACATGACAAAATCCTGAGCAACTTTTTGTTGCTCAGGTGCTTAAAAAATATTATAAACTATAGTGTTGCGGAATTAAGGAATAATAAATAAATTGACTATGATTTTTGAAATAGATGACATTATACCTTTCGTAAATAGAACGGAGCATGTAAATCATACAATACGCCAAATTATTAGATATGACTCTGGATATTTGAAGGATTTATTCATTAATGATAACAGAGTCTGCTTTTCAGAGAAGTGTCTTGCAGAACTGTTACGATTGACAAAAGGACATTTTGACAATTGGGAGAATGCAGAGACAAATAATGTCTTTAATGGTATAAAGATATACAAATCACCTTATCTGTTTGATTTCAATAACGAAGAAATTGTGAAAACGAACAAGGAAAGATTGAATTTGAGAATATAGTCGTCAAGTTAAGTTATTAAACAGATGATATTTATGTCTTCGGAATTTTGTTTTCTCTTGTAGAAAATAGCTATTATAATACAAAGGTGAGCATTGATATTTCCGTAATTATTAATCCAACGATAATGAAAATAATATCTGATAGTACTGATTTAATCTTATTGGATGAAGAAAGTGGTAGATTCTTCAGAGTCAATAAGGTTCCTTATACACCATCATTATCATATTGTTATGGTAGAAAGTTGTCTAATTATGATGATTCTAATAAGCAGAGTGCCACATCCAATACTAATCGGCCGATAGAATCGTATGAGGTAGGGTATATATTTAGTATAGATGATGGACCTAAAAGGGATATTATATTGAATGGACAAGTCGTATATACTAACAGAAAATATGGATATGCATTAAATGATGGCACTGTAAAAATAAAACCAATTTATGATATGTTATACTTTTGGGGCGACAAGATAAAAGCGCGCATCTGCATAAATCGTAATGAGTCAGTGTCAGGTTTTCTTAGGTCTACAGGTTGCAAAGATTTGAATTGCAAACCTCCTATTTTCACATTCTTGTCAAAGTTAAAGGTTCTTAGTGATATTGATTTGGTCACCCCGTACTCTTACGGTTTTGCTATTTGTGTAAGAAATAAGAAATTAGGGGTCATATCATCTTCGTTAGAGGTAGTTATACCTATGGTTTATGACTCTATAAACAATAATAATTGGTCTTTTCACAGCCCATTTTGTTTTAATACTTATGATTCGGAATATAGAGGCGTTGTTAATTTGACATATACAGATGATAAAGGATTGAAGCATAAAGAATTCGCAATCTTTAGAAATAATTCTGTTGTAAAAATAATCACTAAAAATATAGATTCAATGCACCTTGTAAATAAAGGTTTTGGATATAAAGCAAGAAAAGACGATCTTCTAGGATTCTATAATATAGATGGAGAAGAATTGTTACCATTATCTTTTAGCTCGATTAGTGATATTACGGCTAATATAATCTGTGTCACCAATAATGAGAAAACAGCTTTGTATAAAATAGAAGACAATAAAATAGTCTTGAAAACAGATTTTTTATATGAATGGGTTGATGGCGATTATCAAAACATAAATCAATATGGAATATCTGTCTGTGTATTATGCAATGGACGCTATATGTTTTTAAATAATGACTTTGAAATTGTTGATATTATTAACCATCACTTTTCTGAAAATATTAGAATAATAGCCTCCACATATGGAGACGGTTTGGTCGGATGTGAAGGTAAAAATTCTTATTATTTTTTAAACATGAATGGAGAAAAGTATGCAGGAACAGAAAAATTACGATTGTGGAATATTGAAAGAGGTTTTTATAAAGGTCTTGCTGTGGTTGACTTGTGGGATTATCATGATTTAAATGGCTATTATAGAGCTACAATTAATAAGAACGGAGAAATAACTGATAAGCATTATATTGAATGTGAGATGGTAGAACGGGGAAGCTCGGATGATATAGTAAATGATATATCAGATGCTTTTGACGGTTTAGCTGATGCTTATTGGAATATTGATTAATATAATAAATGTTAAGATTTAATTAAAATGTAAACGATAAATTACGATAAACAATATTACGCATGGAGTAATAGCCCGCAGTCAGTCTTTGTGCCCAACTGATGAAGGCATTGACTGCTGATTGTCTTGAGGCTTTATCTACAACGGTAGTCATTTACTAAGGGGGATATATTATCAATAAGATAATATCCCCATTGCATTTATCACGTCAATGCGCATAAGTCAAGGATAGTTGGTACTCAAACACAATTAAATCATCTCCTTATTACATTTCCTTGCCTCGGCAAATCACCTACAATCCCCTCCAATACCCTGTCCACCTTGGATAGTTTATCTTTTGACAAAGCATATATGCAGTCAATCGCCAGTCGGTTGGCTGCTATTTTTCTGTGTGCAAGAATGGTCTCTTCGCCACCAATGGAGGGGCGGTTTGCGCCACATGTTTCCAGATAGTTGTCCACAGCATCACGCATGGAGTAATAGCCCCAGCCAGTCTTTGCCCATCTGATGAGGGCATTGACGGTTGCTTGTCTTGGACTGTCGTTTTGTCGTTCGTTCATTATCACTTTTGTTTTTTATTGTTTAATCGTTGTTGTCTCTGTTGCCAAAGTTCATCTATTTCCTGACGGTGCTCGTCTTCGTCCGAGTAGAGCCATTCGATGTAGTCGGCTCGCTGTGAGGTGCGGTCATCCAGCCGGGAGAAATCACGGAGAAGGACATACTTCTCCTCGATGGTTCTCAGCCTTGCGTTGTCGTTGGCGATGATGCACAAGGCACATAAGAATACTGCCGACGATGTACACATGCAGATGTACCTCAAATCCGCAACTAAGCCCTTCAACGTCCTTCTTGCGTGTACATGTCCTCTCATTACTGAATTAGCAGATAAATTGAGGCTGAAACACCCACTTCTGCCTACAATATCCCCTTACCCCATAATGCGACTTGAGGCAATACGCAGTATCATACCCATAAGTTGTAGGCGTTATCCAAAATCTGTCAGGAACACATCCGCGTAAGCATTGTTACAGGTATAGATATTCAGCACATACCGCCTTGACGTCCTGATCCACTTGGCTGGTACAGAGACAAACCAGAAGACAAACGCTTTTATGCGACTTGTAGCCTTGAGTCCGAACCTCTTTACGTCAAGTCTTTGGATAATGGCCTTGTAGAAGTTACGGACAAGTGCTGTAAGAAGAAGGAACACAGTATTCTCTGCCATGAAGGATTTGGGCAATCTGTCCCACCCGAAACCATTGTTCATATCATCGAAGATACGTTCCTTTCCTCCACGAAGGTTATAGAACTCGACAATTTCTCTTGCGGAAGATTCATAGTCGTTAGTCATGATACAACGGTATGTGTATTCTCCTTCCCAAAGATCCTGCACACCATCCATCCGTTTCTGTCTTTGAATCACAAGTC
>ENA-UERK01002913-UERK01002913.1-human-gut-metagenome-genome-assembly--contig:-NODE-2913-length-10806-cov-3.516917_pt1 | contig 10806 bp, 12 predicted proteins | sample MGYA00242957_ERZ507957 | MGnify/ENA primary metagenome ERZ507957 (study PRJEB26167, sample SAMN06115538) | human gut metagenome | host: Homo sapiens | place: China:Heilongjiang | collected 2015-11-06... | reverse complement strand
GACTTGTTCAACAATGATGTTGCAAGCCGTGGCTTATTGTTTTAAATCTTAGAACCTTAGTTTTTTTTGTTATCTAAATTCTTAATTTCTTATTATCTTAATTCCTTATTTTCGTATCTTCTTTACTGTTTATGCTCTTATTTTCTTTTACTTCCTTTCCTTGATAAGGTCGTGCCGATAGGCATACAGCAAGTCTTGCAGGTCAGAAATCTGACGTTTCAGCTCAGTACCTATATCGGTGTCGGCCACTAACATTCTGCGATGCGACATCTCTATGATGTAGGTCGTGCTACGAATGTCAAGACACTTGCGTATGGCGTCGGCCGTACTGGTGAATGGTTCATGCTGTACAAGCTGGAAACCGCGGCTGTGATAGATGAGCGTGTAGCCAGCTATGCCCGTTTCTTTATGATAGGCCGAAGAAAAACCGCCATCAATCACCATCAACTTACCATCGGCTTTAATGGGGTTTTCGCCGTTTGCTACGTGTACAGGTACGTGTCCGTTGATGATGTGTCGGTTGGGTCCCGTCACACCGAAGGCATCCATAATGGCATCTACGATGTCGGGGTTATCGCGCAGCAAGAAGTAGTTGCCTTTTTCCTCCTTATGTGTTTCTTTATCGGCAATAAAGTAGCGTTCAAACGTAGCCATCTTCGACTTGTCGAACAGCGGGCTATTAGGTCCACACCATAAGTAAAGAAAATAGTCGGTAGCATATTTTCGCTCCTTGGGTGTAGCATCGTCTTGAAATGCTTTCCTAATGAGCATGCCAATATTATACAGCAAATCTTTGCCTTTATATTTCCTTCCAGGTGCAATTTCTACTTCTTTCAGTGTTCCATCTTCGTTCAGTGGGATAGAGGCGTGAAACAGCAGATTGTTGTTAAACACCGCATACATGCAGCCATGTTGCAGCAGCAAACGTATGTGCTTATGCAGCTTCTCGCTTACGCGGAACGTGTGCACCAACTTCTCCATCAAGTCTTCTTCCTCTGCGCTCAGGCGGTAAGGGTTTTTGGGGTCGATGGTAACAAAATTGTTGCTGCGCAATTCATACTGTTTTCCATCAATATCGATGGTGCCGTCGGTATAGTTGATATGGTTGAACAACAGACGGTCAGCCATGTTCCATTCAGGATGCTTGATGAACAGTTCGCCCTCAACCTTAAATTGTAGAATGGCTATTGCCTTGTGCATCAGTGTGATGAGGCGTCGCGTCTTGTCATCAACGTCGTTATCCTTGCCTAGCTTTGGCTCAAATTCAGTACATGGCTCATCGCCATACGTCTCCATGGCAAAGGTGGCCAGTGGCACCAGATTGATGCCGTAACCTTCTTCCAGTGTAGAGAGGTTTGCGTAGCGCAACGACAATCGTATGACATTGCAGATGCAAGCCTTGTTGCCAGCCAGTGCGCCCATCCATAAGATGTCGTGGTTGCCCCATTGTATGTCCCAACTATGATATTTTGCCAGTGTGTCGAGAATGATGTGTGCCCCCGAGCCACGATCGTAGATGTCGCCCAAAATATGCAACTGGTCAATTGACAGCCGTTGTATAACGTTACAAATGGCAATGATAAAGTCGTCAGCGCGTCCTGTTGAAATAATACTGTCGATGATGCCGTTTATATATGCAGTTTTGTTTACGTCGTCGGTGCGTTCATGCAACAACTCTTGTATGATATAGCTGAAGTCGGCGGGTAACGACTTACGTACCTTCGAACGTGTATATTTGCTCGATACCAGTCGGCAGATAGAAACCAAATAATGAATGGTGATGTGATACCAGTCGTTTATATCTGGTTCAGAAGCCTTTACCAGTTCCAACTTTTCGTCAGGATAATAGATCAGGGTGCATAGCTCGCGTTGTTCCGACTCGCGTAAGGTGTTTCCAAACAAGTCGTTCACCTTTCGGCGTATGTTACCTGAAGCGTTTTTCAGCACATGTCTGAACGCTTCATGTTCGCCATGCACGTCGGCCAAGAAGTGCTCGGTACCCTTCGGTAAGTTGAGGATGGCTTGTAAGTTGATGATTTCAGTGCTTGCCTCGGCAATCGACGGAAACGATTGCGATAGCAACTTTAGATATTATTGGGGTTTTGTGGGGTATGGTCGTTCGTGTGAAAATTATATTTTGTGTGTGCGGCCAGTGCCATCATGTTATTTTAAAGTTTATTTACAGCGTTTATTTTCAATTGCTTCTTGCTTCGTTTGATGGGCATGAAGCCTTCTGTTAGCAATGATTGCTCTTCCAGCAATGCCAGCAGTTCTTGGGTGAATGTTGTTATGCCCAACTTGGGTAACAGTGCCGTCAAGCGGTCTTCATCATAGTCGGTACGAATGAGCAGTTGTGCCGTTTCTTCCAATCGCTTGGTAGTTAGTAGTCCGCGTGTATTTAGATATTTGTCGTACAACAGTTGTTTGCTCACCACAGCTACTTCATCTGCTGCATCGACCTTTACCAAAGCCAACTTTTTCTCTATTGTTTCCTGCACTGTTCGTTCATGTTTTGCCATGGTAGTGTTATACAGATGTATCAGAGCTTTCGTCATCTCTTTGAACGAAGTAGCACCCGTAACTGCGGCATTGGCAATAGTGGCTACTTGAAGGTTGGGCACTGTTGTTTGTAGGGCTGCTGCTTCGGTTTCGCCTATTGCGTGTACGGCTGTAGCCCGTTTCAGTACTTGCTTCTTTAGCATCCGTCCCGATTTTTGTTTCAGTTCAGCATGTTTCTGAGTGTAGGTTGATAGGGCGTTACACACTGTCAATACCGTTGGTATTTTCAAGTCGTGATAGCAGTCAAGCAGGTGGCGTGTTTTCCAGTCGAACTCGCCAAACAGATGCACAATGTCAGGGTACTCATCGCCTATATGGTGTGCTGTGTCTTGGCTTATAATGCTACGCAACCCTTCTACCATGTCAAGGTATGCTTGGCACGAAGGGCCTTCAGAGGTGAAAACGATGCTTATATTCATATAACTGGGGCTTATTACTGATAACAATATAACGCTTGCTTATGGAAGCACTTGTTCACGGAAGCGCTTGCTTATTGTATAACGCTTGCTCATTGTATAACGCTTGCTCATTGTATAACGCTTGCTCATTGTATAACGCTTGCTTATTCTTATTGCCAGAAGATTGAGTTTACAGTTTATGACTTGAGAACACGTGTTTATCGGCATAAGCATAGCGTATGCGGTAGATGAGGCTATGCCAAAAGCCGCGAAGCTCGTAAGGGATGGCTCGCCAAGCCGACAGTTGTGTGTCGAAGCGTTTAAACATCTTGTTGGCGATGATGGTGCGAGCCACCAGCGTGCCGATAAAGGCCACACAGGCTGCAGCCAACATAATCCAGTTTTGTGAGATGGCCGCCCATGTGCCAAATGCTATGTCGGCAATATAGTTGGCATACAGACAGAAGGTGTCGAACATATGCAGAGCCCTGTAGCGGTTGATGCCTTGCAGTGAGCCACGATAATTGATAAAGCCTATCTTTTCGATGCGCCACGCGTTCTTGCTGGGGGCATCTTCTTGCATCCATGCATCGGGGCTTGTTATCACGGCAGCGTTGCCTTTTTGGGCATATTTGTTTACGATAAAGTCGTATTCGCCCTGAATAAACTGCAAGTTTCCACGATAGCCATCGTTGTTGATGAAGAGGTCGCGGCGGAACATTACATTGCCCGCATTGGCACAAAAGGCCTTGCCGTTATATGCCATGCGTAGAAAGTAAGTCTGCTCGCGTAAGCGTTCAAAACGATAGAAAGGTTTAGCCTTGGCCTCATAGTTTGAGTAGCCCAGCACCAGGTCTTTATCGTTGCTGCATCCTGTAGCCATGGCCTTAAGCCAATGGTCAGACACGGGGGTATATCTCGAGTCGGTAATGATAACCCACTCGTTGTGAGCTGCTTTTACGCCAATGGTCATGGCCAGTTTCCCTCTACTCATAAATAGCGAACGCTGTGGCACAAAGGTGGTATAGAGTGTTGAGTTGGCCGCATAGCGTTTCAGCACGTCTTCTGTTTCGGAGTCGCGATGCCCTGCAACCACAATCACCTCGAAACCTGGTTCATAGTGTTGTGAGAGGATGGCCGATAGATGGTTGTCCATTTGTTCGGCCGTACCGTTCGACACCACTATCACCGACAGGCGTGGCCCCACATTGTCCTCATGGTCAGTGCTTTCTTCGTCAGCGTTATCTTCGTCGCAGGGCATATCGTTATGTCCTGGGCGAAGTCGGAAAAATGGGTTTGCCACCAATGTTGTGATGATGGCCAAAATAATCAGTATTGTTGATACAATGACAGTTAAATTATCTACAATCATAAATCTTCAGTTACATAGCCTTTTGGTAGTTGGCGGCAATTGTATTGACTAGCCATTATCTCGCCGTAGGCTCCTGCCGACCGTAGCGCTATTAAGTCGCCGCGATGGCATTTATTGATTTCAATGCTTTTTGCAAACACATCGCTCGACTCGCAGATGGGGCCCACCACGTCATACACCTCGCAAGGTTCGTTGCTGCTGATGTTTTCAATTTTGTGTGTGGCCTGATACAGTGCTGGGCGAATAAGATCGGTCATGCCCGCATCAACGATGGCAAACTGTTTGCAGGTGCCTTGCTTGACGTATAGCGTGCGTGTGATGAGAGCGCCACATTGTCCTACCACGGCACGTCCCAGTTCAAAGTGCAACTGCTGGCCTTCGCGCAGCACGAGGTGTTGAGCATAGGTGTCGAAATATTCTTTGAAGTTGGGTATGGGTTGCCCGTTAGGGTCGTCATAGTTGATGCCCAGTCCGCCACCTACATTAATGTTTGCAATATTAATATCTAACTGGTCCATTTCATCCTGTATCTCGTTGATGCGATGGCACAGTGCAACAAAGTCAGACATGTCGAGAATTTGCGAACCGATATGAAAGTGCAAGCCGATGAAGTGTATGTTCTTCATCTTCTTGGCCTTGACAATGGTGGGCACCATGTCTTGCATGGCAATGCCAAACTTGTTTTCGGCCAGCCCCGTAGTGATGTTGGCGTGTGTGTGTGCTCCCACGTTAGGGTTTATGCGCAGCGCCACGCGTGCCACCTTGCCTTTAGCTTCGGCCAGCTCGTTGATGACCTCCAGTTCGGCCACACTTTCAACGTTGAAGCAGCTGATGCCAGCGTCCAGTCCGAGGTTTATTTCCCAATCGCTTTTTCCTACACCAGCATACACAATATCTTCTGCTTTAAAACCTGCATCCAGCGCTGCCTTTATTTCGCCACCGCTTACGCAATCGGCGCCCAAGCCCGCTTGTTGTATGATGTTCAGAATTTTAGCGTTGGCATTAGCCTTTACAGCATAATGCACATGATAGTTGCTATGCTTGGCTGTCTCAGCGTTGATAGCTTTCAAGGTGTTGTTCAGCACCTTTGTGTCATAATAGTAGAAGGGTGTTTGTATGCCTTCGAATTGGCCAATAGGAAACTGTCCTTTCATCGTTTTTCTTTCAATCGTTATGTAAATCTCTCTCTGTTATCCTTTTTTTATTTAAACAGCACGTTGCTCAAGTTTTGCAAAGCCTTTTGCTTGTCCGACTCTTTGATGAGGAACGAGATGTTATAATTAGAGCCGCCATACGAAATCATGCGCACGGGTATATCTTTCATTGCCTCAAGCACCAGTGTTTCAAAGCCCAGGTTGCTCCAGTCGAGGTCGCCCACCACGCACACAATGCACATATCTTCGTCTACCGTTACGGTGCCATACTTCTTCAGTTCGTCAACAATGGCGTTCAGATGCTCAATATTATCAATGCTCATTGATACGCCTACCTCGCTGGTGGCCACCATATCGATAGGTGTTTGGTAGCTTTCAAATATTTCAAACACCTTGCGTAAGAAGCCCGTAGCCAGCAACATACGGCTCGACTTGATTTTAATTGCGGTGATATTGTCTTTGGCTGCTACGGCCTTTATCTTACCCTTAATGAGCACGTTGTCAATGATGGTTCCAGGAGCCTGAGGGTCCATAGTGTCTTTCAAACGTACAGGTACGCCCGAATATTTGGCAGGCTGCACACAGGTGGGATGCAGAATTTTAGCGCCAAAGTAGGCCAACTCGGCAGCCTCTTCAAAGTTCAGCTGACGTATAGCGTCGGTACCTTCAACAAATCGTGGGTCGTTGTTGTGCATACCGTCAATGTCGGTCCATATCTGTATCTCTTCGGCTTGCAGTGCCACGCCAATGAGCGATGCTGTGAAGTCGCTACCGCCACGTAACAGGTTGTCGGTCTCGCCGTATGCATTACGGCAGATGAAACCCTGTGTGAGGTATATTTGGTAGCCTTCGTTATCGGCCATTATGTTTGTAAGTTTTTCTTTGATATACTGTGCGTCGGGTTCCGAGTTCTTGTCGGTACGCATAAAGTCGAGCGCAGATATCAAGATAGCTTTGATGCCTATTTCTTCAAGATAATTAAGCATCATGTTTGTGCTCATAATCTCGCCCTGTGCCACGATGCTTTTCTCTTCAAAACTGGTGAAGATGTCTTTGGTGAACGAGCGCATATAAGCAAACTCGCTTTGCAGGAATGTGATGGTTTTCTGCTTATACTCGTCGGTGGTAAACAGCTCTTCTACGTGCTGCATATACGTTCTTTCAAGGTTGTTGATAACCTCGTTAGCGCCGTCAGAGTTTTTCTTATACAGATAGTTTGAAATTTCCAACAGCGTGTTGGTCGTACCAGACATTGCCGACAATACGACAAACGTAGGCTCACCTGATTCAGTGATGAGCGAGGCCACATGCTTGATGTTTTTGGGAGAGCCGACCGATGTGCCTCCAAATTTCATTACTTTCATGTCTATCTTTATTTATAGGTTGCTATTAATGATGTTTCTTCTATTTATTATGTAATATGTTGCGGTAGGGGCGAAGCCGAAACGGCTTTCTATCAACTGTTTATCTTTTGCAGTTCGCCTTTTTCACAGCGATACACTATGCCAGGGTGCTTATCGACGATGGGCAGATTGTGTGTCGACATTACCACGGCAGTGCCTGAACTGGTGATGTCGTGCAGCAGACTAACAATGTTGTCGGCTGTTTCGGGGTCGAGGTTTCCGGTGGGCTCGTCGGCAACAATTATTTTTGGTGTGTTCAGCAAAGCACGTGCTATGGCAATGCGTTGCTGCTCTCCACCCGAAAGCTCGTGTGGGCGTTTGTCTTTTTTGTCTTCCATGCCCACTTTTTCCAGCACCTCGGTTATTCGTTTGTCAATGTCGTCGTTGTTTTTCCATCCTGTCGATTTCAGTACAAACCTTAGGTTGCTGTACACAGTGCGGTCGTGCAACAACTGAAAATCTTGGAAGATGATGCCCATCTCTCGGCGCAACGCAGGTATCTCTTTGCGCTTTATGTGTATGAGGTCTCGCTCCAGCACCTCGGCTTTTTCAGCCTCGTCGCTGTAGATGTCGAGCTCGCAATACAGTGTTTTCAGTAGCGAGCTTTTGCCCGATCCCACTTTTCCGATGACGTACACAAACTGTCCTTCGTCGATATTCCAATCAACGTCTTTCAATATCAGTTCTTCGTCCTGGTAAATATTTACTTTACGATAGTCTACCAACATATCTGTTATGTGTGTTAATGCTTATATGCTTAGTGTTTATGCCAAGAAGGGTTGTGGCGCACCTGAAGCTCTTTGGCAATGTCTTCAATGCGTAAGCCCTTGCTTGTAAGCAGTACGATGAGATGATAGAACATATCTGAGGCCTCGTATATCAGGCGTTCGTTGGTGCCATTAGTAGCCTCAATAACCGCCTCAAGAGCCTCTTCGCCCACCTTTTGTGCCATACGGTTCAGCCCGTCTTTAAACAGGCTGGTGGTGTATGATCCTTCAGGCATCTCTTCGTGACGCTTGTTTATAAAGTCTTGCAATTCAGTAAGAAACAAAAGCGGATTGGCAGTGTTGTCTTCGCCCCAACAGGTGTCGGTGCCTTTATGGCAAGTAGGCCCTTCGGGGTTTACTTTTACCAACAGCGTGTCGTTATCGCAATCGTTCTGTATGCTAACCAGATGCAGATAATGTCCTGATGTTTCGCCCTTTGTCCACAGACAGTGTCGCGAGCGCGACCAGAAGGTCACCTTCTTTGTCTCGATGGTTTTCTGATAGGCTTCTTCGTTCATGAAGCCCAGCATCAGTACGTTTTTGGTGGTGGCATCTTGAATGATAGCTGGCACCAGTCCTCCCATTTTTTCAAAATCAATCTGCATCATGTTTCTTCTTGTAATGTCGTCGTATTTGTGTATGTATATATAATAAGGTGTAAAACCTTTATTTGTCTTTTCCTCTTCAGGCTTACAGCCTAACGTTAATACCTTCGTGGGCAAGATAACGTTTTAGGTCGGGTATGGCTATCTGCCCGAAGTGGAACACGCTGGCAGCCAGTGCCGCATCGGCCTTACCCAGTGTGAAAGCCTCTTTAAAGTGCTGCATGGTGCCTGCGCCGCCGCTGGCAATGATAGGTATTGAGAGGCGGTCGGACAGTTGTGCCAGTGCCTCGTTGGCATATCCCTGTTTTACGCCGTCGTGATCCATGCTGGTAAATAGTATCTCGCCAGCGCCACGGTCGGCCACTTCGCTGGCCCAGTTGAACAGGTCGAGCTGAGTGCGTTCGCGTCCGCCTTTCACATAGCAGTGCCATCCGTCGTCATCCAGTCGGGCATCGATGGCACACACACATACCTGTGAGCCAAAACGTCGAGCAATGTCGTTCACCAACTGTGGGTTTTTGATGGCCGCCGAGTTGATGCTCACCTTGTCGGCACCCGCCATTAGCAAGCGTTCAACATCATCAATGGCGTTGATGCCACCGCCCACGGTGAAGGGTATGTTTATCTCTTCGGCCACGCGTGTCACCATATCGGTGAAGGTTTTACGTCCTTCAAAGCTGGCTGTGATGTCGAGGAAGACGAGCTCGTCGGCACCCGCTGCGCTATACATCTTTCCCAGTTCCACGGGGTCGCCCGCCCGTCGCAGGTTTACGAAGTTGGTGCCTTTCACCGTTTCGCCATCCTTCACGTCGAGGCATGGTATGATGCGTTTTGCCAAGCCTCGTTGGGTCGAGAGGTGTTGTGTTGTTGTCATAGTTGCAATGTTTCCAGATTAATGCGCCCCTCGTAGAAGGCTTTCCCAAACACTACGGCAGGTATGCCCGCTGCGTTCAGCGCCTCGATGTCGGCGTTTGATGAAACGCCCCCGCTGGCAATAAGGCGCAAGCTGGGGTAGCGTTGCATGATTTGCCGATACAGGTCGATGGCAGGCCCTTCGAGTGTTCCGTCTTTCGATATATCGGTGCATAGCACCTGCGTAACGCCCATGGCGGTGTAGTGGTCGAGAAAGTCGAAAAGGTCGGTGCTCGAGTCTTCCTTCCATCCGTTTATCGACACCTTACCGTTGCGTACATCGGCCCCCAATATTATTTTATCGGCCCCGTAGGTTGCCAGCCATTTTGCGAAGAGGGTGGGGTGGCTCACGGCTATGCTGCCCACCGTTACCATGTGTGCGCCGTTGCTGAAGGCTTTTTGTATATCGTCGTCGGTCTTGATGCCACCGCCAAAGTCGATGCGCAGCTGTGTGCGCTCGGCAATGCGTTTCAGTGTATCAAGGTTTACCACGTGTTTTGATTTGGCACCGTCAAGGTCAACCACATGTAGGCGGCGTGCACCCAAGCGTTCAAACTGTTGCGCCATGTCGGCAGGATTATCGCCGTAAACGGTTTTCTGGTCATAGTTGCCCTTTGTAAGACGCACACACTGGCCGTTGATGATGTCGATGGCAGGAATAATTTCTATCATAACTCTAAAAAGTTTTTGATGATTTTTTCGCCTGTGGCACCACTCTTCTCTGGGTGAAACTGTGTGGCGTAGAAATTGTCTTTATGTAAAGCCGCGCTGAAGGGCGCTATATAATCGGCCGTAGCAGCGGTGAAGTCGCACAGGGGCACATAGTAGCTGTGTACGAAATACACAAACTCGTCTGGGGCGATGCCTTTGAACAATGCCGACTGGCAATTGTAAATGCTATTCCATCCCATGGCTGGCACCTTGTCTTCGTGTCGTTGGGGCACAAAGCGTTTTACGTCGGTGGGGAAGATGCCTATGCAGTCGGTGTTGCCCTCTTCCGAGTGGCGGCACAGCAGTTGCTGGCCAATGCATATGCCCAGCACGGGTTGCCTTAGGTCTTTTATCACCTCGTCAAGGCGGTGCGCCTTCAGATATTGCATGGTGGTAGCCGCCTCGCCTTGTCCTGGGAACAAAATGTGGTCGGCCTTCATCAGTGCTTCAGGCTCGTCGGTGTAGGTAGGCGTTACGCCCAAGCGTTTCAGCGCGTTCACCACCGAGTGAATGTTTCCGGCGTTGTATTTTATGATTGCAACATTCATCTTTTCTCTCTTGTTTGTGTTGTGATGTTGTTGTCTTATGTCCACCTCTTATTGAGGTGTGATTAATATTATGCAAAGATAATAATTTTCTTCAACAAAGTGTATGTATAGAGGCGTTTTTTCACCTACAATGCTATTGTTTGCTTATAATTTGAATTTTTATGTAAGCAAAATGCGAAGAACTGTAACCGTTGATGTGTTCTTGATGCTTGGCTAATGTCAAACTGGCGAGAGAGGCATTTCTTGTTTTTGCATATTTATGCAAGAAACTGCATGAATATACAAAAACGGGCTTTTAGGGAATTAACTTATGTTTGTATAAGAAATGTGAAAAATATTATAACCTATAAGCAAATACGTATTAATTGCTTACACTT
>ENA-UERK01002912-UERK01002912.1-human-gut-metagenome-genome-assembly--contig:-NODE-2912-length-10810-cov-7.318830_pt1 | contig 10810 bp, 6 predicted proteins | sample MGYA00242957_ERZ507957 | MGnify/ENA primary metagenome ERZ507957 (study PRJEB26167, sample SAMN06115538) | human gut metagenome | host: Homo sapiens | place: China:Heilongjiang | collected 2015-11-06... | reverse complement strand
TGGCGTTGTCAACATGGATATTCTGCAGTATATCGCACTTCGGGAGAGAAATGCGTTTGACTTTTTATGTCTCTACATTGAGAAAACTCTGAAGGATAGTGGGTTGTGGGACAGTTTTGAGACATTCTTCGACGAGCAGACAAATGATGCTTTTCAGAACCTCAAGGACACCTTTGCCGCTTTCTGCATTAAGTATACCCCTATCAATACCGCTGTGGAGGCAAGCAGGATTTTTACCAAGGTACTCAATCCTCTGGCTTGTAAGTATCACAAAAAAGGTACAGCCAAAGGGAAAATATCTGCATCCATGATTACATATGACAAAATCATTTATAATCAGACCAATTGGCGTGACGATGCAGCAGGCAAGGATAAAAATGTCGCGCGAGGAGATTTTATTCCAGTGGCCCAGACCGCTGATGAATATCAGTACCGTGTATCCAGAGCGATAAAGTATTTGCGCCAATTCAATGACAAATACAATGATGGAAAATCCGAAATTCTGGATCGGTTCTCTGTTGGAGAAAAGGCTACGCATATGCATCATATTTTCCCCAAATACCGGTATCAGGAGATTGCAGAGTATCTGGAGAATTTGATCGCATTGACGAGTGGTCAGCATCTGCAAAAGGCACACCCTAACGGAAATACTTCCGCAATCGACAAGGACTACCAATACACTTGTCTCATCGCTAAAACCGATAGTATACGGAAGAATCTCATGGATAATCACGGCGAGCCTGTGATTTATGATTTTGCGGATTTTATGTATGTTTTGGATGTCGGTTTGGAAACAGACTATTTCGGAGCGTTACCACAATACGATTTCGGTGCTGTGCTGACTGGAATAGAGATCAATTTCTAACTTCTTATCGAGAGGTTTTTATGGCAAAAGAGTGGAAAAACGTAATTAAAACTACAGATGGACAGGAGTATGTTGGCCCCTGTGTTTTAAGCTCTGGTCCCAGGAGTACTTGCAAAGCGATATTTTTTAGGAACTACCACAAATCCAGTGGTAAGCAAATTGTATCCCTTAAAATCGCTCGGCAGAAGAAAGCAGGAAATCAATGGATTACTAAAGAAGGCAAAGCAGTTACTCTTAAGCCCGAAGAAATCGATATGTTAATTGAATATATTCAAGAGTACTATACCCCGCTGAATATCGGTTTGACGGAGTTTATAGAGGCAGATAAGGATGCAGCCAAGCTATTTGCTAAAGTGCGTGATTTAGGTATCTCGGATGATGAGATTGTATCAAAGTTGATTGAATCTGGTATTTTGACGCAAAACCTTACCGTGGCAATCACCGCTGCAGAGCGGAATAATGCAGTCCAAGAATTTGAACAAGCGATTGATGTAGAGAGAACGGAATCGTTTTGGCAGAATTGGTTCTCTCAAAATAAATGGGTGCTTGGCTCAGAATACCTCAATATTTTGCCGGAGAGAGATATTGATACCAACGACATTGCCGACTACCTAATGCGTTCAATAGACGGATTTCTGGATGTTGTAGAAATTAAACGACCAGATTTGCAATTTTGGGCGGGCCCGGATTCACATGGGAATTATTATCCCACTGCCCAGTTGACTGCAGCAATTTCCCAATGCTTAAATTATCTTTACAGAATTGAACTTCAATCCAATTCTGTAGAATTTATGGAACGTGTGGATGGAACGAAGACTGTAAAACCACAATGTATGTTGGTTTATGGACGCTCTGACGATTGGGGAGAAGATAAGATGCGTGCCCTTCGCATTTTGAATGCCGCATACCACCAACTTCATATCGTTACATACGATCAGTTGTTGCTGAGAGCGAAGCAGTTGCTCGGTTTTCCCGATCAAGATGAGGAGGACTATGATTCTCTTCCGTTTTGATAACATGCAAAGAAGATGACTGCAGGATTTTAAGCAAGCGTGGCATGAAAATATTTCAGATTTGATTACGGCTTGATTGAGCTGGAGTTTTTTCCTGCACCTTCCGGCTTGGAGGTAGGCTTATGCTTGCCACGCCGATGGACAGCGGTGAGGATGATACCTAAAGCGAAAAGCCCCTACAGCAGACTATGTAGCTTGTTGCGTGGCCTTTCTGGTTAACACCGCTTGAGGACAAATTATCATTGTCTTCAATAATCCCTAAGTGAATGTCCCTTCCCCTCTGCTTTATGCCGGGGCGGCAGAAATTTCCTCCCGTAAAGCTATAATCATGCTATACTTTTCCGGCAGAGTGTGCTATGATTTAGCAGATGTTCGGCCGGTCACAACCGAAATATCTTTTGAAGCCTTGGAAAAGATGCCCTTCCCTTATGATATGGAGGGCTCTGAAAATCTTTCACTAAGGTGACATACCCCTTAGGTTCCATTGCCAACAGGCGTGCGGGTTCGAGTCCCGCCGCCCGCACCAAAAAGGGAAAGACACATATTCATGTGCCTCTCCCTTTTTGGTATGATGAACAGGAGGCGGCTCTATGAAACGAATAGCGTCCATACAGGACATCTCCTGTCTGGGGCGGTGCTCGCTGACGGTGGCGCTGCCGGTGATCTCCGCCATGGGGGTGGAGTGCGCCATCGTGCCCACGGCGGTGCTCAGTGCGCACACGGCGTTTCCGGGCTTTGTCAGCCGGGATCTCAGCGACCAGCTGCCGGCCATCGCCGATCACTGGCGGTCTCAGCAGGTGCATTTTGACGCGCTCTATACCGGTTACATCGCCTCCGCGCCCCAGGTGCAGCAGGTGATGGACTTTTTCGACGCGGTGAAGAGCCCGGATACGCTGCTGATCGTGGACCCGGCCATGGCGGACCACGGGAAGCTGTACAGCGGGTTTGACGGCGCTTTCCCGGCGGCGATGGCCCGCCTGACGGCTCGGGCGGACGTGGCGCTGCCCAATATCACGGAGGCCTGTCTGCTGACCGGTACGCCGTACCGCGAGGAGGTGGACGAGGGCTTTGCCCGTGAGCTGCTGCGGGGGGTGGCCGCGCTGGGGGCGAAGAAGGTGATCCTCACCGGGGTGTCCTTTGCGCCGGATAAGCTGGGCGCTATGGGCTATGACAGCGGCGCGGAGACATATTTTACCTGTCTTGGTCCGCGGAACCCGGCCTCCTTCCACGGCACGGGGGATATCTTCGCCGCCGTTGTCACCGGCGGGCTCATGCGGGGCATGACGCTGGAGCAGGCGGCTTCGCTGGCGGTGGAATTTGTGCTGGCCTGTATCGACGCCACGGCACGGGACCCGCAGGCCGGGTGGTACGGCGTGGAGTTTGAAAAGGCGCTGCCGCTGCTGTGCGAACGGGTGCGGGACCTGCCGGAAAACTGAAAAGAAAACAGCCCTGCGGCGCTGCCGCAGGGCTGCTGTGCATTTATTCGGGGTCGCCGTCCGCGTGCTCCGCCGGTTTGTCTTCGGCGGGGGTGCTTTCCGGGTCCTTATCCTCCGGCTTCTCATCGTAGTTCGGCATGGGGATGGGCTCGGACACGATGTTGATGTGCCTGGCGGGGGCCTCGATGGTCTCCGGTACGCTGGGCCGGAAGGCGGGCTGGCTGCTCTTGCTGGCGCCGTAGTTGTCCACGGTCTCCGGGTCACGGCCCTCGATGATGGCCATCATCTCCTGGCCGGTGATCGTCTCCTTCTTCAGCAGGTACGCGGCGATCTTGTCCAGCAGTTCCCGGTTTTCCCGCAGGATCTGCTTGGCCTCCTCGTGGCACTGGCGCAGGATCTTGATGGTCTCGCGGTCGGCTGCGGCGTAGGTCTCCTGGGCGCAGGTCATGGAGTAGCCGCCGTCCAGATACTGGCTCTGGACGCTGCCCAGGGCCATCATGTCGAACTCGTCGCACATGCCGAAGCGGGCCACCAGGTTCCGGGCCATCTCCGTGGCGCGCTCGATGTCGTTGGCGGCGCCGGAGGTCATGGTGTTGCACACCACCTCCTCGCTGGAGCGTCCGGCCAGCAGGGTACGGATCTCGGCCAGAATGTCCTCACGGGACATGAGGAACTTTTCCTCCTCCGGCAGGTGCAGGGTGTAGCCCAGCGCACCCTGGGTATGGGGTACGATGGTGATCTTGCTGACGGGCTGGGCATTCTTCTGCTTGGCCGCCACCAGCGCGTGACCCACCTCGTGGTAAGCGATGATGCGCTTTTCCGCCTCGGTGATGACGGTGCCCTTCTTCTCGCTGCCGGCGATGACCAGCTCAAAGGACACCAGCAGATCGTCCTGATTTACGGCCCGGCGGCCCTTGCGCACGGCACGCAGGGCGGCCTCGTTTACCAGGTTGGCCAGGTCGGCGCCCACGCAGCCGGCGGTGGCCTGGGCGATCTTTTCCAGGTTCACGTCCTCGGCCAGGCGGATATTGCGGGTGTGTACCTGCAAGGTGGCCAGACGGCCGGCCAGGTTGGGCCGGTCCACGGTGATGCGCCGGTCGAAGCGGCCGGGGCGCAGCAGCGCCTTGTCCAGTACCTCGGGGCGGTTGGTGGCGCCCAGCACGATGACGCCCTTGCTGGGGTCAAAGCCGTCCAGCTCGGCCAGCAGCTGGTTCAGCGTCTGCTCGCGCTCATCGTTGCCGCCAAAGCGGCTGCCGTCGCGGGATTTGCCGATGGTGTCGATCTCATCGATAAAGATGATGCAAGGGGCGACCTTGGCGGCCTCCTTGAACAGGTCGCGGACGCGGCTGGCGCCCACGCCAACGAACATCTCCACAAAGTCGGAACCGGAGATGGAGAAGAAGGGGACGCCGGCCTCGCCGGCCACGGCCTTGGCCAGCAGGGTCTTGCCGGTGCCGGGGGAGCCCACCAGCAGCGCGCCCTTAGGCAGCTTGGCGCCGATGGCGGTGTATTTGCCGGGATTGTGCAGGAAGTCGATGATCTCCTCCAGCGACTCCTTGGCCTCGTCCTGACCGGCCACATCCTTGAAGGTGACGCCGGTGGACTTCTCCATGTAGACCTTGGCGTTGGCCTTGCCCACACTGCCGATGCCGCCGAAGCCGCCGCCTCCGGATTTGCTCATCAGACGCATGACCAGCATGAACGCGCCCACGATGAAGATGGTGGGCAGGATATACTGGATCATGATCATCAGGAAGGGGCTCATCTCGGCCTCATAGAAGCCGGTATAGGCCACATTGTGCGCCTCCAGCAGGGGGAGCAGATCGGCGTTGGAGAGGTACACGGTGTACAGCGTCAGGCCGGAGTCCTTGGACTGGGTGTAGGTTTTTGTCTCCGTCTTGCTGCCGGAGGTGACCTCCTCGGTGAAGACGTAGCCGTCCACAGGGGTGACATAGATGGTGCTGTCCTTGAACAGGACCTCCTTCACCTGATCCTTTTCGATCATGGAGATCATATCGCTGTATTTGATCTCGTGACTGGTGCTCTTATTGGCGGCGTTGTTGTTGTAGGCGTTGAAATACTGGAACGCCACCGTCAGCACCAGTGCCCACGCGATCAGCGTGAGAACGCCGCGGAAACCGCCGTTTTTGCCGTTCTTGCCGCCGCGGTTGTTATTGTTGCTGCTGTTGTTATTGGACATATATTTATCCTCCGTTTGACTTGTGAGGGGAATATAATTTCTAATCAGTATACCACACCTGCCCGAAAGTCTCAAGGCAAAGGCAGAGGGTTTTCCTGTAAAATTTCTATGAATGTGCCTTTATATTGACGAAAGGATGTGGTATACTGGTGACAATTATATGGATCGCGAGGTATGCCCCATGAGAGAGATAAAGGACACCGAGAACAGACGGCCGCTGCCCGACGCCGAGGCGGACGGCATCATCGAGGGCCGCAACGCGGTCATCGAGGCCCTGCGGACGGAGACGGCCATCGACAAGATCTACATCGCCAAGGGCGAGACGGATAAGACGCTGGGGCACATCGCCTCCAAGGCCCGCGCCGCGGGCATCGTGGTGGTGGATGCCGACCGGCGGAAGCTGGACGCCATGAGCCGCACCCATGCCCACCAGGGGGTCATCGCTCTGGCGGCCGTGCGGGAATACGCCACGGTGGAGCAGATCCTGCAGTCCGCCGCCGCCAGGGGCGAGGCACCGCTGCTGGTGGTGTGCGACGAGATATCCGACCCCCACAACCTGGGCGCGATCCTGCGTACCGCCGAGTGTGCCGGGGCCCATGGGGTCATCATTCCCAAGCGGCGCAGCGCCGGGCTGACGGCCATCGTGGCCAAGACCTCCGCCGGCGCGGTGAGCTATATCCCGGTGGCGCGGGTGCCCAACATTCCGGCGCTGCTGAAGGACCTGAAAAAGCAGGGCATATGGGTGTTCGGCACGGCGGCGGACGGGAATACCACGCTGTACAATGCCGATCTGAAGGGGCCGGCGGCCATTGTCATCGGCTCCGAGGGGACGGGCATGACCCGCCTGGCGGCGGAGAATTGCGATTTTCTGGTGAGCATCCCCATGAAAGGAAAGATATCCTCGCTGAACGCCAGCGCGGCGGCGGCCATACTGCTGTACGAGGCTGTGCGGCAGCGTGGATAACGGAAAGCGACGCGGAACAGGACGAAAACAGGAAAGAACAGCATGAGAAGGCGACGGGACGAGGAACTATACGGCGCGTTCGACGAGCAGGAGGACGAGCTTTCACTGGAGGCCATCCTTGCCGAGTACGGCAAGGGTGGGCGTCAGCCTGTCCTGGAGGAGCCGTCGGAGGGGCCTCCGTCCCAGCCGGAGCCCGTTCCTGAACCGGAGCCTATTCCGGAGCCGGAACCGGTCCAGAAAGAGGAGCGGGTCCCGGGACCGGAATACGAGTCCCCCGCGCCGGATCGGGTGGCATTGAAGGATATCATGTCCCAGACGGTGGACGCGGTGCTGGAGGACGAGGATGACGGCGTCATCGCCCAGCCGGTGCCCCTGCGGGAGCGCTTTGCGGCGGTGCTGGAGAGGCTTCGCCGTCCGGCAGCGGAGCAGAGGCGCCGTCCGGCTTTTCAGGACACCGAGCAGCTGTTCGACGAGCCGGAGGAGGAACCGGAGCCGGAGGAACCGCCGGAGCCAGAGCCCCTGCCGGAGGATGTGCTGCGGGAGGCCAAGCGCCGCTGCAACCGGCTGCGCGGCGGACTGATATGGGGGATGCTCCCGACGCTGGCACTGGTGGCCGCGGCGGTGCTGCAGGAGCTGGAAAAGCTGCCGTCGGCATGGCTGGACGAGTCGCTGCTGCGGTGCGCCGCCCTGGGGGCGGGGCTGCTGCTGACGGCGCTGGCCTGTATGCCGGTGTGGAAGCAGGCCGTGTCGCTGCTGCGTGAGGGAAGGGCGGGCTGTGAGCTGTGCGCCGCTGTCGCCGTACTGACGCAGCTGATCTGCTGTGTGTGCGGCATGGTCACGGGCAGTACCCGGGCCACACCCTATGCCGCCGCCGGCGCGCTGCTGATCCTGGCCTGCCAGTGGGGTTTGTACCTGGAGGCGTCGGCGCTGCGGAACGCCTACCATCTGCTGGTGCTCAACGGCACCGTGCCCTATGTGGCGTCGGTGACGGCGGCGGGCGTATGCAGGCAGCAGGGGACGGCAGAGGGCTTTTACCGCCTGTGCAGCAAGCCCGATCCGGCGCGGAGATGGCAGAATTACGCCCTGCCGCTGGTGCTGGCTACGGCGGCGGTGCTGTCCGGCGTGGTGTGCTTTTCCGGCGGGAATATGAGCGATTTCCCCTGGGTGCTGACGGCGCTGACCACCGCCGGCGCGGGGTTGGGGATTCCCCTCAGCGGGGCTCTGCCCATGTACTATCTGTCCCGGCGGCTGAGCCGCAGCGGCTGCGCCGCCGCAGGTTATGCCGGGGCGAAGGCGGTCAGCCGGCCGCGGCGGCTGGTGCTGACGGACGACGATCTGTTCCCGGCGGGAACGGTGACACTGAACGGCTATAAGGTCTTCGGCGAGGAGCGCAGCCGCGCGGTGTCCTACGCCGCGTCGGTAGCCAGGGCGGCTGGCAGCAGCCTGACGCCGCTGCTGGAGCGCCAGCTCACCGCCGAGGGAGGTTTTCGCCTGCCGGTGGAGTGGGTGAACTACTGCGAGGAGGGTGGCGTGGAGGCCAATATCCGGGGCGAAACGGTGCTCATGGGCAGTGCGTACTTTATGAAAAAGCGCAAGGTGGCCCTGCCCCGGGATATGAAGCTGTCTACCGGTGTGTTTCTGGCGGTAGACGGGGCGCTGACAGCGGTGTTTGCCGTGAAATATCAGCCCTCCCGCAACGCGGAATGGGCCCTGCGGACGCTGAAGCGGTTTCACATCGTGCCGGTGCTGGCCGTGCGAAGCGGCAACGTGACCCCGGGGCTGATCAAGCGGAAATTCGGCGTGGACGCCAAGCCGGTGTATCCGGACGTGTCCACGCGGCTGGCGCTGGCCCAGCTGGCGGAGCAGCAGGGCGAGCAGCCCTGCGTGGCCATCTGCCGGGAGGGACTCATGCCGCTGGTGGAGTCTGTGGCCGGGAGCCGCCGGGCGGTGAAGGCTGTACGGACCGCCACCATCCTTAGCTACATCGGCGCGGCGGCAGGCGTGGCGCTGGCCTACTATCTCACCTCTGTGGGCAATTTTGCCCTGCTGACGCCCATTGCCATGGTGCTGTATCAGGTGCTGTGGCTGCTGCCGACGCTATTGCTGGCCGGCTTAGTCAAACATTACTGACGGCGGGACCTTTTCCGCCCCGCCTGCGTCAGACCTTCTCGACGTATACCCAATACGCCGTCGCCGGTCTGCTATTGGCAGGACGAAAAATCTCTTCGATGCAGGGAGACGGTTTGCTAAGAGCAGAAAGGGAAGCGCACATATGGAAAAGTACAGGACAACACTGCTGGCGGGGTATCGGGAAGTCGATGTCATCGATATAAAGAACGACAAAAGAGTGAGGGTGTGGGGAGATATCCTCTCCGTACTGCTGATGGCGGCCACAGTAGGTGTCGGCTGTCTTGCCGTACCGCTGGCGGAGCTGATACACTTTGACTATACGGATATGGCAGCGCTGCTGTCCGTGCTCCTGCGGCTGATTGCCGCGGGCCTGGGCGGGGTCGCTGTGATCGTGCTGACCTGTCTGCTGGCCGCGGCCGCCATGCGTTGGTGCGGGGCGGAAAAGACGAACTTCGTCATTACCAAAGGGTTGGTCTGTACGGTGGGCTGTGACGGATATTTCAGCCGTGGGGCATATGCGCGGTACACCCTGACCGCGCCGGCGATACTTTTTGCGGTGATCCTGTTGGCGGCGCTGGTGCTGCCGCGAAGCTGGTTCTGGGTGGCGTGGTTCTGGCAGATGAACAATATAAGCCTGATGGGAATGACCCTGTATATGCACCGAAGGCTGCGCCGCCTGCCGGAGGATATATGGATACAGGACGGCGGGACGGTCGTAACGGTATATGCGCCGCAGGACATCGGCGAGATGAACAGAGAATAACACTGTTTGTTGTACAAAGTGACGAAAAGTGCGGGATACTCCCGCACTTTTCCCACAAATATCTAAATTAGAGGTTGTCAGGCTTGAAGAAATACTATATAATCGGTACGTTGAGCTACTGTCCGCGGCTGTGGGCGGCGGACTTCAAGAAAATGAAGGGAGAACATCATCACTATGACTGCTAACGACATTCGCAATATCGCCCTGCTGGGTCACGGAGGCTCCGGCAAGACCTCTCTGGCTGAGCAGATGCTGTTTATGACCAAGGGTACTGACCGTCTGGGCAAGACCGCCGACGGCAACACCACCTGCGACTATGATGCCGAGGAGATCAAGCGCCAGATATCCATCTCCCTGGCCTTTGCCCCCGTGCAGTATAAGGGCAAGAAGATCAACGTCATGGACGCCCCCGGCAACTTCGATTTCTCCGGTGAGGCCGTGTGCGCTATCCGCGCCGCCGAGTGCGCCGTCATCGTGGGTAACGCCAAGGACGGCCTGTCCGTGGGTATGGAGCGTACCTGGAAGATGCTGGGTAAGAAGCCCCGGATGATGTTCATCAACCGCGTGGAGGAGGCCAACTCCGACTACGCGTCCTGCATTGAGGCCATCAAGGCCAAGTACGGCACCGCCATCGCCCCCATCGTGGCCACCAAGGCCGACGCCAACAAGGCTGTCACCGTCATCGTGGACCTGCTGCACAACAAGGCTTACGACGCCAAGGGTGAGTGCGCCATCCCCGGCGACATGGCCGACGAGGTGGAGGCCCTGCGCGCTGAGCTGATGGAGGCCGCCGCCGGCGCCGACGAGGAGCTGATGGAGAAGTTCTTCGAGACCATGGAGCTGTCCGCCGAGGATATGGCCAAGGGCCTGAAGATCGGCGTGCGCGACGGCAGCGTGTGCCCTGTGCTGTGCGGCTCCGCCGTTACCGGTATGGGCGTGGATATGCTGATGCAGACCATCGTGGACCTGGTGCCCGTGGCCACCGATATGCCCGCCGAGGCCGCCGAGGATGACGATGGCAACGCCATCGAGGTCGCCTATGACCCCAACGGCCCCACTGCCGCTTTCGTGTTCAAGACCATCTCCGACCAGTACGGCAAGTTCTCCATGATCAAGGTCATCCGCGGCAAGGTCACCGGCGATATGTCCCTGTATAACATGACCACCGGCAATACCGAGAAGCTGGGCCGCCTGTACACCATGAAGGGCAAGAAGGCCGAGGAGACCAAGGAGATCTGCTGCGGCGACATCGGCGCCATCGGCAAGATGGACAAGGTCAAGACCGGCGACACCCTGTGCGAGCCCAAGACCTATGTGAAGTTCGCGCCGCTGGCCTTTGCCCCCGCCTGCTACGAGCGCGCCATCTCCCCCAAGACCAAGCAGGAGATCGAGAAGCTGGGCACCGGCCTGAACAAGCTGAACGAGGAGGATCCCACCTT
>ENA-UERK01002911-UERK01002911.1-human-gut-metagenome-genome-assembly--contig:-NODE-2911-length-10813-cov-3.462928_pt1 | contig 10813 bp, 9 predicted proteins | sample MGYA00242957_ERZ507957 | MGnify/ENA primary metagenome ERZ507957 (study PRJEB26167, sample SAMN06115538) | human gut metagenome | host: Homo sapiens | place: China:Heilongjiang | collected 2015-11-06... | reverse complement strand
TAAGGAACATATCGCCGTTGGACATATCCTTAAATACGACGGGGCGATAGTTTTCTGGATGAATACCTTTTTTCATTTCTGTTTAATATTGAATTGTTATTAATAATTTTCGCTATTATGCGCTTTGGGTTGCAAAGGTAGTAAGACTTTTCCTATCTATCAAACAATTATGACTTTTTGTTTGTAGATGAATAAAAGAAGAGGGACGCTGGTGAGCCCCTCTTGATGTTAGAATATGGGATTATTCTGCAAAACCGCCATTTGATGTTACGAGCGAAGCATCGTCAACGAGGATGTCCTGAGCTGTAGCATAAGCAGTTGTCTTAGGATTCATTACTACCAAGCAGATTGTCTTAGTCTCGGTGAGTGTGAACTCATAGCTTACCAATGTCCATGTGCTATTGTTGAGAGGTTCGTAGGCTTCTCTATAGTTGTAGTTCTTGTCTGCAACTCCATCAGTAACTACAACATAACCAGGGCGGCACTGTGATTTGTCTGCAGTTGTGCTCTTAGCATAGAATGAGAACTTGTAGGTACCTGCCTTAAGAGTAATCTCCTTATATCCAAGGCGCTTGTTCTGAGAAGCGTTGAAGCCTACAGATATTGAGTAAGAACCGCCATGAGCGTCTGTGCTTTGCTTTAGCGAAGCATTACCTGCCTTACTTGTAGTCTTCCAGTTTACAGGAGTTGTGCCATCCCAAGTTTCACAGTTGCCATTAGCAAGGAGGTTGTCGCCTGTTGGAGCAGGAGGAGTAACTTCGCCACCACCATTCTGAGCTTCACCTTCCTTAACGCTGAGAGTCTTGATTTCCCAAGTAGAAGACTGCTTATCTGTACATGTATGGCGGAAAGCGATTCTTACCTTCTGACCGATGAACTCTGCAGGAATGTTTGCTGCAGATGTTACGAAAACGAATTCTTTAGTAGAAGCATCGTTGAGGCCTGTTGTAGGATAAGCGATTGGAGTCCAAGTAGCCTTTGTAGGGTCGTCGGTATAGTCCTTGCTGATGAGCAGAGTGTTGTTGGCATTTACGTCGCCGCGCTCATATTTCATAGCATGGTTCATTTCGATATAAGCCTTGCTTGCCTTTGTAAGGTCAATCTCAGGGCTAACGAGATATGTTACACCTGCCTCGTTGGACTTATTGCCATCACCGTCAAAGTCCTTGTAACCTGTGATGCATGCGCTACTGTAGTCAATAGTCCAAGCAATGTTGTCGTTTGTACCAAATGACTTGAAGTCGCCAAGGTCTTTAGCGAAGCTCTTCTCAAGGTATACGCCTTCAGTGGTAGAGCCACCACCACCAGTTCCTGGATAGTCGTATGGAGCAGGAACATCTTCGCAACTTGTGAATGTCACTGCCGCCATGGCAAGTGCCATCATTGATAATGCTATCTTTTTCATATTATAGAATATTTTTTTGTTTTGTTTTTGTTTATGGTGTAGGTATTAGCCTACACCTTATTATATATAATAGGGTTATTATTCAGCAGGCTGGATATCTCTTTCATCGCGTATCAGAATCTGCCAAGTAGTTCTGTAGCGTGTGAATACGCCTGTGATGTTCAGCTTACCTGTTGGCAATTGCTTAGCTGCGAAATCAGCATATGTACTGGTACGGACAACAATTTTGTTTGTGCTTAGCTTCGTGCCATCTTGTGTCAGACCGCGGTTTACGCTGTTTGCTGCATCCTTCTCTTCGCTTGGTGCGAAAGTTGTCTTGCCGTCAGCATTTGTAAACTCTACGTTCTTGATGGTCATCAGCTTGCCATTGTTAGCAGTAAAATACTCCTCCTTAGTACGCTTGCTAAGATCGAACTCCTCAGCTACAACCTTGCTTGCATCAGCAACACCAGTGAGCTTGAAGTGCTTGTTCCACAATATGCGGCTCATACGGCTAACGTAGCTGTTGCCCTTAGCATTGGTATAAGGCATACCGATTTCTGCCTGCTTGCCATAGCCACCGATGTAGAGACCCTTGAGGTCAACAACGATTTCCTGACCTACAGGAAGGTAAGAGAATAAACCACCCTGAGAGATGCAGATGAGGATTGCGCCTGTACCATCGTCGATAGACACTTCGTTGTAGATGTTGCCACCGATGTCGTTGCCAACTACGCGACCCTTAATCTGTACATCCTCTGTAATCTGCTTGTAAGAGTTTGTGGACGCATTGATAACGTTTTTGTATTGTTCCTTCAAACTGCCGATGGTGATTACGTTAGTCTCAGCAATCTCTTGATTGCCATAGGCTTTATTTAGTGCCTCGGCGTTTGGAGTGTCCCAATCATCGTCCATACAACCAGTAAACAGGCTGCATGCGAGCACTAACATTAATAGATATTTAATATTTTTCATTTCATTGAGTCGTTTAGAATCTGTAAGTCAAGTTAATCATGCCGTTTGTACCGTATGCATAGTACTTCTTAGGATTCTTAGAGAATCTGTAAGAACGTGCGTTGCCCGATCCTGTGACGTCAGAACGGCTCTGCTCGTATCCACCTGTGCAGATGCGGGTGTTGTTGAGGATGTTGGTAACCATCAAGTTGATGCTCAACTGTCCAGTCTTCAAGCGCAATGTCTTACCAATGCTACCATCGAGCATGAATCCGCCATTACCCTTATCCTGTGCTGAAGGCTCCTGATTGAGTTTGCTCAAAGGACCATCCATACGATAGTATGTAGAGTAGCTGAGATAGATTCTGTCGTAGTAGTTGCCATTGAGGTCGATAAACCATCCACCCTTGTGGTAGCTAAAGCCTGCACTAGCAGCTGTAAGAGGAGTACCGCTCTCGCGCATACCTGTGCAACGAAGGATATCGTCGTTGTATGTACCCTGTGTAGAGTTCAAGTAGCGAACATTAGCGTCGTCAACATACTTAGCCTCGCTGATAGTACCGATAAACTTCAAGTCGAGATAAGAAGCCAGCTTGAACTTCAAACCTGCCTCAACGCCATAGTATTCCTTGGTGTTGCCAGTAGATGAAACATAAGAGAACGAGTTGATGTCGTCGAAGTAGAAGCATGTCCACTCAGTAACATTGTCAAGACGGCTGTAGTATGCGTTTACGTTGGCGTGCACCCAAGCGTTCTGATACTGATAGCCGAACTCGCTGCTAAATACGCGCTCATTCTTGAGGTTCTTCACGAAGTCGTTGTTCATCTCTGCAGCTTGGAAAGCAGTAGATGCTGTAGGAGCATTCCACTGATAGCCAGCACCGAGAGAGAATGTGTGACCATGACCTGCTGAGAATGTCATAGCAGCCTTTGCACCACCCTCACAGAAGTTTGCCATACCACTCTTACCATATGAGTTGTTAGGGAACAAACCATTGCGCATCTTACCATTACGCTCCATATAAGTAGCACCGATACGTCCTGCAACGAGGACGTTGAAACGTCTCATGTTGCGAGTGTAGCTTGTCCATACCGAACCCTTGTTTACGCGGATATCGTAGTCGTAGCCAAACTTGTCGCCTTCGCCAACAACACGGTTAGGGTTGTTGAGGTCGTACTGCACCTCGTTAGAACCAGGAGCGTATGTACCGATGGCGTAAGTATTGATATTGTGGAATGTTGTTGCACCCAAAAGGTCGTCCATTGTCTGATAGTGCTTGGTGTTGCTTGTAGAAAGCAAGTAACCAATATTCCATTTGCTCTTCTTGTCGAGATGAGCATTAAGAGTAGACGACAATGTTATCATGCTCTGGTCGTTGTGGCGCTTCTGGATATAGTACATAGCGTCGGCACCCTGAGCAGATGCATTTCTATTAGAAAGGTATAGACGATCCCAATTAATCTGGCGGTTAGCCTTGCTTGAGCTCAAGTATTCGTAAGCCAACTTCCAATCTTCCAAAGCCTGATCAGTTTGGAATTGTGTGTTGTCGCCCCAAACATCATAATAGCTTGATGGCAACATCTTCCAGTAGTCAGGATGTGGGTTGTCAGAATTATTGTAGTTGAGCTTTGTAGAGCTATACCAACCATACTTACCAGCAAGAGTTGTAGTAACCTTCATATCGTCGTTGATCTTCCAATCCCATGTCAACAAAGCTGTAGGAGCGAAGTCGTTAACGATACGAGAGTTTCTCTTCTTACCGTTTTGGTAACCCCAATAAGGGTTGTAAGTGTTGTCGTTAGCAATCCAATACATTTCGTCGGTAGAAGCTCCCTGCGATGCACGTTCGGTAGGGTTGCCCCATGTGGCGAAAGTAAGAGAATGTTTGTTGTTTTCACCAAAGAGTTTCTGCACACCGAGATAGTAAGAAAGAGCATTATAGAATGTTCCCTCTACATAACCCTTGTCAGCCCAACGATAAGTGACGTTGGCACTAACAGCCCAACCCTTAGAGTTGAGTCCGCTGTTATAGGTGTACATACCGCGTACGGTATAGTTGCGGTTAGCACCAGCGAGAGATATACGCTGGCCTACAGCCATGTTGGCAGGACGGAAGTCGTAGTTGTTACTTCCCGCCATGTTTGACATGTTGAATGCATTTTCTTCGAAAGGCATTGCAGAGTCCATGTTTCTTGTCTGCTGATTCAAACCACCAACAAGAGAATAGCGGAATTGACCTGTCTCCATATCGTTCATTGGCGCGCCATTGATGTAGACATCATTGTATTTCTGATTAAAGGCGCGATACCTGAACCTTACTGGCGAGAACAGATATCCCACTTGAGAGGCATAGATATTTGAGTTAGAGTTGATGATGGTGACATTCTGTGAAAAGTTGTCTTCCTCACCCAACTGTGCCTCCGTGAAAGTGAAAGCCTGTTCGCCCATAATGGCACCCATCTGACCTATAGAGTCATTTTGGGCTAAAGCCAAAGAAGTAGAGCTGAGAGCAATCACAGCTAAAGTTAGCTTTTTTTTCATAAGAGATAATTTGGATTAATAAATGATTATTCTGCAAAGTAAATAAATATATTCGACAATAACGAGCCTTTTTTATTATTTTTTCATTAAACATGCATTTTATTAGATAAAAATTACGATATTTGCAGCAGATAAATTTATAATTATATGAAAAAGCTACTTTTGACCTTTGCAGCTGTGCTGCTCGTATCCTTTTTCGCATCTGCACAGAAGAAGTATTCTGTTTATGCAGTAGGATTCTACAACCAGGAAAACCTCTTCGACACTTGTCATGACGAGGGAAAGAAAGACTATGACTTCTTGCCTAATGGTTCTTATCATTGGGACGGACTAAAGTATTCACACAAGCTCCACAACATGGCTCGCGCTCTTGCCGATATGGGTACTGATGTGTTGCCGAATGTGGGTTGCGCAATGATTGGTTTGTCTGAGGTAGAGAATGCTAAGGTGCTTACCGACCTTGTTAATCAGCCTGCTCTCAAGGCTCGCAATATGCAGTTTGTGCATATAGAAGGTCCAGACAAGCGAGGCATCGATTGTGCTATGCTCTATAATCCTGCATTGTTTAAACTCGAAAGCGACACCTTGTATCAATATGTGCAGGAGCTTGAGAAAGATAGCGCATTTAAGACTCGTGGCTTCCTGACCATTCATGGCAGATTAGCTGACGAACCTGTGACTGTTATCGTGTGTCACTGGCCAAGCCGTTTCAGCGGTCCTTTCTATCGTGAGTCTGCTGCTCGCCAGGTGAAAGCCATCAAGGACGAATTGTTGAAGAAAGACCCTGAGAGAAAGATTTTCGTTATGGGCGATATGAACGACGACCCTGTAGACAAGAGTATGTATCAGGTGTTGGGAGCAAAGCCTGAGATATCTAAGGTTAAGGATGGCGACATGTATAACCCATGGTATAATCTGTTGGCCAAGCAAGGTATAGGTACCTTATCTTATAATGGTGCATGGAACCTCTTCGACCAGATTGTGATGACACCAAACCTTCTTGACCGAGCAGGTAAGAAAGACTTCTCTAAGCTCACATTCTGGAAGCATGCCATTCAGCGTATGCCATATCTGTTCCAGACAGAAGGTAAATATAAGGGCACACCTAAGCGTACTACTGCTGGCGGTGTATGGCTCGATGGTTATTCAGACCACTTGCCAGTTTGCGTATATCTTGTTAAGGAGCAGAAGTAAGCTCATCGCTAATATTAAATATTGATGATGCAAACAGAAAGTCATCCTTTCGAACCTTTCTTGCCCAAGAATGCACGACTGCTGATGCTTGGCACATTTCCACCTGCGGAAAAACGTTGGAGCATGAAGTTCTATTATCCTAACTTCACCAATGATATGTGGCGCATCTTTGGAATCTGCTTCTTTGGCAAGAAAGATTTTTTTATAAAGCCTGAGGAGAAGCGCTTCGACCTTGAGCGGATAATAGAGTTTCTCAACGATAAGGGTATCGCCATGTATGATACTGCAACAAAGGTGATACGAACTAAGAATACAGCTTCTGATAAAGATCTGCAGATTGTGGAGCAGACAGATTTCGACGCTATGCTTCGCACATTGCCTGAATGTAAAGCGGTGGTAACGGCAGGACAGTTGGCAACTTCAGTCTTTGCTTCTCACTATGGTATCGCTGAGCCAAAGGTTGGAAGCTATACAGAGTTCAGTTTCGTAGGCAGAACCATTCGCCTATATCGTATGCCAAGTAGTTCGCGTGCTTATCCGATGAAGACAGAAAGCAAGGCTGAGATTTACCAAACAATGTTCGATTATCTATTTTAAATTTACACCTTATTATATATTATGCACTATGAACAAAGATGATATCACAATAATAGGTATTGCCGGAGGTACAGGCTCAGGCAAGACAACTGTGGTAAGAAAGATTGTAGAGGCTTTACCTCCTCACTATGTAGCCGTTGTGCCTCTCGACTCTTACTACAACGATACCACAGGCATGACCGATGAAGAACGCCATGCCATCAATTTCGACCATCCTGATGCTTTCGACTGGAAACTCTTGCACAAGCAGGTGCACGAACTTCGAGAGGGTAGAGCTATTGAGCAACCTACATATTCGTATCTCAAGTGCAACCGCTTGCCAGAGACAATACATGTAGAGCCAAAGCCTGTTATCATTATCGAGGGTATCATGACATTGCTCAATAAGAAGCTTCGCGACCTTATGGACTTAAAGATATTCGTGGATTGCGACCCTGATGAGCGACTGATACGCAACATACAGCGCGATACTATCGACCGTGGACGAACAGTCAGCATGGTTGTTGATCGCTACTTGGAAGTGCTCAAGCCTATGCACGAGCAGTTTATTGAGCCTACAAAGCGATATGCCGACCTAATAATACCACAAGGTGGTGAGAATGCTAAGGGTATTGCTATATTGTGTAAGTATATCGAAGGCATTATTCCTAAGGAATAACAGCTCGTTGATGATATAAATAAAATAAGCACTATGCATGCGAGATTTGCTCTCCATAGCATGGTGCTTGTCTTTTATATTATTTCTATTTCTTATTTCTCTTCTATAGCTTCGCCTGCTGATGTGTCTTCTGCTTCAGTTGTCATAGCTTCGTCGGCTGCCTTGGCAAGTTTTTCGAATGCCTTCTTTACTCTATATATCTTTATGGCGTTGATACATTCTATCATACCATAGAGCATCATACACCAACCAATGACGAACAATGGAGCACTAGCTATTGTAGAAGGTCGCACTACGGCTATTATGCCAACAAGCAATACCAACGAAGGCATCAACCACCATACCAAGCCAATACGAGCAAAGCGTGTGGCAGAAGCAAGAGTGAAGAATTGGTTTAGGGCACCAACAATCAATATTGCTGCCAATACATACATCAGTCCGGTGATGAATGTTGCAGGCATCATGGCGAGAACAATACCAAGTATGATGCTACCTATGCCTGCTATTGGAAATTGTGGCTTTGTGCCAAGAATCTGGTTGCCATTGGCATCAAAGAGCTGAGGATCGTCGGCATGACGCTTCTGCGAAAAGTATATTAGGCATGAAATTAAACCAGAGAGGAAAAACAATACTCCCATCGCTATGGTTATCCATGTCACAGTCTGTTCTCTATATTTCACCAACAATGCTCCTACTATAATAGAGCAGATGGCTCTGAATGCTGAACCTTGTAGTACTTTCATGATTTAGTTTGTAATTTTAGCTTAATTATGACGTGTGTGATAATATAATAATCTATGACAGATGCAAAAATAACAACTTATTTGCAAAGTAGCAATTATTTTTTAGTACTTTTGCCTCTCGAAAGATAAAAACACACTTTTGGTATGACAAAATTATATTTAGTGCGCCATGGCGAGACCGTGGACAATGTGAAGCAGATATTGCAAGGACAAACTCCTGGCATGCTCAATGATAAGGGTAGGGAACAGGCACATGAGGTGGCTTTGCGTATGAAGGATGCAAAGATTGATGCCTTTGTTTCGAGCGACTTATATCGCTCTATCGAGACTTGCGAGATTATTGCAGAGCCACATGGCATGCAAGTTCGCACCACACCTCTGCTTCGTGAGCGTGACTGGGGAAGTTTTACTGGTAAGTTTATTCCTGACCTTAAGGATAAAACATGGCCCGATGATATAGAGTCATTGGCAGATATGAAGACTCGTGCCAGCAAGTTTATGGAATGGCTAAAGGCTGAATATCCCAACAAGGTGGTGCTTGCCGTAGGTCATGGCATCATCAATAAGGCTATACAGAGTGTGTATACTGGCAAGCCAATGAATGAGATTCAGAAAATGAAGAATGCCGATGTAATAGAATTATCGCTATAAAAGAAATAAGGCAGGTGTCGTTTCCAATTTCTTGGAGCAGACACCTGCCTTTTTTATTTATATCAATTTAGAGAAAGTGCTATTGAGAGAGTTATCTTCTTCCACCAAAGTGGCTACCACCATTGCTCGCACCACCACCTACAGAAGAACGTGTGCTTGATGAACGGCTAAAGCCACCGAATGAGCGGTTGCTTGATGATGAGCTGCTGCCACCGAATGAGCGGTTGCTTGATGATGAGCTGCTGCCACCGAATGAACGATTGCTTGATGATGAGCTACTGCCACCGAATGAGCGGTTGCTTGATGACGAGCTACTGCCACCGAATGAGCGGTTGCTTGATGAAGAGCTACTGCCACCGAATGAACGGTTGCTTGATGATGAGCTGCTGCCACCGAACGAGCGGTTGCTTGATGAAGAGCTACTGCCACCGAATGATGAAGAGCCTGATGATCTGCTACCGCCAAAGGTGCGAGTAGGAGTGCTACTTGATGTAGAGCTATTTACACGATTGTTTGTAGAATTGCCATTGGTAGGAGTGAATGTGCGGTTAGGAGTGGTTGTCGATGAACTTCCTCCAAATCTGAATCCACCATTGCTGCTTGGTCTACCGTTTACCGATGTAGAACCATTGTTTGTATTATTGCGAGTGCTACTTCCGCGGTCGCCGCTACCAAAATGTCTGTTACCAATGGCTTGTCCATGATTCTGACTACCATTGCCAAATCGTGCAGGCTTGTTACCATGGTATCCATGACCATAGTCGCCACGATCGAAGCCATCTCTCATACCCCATCTTCTGTCAGAACCAGGACGTGGTCCACCATAAGTTCTGCCATGATACCATGATCTACCACCATTTGTGCGCCAACTATGTCCGCCACGATAAACTGCATAGAAGTGAGGACGACCGAAGTAGAAATATGTGCGATGTGGATATCGAGCATAGATTCCGAAGTGCCAGTATCCTGCATCCCAATATATTGGACGATAGAAATATGAAGCTGCGCAGAACGAGCGATACTGCCAATCAAGGAGTATGTAGCTAAGGTCGAGATTGCGCTGACGCCAATATTCACCATATAGATCGTCGTAGGTATTCACCGTCATCAGATAGTCGAGGTTAATCTCGTAGGCTGCCTCATACTGGTCGTCGGTGAGGTTGAGCTCGTAAGCCATCTTGTCTGTCAAGAACAAAGCACGCTCGCGAGCTTGCTCATAACTCATAGCCTGTGCTGAAGTTGTCAGCGTTAGCAATGCCACAAGGGCTAATAATATCTTTTTCATATGCGTAGAGTTTTTATTTGTTTCACATGTTTCTTATCTTCTGCAAAGATAGGCATTATTTAAAACCATCCAAAAGGTTTTTCCCTAAACCATAGGGGAATTTCCCTACATCATGCTTTTTGTGTTGGCTAATAGAATGTTATAATATGAGACCTATTATAATAAAAAGGTAAAAAATACGTTAATACTATATTATGAGAGGAATATATATATATATGGTATCAGCAGCTTTGGCAACATCTCTTTCTGCCAAGGCACAATATGCGTGGCAGGAGGATGAGAACACAGGAAAGCTCGATCTGACACACAACATCACATATATGATAGAGTCGCAAGGCTCTGTTTCGGATGGCAAGACTCCTTTGTGGCTCAATGCCAATAAATATGGTCTTAGCTCGCTCGATGAGAAGAATGGTTATGCAAGAGTGGCTGTGGTTCGCCCTTTGCAAACTGATTCTGCTCATCGTTGGGCTGTTGGTTATGGCTTGGATGTTGCCATACCTGTAAACTACACCAGCAATGTGGTTGTACAACAAGCGTTTGTTGAGGCTCGTTGGCTTCATGGTGCGCTGAGTATTGGAAGCAAGCAATATCCGATGCAACTTAAGAACAACCTCTTAAGTAGTGGTTCGCAGACCTTTGGTATTAATGCTCGACCTGTGCCACAAGTGAGATTGTCGTTGCCAGAATATTGGGTGCTACCTATTTTTAATAATATGGTTCGCTTCAAAGGACATATAGCCTTTGGTAAGATGACCGACGACAATTGGCAACATGAGTTTACTGGCAGAAAAAGTAAATATGT
>ENA-UERK01002907-UERK01002907.1-human-gut-metagenome-genome-assembly--contig:-NODE-2907-length-10815-cov-42.904172_pt1 | contig 10815 bp, 9 predicted proteins | sample MGYA00242957_ERZ507957 | MGnify/ENA primary metagenome ERZ507957 (study PRJEB26167, sample SAMN06115538) | human gut metagenome | host: Homo sapiens | place: China:Heilongjiang | collected 2015-11-06... | reverse complement strand
ATGGCAAAATCCTGAGCAACTTTTTGTTGCTCAGGAACTTATAAATAAAGTTAAATCAAAGTGTTGCGGAATTAAGGATACTATGACTAAGGATCGTTTATATTCATTGGACATGATGAAGTTTGTGGCTGCTATCTTCATCACGAATTCTCATTTCCAACCGCTGTATGAGGGTGTGAATACTGCCTTTGCTACTTTTGGGGTGCAGGGCAATGCGCTGTTCTTCTTTGTAGCGGGGTATCTGCTGATGATGGGATTTGGAAAGCATAAGGGACAGAACTTTATTGATTGGTTTAAGGGTAAGATAAGGAGATTGTGGCCTGCGGTGTTTATCTGGGTGGTGGCAGCTAACTTGATATGGGATGCTCCGCTGACATTTGATAAACTGATATTGGGGAGTGACTATTGGTTCTTGCAAACTATCGTGGTGTACTATGCTTTGTTCTATCTGCTGATAAAGGTTTTGCCTGCTAAATGCCGATTCTGGGGGGGCAATAAATATATGTTTTACCTCTTCGGGTTGTCGGTAGCTTGCTCTGTGGCTTATTTCTTTTGGATGCCTGTGGCGGAAGGTTCGCCTTTTCATACGAGCTTTCATTTTGTATGTCATTTTAGCATCATGATGATGGGAGCTATGGTGTATGTCTGTCGTGACAGAATAAGTATGGGACATTGGGTGAAGGATGTTTTCGGTATGGCGCTTTCGTTTGTCTTGTATTTCCTGATATTGGCTATCGGAAAGAACAAGACAGGATGGCTGTATGATGTCCAGGTGCTGGCGCTTGTGCCTCTCCATAGTTTTGTTTATTATGGGTACAAAGTGGCTTCGTATAAATGGACTGACTGGTGCTTGGGGAAGAGGTTCTTGGGCAAAGGTATTTCTCTTGTTGCTGGACTTACGCTTGAGATTTATATCGTGCAGTTTATGCTTATTACGAATAAGTGGAATAGTGTGTTCCCATTGAACATCGTTATTGTGTTTGCTATCATTTGCTTAGCTGCATATCTGCTAAAGGTAATGACCGCTGCTTTTCTTTCGCTGCTATCGAAAGATAAGTTTGCGTTGGAGGTTTAATGAAAAATCTGTAATGTATGAAGATACTAATTAATGCATACGCTTGCTCGCCTGGTATGGGAAGTGAGCCGGGGATGGCATGGAACTGGGTGAGTAATCTCGCCAATATTTTTGAGTTGTATATATAAAATTGACTTTTTATTAATCATGAACATTTTTCAGATATTACAAAAGATAAGTCTTGTGCCTTCGTATCTGTGGGACAAAATGTGGACTCATGTATGGAAGCGGTGCATGAAGCACTGTGGAAAGGGGGTATATATCCGTCCGATGTCTTCGGATTTCAAGTGCTTGTGGAATCTTTCGGTGTGAAATGGTACTTCTATTCTGAAAGGGAGTACTGTGTGGTTGTAAATGGTTTTATTAAATAAGGTAATGTGTTATGAGATTAATTGGTATATATATAGATCAACAAAATAATGATCCATTTGTCAGTAAATCTTTGAAGGGGCAATGGTATCCGTTCTATAATGGAATTCATAATCCCAATGATAAACAGAATGTAATGGTTTGTCTTAATGATAGTATAGATGGGCTGTATCAGGTAAGAAGCAAATCTAAAGCTAAGGTTTCTATTTCATGCATTGTTGGAAAGAATGGAGCTGGAAAATCCTCCTTGTTGGATATCATGTATGGCATAATTAATAATTTTGCATATCGTTATTTGCAACAGACGGTGAAGAAATATGGTGTGAAACTATATGCTGCAAAAGGTATTTATGCTAGTCTGTTTTATGAGATAGAGGGTAAGATCTTTGAGCTTCGCTGTAAGGATGAGCATGTTGATTTATATGCTGATAATCAATTATGTAATTACGATGTTGTTAAGATTAGAAAGGCATTACACGATTATTTCTTTTATACGATTGCGCTTAACTATAGCCTTTATAGCTTTAATAAGCGTGATTACGAAAACTCTTTGAATAAGTCAATCAACGGAAACTGGATTGATGGGTTATTTCATAAGAACGATGCGTATTTGACTCCTATGTCATTGAATCCTTTTAGAACAAATGGAAATATTGACATTAATAAGGAAAATGGACTTGCTTTGCAAAGGCTCTCTGCTTTGGCACTATATTTTGATTCAAAAGGAAAGAACTTCATTCCTGGTTATAAGGCTAGGAAGTTACGCTACCAACTTCGCCAAAACTATGAAAGATCTCTGATAGAAAAGATAGAGAAATTGGATGAGCCAAGCAAAATGAAATATTATTATACAGAGTTTAAGAGTGCCTATGAGTCTTCTATACCGGGGAAATTTTAGGGGATGAACTATATAATGATGTTGTCAGCTACATGGCATACAAGACTTTGAAAATAGGCCATATTTATGCTGATTTTAAACGAGAACTTTCTCCAGATAGAATTGATATGTATCTGGAAAAGGTAAAAGAAGACCAATCCCATATAACATACAAATTAAGACAATGCGAGGAGTTTACTAAGAACAGTATTTATGCTCGTGGTTCTGATGTACATGAAATCAAAATCGTAGATATTCATAATAGTAATATCATATCTTCTTATAGAGAAGCTTTTGAACTTTTGCCACCTTCGTTTTATGATATCGATGTGTTGTTTGAAAAAGTAAAGGAAGAGAGCTATAGTGATAAAAGACAAGCAGATCATTTCTCTTTTACGAGTATGAGCAGTGGAGAAAGACAGCTGCTATATTCATTGAGTTCTGTATTATATCATATCCAAAATCTGGAAAGTGTGGAAGACGATGCCTGTCGCATATCATACCAGCATGTCAATATCGTGTTGGACGAAGTGGAATTGTATAGTCATCCCGAATATCAAAGAACTTTTATTGCTGACTTGCTTGACAGATTATCATGGTTGGAAATTAGCTATCCAATAAAATCTATCAACATATTGCTGGTAACTCATTCTCCTTTTATTTTGAGTGACATTCCGAAAAACAACATCCTTTACTTAAAAGATGGTAAGGCAGTCTGTGATACCTCTTCTTTTGTGAATACTTTAGGAGCCAATGTGAATGATATTCTTCATCAAAGTTTCTTCTTAGAAAATGGTTTTATGGGAGAAAATATCCAAAGAAAAATCCAATCTCTGATAAAATTCTTGAAATCAGATCAAGAGAAGACATACGAATGGAGTATCAATAAAGCAACTGATTTTATTTCTACTTTGGGAGATGAAATTGTGGTAGCTCAACTTAGACTACTTCTTTCAAGGAAGCAGATGAAGGATAAAGGTTCATATCGTGAATGGTTAGAACAAGAACTAAAAAAGATAAAAGGGGATGAGGCATGAGAAAAATTTTAGTGACAAACGAAATCAGACTGTTAGCTGGAGAATACGCTAAGGGTTTGGAAAATGGTGTGAGTCTCAGTGCGAAACCTTTGGATAATTTGAAAGCATTAAAGAAAGCATTGCTGCTGAACACAACAAAGATAGTTTTTTCTGCAAAACAATTTAATCCGAAAGGTCAGAAGAAAAAATATTTCTCTGCTGATAAGCAACCTGAATATGCGGAATATATACAAATGATAATAAACATATATTCGGATATCAATAAGTTGCAACCTTGGCATTATGATAATATTATTAATCTTTTTAATTCCAAGCTGAAACCTGAGAAATTAAAAGTTTCTGTTAAAATTGGCTCTCAAGACCCATATACCTTTTATGATCTTATCGTTAAGGCGATGGACTATAAAGGAGTTAGAGAAAAAGTGTTTCCTGACTATTTGCGTAAACAAGTTCTTGACATCAAAACATGTGTGTATTGTAATGCTCAATTCGCTATTACTTCAGAAACCGAGTCGGCATTGACTCCTGTTATGATTAAAAAACGTGGGAAAATAAGAGGTAGAAAGCCACAACCTCATCCTGCGGTATTGAGAGCGAATTATGAATTAGATCATAATTATCCCAAAAGCATATATCCTTATCTTTGTACCAACTTTTATAATTTGGTACCATGTTGTTCTTCTTGTAACAAGCATAAAAGCAATCAACCTTTAAAATTTACTCTTTATGCAAAGGAGGGTGACGATTTAGATCCTCTTTATTTTGAACTTCCTACGGATGATCTTTTGAAATTTCAACTTCGTCATGTTTGTGGTGGTTTGCGTGTAGAATTACATGATAAAGAAAATGGTACCCTTGCGGAAGAATTTGATAAGCGTTTTGCTATAAATGCAATCTACAAAGAACATTCAGAAGAAATAAGAGAATTGCTTTGGAGATACAAGATATATTCATCGTCGGACATTGCTGCATTGAAAGAGGGTTTGAAAGACTTATTTCAAGATGGATTTGATGTAGAAAGATTTATCTTGGGTACTTTTGCTGATGCCAATGATGTATTCAAACGTCCATTGACAAAAATGAAGCAAGATATAATGAATCAATTAAGGAAATAAAAATATAGATATGAAAATTCCTTTTACCGCTTCGGCGCGTACTGCAATGCTAATTGGATCAGAGAATTTCTCTAATCCTCTTTGTTGTTATATACTTAACCAGATATAGAAATTTATGCTTAAAATCTTAATTAATGCATACGCTTGCTCTCCTGGTATGGGAAGTGAGCCGGGAATGGCATGGAACTGGGTGAGCAATCTCGCCAAGTTCTGTGAACTGTATATTATTACCGAAGGGGAATTTCGGGACAGAATAGAGGAGGTGGTGCCTACCTTGGAACAGGGGAAGAATATGCATTTCTATTATAATCCGGTATCGGAGGAGATTCGGAAGATGTGCTGGAACCAAGGGGACTGGCGCTTCTATAAGTACTATCGGGAGTGGCAGTGGAAGACGTATCTTTATGCTAAGGATATCTGTAAGGTGGAGAAGATTGATGTGCTGCATCAGCTTAACATGATCGGATTCCGTGAACCAGGGTATCTGTGGAAACTATCACAAGAGAATGGTGTGCCGTTCGTGTGGGGACCTGTGGATGCCAAGGATAAGTTCCCTGTGGCTTATCTGGATGGTGCTGGACTGAAGACAAAGTTGTTTATGTGTCTGAAGAACTTCCTGACGGCTATCCAGCTAAGGTGTTCTGGTCGTGTGAGAAAGGCTGCGCGACAGGCTTTGGTGGTTTTCTCTGCTTCATCTAACTCGCAACGCTCGTTCAAGAAGTATATGGGTATTGACTCACCTCTGCTCAATGAGACGGGATGTTATGTTCAGGATCATCCTATTATGGATAAATCGGGTAAAGATACATTTGATGTGCTCTGGGTTGGTAAAATGGATTTCCGCAAGCAGTTGGGCTTGGCTTTAAAATCTGTAGCTAAGAGTGGAAACGATAAGCTCCGTCTTCACATTGTTGGTGGTGGTGATGCTGAATTCTATCAGTCATTAGCAGAGAGTTATGGCATTGCTGATAAGTGTATCTGGCATGGTGCTGTAAGCCATGATGAGGTACAGGACATCATGCAAAAGTCGGATGTTTTCCTCTTTACCAGTGTTGCTGAGGGTACTCCTCATGTTGTGCTGGAGGCTATTGGCAACAATCTCCCTGTCGTTTGTTTTGATACTTGCGGTCAGGGTGATGCTGTGAATGATAAGGTTGGTAGGAAGATTCTTTTAACTAATCCTTCTCAGTCGGCTCATGATTTCGCCAAACTGCTCAATGAACTGGAAAAGGATAGGTCTTTACTGAGGCTCCTTTCGGAGAATTGCAAGGAAAGACAAAAGGAGCTTTCCTGGGAGGAAAAGGCTAAGGTCATGGTAGAGTGGTATAAGAAGGCTTTCTAAAATCAACCCGTCCTTCTTTACCATTAAAGAAGGCTCCACCGCTTTCCCCAAGCCCCTTTCCCCTCAGGGTACAGGGGATGTACCAACCGCCCTACTCGGTGCTCAAACCGCTTCGCTATAAGGTTGGCGGACCATCAGAGGTCTACGCCAGCAGCGGAGCAGCGTTTTTTGTGCGGGGATGAACCCGCTTCCACTCAAGGATTTGCTAAAGGGTTGCTTGCTCGTTGCTTTTTTCGAAAACCCACCAAGTCCTCCCTTTATTTCCTACGTTCTATCATAACGAGTGTTTCTCTCTTGTATTGTTGGAGGCTATGGAACATGGTTTGCCTTGCATCTCGACGACAGAAGGGGAATACCAGGAATTGTTTGATGATGGTAAGACGGGCTTCCTCGTTCCTAAGCATGATGTTGCTGTGCTTGCAATATGACATCTGACCACCTATATATCATCGGAAACGGATTTGATTGCTATCATGGGGCTAAATGTTCTTATGCTGAGTTTAGAAAGTATCTGCTAAGACATAGGCCTTATGTGTTGGCAACTTTTGACCTCTATTTCGGACCGAGGTCGCTGATGAACAGCTTTGAAAGTTTCAAGGATTGCTTGAGGTGTCTCGAGATTTCATGGGGATGCTCATCTGGCGGTGTCTACCCAAAGACAACATGGGCCGAGAACAATCTGTGGTGGCGGTTTGAAGAGCATCTGGCTGACCTGAACAGGGAGAAGGTGCTCGATGTTCTAGATGTTGTCTTGCCTGATTGTGACGAAGATTCGGTTGGGTTCAGATATTGCGACTATTATCTGGGGCTGGACGGCATATCGGACATGCTCAACTCTTGCACGTTTGAAATGAGGTATCAGCTGCATAAGTGGATTAACACGTTGGCGTATGAGAAGGGGTTTAAGAAGCGTCTGCTTGATATCGACAAGAATGCCCGGTTCCTGACGTTCAATTATACAGATTTTCTGGAGTCGGTCTATGGCATCGGGAGAGAGCAGATAAGGTATATTCATGGCAGTAGGCATGACAGATATGGAAGCTTGATAATAGGGCATAGCGCCGATGAAGAAGGGGGCTTTAAGGCTTGGGTGAAACGTAACGAGCACAGACGGAGGTATAGACCTAACCTTAAAGACAAGAAGGGACGTTATTTTGCCAATGACAAGCTTGCGTATCTTGCTTATTTCTTGAAGGACGAGGCTAAGGGCAACTGGAGGTCGTCTGTCAGGTATAATGCGGTACAGGAGGCCCTGGGACGGTTTGAGGATTATTATGCCATTAACATGAAGCCTACGGAGAGCATTATTGCGGCAAACGAGGATTTCTTTGAGGGCTTGGCGTCTATAAGAAAGATTTCTGTTCTTGGCCATTCTCTTTCTGCTGTAGACATGCCCTATTTTGACAAGATTAACGAGGCGATAGGCAAGGATGTTGAATGGGAGATTAGTTGGCATTCTGATGATGACATAAAACATATTGAGGCATTTTGCAGGAGGTTCGGAATTTCTTCTGACAGATGTCATAAATTCAAGTTAGAGGAGCTAACTGTGCTCCGAGGCATCCATTCGCCTCTGGCGATCTGATTGTTATCTGTGGTATGGATGCAAGTTGGCATCTCAACGATGCTTAAAACCAGTTCCTGTAGTGGCTCTTGCGAACAAGGGATGTTAATGGTTATGGTGGTGAGGGGTCACTCTCTCACCACCTTTTCTAAGTTACATAAGGTCATGGGATTAACAGAGGATAAGATGATTGCATCTATGGATGTAAAGTGGGGCAAATGCTTCTTGATGAAATCTTGAGTGGAGGCAATTTTGGACATTATGACAAGCATCACGTTTTGGGGCATAACTTCCTGCGCCTATTTCGTGACGTTCGTCTTTTGAGATATTATCCTGCCGAGGCTTTGAGTGAACCGATATTCAGAACATGGCACATTCTATGGAGATTGAAATTCCAAAAGAAATAAAAGGAACGCATCTTCCTTCTTTATAATATACTTTTCGAGGATAAAGTTTTGTAGTACGAATCTAAAAATGAATGAGTTAAAAACGATGACACATCTTTGCTATGTATATATTGAAACCTATAAAAAGCTGCATCAAGTAGGTATTGTAATAGACTCTCATTATCAATATAACCTCAAAATTCAAGAGAGGTGCTTGACAATAGAGGAAAAGCCATCCATTCCGAATCACTTTTGGGGCGAAGGGGTGTATTCGTTATCTGCCATTGTTGGTGGAAATGGGGTTGGTAAAAGTACGGTGCTGAGATTTATTCTTGACGCTGTTGTTGAAGGTGCTGCCAACCAAGACCTTCAAGGGTGTATCGTCTTTGAAAAAGATGGTAACTTATACAAATGTACACGTAATTGTGAGTTGAATATCATTGGCATTAGTAATGTCAAAATCATAGAAACGGACAGCGAAAGTATCAATACTTTTTTCTATAGTGGTCATTTTTCTCCCCTATTCGACTACAATGATGTAAGAACTGTAGAATTGACAGGAATGTATAATGCAACAGATAACTTTAGGCTTATCAAAGATTTGCAGGATTATTCCAATGTGGACACGATGCACTTGTCAAACAATATACAGTCTCATTTGTTTGCCTATCAAGCCCAAAACAATTATAGAATTTGCTATTTGTTAAGTCAACAGCACATCAGAGAGTGTTTGGATGACCTTAATTTCCCTAAGTACATAATTATCGGTGCTAATACCTCAGGTTTAAAAGCTATAGAAGTAAACTATGCTGGGAAATTTAATGGTTGTCAGATACCAAACTTTAAAAGAATCAGAAACAGCATTAAAGATAATGTTCTTGCAAATCTGATATATTACAATTTGATTAATACCATTGCTGACCAAGATTTTATCAGAATAGAAGCGTATGATTTTCTTGTAAGATGGTGTGGTACCTATAATGAAGACACCCAAGATATTCTAAACTTCTATCGAGAATATGTGGCTAATGAACAAATGAATGAGACGCTAAGAACATTTTTGAATGATATACATTGGTGCTTGAAGATAGTGGATGAAATATGTTCTTTTGACGATACCATAGGTTTTTATGTTGATATAAGGAATGAAGACAGAAGCCTTTATAACTTAGTGGAGCATTTGCTTTCTAATCGTATCTATTTGACTGCCAAATTCTTTGATATGTCATATAGTCATTCTTTGCATGACATAACGGTATTAAGTTCAGGTGAACAAGAATTGCTAAACCTCTTTTCAAGATTGTATTACGCAGTGGTTATTGGGCCGAAAAAGTTTGATAACTTGCGTAGCCCATCATTACTGTTACTTGATGAAGCGGAAATTGGTTTCCATCCAGAGTGGCAAAGACAATATGTAAATCAACTCTGTAAGTTTATCCAATTGCTTTTAGTTTCTGCAGAGCATGAATTTCAAATTATTCTAACTTCTCATTCACCCATCATACTTTCGGATATACCAAAGTGTTGTACCAATTTTCTGAAAGAAGAACATGGATATGTCGTGAACAATAGGGATGAGCAAGCTGAGACGTTTGCAGAAAACATATTTAATCTGTATCGAAGATCTTTTTTCATGGAAAACGGACTTATAGGAAAGTTTGCATCCAACAAGATTGATGCTCTAAAAGCGAGGATTGAACAATGCCATTCTCTCATGGGCATGGAAGCGATACGACAAGAGATAGCCTATATAGGCGATACGTTCATCAAGGGTTATTTGCTAAAAAAACTTGACGGTATTGCAGATAGGCTCTCATATGAAGAACAGATAGCTTATTATCAGGCTAAGATTGAAGAATTGAGGAGGCATATGGATGAATAAAATCGAGTTTCCACGTTTGGGAGTTGACGGAAAAGAATATACACGTGAGTATATTCACCAATGGTATTTGACCACATTTCAAGATGCCGTCAAAAAGAGATTGGAGGGATTGGAATATAATTCCCAATATAAAGGGCAAAAGGATTTCGTCAAGAAGTTGATTTCAAACCTTACTTTACTGCTGACAGGTACTCCTCCTAAACTGAAATCATTCATTGACTCGCTTCATTCAGACTATATCAAGATAGCTTCAAAGAAAGTATATAAGCCATACATGACTAAAGGAAAAAGGAGAAAGCAAACATTTGCCAAAGGTTTGTTGCATGCAATGGGGTATGAAAACTATCGTGAAAGCAAATTAGTGGAATTATCTCGTATGCTTAATATAAAGGTTTGTCCTTACTGCAACCATAATTTCACCTTGTACATAGATATTCTTGGCAAGACGAATATGAAAGGACTGTTTCAGTTTGACCATTTTTATGATAAATCCGATTATCCCTATCTAAGCATGTCATTGTATAACTTGATCCCATCATGTTCTTCCTGCAACCATCAAAAGAGGACAACTCAATTGGATATAAGATATAACCCTTATTTCAAAGCTATCTCTGAGGAATTTCATTTCAAGGTGGTGGATTCTTTTCAGTTGAGAAGCGGGAAAAAGGGTGCTGATAAGATTGATATCAAAATAGAAAGGAATGTAAGCAGACTAGGTGTTGACGACTTACAAAATGACTTGCATTTGGAAGAACAATATGGTAGGCATAAGGACATTGTACAAGAAATTTATGACAAGGCATACAATGAAACATATTATCGAAACATGCTTACTTGTATACCTGATGAGGATAGAGAAAAATTATTGAACCAATGGTTAGGAATCCCTTTGGACAAGAATGATATAGATAAAAGACCTCTGACTAAATTCTGTCAGGATGTTTTAAAACAGGCAAGGATGGAATATGGGAGAGGAAAGAAAATTTAAGAGAATAAGATGAAGGCGAATATTATTTTTACACTACTTACGGCATTCATGTTAATAGCTATTGCTGTAGGATTTTACATTAAATGGGATTCTACAGCAATAGCTATATTGTTTGGACTGTCATTTGTCGGTATCATCTGCAATTTAATCAGTTATTGTAAAAAGCTGATTTTGCCATTT
>ENA-UERK01002904-UERK01002904.1-human-gut-metagenome-genome-assembly--contig:-NODE-2904-length-10818-cov-29.426869_pt1 | contig 10818 bp, 10 predicted proteins | sample MGYA00242957_ERZ507957 | MGnify/ENA primary metagenome ERZ507957 (study PRJEB26167, sample SAMN06115538) | human gut metagenome | host: Homo sapiens | place: China:Heilongjiang | collected 2015-11-06... | reverse complement strand
CAAAAGAAGGTTGTAACCCATCGCTTCGAGCCAACCTCAAAGAAAGTTCTTCTTTTCATTGGAGGCTTGGCTCTATCCCTTGTCCTCTCCATTTGGGGCAATCTCACCCAATGGCGAGAGCATCAAGATTGGGAGGAGGCAGACTTGAAATATAGGGCATTGAAAATGGTTCTTCCATCGGATGACCCGAATATTCGCTACATCGAAAAGCATTTCAATGTGCAACGAGATGAAGATATTATCGACAATCTGAGAAATCGGGTTGCTGTTTACGAAGACTCAGTTCGTCGACACTATGAAATGTTTGAAATGGCGGTTTATAAAGACAGCCTTGCCAATCGCTTATTGCAAGAGTCTGAAGAAATTAAGAGTAAATTTGTTAACCGTTAAACAAAAGGAATAGCAATAAATAGAAGCAGCGTAATATAATTCAATCTCCCATTATATGGCAAGACTTTTCTGTATGGTGGGAGGTTTTATATTTAGTATAGGCTTTTTCCAATCGGTCATCGTATTAATTTTTAGCACTCTCCAGAGTTATTTTAGACTTGCTTTTCTAAACTGTTTAGCATATATTATTGATTATCAGTATATTTTTATCATATTTTGTTTTTGCATATTTAGACCTTATTTTTGCTTCTATCTAAAAATAAAGTCGTACTTTTGCAGATAAAAATACTATTGATATATGAAAAGAACAATATTATACGTAGTCTTGGCTTTTATTGTAGCACCAATCTTTGTTTCTTGCTATCAGAGCCATAAGAAAAAGCTGGACTTAGCTTATGCGTTGGTAGAGTCTAGACCGGATAGTGCCTTGGCGTTGATGAAACATATAGACCAAAAGGGTCTTTCTAAGGAGGAGATGGCGAAGTATGCCCTTACTTATTATATTGCACAAGACAAGTCTGGCTTAGATGTGGATAACGATTCTTTGATTCGCATAGCGTATGATTGGTATGAGAGTCACCAAGAAGATTCGCTCTATGTTTTGTGCTTGAATTATATGGGAACATTCTATTTACTTGTTGATAGTATGGAACAAGCTAAGTCTTGTTTGGAAAAGGCTTATTTTATTTCGGATAGTCTTCATGAAATGAATGTAAAACGCTTGGTTTTGGATAAGTTAATAGAAGTAGAAGAGCAGTTGGAACCTTACAAAGCGTTGAGATATGCTAAAGATTTGGTGAAGATGTATGACTCTATGGCAAATGTTACTATATATAATAAGGTAGCAGCACGTTTGAGATTGGGTGAGAACTTCTTTTATGTTGATAGCTTGCAGCATGCTTTAGAAGAAGAGAGAAAAGCATATAGAATGGCAATGAAAGCTGGCGATAGCAACTTATTGTCTTATGTAAGGCAAAATCTAGCTAGTACATTTGAGGAGATGGGTGAAAAAGATAGTTGTTTATATTATGCACGATTGGCTTATGACTTGAATGCAGCAAATAGATTTTCTTGTCTGTTGACATTTGCTTCTGCTTATATCTCTGTAGATTCGTTAAACCAAGCCTTTAGTTTATTAAAACAAGCAATGCCAAAAACGGCAGAAGACCGCTATTCCGTGTTTTATTTTCAAAGTCAAGCAGCTATGAAAGCGCAAGATTTCAAGTCTGCTAAAAGTTTTAGCGATTCGGCGTACCATTATTTGGAGGATATGTATCGAACTGCATTACAAGGTAAGGCTGCTTATTATACATCCTTTTTGAAAAAGGAAAGTGAAAGAGCTAAAATGCAAGGTAAAGCAGAAATGCAGCAGTGGGTATTTTGTTTGATAGTCTTATTGTGTTTTATAGTAGTCATATTTATTTTATATGTTTATAAATCATATAAGCACCAGATAAAACTACGTATGGAGCATGAAAGAGAGGTTCTTCTCCAAAAGCAACAAATGCAGGAAAAAATACATCAAGAGGAACTTTCGCATAAAGAGATTCAACTATCTGTGATGCGTAATTATTTACAAAAGAAAATAGATGTTGTAGAAAAACTAAATTCGATAGTTCCAAATGAGAATAAGCATATAGTGTTGTCGGAGAGTGATTGGGACGAATTGGAGGTGTTTTTAAATAGTGTGGAAAACCTATTTGTGAAAAGACTCAAGCAAAAGCATCCTAATTTATCAAAGAGTGTTTTACGACTAATGATGCTTTTGCGATTAAAGCTATCTCAAAAGGCGTTGGCTTCTATCTATTGTATAAGCGAGAAAGCAATTAAGCAAAAATTGTTCTTGTACAAAGATAAAGTTGGTATTAAAAATGAGCAATTTTCGCTACGTACGTACATCGAAAACTTCTAATATTTTCCTAACTAAAGTAAGTTTTAGACCCAAAGTACCTGGGGGCGATTTTAAGTACTTGATTTTTAGAATTATATGACTTTTATGGTGTTTTTAAAAAATAGACCTATTTTGTTTGGATGGTATCGTAAAACACTGTAATTTTGCAGCCGAAGTTTAATAATATCAAAATGTAGAGAATATGAAGAAAATACAAATTTTTAATCTGCTTTTATTGTTGATGCTTTTGGTTCCTAGCAAAATGTTAGCGATGTATCCTTCCCAAAATAAGGTTATTCCTATGCATAAGGAAAAAGGGCATTTAAGAGCGCGAACAGAAGAACCTAGCATTGTGGCAAATTTGCAACAAGGAATGCTTATTGTGAGTGTAAGTCGTTATTTTGGCAAAACGGCAGTCTATATCTATGATGACAATGGTTGCTTAGTAACTAGTATGTCAACATTTGTAGATGGCAAAGAACAATACAGTTTTGATTTGTCAATAATGGAGAAAGGTGCTTATAATGTGGTGATTGAATTAGGTGATTCGATTTATGTTGGAGCATTTGAACTCTAAGTTATTAACTATATAAAAAAAGATACGCATGAAAAAGATTTTGTTTTTGGCAATTGTTGCCTATGGCTGTGCATTAAATTCATGTACAGACCAAAATGGAGAACTTGTTAGCTTTGCGCAAAACAGAGAAATAGCAAGTCTGAATAACATGAGAAGTACTAGAGCGGTTGATAGTACAAGTGTGGATAGTATTCTTTCTATAGAAGAAACAGAGGAGTCAGCAAGACTGCATGAAACATTGCGTCAACATTCTATACAGTCTGTTTCTGCTCTAGCTTCTTATGGAGAAGAGGATGAATATTTTTCATCTAATATTTATGCGATTCGTGAAATGCCACTGAATATTAGTGTTCGTTCTGTGGCAACAGGTTCAAACGCAAGCAATAAGTATCTTTCTTGCTCGGAGGCAGGAAAGGAAGTTGTGCTCAGTAGTCAGAATACAGCTCAGTCAAGTAAATTCTTTCTCAAAATTTTGCCAGCAACATCTGGGATACCTTATTTAATTTATTCAAAGAATTCTAATACGCCTCTTAATGTAGGGTATTATACTAATAAGCCAGATGATAAAATATTGATGTCTGCTAAGGATAACAGCGGTTCTCTATATAGTGCCTCTTGGGATTTATTGGCATCGCCTTCATATAAGGGTTACTTTGCTATTCAGAGTGAGTCTTATATAGGACAGGCCGATCCTAATAATTCTTGGTCGATATTCTATTATGTGCTTGAGGCTAAAGCCAATAATAAGTTGGGTTATGCACGGCGAGTCAATGGAAAAGGGCAACAAGAGTTTTTTATTCAGCCGATAGACAAGTTTGACATTGATTATATTGAATTTGATAAATCTTCGGCACAGATTAGCAAGTTGACTCCATTGGAAGTAGTTAGTTATGGGAAGAATGAGACTGAAGAACGTCGTAGTTTTTCGATAAAAGCTTCTCATTATGCGACGGATACCTATCAGTTTTCAGAAACAGGACGTTTAAAATTCTTATGGAATGATTCTCTGACTTTTTACCGTCCTTATGTGCTGGCAAATAAATTGGTTGTACCTTCTCCAGTTAATCCTGATGAGGAACCTAATCCTGGTGAATTCTTGCGTGATATGAAATATTCCAACTCAAAGGGGAGAGTGAGACGTGTGCTAACAGTAGAAACTGAGGGAATTGCAAAACCGAACTCATTGATAGAAGTAACGTCTTATTTGGAAGGCTATTCTGTTTCTGCCAATTACGTTGCAGAGATGAAAGTAAAGGTAAATAATGAGGAAAGAAAGGTCAAAGTCAAGGGTACGTGGTATGGAACAATGTATACTACAAAACGAGCAAAACCTGATATAGTAAAATGTTTTGATCTTGATGATGGGGAAGAATTGTCTTTACGAAAGAAGTCTCATCCAGTAATAATTTCTAAAACTATATTGAAATGAAACATGTAAAAGTAATATTGTTTGCAGCACTGGCTATAATAGCCAGTGCTTGCACCGATGAAGTCTCTGATTCTATGAATGCGGAAATTTCTATGGATAAGTCATTGGTACTTAAGAGAAATCCTAATCTTCCTATTTCTCATTCTAAATTCTATGTCCCAAAGAATGATGTGACTCGCTCCTCTGTGATTAATGGAAATTCCGAGGTATTATTGGGTTGCGGCTATAAACTTTTGGGAGGAACTTACGTAATGGGAGATTTTGCTAATTTTAGTGCATATCCAGTTGTAAATTTGAAAGCTTTGCAGGATTATGATGCTGCATATGTCAGTGCAACACACTTAAATACATCGGATCGTAAGGTGGTAACCTTTGCTGATTTTGATAGATACCAATACAATTCTACTGTTACTAAAAAGGTGTCATCAGGTTTCTCGCTAAATTTTAAGATTTTTTCTCTTGGGCATAAGAAAGCAACAACGGAAACTTTCAAGACCATCATAGATAATTCGAACGATGCTACTTTTGGAGAACTATCTTTATATTTTATTAATAATCAATATAGTTTGCAGAATTCAGCAGCAGCAAGGAGGCTTTATGCACGTAAATTTATAGAAAAATCATTCATTAAAAATTTGTATAATTCAACAATATCTTCTAATCTTAAAAACTATGGGGAGTTTGTTGTTACAGGTTATCTTACGGGAGGAAAGGCATATGCAAGCTATGCAGGTTGTAACAGTACTGCAAAAACGACAGAGGGCAAAGAAAAAGGATTGGAAAAATCAATAAATGCTTCTATTACTTATAAAGGGGCGACAGGAAGTGGTGAGTTGGGATTTACTAGTTCAAACCAGTCTTCGTCAACAACAGAGTTTAAAAGTACGGATACATTTGTCCAGATTAAGACATTTGGTGGTATTCAAGACGGAGATGCTGTAGTGAAGACATGTGCTTTAAGTGATTTAAATGTGGATTTAAGCTCTTGGTTTAACTCATTGAACGATGATAAAACTCATACCATAATTGATGTTACAGATAATAGTTTGCTACCTTTATCAGACTTTGTGTTGGAGAAAAATTTTAAGCAAAGGTTTGATGATACAACAAATGGAGTCTTAGCGACTTATAATGAGTTTGTTATTCCTTACATGGAAACCGCAAGAGTGATGGTACGCTCAACTTCTGCCTATGAGCCATTATATGATGTATGCCCAGTGCTCGTTACACGTCAAGGGGATAGAATTATATTCAAAAGTAGCCAGGTAAAAACAGATGACGAGTTACGTAAGAATAATAGTGCGGAACAATTTGCTCAAAAGCACCAAACTATTTTGGCTCAAACAGAGAAACTGTTTAGTGCAGAGATTGGTTTGGAACCAAATAAAAAGGCAAAATTGAACCCTATGTTACGTAATCCTTTATGTATAGAAGTTGAGGATTTTGATAAATCAGAATATTATCGTTATTACAATGCTTCAAATAGTATAGAATATGTATATAACCCAAAGAAAAAGGTTGCATTTTCTTATTACGTAGATGAAGATGAGGATGATATTGCTGAAGTATATGGAATTAGTTCTTGGGTAGATTCTTTACCAGAAAAGAAAATCTCAATAGGAACTTTGGCGAATTATTATACAATTATTGGACTATAAAATTGAATTGTATGAAGAATAATATAGTGTTGTTTGCATTGAGTTTGTTCATAACTCTGTTTGCTACAAGTTGTAGTGAAGATGAATCTTCACTAGCCTCTTATACCTCATTGAATATGCTTGATGAGAATCATGGTAAGACCTTGTTAGGTGAAATGGGAGTTTATATAAACGGCTCGATGAATTTTCGGTCTGACAATTGGCAAATAGTTGATTTGGGTACCTCCGTAAGTCTCCCAAGTGGGCAAATTCCTAATCTAGATAACTTGTCAAACGAAATAAGTGTATTGCCAAATCATCGTTATGTGTCTTGTAAATCAGAGAATGTATTGACATTCCCTTCTCATAAGAATGCATATGAGATAGGATGTAAATATTATCAGTTTGTGGTGTCTTCATTCTTGGAGAAAGAAACTAGCAAGGTTGGGGCTGTCGTAGAATATACGTCGTCTTTGTCTGATGAAAAAGAATTGCCTCAAAAAGATACTAACATAGGTGACTTGTTTGGGCTAGATGATCAACTGTCGTTTGATGCTCTTGGTGCAGAAGAATATTGTTTTTTCGGAAAGAGTGAAGACTTTTCTATAAGTCTGTCTAAAGGGCATTTGAAAGTGGCTTTACGTAAGTCTCCAAATGAACTCTATGGACCTTATGGAAAATATATAATATATCTACGAAAGGGTAATGTTTACACAAAGGTGACATTTAATGTCAATCTTTAAGTTATGTTTAACAGCGGATTTCCCATTTCTTGAAGAGATGGGAAATCTACAAAAACAATGGGTATATGCAAAAAAGTGCTTATAACATAATAGTTCCAGTCAGTGATAGTAAGAATGTCTTGTTTAACGCAATGACAAAGAAGTTCTTCTATATTTCAAAGCATAATACAGCTGCGTGTCTTTTTATGCTAAATAATATAGAGAGTTTTCTTTCTGATGAAACAAAAGGCTTTGTAGAGAAACTTTATGATAATGGTTTTGTCATAGATGACGATAGGGATGAATTGTCAGAGTTAAAGAGCTTGTTTTATGAATACAAGAACAATAAAGTGCTCAACTTGATGATTCTTACAACATATTCTTGTAATTTTTCTTGTTGGTATTGTGTTCAGAAGCATAAGGGTATTATTTTGTCGAAAGAGTTAGAGCGAAAGATAGAGAGACATATTGAATCCTATATTAAGAAAAATTCTATAGAGCACTTGACTTTGTCTTGGTTTGGAGGTGAACCGTTGCTAAATGTTGGAAGTATATCTCGTATTTCTGAGTTTGCGATAGATTTTTGTGCGAAGAATGCTATTGGATTCAACAATGCTATAACAACTAATGGTTCTTTGTTAACAGCATCTTTAATCCAAACGATGAAGGATTTGTCGTTTAATAGCTTTCAAATAACTATAGATGGTGAACAAGCAAATCATAATAAGACAAGGTTTAATGATAAAATACAAGATTCTTTTTCTTTGATACTGCAGAACATTGTAATGCTGACAAAAATGATACCAGAAGCAGATATAACTTGTCGTATAAATTACACGAAGAACAATCTCACGGATAATTTTCCTGAAGAGATAGATGCTTTTCTTCATTCTGTGAAGGATAGAATAACTTTGTTGTTTAGGAAAGTTTGGCAAGAAAATGAAACTCCAACTATGGATGATAAATTGACAGCTATAATTCGAACTTTCCATCACAAAGGCTATAGGATATTATCAGATTATGATGAAATCAAGTTGTCGGTTTGTTATGTGGAATGTAGCAACCATCATTCTATATATCCAGATGGGAGGGTTGATAGATGCTCAAATAAAGATATCTACGATGCACGGGGTTATTTGACGGATAATGGTGAAATTGTTTGGAATACGGTTCCGAGAGAATGTGATTCTAATGTGTTTACACGTATGGGAGATTGTTTGTCCTGTCAATATTTGCCTTTGTGTATGGGTCCTTGCCCAGAAACTCGGCGACATTTGAGAGAAAATGAAAAACTTAAGTGTGTTTTTGATGATAAAGATGCTCATTTTCAAAATGATATTAGATGTTATTGTATAACAAAAGAAAATAAGTGAAATGAAGTTGATAATATGTGTTCTTTTTTTTGTCCTGAATAGCAGCAATGTTTGTTTTGGACAAGATTCTATAAGAATAGACACTGTTAAGTCTTTCACTCTCAACGAGGTTGTGGTAAAAGCTAAGAAGCATAATCTGTATTCGGATGTCTATTATATAAATCCAGATATTCGAAAGGGAACTATGTCTGTGTATGACTTGTTGGCGAAATTACCAGGTGTAGATTACAATAAATTGGCTAATGCTATATCTGTTTATTCGGATGCAAAAGTAATAATTGAAGTGAATGGTGTGCCTGCTTCCAAGGACTATCTCCAGGCATTGGCTCCTACGGATGTGGCAAAAATAGAAGTAGTTAGGCTTCCTTCGGCTAGATATAAGATGTTAGGCTATCATTACACAATTCGTATAGCTTTGAAGGATGATTATAAAGGAAATGCTATTGCGTTTAATAATTTTACTATTGTGTCTCCGGAAAATGGCAACAATATTATCACTAATGAACAACCTAATATGAGATATCTATATTCAAACAAGAATATAGATATCAATGCTGGGTATGGTATGGCGACAATTCATTGGAACTATCCTGTTGCATATTCAAAACAATATGCTGGTGTAGTAACTCAAAAAATATTTGATACTTTTGAGGATGAGCCGAATGAACACAAAGGTAATGTTACTCACAATGTAGCTGCTAATTTAAATTGGAGAATCGGTAAGAAACAACAAATAGCACTAAGTGGTAATTATGAATGGAATTCAAATTTTGATGAGCAAAAATATACTGGTACCCAATGGCTATCTTCGGGGAAAATTGCTTCTATTGATGAGCAAAATGCTGAAAGTTTGAAATCTTCAGACATAAAGTCTTATCTGATTTATAAAAATTCCATGCTTGATAAGTTGAATGTGTACGCATCCCTTGGTGTTGAATATTTGTCTGGTAACCAAAGAAATACATTCTTGGAGAATGGATTGCAGACATCTTCGCTATATAGTAAGAATAGTAAGCGTTATATTCATGGAGAATTTGATGCCAAAAGTCAGATGACAGATGCGTTATCCTTTAACTTTGGTTATATAGGCTCTTTTTGTAAGTATGAGGTAAGTGATGCAGAACAACGGTTGAGCTTATTGGAAAATGCAAATAATCATCAAGTGTTCTATACTTATTTTGATTACAAGATGACGGAAAGACTTTTAGCTCATTTGGGAACAGGCTTGGGATATGTCTCCCAAACAGGTTTGGAAACAAACTGGAAGAAGTGGATACTTTTGCCTCAAGTGTCTGTATCTTTTGTTCCAAATGACAATATGCAACTTTCGTTAGATTATCAAACAACTGTTGCGGCTCCTAAGCTATATCAGTTGTCTACGAATAAGACATCTGTAGATACATGGTTGAAGTCACAGGGCAATCCTAGCCTAAAAGCTTCGACAAGTCATAGCTTTTCTATAATGGGGACGTTTTGGGACAAGCTACAAGTAGGTGGACTATATGAGTATGAGCATAATAGTATTGAACAACTATATAATAAGGAAACGGATAATACCTATGTCCAAACCTTTGCTAATGCCAACAAGAAAGGATTTGGTTTATGGGTATCATATAGTTGGGATATCTTGAAAAATCTGACATGGGAAAATACGATAAGTGGACAGATTTTAAAGGTATATCTGGATAGGTTGAATAATAAATGCTCTAATTTGTCATATCTTAGTACTTTGAGTTGGTGGAGTGATAAAATGAGAACAAATTTTTCATTAGAATATAGACATCAGATGATAAAGAATCCGCTACTTGATGGATGGGAGCATTATGGACAGGATTTGTGGCAGGCTGCAGTAAATAAAATGTTTTGGAAAAACCGGGTAAGTGTGTCACTTATGTATATTCCACCATTTCGTTTTGGAATAAGGCGAGAGCAAAAGTCTGTGATTAGCACAGACTTTATGGATATACAGAAAAGACAATCGATGAGAACTTATGACAATACTTTGTTATTGCGTGTTCGCTTTCGTTTGGACAATAGAAAGAAAACTCATCGAAATGAATATAAGGAATTGTTTATGGATGAAAATAAAAAAGGTAAGGGACTTTTATAGTCCAATGTATAACTTAAATATATTTAGACAATGGAAAAAATTAATCTAACGGATTTGTTGAACGAGGTTCAGCAAGTTAAAATTATGGGTGGTGAACAAAGTAATTCGGAACTTAAGATTTATCTTGGACGCTGCAGAACCTATGGCGATTGCAAAAGTTATTGCCATTTAGAGCAATACTAGTTGTCAGTATTGCTTATGGACTTGAATAGACAATACTTTGTTTATTAGATGTTTAATTTGCCATCATGTTCCCTGTTCCTTCATGGACATGATGGCTTATTAGTTGGTATTATGTTTTTTACTGTAAGAATGCAAAATGACTCCATGCAATGTGGTATTGCTTGCTTACAAATGGTATGTAAATATTTCGGCAGAGAATACTCTTTGGATTCTCTGTCGAAATATTGTTTCGCCACTACAGAGGGGGTGTCTTTGTTAGGTATCAATGAGGCTGCCAATACTCTAGGCTTGCATACAACATGTGCTAGGGCTACGACAAAGATGCTAAGTGAAGCCCCTTTGCCTTGTATCCTTCATTGGAACCAAAATCACTTTGTGGTCTTGTATAAAGTCAAGAAAGGTAAGAAATTCTATGTTGCTGACCCAGGAAAGGGATTGGTTACTTATGGCTTAGAAGAATTTAAGCAGCATTGGATAAGCACAAAATCCAATGATGAGGACAAGGG
>ENA-UERK01002903-UERK01002903.1-human-gut-metagenome-genome-assembly--contig:-NODE-2903-length-10820-cov-27.401098_pt1 | contig 10820 bp, 9 predicted proteins | sample MGYA00242957_ERZ507957 | MGnify/ENA primary metagenome ERZ507957 (study PRJEB26167, sample SAMN06115538) | human gut metagenome | host: Homo sapiens | place: China:Heilongjiang | collected 2015-11-06... | reverse complement strand
ATTTTTATAATTAATTTTAGATATATACAATAATATAACAAATTTATATTATTGTATATATTTTTTATGTATTAAAATAATTATCTTTGCCGAAAATCAAAAGCAAGTCGACAAAGATGACATTGAGAAAGAGTATGATCAGCGCAGGGCTGGCATTGGCTCTGCAGCTGTTCTGGCACAGCGATGCCGCTGCGCAGCGGACGGCCGAGGGAAGCATCTTCATAGGCGTGTCCCCGACAGTATCCGCCTATTCGGTCCCTTCCGGCGGACTAGACATCTGCACGGGCGGATACCTGCGCTCGTCACTGTGGAAGGCCGGAGTGAGGGCCATTGACTGGAACCACAGGATAGCATCAGACACGGGCGTCGGACACGATGACCTGTTCGACCATATCGCATGGTCGCTCTACGGAGGCTGGAGATACCGCCTGTTCGGGACCTACAACAGGGTCCTCAGCGTCTACGGGGGAGGCGACGTGTTCCTCGGCATCAACCAATACGAGGCCTTCCGCAGGCTCCCGTCCGAACTGAAGACAGGGCTGCCGAAGAGCCAGTTCATATACGGAGTGCTTCCTGAACTGGAGGCCGAGTTCTTCGTAAGCCGCTGCGTGGCCATTACATTAGGGGCGCAGCTTCCGGTGACGCTCGGCTCCTCGCTCAAGTCCGACAAGTGGAACCTCACGGGCTCACTCGGAGTCCGCATTAATCTTCTCAAGCGATGAACACGATAAAGACTCTTGCGGGAGCGGCCATGGCGGCGCTCCTGTTGGCCGCATGCGGCAAATTCAACAAGGCCGAGAGCGTCCGCGACCTCGGGTTCGAGGTCGCGGCGGAGACGGCATTCAGTTCCGACTATCTCTGCAACACGCTTTCCCTCACGCTTGAGAGCGGCACTGAGGGAGAATACACCTTAAACTACGTCATTGACAACGACCACACACTGGAACTGAGCTCGCTCCGCGGCGGTTCGCTGGAGTGGGGTGACAGGATAGACCTGAGCCTGAGCAATCCGCAGGTGCTGCTCCTTCCCAAGACCGCAGGCGGAACGGGGACGCTCGTCATGGAGTTCGTCCGCGAGGGCGTGTCCAGGAAGAAGGCCGTCGTCTTCCGGACGGAGAACGCGGTGACTGTCCGCATGGACACGTCATCCGACCTTGACTTCTCGAGGGTTATACTGGGCAACCGCATGGGCGCGTCGCAGACCAGCTACGAGGTGACGTTCTACCTTGACGGCGAGAAGCTGTCGGGCATGAAGTATCTCGGCAGCGAGTTCGGAGGCACCATGGAGCTGGACTTCGCAAGGAGCGAGTCCTACACCTTCGAGCTGCCCTACATGGTGACCGGAGAGCATTACCTGAAGGTAGATGTCAAGTCAGCCCTAGGCTCGGAGTCGTCGGTAGTGACCTTCAGGGAGCCGGAGAGGAAGCCTACCCAGCTCATATTCGCATACAATGACGTCACAGGCATGATCACCATGCTGTCGGCACACAACCCGCTGCAGACGGTGTTCGACATCACCGTTGACATCACCGTCAGGGGCAGCATAACGTACCGGCACAAGCAGTTCATCGGCTCGGCAAGCCCGCAGACGGAGAGGTTCACGGAATCGGCACAGGCCACGGCCAGGCTGACTCCCGGCATGACGGCTTCCTCCGTCGACAACGGAACGCTCCGCGCCCTCATGGACAAGGTGTACTCGAACACGCGCACGGACGCTTCCAACGCCATCGGCAACGGCAACAAGCGCACCCTGCATACGGACATCACGGGCGTTGAACTGAAGTTCACGATAGTGTCCGGCGGGGCGACGGCAGGAAGGACATCGGTGACGGTAAGCCCTTCCGGTCCCGACGCGTTCCCGATACGCTATCTCTACAAGGGCACCACCTGGTGGCATTCGGCCAACCAGGCGGCCACAATCATACCGACATACACGGTCAACGGAAAGGCCGCGTCACAGATACACACCCTATGAACGACATGAACACCAGAATCCTTGCACTCGTCACAGTGCTGATGCTGTTCCCGTGCATGTGCCGGGCGCAGAAATGGTCCCTAGGGACCAATGCCGTCGACTGGCTCTGGCTCGGGACAATGAACGCGAGCGGCAGCGTCGCTGTCGACAGACATTTCTCGGTAAACGCCGAAGCCCGCGTGAACCCGTGGACCTTCAATAGTGACGACCCGTCGAAGCAGATGCAGGACCGCCGCCAGACATATTCGGCGGGATTCCGCTGGTGGCCGTGGTACGTCTATTCCGGCTGGTGGGCCGGACTCGCCGCCCAGTACGAGGAGTACAGCCGTGGCGGCATCGTTTCCCGCTCGACCGAGGAGGGCGACGCCTACGGCGCCGTCCTGGCCGGCGGCTATTCGCTGATGCTGCACAGGAATCTCAACCTTGAGTTCGGCGCGGCATTCTGGACAGGCAGGACGGACTACACGACCTACGCCTGCCCGAAGTGCGGACGCATCACAGGCTCCGGCACGAAATGGTTCATACTGCCTTCGAGCGTAATGGCTTCGCTGGTATGGGTGTTCTGAAGACCATAGGAGAAGCGGCTGCGGCACTGTCACTGACGGCAGCGCTCATTTCCGGCTGCGGGACTGCCGGGAAGATACGGGAGCTACGCGAGGGCGATGTGTCCGCCGGGCTGAGGCTTCCCGAGAGGGAGTCCTCGCTCCGGGAGTACGACCTCACCCGTCCGCACCGTGATACGCTTAGGGTAGACGACGGAGAGGGCGGTCATTTCTTCCTCATGAAGGCCGTCCGCGACGTCGACGGGGAGATGGTCGCCAGCGACGTGCTTGACGCCGCCTTCGTCACTGCCACCTTCAGGAACGTGGCCGAGCGCCACGGCAAGGTGGACCTTGAGTTCCAGGTCGTCGTCCCGCAGGCGCTCCAGGAGAGCCGCTGGCAGATACGTCTCTGGCCGGACATGTTCATCCTCGGCGACAGCCTGAGGCTGGACGGCATCGTCGTGACGGGAAGGGACTACCGAAGAGCGCAACTCAAGGGCTACCAGCAGTACGAGCGGTTTCTGTCAACGATAGTAAACGACCCCGACAGGCTTATCGACCTTCGGCAGCTGGAGCTCTTCCTCCGTCGCAACATACCCGCGCTCTATGCCATGCGTACCGACTCCACGGAGGTCTCCGACGAGCAGTTCGCCTCGGTCTACGGCACGACCGAGCAGGAGGCCGTCGAACATTACACCAACCGCGTGGCAGTCATGCTCAACGAGCGGAGGAAGGCCCGCAGGGAGAAGATGTACCGGCGATATGTGAAGGCGCCGATAGTGACCGAAGGGCTGCGGCTGGACACCGTTATGAGGGCCGTGAACGGGGATTTCATCTACAACTACGTCCAGACGGTGGCGACTAGACCGCAGCTGCGCAAGGTCGACATCGTCCTCTCGGGAGGCATCTGGGAGTCCGACCGCAAGGTCTATGACATCCCGGCGGGAGACCCGCTGACGTTCTACATCAGCTCCATATCGACCCTTGTCGATCCCACGGAACGCTATCTTCAGAAGGTCATCGAACGAAGGGCAGACGCCAGCACGGCGTGCTACATCGAGTTCGCGCTGGGCCGAAGCGACGTGGACCTGAGCCTCGGGCACAACCGCACAGAGACGGGGCGCATCCGGGAGAACCTCGGGGCACTCCTTCAGGACGAGGTATATGACCTCGACTCCATCGTAGTGACTGCAACGTGTTCCTCAGAGGGAGCGGTGAGTTTCAACGACCGTCTCTCACGAAGGCGTTCCGAAGGCGTGACGGACTATTTCCGCGGATGGATGCGCGCATACGCGGACTCTCTCCGCAACGAGAGGGGCGTCAGCCTGAGCCTCGGTGAGGGAGAGGTCAGGCCGGAGGACAAAAACGCCGGAGACATAAGGTTCATCCCCAGGAACATGCCCGAGAACTGGGAAGGCCTTGACGCACTTGTAAGGTCGGACTCGCTAATGACCGCAGCCGAGAAGGAGACGTATTTCCGCATCAGGGAGGTCCGTGACCCGGACGCCAGGGAAAGGGAACTTTCCCGCGAGCCGTTCTACAGGAGGATGCGTGAATCCCTCTATCCGTATCTCAGGACGGTGCGGTTCGACTTCCACCTGCACCGCAAGGGCATGGTGAAGGACACCGTGCACACCACCGAGCTCGACACCCTCTACATGAAGGGAGTGCAGCTGATACGCGACAGAGACTACAGGAAGGCACTGGAGATACTGCGACCGTACAGGGACTACAACACGGCTGTGGCGTACAGCCTCCTGGACTACAACGCCAGCGCGATGGACATACTCGCCCCGATGGAGAGGACGGCAAGGGTGGATTACCTGCTTGCCATTCTCTACTCCAGGAAGGGAGAGGACGGACCAGCGGTGCGGCACTATCTCGACGCCTGCCGCAAAGAGCCATCATACAGACACAGGGGAAATCTTGACCCGGAGATTTCCGCACTTATAAGGGCATACGATTTAAACAAGGAGGAGGAATCATGGTGACGGACAAGAATGAAAGACAGATCAAGACCGGCAACGGACTTTTACGGTTCTGCATGAATGTCGTCGGAGCGGCTTTGGTCTGCACCGGGGCTGGAGGAATGCTGCTGTGGCTGTCTCTCTGCATGGGGTGGTGGCTATCAGGATTCATAGCCTACATCCTATGGGGCTTTGCAGCACTTCTTGTCATCCTCCTTCTGTGCGGAATCTACGTAGGCCTTGTCAATCGGAATACTCTGAGAAGGCTATCAAAGGACACTCAAAATCAAACATACAAAACAATTGTTCAACCAATTAAAAACAAAAAGTAATGAGAAAGACCATTTCACTCATTTTAGCTGCAGCGGCAGTGTCGCTGACAGCCTGCAACAAGGAGGCTCAGCCTTCCGTAGAGAACGGCGTTCCTGAAGAGGGAACCATCATGCTCAGCGTGGCACCCCAGGACGGGCCGGTGACCAGGGCCGTCAACGCCTACACGACCGCCCAGAACTACGAGTCGCAGGTCAACCGCGTCCAGGTGTTCGTGTTCGGCACCGACGGCAAGATCAACTGCTACCGTGACTTCGGCAAGGACCTTGCCGGATCGGTATCCGCCACTTCCGGAGCAAAGACCGTATATGCGGTCGTGAACGGACCTGACCTCTCTGCCATCGGCAGCCTGTCTGAGCTTGAATCTAAGGCCGTCGACCTCTCGGCGAATAGCGTCACCGCATCCAAGGGATTCCTGATGGCTGGCAAGGCATCATGCACGGTATCTTCCGGAACCGTCAGTTGTTCTGTGGCCGTGAGCCGTCTTGCGGCAAGAGTCGTGCTGAAGTCCGTCACCAACAACCTCCCGGCGGCATACGGAGCCCTGAAGGTGGAGAGGGTGTTCCTCGCCAATGTGGCCGGAAACCAGAACATCGCAGGAACGGCGCCAGTCAACACATGGTACAACAAGGAAGGAAGAAAAGATGAGTCACCACTAGTTCAGAGCCATATCATCGACGGCTCGACCTACACGGCATCATGTCCAGAGCTGACTTTCAAGACCGTCGGAGCATCAGTTGCCAACAACTCATCCCACGAGCCTTCGACTCCTTACATCATGTACGGCTACGCCAATTCCTCTACTGCAACACCTGCAGGATTCACAGCGTCCTTCTCTGCCCAGAGGACTGTGCTTGTAGTGGCTGCGACCGTGGACGGAAAGCTCTGCTACTATCCTGTAACCCTGAGCAAGTCAACCATCGAGCGCAACACCACCTATACAGTGGCCCTTACCATCAGCAGCATCGGTTCTGACGAGCCGAACAAGCCTATTGAAAAGGGTTCAGCAAGCGTGACAGTGAGCGTGGACGGATGGAAGTCCGGCGCTACCTACGACGAGACAATCTGACATCATAGAGGATAATAAGTCTCGGGGGCGTGCCCGGCGGCACGGGAAGTCTGTCCCGGAAACAGTCCTTCCCGAAGGCGGTCCGACTCCGCCCGCCCCACCAACAACCAAAGACAAAGAAAGTCATGAGAATGAACCGCTTCAATATTGCCGGCATGGCGCTGACGCTGCTGCTGGCAGTCTCCTGCTCCTTCAAGGAGGAGCGGACAGACTGCCCGTGCTGGCTTACCATAGAACTCTCCGACATAAAGAGAGTCTCAGACAAAGCGAGCATTGAACTTCTGGAGGACGGCGAGATAATATACTCTGATATGGTCTCCGGGAAGGACATCGAGAACGGCCAGTTCGAAAGGACTGTACTGAAGGGCATTGTCCGCACAAGCGTCTGCTCCGGAGCCGCCCGCATGTCGTCTTCAAAGGCGCTCTTCACAGGCGGACAGATGGCGGACACCATATGGGCGCACACCGCCGAGGTGGACTGCACCGGGGAGACCGCCGTCGACGTCGTGAGGATGCACCGTCAGTTCGCCCGCGTGACGCTGCGGTTCCTTGACAGGGAATCGGCACAGGGAATCGACGCCCTGTCGGTATCGACGGACTGCGGCGGGCTTGACCTGATGACGCTGTCTCCGCTGCCGGGAGACTGGGGCATGGCGCTGGAACTCTCGGACGGAGGGACGGCAGGATTCTTCGTGCCGAGACTGCGGCAGGATGGGCGTCTGGTACTGTCCGTCACCAGCGCCGGGAAGGAGAAGGACGAAATTGACCTGCATCGTCTTCTTGAGGATGCGGGATACAGGTGGGACAGGGAAGACCTCGATGACGTGACGGTAGGCCTGGACTTCAACCTCGGCGTCGTCGGCATCAGGATAGACCCGTGGAAGGAGGGGCAGAAATACGAAGAGAACATCTGACAAAAACAGGACAGGATATGAAAGGAAAATTCTTCAGACAATTGTTTATGGCGGCAGCGGTGCCGGCGGCACTGCTTTGCGCCTCATGCGTCCGGGAGCATCTGTCGGAAGGCTCGGGCGTCACCGCAGGGATTGAAATCCTCGTTGACGGGGACTTCCGTGATACCCGTTCCGCAGTAGGACCCGAATCCTCGCTTGACGGATACGAGAGCGCGGCCAAGGACATGACCGTCTTTCAGTTCGGAAAGAGTTCCGGCGGAGGATACGTGCTGGAGAGGACGTATCATTTCAACCTGACGGGAGGCGCCGCGCCTAAGGTGAGCGGGGTATCCGGAAGGGGCTACAGGTTCTACGCCGTTCTCAACTGCGGAGACCTTTCGTCATGCCTCTCCAGGGGTGACGGGGAAAGTAAGCTCACGGGGCTTGCCCTGTCCTGCCCGCCGTCGGAGTTCTCCCTGGCGAAGGGTATGCCCATGGCCTGCGGTCCGGTGGACGCTGCTCTGGGAACTACCGTCTCGCTGCGTTTCATCAGGCTCCCTGCCCGTTACGACTTCAGGGTGGCCAAGAACTTCTCGCACGGCACGTTCCGAATAAAGAGTCTGCGACTGAGACAATCTCCGACAGAGACGTCACCATTTGCTTCAAAAAGAGCATTCTCCGTCTCTGAAGCATCGAAGATGGCGGACGGCGACCATGCGACGGATTCTGACATCACCGCGCTCGAGGCCGGCTCGTCCGTGCGTTTCTACACGCTCGAGAACGCCTGCGGCAAGGTCCTCGACAATCCGGCGGCAGATCCGAAGCTGAAGGTGCCGCAGAGCGGAACGTCAGTAGGAGGATACCTGCCGACATATATTGAAATGACAGGCACATACACAGACCTCTCCGGCGGCCTTGTCAGCGAGAACACCTACAGGATGTATCTTGGTGAAAACAACTACGACAGCTTCGACGTCCTGAGAGGCACGAGATACACCCTGACCCTCAATCTCACGGACGAGGGCGGGTTCGTCGACGACTACTGGAAGCTTGAGCCGGACGTCACCGACTCGAGGACCTTCAGGTTCGACAGGAGGGAGTACACTGTTGAAGGCAACTCCAGTACCGTTGTGGGGGTTGTCGGAAGCTCGCCGTACCACGGCATAACCTACAGCCTTGACGCGTCACTGTCGCAGGTGTCTTTCGACAAATCGTCGATGAGGCTCTCGCAGGGCAAGGTCACTGCCCAGAGGAGCGGCAGCCTCACAGCCTACTACTGGGACGGGCGCGTTGCCGACAGATGCACGGTCACGGCCCTGGCCTACAAGGAGCCCATTGACGTAAGCCCGATAGGCATGGTGAACGTCAGGACGTCCTGGGACCACCAGTCGTTCACCAAGGTGCATGACCCGGCCTGTACCCGTGACCACGGGGCGCATGACTCCAGATGCACACGCAACCACACGTCACCATGGAATGACGACTACATCGACATTGATGACTGCCCCAACCGCATAGAGGACATCGACCATTGTCCGAACTACGTGCTGGAGCTGTCGGGAGCAGGCATCGTCAGCATGTCGTTCCAGATAGCCGCCAACTACAGGGTGAACAGTTCAGGACAGCTCGTCTATGACATACTCACGCCCGGTCGCGACTATGTCGTGGAATCGTTCGAGCTCCTGACCGATGACGGCAGGGACGGCGATGACACCGCCAGCTATGCTCCGGCCGAGTTCTCCGGCAACACCGTGAACATCAGCTGCCAGTTCCAGGATTCCAACAGGACCCACTGGTTCATAAAGATCATACCTACAGGAGCGAAGCTGGACCCGCTGGAGAGGAACTATGTCGTCGCAAACGGAGGCTCCGAGCCGATAAACTACAATGAGGCGAAGGTAACGTATCCGAATGCCACTCTACCGCATACATACATTCCAAGGTGCAGCAAAGCGGACTGGAGGGTATGGATGCTCTCGGACAGGAGCCTCGTGGCGTTCGAGAACACCGACGAGCCACAGCGAAAGAACTCCTTCATGGACAACGAGGAGATGTGCGCCACCGTCGCGAGCGGCAAATACGGAAAGACGACGAAAGTATATGCAGTGGACATGAACGGCAACGTCCTCAAGGAAAGCGTATTCAATACGGACGAATATAATTGCAACGTGATATGGCATGACTTCTTCGACGACCCTATAGATGCGTCAAGACTGGAGTTCAACTTCTACACCGGATTCCGGGAGTGTCTCCTGCCTGTCACCGTAATCAACGAGGAAGTAGTTCTCGAGGCGGTGCTGGACGACCGTCCGACAGTATACAACACGACGGAAGACCGGTTCTTCGACCTCTGGACTGACGGCTACACCGTCGCGGCAATACTCTATGTCCAGGATTCATACGACACCTACGACTGGGATGCGGAGGTGTACGTGAAAGGCGTTAACAAGCATCACCTGAACGTCGCTCCTGACGGCAGTTGGACGCTGAGGTAGTCACCTGACCCTACAGACATGTTGAATTTTAATATTTTAGTCGTTTATGAAATACGAAGTGACAGATGGAAAGTGCATAGTTCCGGATGGCGTGACCAGAATTGAAGAAGGTGCATTTGCAGAGTGCGAAAGTCTACAATCAATTGTAATTCCTGATAGCGTAAAAGAGATTGAGGCGTATGCTTTTCTTGAATGCTGGAGTCTGCAGGCCATAAGTATTCCATATGGAGTAACAAAGATTGGGAGAAGTGTATTTGGCGGCTGCATCAGTCTTCAGTCAGTAGAAATCCCGAACTGTGTAACCCGAATTGAATACGAGGCTTTTGAATGTTGCAAGAATTTACGGTCCGTCGAACTTCCGAACAGTTTGACAACGATTGATGACTTGGCCTTCGAAGATTGCACAAGTTTGCAATCAATAAAAGTTCCCGACAGCGTGGCACGGATCGGGGGCGGTGCGTTTGATGGCTGTAATAGTCTTACTTCGATAACTGTTTCCAAAAACAATTCCGAGTACAAGTCGGAAAACAACTGCATACTGACTAAAGATGGCAAAACGCTCCTGCTATGTAGAAAGCATTGCATTCCAAGTAGTGTGACGACGATTGGGGCAGGAGCATTTAGCGGCGATACCAGACTCAAGTCTATGGTTGTTCCCAATGGTGTGACAATGATTGGAGAACACGCCTTCAGCTACTCCGGTCTGCAGTCAATAGTCATTCCTAACAGTATGGCAGAGATTGGGGACAACGCATTTTTCTCTTGCATAAGGCTACAATCAATAGTAATCCCTGATAGCGTAACAACAATAGGAGAAAGTGCATTTCAAGACTGCATAAGCCTGCAGTCAATAACCATCACAACCCAAGAGAAAGATCCCGGCCTGTCTCGCGGAAGGATTGAATACTTGTTACAAGCATTATCTGAATACTCAAAAGAAATTTCACTTCGCGTCCCCATCGGTTGCGGATATGCCTATAGGCATTATCCAGCATTTGAGGGCAAGTTCAAAAAAGTCATCGCCAATATTGATGTCTGAAGGCTACCATAAAAAGAGTGCTGGAGGGTTCTTTTTTCTTCGGCCACAAATGATTTGCAATTACATAGAAATGTGCTTAACTTGGACATAGTTAGGCGCATTTTCTTATATTTGTATTGACGAATAATATGGCAGTTTATGAGATACGAAGTGATAGATGGAAAAGGAATAATTCCTGATGGAGCAACGGAGATTGAATATTATGCATTTGGCGGCTGCACTAGTCTACAATCAATCGTGATTCCCGGAAGTATAACTAAGATTGGACGTGAGGCATTTAAAGGCTGCACTAGTTTACAATCGATTGTAATCCCTGATAGTGTAACGGAGATCGAATATTCTGCATTTAGTGGCTGCACCGGTCTACAATCAATTGAACTCCCTGATAGTGTATCGGAGATCAGTGGCTCTGTTTTTATCGGTTGTATTTAGAGCCTTATAACTAACCATAACTTACTATGACTAACTAACCATAAAGTCTTGATTTTCAATACTCTTTGATTTTTAACA
>ENA-UERK01002902-UERK01002902.1-human-gut-metagenome-genome-assembly--contig:-NODE-2902-length-10821-cov-2.250000_pt1 | contig 10821 bp, 10 predicted proteins | sample MGYA00242957_ERZ507957 | MGnify/ENA primary metagenome ERZ507957 (study PRJEB26167, sample SAMN06115538) | human gut metagenome | host: Homo sapiens | place: China:Heilongjiang | collected 2015-11-06... | reverse complement strand
GGTCAGCTCCGGAAGCACCGGATTGCGGGAACTGACCGGAACCCGTGCGTCCAGAACTTCAATAAAAAGATGTACATTTTTGGCGTTTTCGGCAATCAGTCGCCGGGTCTTCGCCATATGCCCCGGAAACCATTGGATCTGCTCACCCGGCATAGAAAAAACCTCTCAGTCAAAATCGGTTGTAAAGGGGGAAAGGCGCAGGATGACCCGTCCCAGCACGCGACGCCCGTCCACCATGCCGACAATCGTCGTGCGGCTGTCGGTCGAATGGTTGCGGTTGTCGCCCATGACAAACAGATGACCTTCCGGCACCGTTACCTCAAACATTCGTGTTTCGCGGTCGTACCCGTAGGTGGGGTACTGTTGCACCACGCCGCTGTCATGTCCCGCGCTGTCCAGAAGGACGGCGTACCGTTCCGTCAGCTGCTTTCCGTCCACAAACACCGTGCCGGTTTGGCAGTCGATGCGGACGGTCTGCCCACCCTTGGCAATGACACGCTTGACCAGCGCCTCGTTCAGGTCATAGTAAGGACTGTCCGTCGTCATACTGAACACGATAATGTCACCCGGTTCCGGCTCGCCGACCGAGGTCGTGATTAGCATCTGCCCATTCTCCAGCGTTTTGCGCATGGAGCTGCCGTCCACGCGGCACAGGCGGAACAGCATCGTGAACACCACCAGCACTGCCGCCACAGAGAAAGCGAATATTTCCAGGTAATCCAGCAGGGAACCAATGACGTTCTGCCCCGGCTTTCCCGCGCTGTTTTCCGCGTCGGGCGACACATCGGGCGCAACTCCGGTACTCTCGGCAGCGGGATCGCCGACCGATTCATCCGTCACACCGTCCGCATCCCCGTCAGCGGGTGTAACCGCCCCGGCTTCTGCGGGCAGTGCCGTTTCCTCCGGACTGTCGTTTTCCCGGATATCCTCATTGGATTCTCCGAGACCTGTCTCCTGTTTTTCTTCCATCCGTCACACCTCCGCCCCGCAGACAGCGGGGATTCGTTACTCCGTGTTATTATAGCATATTCTTCACGCGGTGACAACAGGAAAAAGCAAATTCACGAAAATTTTATAATAAACCGGGTGCCCGCGCTTGCAATGCGGTGGAAAATATGCTATACTGAAACAGGAGATTGGATCGTTTCCGGGCAGACCGGTACGGTCACGCCAAAGGAGGATGCCAGTATGAACAGTATGGACAAGGAGAATCCGCCGTTTCCGCCGGATGGGCAGGGGAAAGACGCTCCGGCGACCCGGCGCGCCTCGACCGGAAAACTGCGCCGTCGCATTCTGATCGTGCTTGCCTGCATGGTCGTCTTTACCGCGGTCGCAATCCCGCTTGTGAATTATATCGAACGGGAGGATACGCCGGAGGTCATGACTTTTCCGGATGCAAAGTACAATTTCGCGGAGCCGGACTATGATTACGATATCATGAAGGATAAGGACTACCTGAGCCTGAACCGCGTTGTGATGTACGAAAATCCGGCACAGAACTTTTCGACATCGCTGGATTCCGGCAACATGGAGGAGTTCGGCGAGGCGGTTACGGTTCTGTATACGGACGGATACAATCGCCTGTTCACGAATGCATACCGCAAGGCGAACGGCGAGCAGGAACGGTTCGCCATGCAGCAGCTGTATGATATCGTTCTGACCAGAAGCAATACCGAACAGGTTACCGAAAACGGGGCTATCGTCACCTACCAGACATTCTATGTGCGGTATAAGATACGCCTGAATAACGGCACCTTCCGGACGGACATTGGGGACGACGAATGCCGTCCGCAGATTGTGGTGCTGTGCAACCGTGATGACGGAAAAATGCTGATTGACAGGTTTGACAAGGTATACTTGTCGCAGAACAAGCACTGAACCTGTCGGAGAAAGGGGAAACCATGAAACGAAGATATTCGCTTTTTCTGCTCTCTTTTACATTGCTTGCTGCGGTGCTGCTGCCGCTGACGGTGCACGCAGACATGGGACCGAAGCCATCGGTACGTGTGCACTTTGAGAATCTGAGCGGGGAAGTGTGCTACGGTACGCTTCTGGCGCAGGAATCCAGCACCGGACCGCACTCGGTCTGGGACGGCAACGAGGATCATATCTACGGCGTTCGGGATGACGACATGGAGATATGGCGTGCTTTTGCGGGGTACCAAGACGCAGACGGATTCTACTTCCTTGGGCAGATGTGGAAGGTCGGCACCGACGGGGAACTCGTGTGGAGCTACTTTCCCCCGCAGACTTTCAAGGTGCTGCTCTACTATCCGGAAAGCGGCAGGTTCGCGGTCAGCGGCAAGTGCGAACGGTATGCCTTTGACAGCTATTTCACGATTGATATGGCGGGGGAGCGGATGAGCATGGCGGTTCCGGACGGAAGCGACAGCCTCCCGGCTGTGCGGCGGTCGTACCCATTGGGGAAGGAGATACTGTTATTGTCTGTCCGATTCCTGCTTCCGGTCGCGGTGGAGATAGCGATCGCCCTGCTGTTCGGCATACGCGGAAAAAAGCCGTTGCTCTTTTTGCTCGCCGTCAATGCGGTGACGCAGGTGTTGCTGAACCTTTCCCTGAATCTTTTCAACGTGCGTCCCAGCGACTTGCTTTACTGCTTGGTGTATTTCCTGCTGGAGCTGGTCGTTTTCGCTTTGGAAGCGGTGCTGTACTGCTACCTGCTGCGGCGTTTGACCGACAAGCCCCGGCGCAACCGGTACTACATTCTGTACGCACTGGTAGCCAACGCGGCGTCCTTCTGCATAGGACTTTTGATTTCCCCCATGCTGCCGTCGGTCTTTTGAAATATACAAACGCAAGGCGGGGGCTGTAAAAAACTCATCTTGAGCTTTTTACAGCCCCCGCCTTCTCTCTATACCCGATTCAGGCTGCGTCTGTCTTCAGTCCTTCCACGTAGAGGGCACCAGCAGTGCCAGCATCGGGAACAGCTCCAGACGTCCGGCAAGCATATCGAATATCAGCACCACTTTGGAAGCGGTTGAAAACAACGCGAAATTGCGTGTCGGTCCGACAAGGGAAAGTCCGGGTCCGACGTTGTTGAGGGAGGCGGTGACGGCGGTGAAGTTGGTCACGAGATCAAAGTCATCAAAAGAGATCAGCAGCACCGATACGGCAAACAGCAACACATAGGCAACGAAGTATACGTTGGTCGAACGGATAACGTCCGTATCCACCACGCGCCTGTCCATCGTGATCCTGCGGACACGGTGCGGATGTACAAGCCCCTCTATCTCCCGCCGGATGCTCTTGCATAGGATGAGGATGCGCGAGACCTTGATGCCGCCGCCGGTGCTGCCGGCACAGGCACCGAGGAACATCACGCCGACCAGAACGGTTTTGGAGAGCGCCGGCCACAGGTCGAAATCTGCCGTTGCGTAGCCGGTCGTGGAGATCAGGGAGGATACCGTGAATGCCGCATGATGGATGGCACCGTACAACGTGAAGGACTCACCGGTAACGGAATTGATCACGCCATTCAGTCGGAGATCGACCGTGATGACAGCGACAGCTGCCGCAACGATGAGCAGGAACACCCGCACCTCCGCATTGAAGGCTTCCCGGACGCGGCGCAGAAGCAGCAGGTAGTAACAGCTGAAATTGATGGAAAAAAGCAGCATGAACACCGTCACAACGGTTTGCAGGTAGTTGGAATAGCCTGCCATACCGTCGTTCCGGACGCCGAAACCGCCGGTTCCGGCGGTGCTGAAGGCAGTGTTCAGGGCATCGAACACACTCATCCGACCGCAGAGCAGGAAGATAAACTCAATAACTGTCAGCGCCATGTAGAGCGCGTACAGAATCATGGCAGTGGTGCGCACGCGCGGCACCAGCTTGCTCACAGAGGGACCGGGGCTTTCCGCCTTCATGATGTGCATATTCCGCCCGCCGGAGAGTGGAACGAACGCCATGATGAAAACCAGTACGCCCATACCGCCCACCCAGTGCGTAAAACTACGCCAGATCAGCGCGGCGTGAGACAGCCGTTCCACTTCCGGCAGGATGGAGGCTCCCGTGGTGGTAAAGCCGGACACGGTCTCAAACAGGGCGTCCACGAAGGATGGGATTTCCCGGGACAGCCAAAGCGGGAGTGCACCCATCAGGGAGAGCAGAATCCAACTCATTGCCACGATGACAAAGCCTTCGCGGGCGTACAGTGCCGTAACGGGCGGCTTGCGCCGTATGCACAGCCAGCCCAGAAGTCCGCACAGCGCCATGGCGCCGAGATAGTACACAACAACGCGCTCACGGTATACGACCGCCGTCAGCGCAGGAACCGCCAGAAAAACGCATTCAAACAGCAAAAGCCAGCCGATGATATGCCGGATCATGCGAAAATTCATAGTGCGCCCCTTATTCCAGTATGTCGGTCAGACTGTGCAGAGACAGATCCCCCGACACGATGATCACCGCATCGCCCACCTGTACGGTGTCCTTGCCGCGGGGGATGATGACGGAGCCGTTCCGCATGATGGCTGCAACCAGAATGCCCTTCTTGCACTTCAGCTCGGACAGCGGGACGTCCGTGACTGCCGAGCGGTCGGACACGACAAACTCAGCCGCCTCGACCTTCCCGGGGATGACGTGATACAACGTTTCCATATTGCTGCCCAGCGTGTTGGCGGCGGCACGGGCATAGCGTTCGATCTGGTCGGCGGTGATATGCTTGGGGTATATGGTTGAGTCCAGATCCAGGTGCGCAATGACGCTGGCGAAGTCTATCCGGTTGATCTTGGTTATGACCTTCCCGTGCCCCACGCGCTTGGCGAACAGGGACAGCAGGATATTCTCTTCATCAATGCTGGTCAGTGCGACAAAGGCGCCCGCACCGGCGATATTTTCCTCCAGCAGCAGATCCTGAACCGATGCATCGCCGCAGACCACTGTCACGTCCTGCCACCTGGCGCTCAGTTCCTCGCAGACCTGCGGATTCTTCTCAATAATCTTGACGGCAATACCCGCGCGTCTCAGCATTTCGGTCAGATAGTGGGCGATCTCGCCGCCTCCGGCAATCGTAACGTCCTTTACCGAGCGGATTTTGTAGCCAATCCGGCGGAAAAACTCCGAGGCGTTGCGCGGCGAGGCGATCAGGGAGATAACATCCCGGTCGGCGAAAACAAGGTCTCCGTTGGCAATATATGCCTGCTCCCCGCGCTCCACCGTGCAGATCAGCACATCACAGCCCAACTTGGCAACGATGTCCCGCACGGATTTTCCGATCAGCGGACTGCCCTCCGGCAGGCGGAACTTGAGCAACTCGACCCGTCCCTTGGCAAAGGTGTCAATTTTAATCGCGGAAGGGAAGCGCAGGATGCGCGCGATCTCTGCTGCTGCCGCCTGCTCCGGGTTGACCACCATGGCAAGTCCCAGCTCTTCCTGCAGGAACCGGATGTCGTCCCCGTACTCCGGCCTTTTTATGCGGGCGATGGTTTTGCACCGGCTTTCCTTGTGCGCGATGAGGCAGCAGAGCATATTCAGTTCATCCGACCCGGTAACGGCTATGAGCAGGTCAGCGTTCTCGACGCCCGCCTCGGATTGGACGGCGTGCGTTGCACCGTTGCCCGTAACGCCCATGACATCCAGCTGGGTTGCCAGCCGATTGACGCGCGCGGCATCGGTGTCCACAACCGTAATATTGTTGCCTTCCTCGTTGAGCTGAGCGGCGAGTGTCTGACCGATCTTGCCACAGCCGACAATGATGATATTCACGGTGTATCTTTCATCTCCTTCGGTCGTTATGGCTGTCGGAAACCGCGTCCGATGATCTCACTGGTGGATTCTACAATGACAAACGCGGTGGGGTCGGTTTCCTTGAGGAACCGGCGCAGGCGGACTGCTTCCGCACGCCTGCAAACTGTGATGACAGCCTTCAGCTCCTGATGCGTATACTCGCCGCAGGCATCCAGCGTAGTCGCCGAGTGGTGCATGACGTTGAGAATGTACGCCACGACAGCTTCGGGATGGGCAGTGATAATCATGAAGGACTTGCACACGTTCAGATTTTCAATCACGCCGTCGATCAGGAATGCCTTGGCAAACAGACCAAGCATGGAGAAAAGACCCGCCTTGAGTCCGAATACGAGGAACGCGCCGGCTGAAATCAGGCTGTCCGAGCAAAGCAGTGCCTTGCCCACGTCCAGCGAGGTGTACTTTTTAAGTATGAGCGCAACGATATCGGTGCCGCCCGAGGAGGCGCGGCAGTGGAACATGATAGCTGAGCCGATGCCGGTCAGCAGGATGGCGTATACGAGCTCCAGGAACGGCTGGTCTGTCATGGGCTGCTCCAGCTTGACGGTGCGTTCCAGAATCCATGTCATGCCGGAGTAGGCGAGACTGCAATAGGCGGTACGGATACCGGTGTCCTTGCCGATGACAATGAAGCCGATGATAAGCAGGATCACGTTCAGCCCGAACATAAGCATACCGGGCGTTACCCATGACCAGGTGATCACTTTGCCGAGCAGTGTGGAGATACCGCTGACGCCGCCGAGCGAAAAGCCGTTCGGTACCTTGAAGAAGTAAACGCCGACAGCAATGAGAAGAGATCCGAACGTCATTTCAAGCCATTCCAGCATGGTGTGGAATTTAGTTTTGTTTTCCATGGTCAGAGAAGTGTTCCTTTCGATCGCCGCCTATGGCGCGGCGCGGATATGCTTGCGAAAAGCAAGCCATATCATAGCACAAAGCCGGGGAAAAGTCAAGTGCGCACCGAAAATTCCTCGCGCGGCGATCCGGCGGAGCCGGAAATACTCTCCCTTGGCGTATGGAAAGTCCGGAGTCGGGCGTAGGTGCCGGCTCCGGACAACGGTATAGCGGGGAAGCTATCGGAATCATTCCGCTTTCGCGCTTTTCCACGCGGACAGCGCTTCCCGGTCTTTTTTGGTCAGCTCATACGGGGTTTTCTCGGCGGCGTAATCGTAGATGATGAGGGCACTGTACGGATCCTTGCCGCCGTCCTCCTCCAGGTAGCGGACATCTCCCTTGTAGTAGATGTCCATATACACGGCAAGCACCGGGTTATCGGTGACAGTCATGTCCAGCCCGTCAAACACGAGATAGCGGTAGTTGTACAGCCCCTTGGTTTCGGCGACAACGGAGGTGGGCTGGTAGCGGACGAACTTCACGGCGGCGGGGTCATTGCCGGCGTTGTCCGTTGGATCATCCGGCGTCAGGTCGTAGGCTACATACAGCGTGATGTCGTAGAGATCATCTCTCCGGTTCGGCATCTCGTCCAGGGCGTAGTCCTCCCGAAGATGACGGATGGTCGAGTTGTTGTACCGAAACAGCACCTGCACCTGGTTCGCTTCCTCAATGAAGCGGACGCGCTGTGCGGAAAAGTAGCCGCGCCGTCCTTTTTCATAGGTGATGTTGGGCAGTTGCTCATTGTAGTAGACGGTCAGCTCCTTATCCTCCGCACGCGCGGCGTTGTATGCGTCCGCAAGCGGCTGATTGGGCTGCAATCCCTTCAAATCCTTGGGATCTCCCGAAGTGAAGATGCGCCAGAAAAGAATGCCCACCGTTCCGCAGACCAGTATCAGCGTAATGATGCGCCCGATCCACCACAGCGCACCATGCTTTTCCTCAAGCCGGTCGTATTCCTCGTAGCTCATCTTTTTGCCGAACCCGAAGCCCATGCTTACTCATCCTCCTTTATTCCGGTCGTATCTGCCGCCTGCTCCCGCAGATGACGCAGCTTGTCCAGTGCGTTCTGCAGGATAATCTCGGCGGACAGTGTATCAATCACGTTCTTGCGCCGTTTGCCCCTTGTATCAGTCTCGTTGAGGTAGCGGGATGCCGCCATAGTGGTCATACGCTCGTCCAGCAGTGCGACCGGTAATCCGGAAGCCTCTGCCAGCAGACGGGCAAATTTTTCCGCATGAGCCGAGCGCGGTCCGTGCGAGCCGTCCATGTTGACCGGTAGCCCCACCACAATGCCGACCGCACTGCGTTCCCGGGCGATGCGCGCGGTCTCCGCGGCTGTCTTCTGCATTCCGCCAACCTGTATCTGACAGATGCCGGACGCCATGCGCTGTCCCTCGTCGGAGACGGCAAGCCCTGTGCGCTTGTCGCCGAAATCGACTCCCAGCAGTTTTCCGCGGATGTGTAGCAGTTCCTGCATATACTGTTTCCTTTGCCGTATTGTACTATGTTTACCGCTTTCCGCGCGGTGTTCGCCCTGCGGCGGTCAGCTTGATGAGCAGATCCAAATCATCCGGTTGCTCCTTCGCCTTGAGTGCCGCGCGACAGCGGCATATTTCCCCGCAGGAACGGCAACGGTGCACGATGATATACCCCCGGCGCGCGTCCGGCTCACAGGAGATCGGCTCCAGCGCCCCGCCGCAGGGATTTGCCCGGTCGCCGGGGTTGATGTCCACGTGCAACGACCAGAGGCAGAAGGGGCAGTGATTGCGCGAGGAATACCCCAGCGGAGGCACCCATTTCCCGCAGTGCGCACAGAAAAATCCCTCATCATTCTTGGCAAAACGCTTGTTCTGCAATGCGTCGTTTTCCGGCATCAACTTCACTCCCTTTTGTTTGCATAGGCTTCCAGAATGCGTGCGGCGCTGAGCGCGGCGTAGGAGCCGCCCCCAGCCTTTTCAATTACGGTTGCGACCGCGATGCCCGGGTCGGACGCCGGCGCACAGCAGACGAACAGACCGTTATCGGTTCGTGCGCCGGTCTGCGCGGTACCGGTCTTGCCTGCCACCGCGAAGGGGAGTCCAGCCATATAGCGGCTGACTCCGGCAGATTCGGTTACGGCGGCGCGCATACCCGCCATAACCTCGTCCCGCACGGACGCGTCCAACGGGAAAGAGGACAGCAGCTTCGGCTCTGCGGTGTAGGTGTCGGTACGCGTCGTGAAATCCCGCACCCGCAGGAGCAGATGCGCGGCATACCGGTTCCCGCCGTTTACCAGCGTGGACAGGTAGACGCCCAGCTGGAGCGGGGTAAATGCGTTATCGGACTGCCCGATGGCGGCGGCGATGGTGTCGGTTGCCTGCCATGTAACACCGTGCGTTTCGGTTCGGTAATCCGGACCTGCCAGAATGCCGGTTGCCTCGCCAAGCTCGATGCCCGTCGCCTCTCCGAGCCCAAACAGCGTGCCGTAGCGGTTCATCTGTTCAATACCCAAAAGCCGTCCCGTCTCATAGAAAAAGCAGTTGCAGGAGACGCAGATTGCCTCCCGGACGTTCAGGTAGCCATGCTCATGGATTGGGCTGACCGTGCTGTTGTACACCCAGCAGGTGGGCTGATAACTCTTGAAATAGGTATACTTACCGGCACATTGCAACAACGTTGTACCGTCAATAATTCCCTCGGACAGCGCCGCCGCCGCCACTCCCGGCTTGAAGGTGGAGCCGGGTGCATACAGACCGTACAGCGCCCGGTTGTACAGCGGCAGCGCCTCATCGTTGCTGAGCTGTCCGTAGTCGCGGTTGAAGGTGGACAGATCGTAGGTCGGATAGGACGCCAGTGCCAGTATCTCTCCGGTGTCCGGATCCATGGCGATTGCCGCGCCGGAACGACAGTTCTCCCGCCCGTACGTATTCCGGATGTAGGCAACATTTTCCGCCAGCCCATCCTCCGCCGCTATCTGTAGGTCGATGTCGATAGTCAGGTAGATATCCTGTCCGGCTACCGCCTCTTTTTTCATGTGTTCGCTGACGATATTCCCGTCCCGATCCTCCACCACGACGCGCACGCCGTCCTGCCCGTGCAGGTAGCTTTCAAATGCCGCCTCACAGCCGGAAATCCCGACCGTCGCATTCATGCTGTAACCGAGTTCCTTGTACTTTTCCCAGTCCTCTGCGTAGATGGGTCCGGTCTGCCCCAGGATATGCGAAGCATAGCCGGGGTAGGCATACACACGCGTGGCAGTCTGCGTGTATCCGATGCCGGGCACACCTGCTTCCCGCTCTGCCGTGACCGTGTCCATGGATACGTCAGACGCCAGCACATAGTCGTTCGCACGCGAGAACCCGGCTGCCTCCATTCCGTACAGAATGCGCAGGAGACGGTCGATCTCCGCATCCGTAAAGATTTGCGCACCGTTCTCATCGGTCGCATTCAGTTTGAAGGACTTGACCAGTCGCGCCGTCAGATCGTCCGCCGTAACATACCGCAACGGCTCCTCATCAAAGAGCTCGCCTGCGCGGGTGCGCGTTACGCCGCGGTCGGTGCGGATGCGCTGAATCGCCAGCGCCCGCAGACCGATCGTCTCCAGCACCTCCAGGAGCGTTTTGTTCAGGGACGTTCCGGTGGTTTCCGCAGCGGCGGAATAAACAAGATTCGGATACGCACCTTCCAGCGGGTATTGCGTGTCGCACAGCCTGTTGCGTTCGCCGCAGGCGTCCAGAATTTCCAGTGCCCGGAGGATTGCCTGACTGCGCGCCGGTTGTGCCGACGGCAGAACGCTGTAATCAAAGGTGAGATCCAGTCGATAGCGGTTGGTCACCAGCGCCTTGCCGTTGCGGTCATATATCTCGCCGCGTACCGCCTGTACAAGCTCGGTGCGCGTGGTTGTTCCGTCCTGACGATGCCCACGTATATTGTTCCCGTTCAGTTCCATCGCCGCCAGCCGAATGATATAGACAAGGCAGAACAGCCCGAATACAACGCCCAGAGCATACAGGCGCACGACGCGGCGATTGCGGGTAGGGAAGCGCATGGGGAATCCTCCTTCCGGGAAAATTGCAGGGAATCGTGCGATCAGCGTGCCGCCAGCGGCGGGAGAATCAGCGCAGACAGCAGAACCAGCAGGAACGCCAACAGCGCAACGGCCGAGGCGGCCAACAGAATCTTTTT
>ENA-UERK01002895-UERK01002895.1-human-gut-metagenome-genome-assembly--contig:-NODE-2895-length-10842-cov-5.683047_pt1 | contig 10842 bp, 7 predicted proteins | sample MGYA00242957_ERZ507957 | MGnify/ENA primary metagenome ERZ507957 (study PRJEB26167, sample SAMN06115538) | human gut metagenome | host: Homo sapiens | place: China:Heilongjiang | collected 2015-11-06... | reverse complement strand
TGCATCCCGAAAACAAAGAGATGAAAGATATTGTCGTAAAGGATTGCGAGATACAGGGAGTCTTGGTCAGTTGTATCCTGATAATATTTGGAAATTTGACTTCCATCGCATTGACTGGCATTGGCATCATGAATTAGAATTTCTTTATACTGCTGAAGGTACTGCGCTCTGCCTTATAGGTACAAGTAAAATAGAACTACATAAAGGTTGCGGCATATTTATCAATAGCGGTGTCCTGCATCGTTTTGAAGCACAAAGCAGTACATTTGCACCTAATATTGTTTTTTCGCCAACCCTATTAGCACCCGAAAACAGCCTCATTTACGAAAAATATATTCTTCCTGTGATAAGCTCGTCTGTTCCATATCAAGTTTTCAGTCCATCCAACACATTTGGAAAACAGGTGCTACAACTTTTGTCGCAAATTTGTACTATTCAGGAAACTAAACCGGATAATGAATTATGTACTATACAACTTTTATTTCAGCTTTGGAACATATTGCAAAAAAATATGGACTGGACTTCTGATTCTAACAGTATTCATCGATTAAATCACAAACAAGCAAGATTACAAGCTATGATGCAGTATATTCATGATCACTACATGGAAGAGATTACATTGGAGACGATTGCGGCATCGGCATCTATCAGCAAAAGTGGAGCTTTACACATTTTTCAAACCGGCATCCACTGTTCTCCGGTAGCATATCTAATTCAATACAGACTAGCACAGGCTGCTGAACAACTTTATATCACTCAAAAATCGGTTTCTTCCATTGCAGAAGAAACCGGATTTACAAGTTCCGGCTATTTCTGCCGGAAGTTTAGACAATATTATCATATGAGTCCAAATGAATACAGAAAGAAGAAAACAGAGGAAATTTCTTAATTTCTACTTTCTGTAATCATACAATATTTGGAGATGATGTTGTTTTTCGTTATATTATCTGTATCAATTATGCTGACAATATACTTTTTATGCATCATATTTACAATGTTTAATAGAAAAATACAGGTTTAGGGAGTCCCCTAAACCTGTATTATATTACCATATTTTTTGTAATGATCCGGTATGGAATCCGTAATGATCTGTGCATCACTATAGGCAGCAAATGTCACAGAACTGACTTCATCAAATTTTGCACAATCCGCTAAGATATAAGCCTTCGCACATTGACGAAGCGCGGTCTTTTTAACTAGCGCTTCGCTGCCATCCGGCGTTGTATAACCCTGTCTTCTGCTCAATCCGTTCGTTCCAAAAAATCCAACAGTGAAATGATACTCCTGAAGTGATAACACCGCCTGTGCACCAACAACCGCTTCCGTTGTACCACGAAGTTCTCCGCCAACCAACAGCACACGATATCCGGCTACTGCCAGCTTTCTGGCATGACTTACTGCATTGGTAACAAAGGTTGCACTGGTCTCCAACGGATACTCCAGCATATATCCGGTTGTCGTTCCTGCATCCAAATACACAAAGTCATGTGGCTTTATCATCGCTGCTGCGTAACCGGCGATGAGCCTTTTTTCCCGCTCATTGACCTGCAATTTCTGTGGAACGGACAACTCTATTCCGTTGGAAACATTATCCGGCGCAACCGCACCACCAAATACTTTGGTTAATTTTCCTTCTTGTGCCAATGCATTCAGATCACGCCGAATCGTTGACTCTGATATTCCAAGTCTGTCTTTGATCTCAGCTACCGTCACACTACGTTTTTCACGTAAAAGTTCTAATATGATATTGTATCTTTCTTCTGTAAGCATTATCGCTGCCTCCTGGTTTACTCACATCCACATTCACTCTCGCGGACTATCTTGCGAATTGGCAAAATTCTTCCCGGAGATACCGACAACTCATCGATTCCCATTTGCAAAAATTGTTCTGTCAATTCTAAATCTGCACCAAGCTCACCACAGATACCGGCCCAAATGCCCTCAGCATGTGCATTCTGAGCAACCATACGGATCATTTTCAAAACTGCAGGATGATGTGCATCATAAAAATCATCCAGCTTCGGATTTTGTCGGTCAATCGCAAGTGTATACTGGGTCAGATCATTGGTTCCGATACTGAAGAAATCGACTTCTTTCGCAAGTTCTCTACTGATCATAACAGCTGCCGGCGTTTCAATCATAATGCCTTGCGCAACCTCGCCAAATTCAATATTCTGTGCTCGAAGTTCCTCTTTGACCTCTTCCACAATCTTTTTGATCTGCTTTACTTCCCACACACTGGTGATCATTGGATACATTATAGATATATTACCAAATGCGCTAGCGCGATACAAGGCACGAAGTTGTGTTTTGAACACTTCCGGTCTGGTCAGACAGATTCGGATCGCACGATAACCAAGCGCCGGATTGTCTTCCGGATCCATGTTAAAATAATCACACTGCTTGTCCGCACCAATATCTAATGTACGGATAATTACCTGCTTACCAGCCATTGTCTCAGCAACCATCTTGTATACCATAAACTGTTCGTTTTCCGTCGGATAATCTTCTTTTTCCAAGTATAAAAACTCACTGCGGAATAAGCCAATTCCCTCGGCATCATTTTGCAATACCATCGCAAGATCCTTGCTGTTGCCAATGTTAGCATACAATTTGATCTTTTTGCCATCCTTTGTAATAGTTTCTTTGCCTTTAAGCTGCTGTAAAAGCTGCTTCTTTTCCTCCGCCTGCTCCTTCTTTTCCTGCATCTGTGCAAGCACGTCTTCACTTGGATCAATATAAACCGTTCCGTTATCACCATCAACAATGGCAAATTTGCCTTCCAATTCTGCATCTAACGGCATATCCACACCGATCAGTGCCGGAATGCTCATCGTTCTAGCCAAGATCGCTGTATGCGAATTAACGGATCCCTGCGTTGTTACAAAGGAGAGCACCTTGTCTTTGTCCATCTGTACCGTCTCAGAAGGTGCCAGATCGACTGCCATTACAATCACCGGTTCGTCTGCATCCATCTGCTGTCTGCTCGCACCATTCAAAACAGAAACCAGACGTTCGGAAATATCTTTAACATCTGCTGCCCTTCCACGCATGTATTCATCATCCATAGATGCAAACATCTGAGCAAAGTTATCACCGGTTGATGCTACGGCATACTCTGCATTTACAGACTGACTATCAATAATATTTTCAACCGATTCTGTAAAATCTTCGTCTTCCAGCATCATCTGATGCATCTCAAAAATCGCTGCATTGGCTTCTCCAACTTCTTTAAGTGCCTTATCATACAACCCCTGCAATTCCGTAATTGCTGTCTGAACCGCCTCGCGATAACGCTTTTTTTCTGCCTCTGTATCCTGTACTTTGATACGTTTTACCTGCTGTTGTCCTTTACTAAAAATGTGAATCCGTCCAATTGCAACGCCGCCAAATACACTTTTGCCTTGATATTGTTCCACAACGCACCCTCCTCTCGCAACTAAACGATGACTACATATTTTCTTCCAAGAATGCACTTACCTTGGTATATGCTGCATCCTCATCTTCTCCATCAAATGTAACAACAACTTCCTGTTCCTTCTTGACAGCAAGACCCATCAAGCCAAAGATCTTTTTACAGTCTGCCGTTTTTCCATCCTTCGTTAATGTGATCTTGCAGGCAAATTCTTTGCAAACTTTAACGAGTTCTCCTGCCGGACGTGCGTGAATTCCTTCCGGGTCTGTGATCGTATACTTAAATTCCTTCATGATAATCCTCCATTCTGCACACTGTTACTGTTAGGGCGAATATGCGCCAAGTGTGCTAAGACGCATATCCGCCATTTCTTCATGAAATGCTTATTATTAAATATATCGTGTTTCAAGTTCTTATACTTTATATCGCTCAAGCCACTTTCTTCTTTAAGATTCCCAAGAGCAATGCAGAGATCACTGTTCCGATCACCAAAGCTACGAGGTACATCCAAGCATGTCCCACTACCGGGAATACGAAGATTCCACCATGTGGTGCCATCAGCGTACACTTGAACGCCATACTGATTCCGCCTGCCACAGCACTTCCGATGATGCAGGAAGGAAGTACACGAAGTGGATCCGATGCGGCAAATGGAATGGCACCTTCTGTAATAAAAGCCAGTCCCATAATAAAGTTTGTAGGTCCTGCTTCTCTTTCCTCTTTGGTAAATTTATCCTTGAAGAGTAACGTTGCTAACGCAATTGCACAAGGCGGTGTCATACCACCGATCATTACGGCTGCCATAATATCGTAATTACCTGCTGCGATTGCCGCAGTACCGAAAACATAGGCTGCCTTGTTGAATGGACCCCCCATGTCGATCGCCATCATTCCACCAAGTACCAGGCCAAGCAGGATACGACTGGAATCTCCCATTCCTTTCAAACCACTATTTAATGCTGTATTGATCGTACCCATAACCGGCTCAACAACGAAGTTCATTGCTAATCCTGTCACCAAAATACCAACAACCGGATAGATCAATACCGGTGCAAGTTTTTCCAATGCTTCCGGCATCTTTTCACAAACTGCGCGCAGCGCCTTGATCACGTAACCTGCCAAAAATCCTGCGGCTAACGCTCCCAAAAATCCGCTGGTTCCATTGTGTGCCATCATTCCACCGACAAATCCCAGTGCTAATGCCGGTCTGTCTCCGATCGCCATGGCGATAAATCCTGCTAATACCGGAAGCATCAAGCCAAAGGCAATATCACCAATTCCCTTTAATGTTGCAGCAACCGGTGTGATCGTACCAAAATTTCCACGATCCGCAACAGATAAGGAATTCATATCGACTGACAAACCATCGATCAGAAATGCTAATGCTATAAGAATACCGCCTCCAACGACAAATGGAAGCATATGTGATACACCATTCATAAGTTGTGTATAGATCTGATGTCCGATACTGCCACCGGATTTTGCGTTCTCGCTGCGAGCCGGGGCATTTGCTGCATGATATAGCGGAGCATCTCCAGACGTTGCTCTCTCGATCAACTGATCTGCCTTGTTAATTCCATCTGAAACCTGACATTCTATCACACGCTTACCATCAAAACGCTCCATTGGCACCTGTGCATCTGCTGCTACAATAATACAGTCCGCATCGTCAATTTCCTGCTGTGTCAACACATTCTTAGCACCACCAGATCCGCGTGTCTCGATCTTAATGGCAATCCCTGCTGCTTTTGCTGCTTTCTCCAAGCCTTCAGCCGCCATATACGTATGTGCGATTCCTGTCGGACAGGAAGTAACGGCCAACACCTTTGCTGCCTGAGCTGTCTCTAACCTTTCATCAATGTCCGGTTTCTCATCGTCTGCCTTGTCGATAATGTTCAAAAACTCATCGACTGTCTTAGCATTGCGGAGTGATTCTGAAAAATCCTCATCCATCATAAGCACTGATAATTTGCTAAGTACATCCAAATGGACATTGTCCTCTGTGTTTGGTGCTGCGATCAAAAATAGTAACGTTACCGGTTCGCCGTCCAAAGAATCAAAATCAACACCATCCTTGACTACCATTGCTGCAAGTCCCGGCTTTGTAACTGCATCGCATTTACCATGTGGAATCGCAATGCCCTCACCAATTCCGGTCGTGCTCTCCTCTTCACGAAGAAAAACCTGCTTGCGGTAAGCTTCAATATCATTGATCTTACCACTTTTGCCCATAAGTGACACAATCTGATTCAATGCCTCTGTCTTGTCCGCTGGCGAAGCATCCAGACAAATGCTGTTTTTGTCTAATAAATCTGTAATTCTCATATGATCACCTTTCCTTCCCATACATTATAAATAATACACTGCGGATTTTTCATATTCCGTTTCAATTTCCTGTCTTGTTGCCAAATTTTCAGAGCAAGCGCTGGCACCTCCACTGGCAAGGCCCATACGGAATGCATGTTCGTAATCTCTCTTCTGCATCCAGCCGGCCATAAAGCCTGCAACCATGGAATCTCCCGCTCCCACAGTGTTTTTGACTACGCCCTTAGAGGATTCTCCTGCAATGATCTGCCCATTCTCTGCAATAAGAACTGCCCCTTTACCACCCATAGAAACTAATACATTTTTAGCTCCACGTTCCTGTAGCTTCTTTGCATATGGAATAACATCGCTCCACTCTGACAATGTTGCCCCAAAGATCTCACCCAATTCATGATGATTCGGTTTGATCAAAAACGGATGATATTCTAATACATTTAGCAGCAAATCTTTAGTGGCATCAACTGCGATTGTCATATTTTTATCAGACAAATGTTTCAAGATCTGCTGATAAATATCATCCGGCATCGAGCTTGGAATACTTCCTGCCAAAACAAGCACATCATCTGTATTGAGCTGATCAAGTTTACCCATCAGCTGATCAATCTGCTGTTGTCCGATATCCGGTCCTTGTCCATTGATCTCTGTTCCATCAATGTTCTTTAATTTCAGATTGATACGTGATATACCATGCTCAAGTTTGATGAAATCCGACTGAACTCCTGCCTGTTCCAACATTCGCACAATCTCATCTCCTGTAAAACCGGCCATGAATCCCAGTGCTATGTTCGCAATCCCGAGATTTCCAAGGACAATAGAAACATTACTCCTAGTCTATATACTAAAAATGCTACAAACCAAGCTACTGAACATTGGAAAAGCACTACTAATAAAGCGTAACGCTTTCCTAATTCACGTCTTACCGTTGCAATTGCTGCAACACAAGGTGTATACAATAATGAAAATACCAAGAAAACGAAAGCTGTAAGTTTTGTGAATACAAGTGGTAATGCCTCAACATCGCCACCTAACAAGATTGTTAATGTACTTACAACGCTTTCTTTCGCCATAAATCCCGTAATGAAAGCGGTTGAAATTCTCCAATCTGCGATGCCCAAAGGCTTAAAGATTGGTGTTATAAAGTTGCCTAATACTGCTAACATACTGTCTGAGGAGTTTACAACTAAATTCAATCTGCTGTCAAAGGTTTGCAAGAACCAAATTATGATTGTTGCCCAAAAGATTATTGTAAACGCCTTTGTAATAAAGTCTTTTGCTTTTGTATAAATTAACCTGTAAATATTTGTCGCACTTGGCATTCTATAATTTGGTAATTCCATTACAAACGGAACACCTTCACCATCAAAGAAAAAAGTTTTCATTATCAATGCGGTAATTATCCCGACGATTATGCCGATTAAATATAATCCTAAAATTACTAAAATTTGGTCTTTTGCAAAAAACGCAGCAGTGAATAATGCGTAAATAGGAAGTTTTGCCGAACAACTCATAAACGGAGTTAACAAGATTGTCATTTTTCTATCACGTTCAGAAGGCAAAGTTCTTGATGCCATAATCGCTGGAACGCTACAACCAAAGCCGATTAGCATTGGAACAAAACTTCTGCCAGAAAGTCCCATTTTTCTTAATGCTTTGTCCATTACAAACGCTACACGTGCCATATAGCCTGTATCTTCTAATATTGATAGGAAAAAGAATAAAATTACGATGATTGGCAAAAAGCTCAAAACACTTCCTACACCTGCAAAAATACCATTTATAATTAATGAATGAACAACCTCATTCAAGCCATAAGCTGTTAATGCCATATCAGTTTTTATTGTAACGAAATTAATTATATAATTCATTACATCAGATAAAAACGAACCAAATGGACCAAATGTCAAATAGAAAATTAATGCCATAATTAGTAAAAATGCAGGAACAGCAGTGTATTTGCCAGTTAAAATTTTATCTGCTGCAACTGTCATTTTGTGACTAGGTGCGTCAGAAGTTTTTTGAACAAATTCGTCACAAAGTCTTTCAATGAAAGAAAAACGCAAGTCTGCAATTGCAGCTTCTCTATCTAAACCTCGTTCTTGCTCCATTTCTTCGACAATGTGTAAAATGGTATCTTTTTCATTTTGATCAAGATGAAGGGCTTTTTCAACAAGTGTGTCACCTTCTGCAAGTTTTGTTGCTGCAAATTTTAGTGGAATGTGCAAAGCCTCTGCGTGGTCTTGAATTAAGTGACAAATTGAGTGAATACATCTGTGGATTGAATCTTCGTTTTTGACATTGTGGTCGCAAAAATCAAGACGTCCTGGGTGCTCCTCGTAGCGTGCAACATTAATAGCATGCTCTACAAGCTCTTGCAACCCTTGATCTTTTGATGCTGAAATTGGAACAACTGGCACACCTAAACGAGCTTCTAAACCGTTAATATCAATGCTTCCACCAGCAGTTTCAACCTCGTCCATCATATTTAAAGCGATTACCATAGGAATATCAAGCTCAATAAGTTGCATTGTTAAAAGCAAATTACGCTCAATGTTTGTTGCATCAACAATGTTAATAATGCCGTCAGGCTTTTCGTTTAAAATGAAATTTCTGGTTACAATTTCTTCATTGCTATAAGGTGAAAGTGAATAAATACCAGGAAGGTCGGTGATAGTAACCTCGCTGTGGCGCTTGATAACGCCGTCGGTTCTGTCAACAGTTACACCTGGAAAATTTCCGACATGTTGATTTGAACCTGTTAATTTATTGAAAAGAGTTGTTTTACCACAGTTTTGGTTACCAGCAAGTGCTAGTCGAAGTTCTTTTTTCTGAACTTTTCCCCCGAGTTTTCGAGTTTCATATTTTTGTATTTCACCGATTTCAGAGTGATCGGTTTCTTTAAAAACTTTTTGTTTGCGAATTTTATCGTGTGCATCGTGAATGTCTTTGATAGAAATTTTCGAAGCATCGCTTTTTCTAAGAGTTAACTCATATCCTCTAAGACGTAATTCTAAAGGGTCGCCTAAGGGTGCAGTTTTGATTAATGTAACTTCTGTTTGAGGGGTTAAACCCATGTCTAAAATGTGCTTTCTAAGAGCTTTGTCTTCGCAATCGACTGATGAGATAATTGCGTCATGCCCAATTGGTAAATGGTCTAGTGTTTTTATTTTGCTTAAATCTTTCATTTTAATTTGTCTCTATAATTACAGTGGTTATTCTAATCCGACTATATTGTAAGGTTAGACTAACAAATTTTCAAGCAAATTTTTCAAAAAGTGAAAAAATATTTACAATTTGAAATTTTTAATAGAGATGTTGACAATTATATTTTTTTTTGATAAGTTAGTTGTACACAAGGTGTCGTTGAGTGATGCCGAGCGTAAACAATGTACTCCAGTGGCACTCTGCCGACGAAAAAGATTAATAATCTTTTGAGGAGAGGTAAGGTAGATTTATCTACCGATTCCGCTGAAGACGATAAAAATTAAATAAACCGTGCTCCAGTGGCGGAATCGGTAGACGCGTCGGACTTAAAATCCGATTGGGCGAATAACTCAGTGCCAGTTCAAGTCTGGCCTGGAGCAATTCTAAGACAAGGCAAAAGCCTTGTCTTTTTAATTGTAAATCTTACTTAAGATAACAAATAAGTTTTAATTCTCAATTGCAATTTTAATTACATTATCTAATTTATTTTCAAAAATTTTATATGCTTTTTCGATATCGACAAGTTTGAATTTATGAGTTATCAATGGAGTCGTATCAATTTTTCCCTGTTTTATTAAAGATAAAATTTCCTCGCAATCGCAACCATCAACCCCACCTGTTTTAAATATAAGATTTTTTCCATACATATCAGGCAAAGGCAAAATCATTGGTTTATCATAAAGTGCAACGATAGTAACTATTGCATTTGGTCTTGCGCAATCCCACGCCATTTTAAAGGTTTCTTCTGTACCTGCAACTTCAATCACTACGTCTGCACCGCCGTGTTCACTTTCGTTTAAAACAACATCTTTGCAGTTTTTCGGTTCGACTACTATAACTTGTGGGTAATGTTTTTTTACAAAATTTCTTCGAGTTTCGTCTTTTTCACAAACAATAATTTTTTGCGGATTTTTAAGCATTACGCAAAGCAAAGTGCAAAGTCCTGTTGGACCTGCGCCAATAATTAAAACAGTATCTTCCTTTTTGATTTCAGAAATACGAGTTGCCCAAAAACCTGTTGCTAAAACATCTCCGACAAAAAGTGCTTGTTCATCTTTTACGTTTTGAGGAATTATGTTTAGTCCATTATCTGCGTAAGGAACTCTCACATATTCCGCTTGCCCACCATCAATGCGGCAGCCTAAAGCCCAACCACCGTTTTTATCTGTGCAATTATTTACGTATCCATTTTTGCAAAAGAAACATTCTCCGCAGAAGGTTTCGACATTTACAGTTACTCTATCGCCAATTTTAACATTTTTTACGTCTGAACCGATTTCTTCGACTACACCAACCATTTCATGCCCGACCGTAATTCCTTTTACGGCTTTTGGAACGGAACCATGTTTTATATGTAAATCGCTTGTGCAAATGCTACTCATCGTAACTTTTACGATTGCATCTTTAGAGTCAATAATTTGTGGTTTTTCTTTTTCAATCAGTTCAAATTTTCCGTGTTCAATGTAAGTATATGTAAGCAATTTTGTTCTCCTTAATTTAATACGGCAATTTTAGCATAAATAATTGATTACAAAAAGAAACATTGGCGAATATGTCTTAAAAACTTATATACAAATAATAATCAACCAAGAAATGAGTAGATTGCCTTGTTTCTTACCAAATATATAGATTGTCAATATGAAAATGAAGTACGTTTTTTGATATGAATAAATTGACAAATTATTTTAAATATTTGTCCAAAATTTCTTGCTTTTGTTGTTTAGAATTGTCAATAATTGCCTGTGCTTCTGCAATTTGTTTTTCCAATACCTCAATTTGAGAAACTATTTTTTGTTGTTCTGAAAGTGGTGGAACAGGGATTTTAAAATGGAAGAAAGACGTTCGGAAAATACAACGCTTTGCTATATAGAAAAGGAAAATTGCTACCTGATGATGCACCG
>ENA-UERK01002892-UERK01002892.1-human-gut-metagenome-genome-assembly--contig:-NODE-2892-length-10852-cov-7.142552_pt1 | contig 10852 bp, 8 predicted proteins | sample MGYA00242957_ERZ507957 | MGnify/ENA primary metagenome ERZ507957 (study PRJEB26167, sample SAMN06115538) | human gut metagenome | host: Homo sapiens | place: China:Heilongjiang | collected 2015-11-06... | reverse complement strand
ATCGAGCAGACCGCTGCCGCGAAGGCGCGCGGCGACCTTGTCATCGGTCTGGAGCACCACGGTCTGGTGCCGCACTTTGATGTGCAGCCCACCATCCTGCCCATGTACCTTGTCAACGGCTATGAGCGCATTGCGCAGGAGTATGCCGATGCAGGCATGAGCGTTGTCTTCACCGGTCATATGCACGCGGTCGACATCGCCGCCATGACCACGAAGGCCGGCAACACCTTCTATGACATTGAGACCGGCTCTGCGCTGACGTATCCGTGCCCGGTCCGCTTTGTCGATCTGCGCCGCAGCACGGTCGGCGGTGAGACCAACACCTACATGAGCGTGAGCACCAAGACGCACATCGGCCCCATCCATTATACCGATCCCGCCACGGGCGTTGCGTATGTGATCGACGACCTGACCGAGTATGCCCGGGAATTCGGCTTCACGACCGCTATGCTCAAGACGGTCGCGGGTGACTTCGTCAAGTCCTTCTTCGGCAAATACCTGCCGAACGACACGTGGCCAGTCACAAAGATCGTCGCGAACATCGACCAGATCATTGACGACGTGGCGGCCATCCCGATCGCCGAGGGCAACAACCTGCTCGACTTCGCCAACTGGATCTATCGCTGCAACCTCGCCGGTGAGGATGACGGCAACTACCCCGCGTGGGTGCAGTCCGGCATCGACCAGCTCAAGAGCGGCGCACTGCTCGATCAGGTGCTCGACATCGTTGCCAAGGACGCATTCGGCCGCGGCAGCGTGCTGTTCACGAAGTTCCAGGGCCTGTTCACCAAGTACCTCAAGAGCCAGCTCAACGACCTGCTCGTGAAGATCGTCGTCTCCATGAGCGTGGACAACAACTGCCCCGACGACAACGACAAGACCATTCTGCTCGAGGGCAGCAATGCGCAGGTGCGCCTCCTGCCCGTCACCGGCAGCAGCGCAGCGACCACGCAGGCGTATGTGCAGGGTGATACTGCCACGGTGTTCCTGACCAGCCGCCAGCTCCGTGCGGCGACCGGCGCGCAGTCCGGCGTGGCCGTGACGGTCGATGCCACCGACCCCGCCGTGGGTACGGTCGTTCTGGCCGGCCGCTCGATCGCCAATGCGTGCGATGCGGGTGCTGCAGCGCTGCAGGTGAAGTTCCGGTCCGGCACGGTCACGCTCGATGCGCGTGCGCTCGCGGCGCTTGACCTGCACAAGGATGTCGCCGTCTCGCTTGCAAGCGGCGCTTCTCTCAACGCCGCGCAGCAGCGTGCCCTCGGCTCGCAGGCCGCTACGGCGACGCTTGCCAATGCTTCCGTTCTGGTTGACGGTGCGGCGGCGAGCTGTCCTGCCGGCAGTGTGCGCGCCGCAGTGGCCGTGAACGCGGCGGACGATCTGACCGCGTGGAGCCTCGCGGACGACGGCAGCATCTCCGCCGTCGGCGGCGCTTACGACGCCGGACAGCAGACCTACGCCTTCGATGTGGTCAACGGCGTGACGGCCATCGCGCGCTTCCCGTTCACGGACGTGGTCGCCGGCACGTGGTACTACGGCGCGGCAGCGTATGCCTACAATAACGGCCTCTTCGCCGGCATGACGCCGACGACCTTCGCACCGAATGCCACCATGACGCGCGCCATGCTCGTGTCCGTGCTGTGGCGCCTCGCGGGTGCGCCCGCGCCGAAGGCACCCAACACGTTCGTGGATGTGCCGGACGGCGCATGGTATACCGACGCGGTCACCTGGGCTGCGGAAAACGGAGTGGTCTCTGGCATCGGCGGCAGCCGCTTTGATCCCAGCGGCTTCGTCACGCGCGAGCAGACGGCCGAGATCCTCTACAACTACGCGCACAGCAAGGGCTATGACGTCAGCGCGCGCGCCGACCTCACGGCGTTCCCGGATGCCGGCAGCGTGTCCGGCTGGGCGGAGAAAGCGCTCTCCTGGGCGAATGCCGCCGGCCTCATCAACGGCACCGTGCGCGACGGACAGACGATCCTCGACCCGCAGGGCAGTGCCTCGCGCGCGCAGGTCGCCATGATCCTCATGAACTACGTCGAGCACGTGGTCAACGCGTAAATTCTCTTTCAAAGCAATCTCCTCTGCGCGGGCGGCGGCAGCCGCCCGCGCTTTTTCATCGCCTTTGCATATCTGATGAAGGATGCGATGCAAAAAAAGTGCGGATTTGTATAAATTTGCAGTTGACATTTCGCCGCGAAGTTTTTATACTCAAACCATCGAGGTCATTTTTACAAGATCGGAGCTATGAATATGAACCGCAGCTTCTATTTTGCATACGCTTATTACTTTACTATGCTGCAATAGTAAGGCTGATTTGTGATGCAAAAAAGAGCTCGGATATCGGGTTTGTTTCATGCGGCACAGGTTGAGCCTGTGCCGCATTTTCTTTTTGATATCCAAGAAATCTGCAACATTGTATCGGAGGTAATCATCATGATCGTCGTACTCAAACATGGCGTGGAAGCGGCAAAGCGCACGCAGCTCATCGACTGGCTCAAGGCTCAGGGGCTGGTCATCCACATTTCCGAGGGCGAATATCAGACCGTGCTCGGTCTCGTCGGCGACACGACCAACGTGGACATGGATCTGATCGGCAGCCTCGGCATCGTCGACAGCGTCAAGCGCGTGAGTGAGCCCTTCAAGTGCTGCAACCGCAAGTTCCACCCGGAGGACACCGTCGTTGAGGTCGGCGACGTGAAGATCGGCGGTGGCAACTTCGTCATGATTGCGGGGCCGTGCTCCGTGGAGTCTGAGGAGCAGATCGTCGCGGTCGCGCAGGCGGTCAAGGCCTCCGGCGCGAACATCCTGCGCGGCGGCGCGTTCAAGCCCCGCACCTCGCCCTACGATTTTCAGGGGCTCAAGGCCACCGGCATCGAGCTGCTCAAAACGGCGCGCGCGGCCACCGGCCTGCCGATTGTGACCGAGATCATGGGCGTGGAGCATCTGCCGCTGTTCGAGGATGTGGATATCATTCAGGTCGGCGCGCGCAATATGCAGAACTTCGATCTCCTGCGTGAGCTCGGCAAGCTGCGCAAGCCCATCCTGCTCAAGCGCGGTCTGGCCAGCACGCTCAAGGAGCTGCTCATGAGCGCCGAGTACATCATGGCCGGCGGCAACGAGCAGGTCATCCTCTGCGAGCGCGGCATCCGCACGTTTGACGACTACACGCGCAACACGCTCGACCTCGCGGCCGTGCCCATGCTCAAGGAGCTGACGCACCTGCCGGTCATCGTCGACCCGAGCCATGCGACCGGCATTGCCCGCCTCGTCGAGCCGATGGCGCTCGCCGCGACGGCCTGCGGCGCGGACGGCCTCATCATCGAGGTGCACAACGACCCCATGCACGCCCTGTGCGACGGGGCGCAGTCCCTGCGTCCGGAGGTCTATGATGACCTCGCGCGCAAGGTGCGCAGCATCCGTGAGGTGCTTGCAAAATGACGGTCGGTATCGTTGGCCTGGGGCTGATCGGCGGCTCCTTTGCGAAGGCCTATCATGCAGCCGGCGCGACTGTGCTCGCGTATAACCGCAGCCGCAGCGTGCTCGATTTTGCCATGATGAGCGGCGCGGTCGACGGCGAGCTCACGCAGGACAATGTCTCCGCGTGCGACCTCGTGCTCATCGCGCTCTACCCGGAGGCGACGGTTGACTGGTTCCGCCGCATGGCGGCGCACATCGGCTCGCATCCCGTGGTGGTCGACTGCGGCGGCACGAAGCGCACCATCTGTGCCGCGTGCTTTCCGATCGCAAAGGCGCACGGCGTCACGTTCCTCGGCGGTCATCCGATGGCCGGAACGCAGTTTTCCGGCTTCAAGAATGCGAAGGCGGATCTGTTTCACGGCGCGCCGATGGTCATCGTGCCGCCGGACTTTGACGATGTGCTGCTCTTTGACCGCGTCAAGCAGCTGCTCAAGCCCGCGGGCTTTGCGCGCTTCTCGTTCACGACGGCGCAGGCGCACGATGAGATGATCGCCTTCACGTCCCAGATGGCGCACGTGGTCTCGAATGCCTACATCAAGAGCCCCACGGCCGCGCAGCACAAGGGCTTTTCCGCCGGGAGCTACAAGGACATGACCCGTGTCGCGTGGCTGAGTCCCGAGATGTGGGCGGAGCTCTTTCTGGAAAACAAGGATAACCTGCTCCATGAGCTGGACATATTTATGGCGCATCTGGGCGAGTACCGCGACGCGATGCAGCGCGATGATCTGCCCACGCTCACGCGCCTGCTCGACGAGGGCCGTCGGCGCAAGGAGGAGGTGGACGGCCGATGACGACCATCCACGTGACCGCCTCGCGCGAATATGACGTGCTGGTGCAGCCGGGACTGCTCGACGATGCCGGGACGCTGATCGCGCGCACGCTCGGCACCGGGCGCACGGCGGCCGTCGTCGCGGGTGAGACCGTGGCGGGGCTGTATGCCGCGCGGCTGGAGGCATCGCTCACGCGCGCGGGCTTTCGCGTTGTGACATTTACCTATCCCGGCGGCGAGCACTGCAAGACGCTTGCCACCTATGCCGCGCTGCTGGACTTTCTGGCGGCGCACCGCCTGAGCCGCAGCGACCTCATCGTCGCGCTCGGCGGCGGCGTGACCGGCGACCTTGCGGGCTTTGCCGCCGCGACGTATCAGCGCGGCATCCCGTTCGTGCAGGTGCCGACAACGCTGCTGGCCGCCGTGGACTCCTCCGTCGGCGGCAAGACGGCCGTGAATCTGGACAGCGGAAAAAATCAGGTCGGCTGCTTCTACCAGCCGAGCCTTGTGCTCTGCGACCCGGACACGCTGCGCACCCTCCCGCCGGAGGAATACCGCAACGGCTGTGCCGAGGTCATCAAGTATGCCGTGCTGCGCAGCGCGCCGTTTTTTGACGAGCTGCGCGCGCAGCCGGTCAGCGCGCAGGTGGGGCACGTCATCGCGGCCTGTGTCGGCATGAAGCGCGATCTGGTCGCGGCGGACGAATTTGACCGCGGCAGCCGTCAGCTCCTGAATCTCGGCCACACGTTCGGCCACGCGGTCGAGGCATGCAGCGGCTACACCGTGCCGCACGGCTGCGGCGTGTCCATCGGCATGGCCATCATCGCGCGCGCCGCCGCCAAACGCGGCATCTGCACGGACGATACCTGCGCGCAGATCCTCGCGCTCCTGCGGCAGTACGGTCTGCCGACGGAGACGGACTTTCGCCGCGATGCGCTCGCGGATGCCGCGCGCGCGGATAAAAAGATCGCCGACGGGGCGCTGCACCTCATCGTGCCGGAGCGCATCGGCTGCTGCCGCATCGAGACGGTCCCGGCGGCAGACATCCCCGCGTGGCTCGCGGACGGAGGCATCGTATGAATCAGACCGTTTGTCCCGGGGCGCGCACGGGCAGTGTGCGCATCCCGGCCTCGAAATCACAGGCGCACCGCCTGCTCATCTGCGCCGCGCTCGGCGCGCAGCCGGTGACGCTGCGGTGTGACGGCATCTCGGCCGACATTGCCGCCACGGTGCGCTGCCTGCGCGCCCTCGGCGCGGACATCACGGACGACGGCGCGGGCACGCTGCGCATCGTCCCCATTGCCGGGGAAATGCCGGAGCACGCCGATCTCTTTTGCGGCGAGAGCGGCTCGACGCTGCGCTTTCTGCTGCCGGTCGCGGGGGTGCTCGGCGCGGACGTGACCTTTCATATGCAGGGGCGGCTGCCGCAGCGCCCGCTCTCGCCGCTCGACGCGGTACTTGCGGCGCACGGCATGACCCTCCGGCGCGACGGTGCGCTGCTTCACGTCGGCGGGCAGCTTCGTCCCGGGGATTATGCACTGCCGGGCGACGTGTCCTCGCAGTACATCTCCGGCCTGCTCATGGCGCTGCCGCGTCTGGCGGGGGAGAGCACCCTCACCGTGACCGGCGGACTCGAATCCGCGGGCTACATCGCCATGACGGAGGATGCGCTGCGCCTGTCCGGCATCCGCCTGCAAAAAGACGCGCGGACGTATACCGTCCCCGGCAGTCAGACGGCGCAGCTCCCGGCACAGTGCCGTGTGGAGGGCGACTGGTCAAACGCTGCGTTTTTCCTGTGCATGGGTGCGCTCTCGCCTGCCGGCGTCACGGTCACGGGGTTGGTTGCAGCGTCGTCTCAGGGGGACCGTGCGGTGCTGGAGGTTTTGCGCCGCTTCGGCGCGGACGTGCATGCGCAGCCGGATGCCGTCACCGTCCGGCGCGGCGCGCTGCACGGCATCACGATCGACGCCGCGCCCATCCCGGATCTTATCCCGGTGCTGAGCGTCGTCGCCGCGCTCGCAGACGGGGAGACGCAGATCGTCAACGCCGCCCGTCTGCGGCTCAAGGAATCCGACCGCATCGAGAGCACGGCCGCCATGCTGCGCGCGCTCGGCGCGCAGGTGGCGGTGCGCGCAGACGGCCTGACCGTGTGCGGACGTCCGGCGCTCACCGGCGGCACGGTCGACCCGCAGCATGACCACCGCATCGCCATGGCGGCGGCCGCCGCAGCCTGCGGCTGCACGGCGCCCGTCACGGTGCAGGACCGTGCCTGTACCGACAAATCCTATCCCCGCTTCTGGGCGGATCTGGCCGCATTGACCGCCGTCCCCGCAGCGGAAGCCACGAAATCAAACGGAGGAGCATGACCATGGAACTTAGTGACTATCGCCGCCAGATCGACGACATTGACAGCCAGCTGCTCGCGCTGTTTTACCGGCGCATGGACGTCGCGGCGCAGATCGGCGGCTACAAGAAGGCGCACAACCTGCCGGCACTCGACGCCGGACGCGAGCGCGCGAAGCTGCAGCAGATCGCCGACAGCGCGCCGGAGGCACTGCGTGATTACACGGTGTCGCTCTATTCGCTCATTTTCGAGCTCAGCCGCAGCTGCCAGAACCGGCTGCTCGGCATCACGAGCCCGCTGACGGCCGAGATCGAGCACGCCATCGCGCACACGCCGCCGCTGTTTCCGGAGCACCCCGCCGTCGCCTGTCAGGGTGTGGAGGGCGCGTACTCGCAGCTCGCGTGCGACCGGCTGTTCACACTGCCGAACGTGTTTTACTGCGCGACGTTTGACGCTGTGTTCTCCGCCATCGAAAAGGGCCTGTGCCGCTACGGTGTCATTCCGGTGGAAAACAGCACGGCGGGCTCGGTCAACGCAGTGTACGATCTCATGATGCGCCACAACTTCCGCATCGTGCGCAGCGTGCGCCTGAAGATCGACCACTGCCTGCTGGCGAGACCCGGCGCACAGCTGTCGGATATCAAGGAGATCTACTCCCACGAGCAGGCCATCAGCCAGTGCAGCCGCTTTTTGCAGGGGCTGCCGGGCGTGACGGTCGTGCGCTGCGAGAATACCGCCGCGGCCGCAAAGCGCGTGGCAGAGTCCGGGCGCACGGACGTCGCGGCGCTCGCCTCGCGCGCCTGCATCGGGCTCTATGGGCTCGAGAGCCTCGCCGCCTCCGTGCAGGATCAGGGCAACAACTACACGCGCTTTGTCTGCATTGCCAAGGACCTCGAGATCTATCCCGGCGCCGACCGCACGAGCCTGATGATGGTGCTGCCGCACAAGCCGGGCTCGCTCTACAAGGTGCTCTCGCGGTTTTACGCGCTCGGCATCAACCTCAACAAGCTCGAGAGCCGCCCGCTGCCGGAGCGCGATTTTGAGTTCATGTTCTATTTCGACCTCGAGACCTCGGTCTATTCGCCGCAGTTTCGCCAGCTTATGGGCGAACTGCCGGGCCTGTGTGAGGAATTTTCCTATCTCGGCAGCTATCAGGAGGTGGTATGATGCGGTGCGGACTTCTGGGCGAAAAGCTCGGCCACAGCTATTCTCCGGCCATCCACGCAGAGCTTGCGGACTATGCCTACAGGCTCTATGAGGTCGCGCCGGACGCGCTCGCGGCGTTTTTGACCGGCGGCGATTTTGACGCGCTCAACGTGACCATCCCGTATAAGAAGGCGGTCATCCCGTATTGTGCCGCGCTCTCGCCGATCGCGCAAAAGCTGGGCAGCGTGAACGTGCTCGTCCGCCGGCCGGACGGCACGCTCTACGGCGACAATGCCGACGCCTTCGGCTTTGAATACCTCGTGCGTCACAGTGGCGTGGATATTGCCGGGAAGAAGGCGCTCGTGCTCGGAAACGGCGGCGCGTCCGCGACCGTTCAGGCCGTGCTCGCACAGCTTGGCGCGCGCGTGACGGTCATCTCCCGCAGCGGCGAGGACAACTACACGAATCTCGGGCGCCACGCCGATGCACAGGTGATCGTCAACACCACGCCCGTCGGTATGTATCCGAACACCGGCAAGGCCGCCGTCGACCTGCGGCAGTTCCCGCAGTGTGCGCTCGTGCTCGACGTGGTGTATAACCCCGCGCGCACGGCACTGCTGCTGCAGGCGGAGGCACTCGGCATTCCGTGTGCGGGCGGACTGTATATGCTCGTGGCGCAGGCAAAGCGCAGCTGCGAGGTGTTCACCGGCACGACCATTGATGACGGCGAGATCCTGCGCATCTACCGCAGTCTGCGCCGGGAGATGGAGAACATCGTCCTCATCGGCATGCCCGGCAGCGGCAAGAGCACGATCGCGGCGCTGCTCGCCGAGCGGCTGCACCGGCCGCTGCTCGACAGCGATGCGCAGGTCGTTGAGACGGCGGGGCGTCCCATCCCGGACATTTTCGCCGCCGACGGCGAGGACGCCTTCCGCACGCTGGAGACGGCCGCGCTCGCCGAGCTCGGCAAGCGCTCGGGCGCGATCCTTGCAACGGGCGGCGGCAGCGTCTGCCGCGCGGAAAACTACCCGCTCCTGCACCAGAACGGCACGATCTTCTGGCTCCAGCGCGACCTTGCGCTGCTGCCGAAGGACGGCCGCCCCATCTCCCAGCGCAGCGACCTGACCGCGCTCTATGCGCAGCGTGAGCCGCTGTACGCCCGCTTTGCCGACGCCGTCATTGACAACAACGGCACACCGGAGCAGACGGTGCAGCAGATCCTGGAGGTGCTGGCATGAGATTTCTCGTCATCAATGGGCCGAACCTGAACCTGCTCGGTCTGCGTGAGCCCGCCATCTACGGCAGCCGGGACTTTGCCGCGCTGCAGGATTTCATCCGCGCAGCGGCGCGCGAAGCGGGCGTGGAGGTCGAGCTGTTCCAGTCCAACCACGAGGGTGCGATCGTCGATGCCATTCAGGCGGCCTACGGTACGGCGGACGGCATCGTTATCAACCCTGCGGCATACACACACACGAGCGTCGCCATTCTCGATGCGCTCAAGGCCGTGGCGCTCCCGGCGGTGGAGGTGCACCTGTCGGATGTCAGCACGCGCGAGCCCTTCCGCCAGATCTCCTACGCCGGCATGGCGTGCGTGAAAACATACATGGGGCTCGGCTTTGAGGGCTACCGGCAGGCGATCTTGTACCTGAAACAGTATCTGGAGGAGGCAAACGCATGATCTCGAAACAAATGCTCGACTGGGGCGCAAACGGCAATTCCATCCGCGAGATCGCGGCCTACGGCGAGCGCCGCGCGGCCGAGATCGGCGCGGAAAATGTCTATAACTTTTCCATCGGCAGTCCGAGCATCGACCCGCCGGACTGTGTGCACGCGGCCGTTGAGCACCTGCTGCATACCGTGCCGCCCACGCAGCTGCACGCCTATGCGCCCGCGCCGGGTATGGCGTCGGTGCGTGAACAGGTCGCGGCCTACCTCACGCAGACGTTCGGCGAGGCGTACCGCGCGCAGGATATCTACATGACCGACGGCGCGTCGAGTGCGCTGGCCATCCTGACGCGCGCGCTCCTCTGCCCGGGGGATGAGGCCATCGTACTCGCGCCGTATTTCCCGGAATACGCCGTCTATGCCGAGGCGGCAGGCGGCAGCGTGCGCGTCGTGCCGTGCAAGGCGGATACCTTCGCGCTCGATCTTGAGGCGCTCTCCGCCACTGTGACGGAAAAGACCGCGCTGCTCATCCTCAACTCCCCGAATAACCCCTCCGGCGTCGTCATCTCGCGTCCGGAGCTCGAGGCACTGAGCGCCATGCTGCGCGAAAAGCAGACGCGCTACGGTCACCCGATCTACATCATCGCCGACGAGCCGTACCGCGAGCTGGTCTACGGCGGGGTCGAGGTGCCGTTTCTGCCCGCGCTCTATCCCAACGCGATCTACTGTTATTCCTACAGCAAGACGCTGTCCCTGCCCGGCGAGCGCGTGGGCTTCCTCGCCCTGCACCCGGCCATGGACGACTACGCTGCCGTGCACGCCGCCGTGCTCGGCGCGGGGCGCGCATTGGGGTACATCTGCGTGTCGTCGCTGTTCCAGCTTGCCGTGGCGGAGTGCCTCGGAAAGACGGCGGACATTGCGGCCTATGCCGAAAACCGCGAGCTGATCTACGGTGCGCTCACGGCCATGGGCTATCGCTGCGCGCGGCCGGACGGCGCGTTTTACCTCTTCCTCAAGTCGCCCGAGCCGGATTCGCGCGCGTTTTGCCGCCGCGCGATGGACTATGACATCCTGCTCGTGTCGGGCGATGATTTCGGCTGCCCGGGCTATGCGCGCCTTGCCTACTGCGTGGCGCACTCACAGATCGAGCGCTCGCTCCCGGCGTTCCGGAAGCTGGCTGAGAGCTACGGCCTCTGCAAGTGATCTCCGCAGACAGAAAGCGACGCCCCCGAGCCTTCGGGGGCGTCGTTTTTGCGTGGATGGTGTCAGGCGTACATGGCGTTTGCGGCCATGTAGTCATAGATGACCTTGCCGTGGTGCTGCTCCTGCGCTTGAATGTCGTTGAGCACGCTGCGTGCGTCTGCGTCACGAAATTCGAACACGCACGTGTCGTACAGGTGCGAGGCGTGCTTTTCCATCGCGAGCACGTCCGTGCACAGGTAGCAGTCGTT
>ENA-UERK01002891-UERK01002891.1-human-gut-metagenome-genome-assembly--contig:-NODE-2891-length-10853-cov-33.302895_pt1 | contig 10853 bp, 12 predicted proteins | sample MGYA00242957_ERZ507957 | MGnify/ENA primary metagenome ERZ507957 (study PRJEB26167, sample SAMN06115538) | human gut metagenome | host: Homo sapiens | place: China:Heilongjiang | collected 2015-11-06... | reverse complement strand
GCATTGCGGGCGCGATAGTAGACCTTGCTTATACGAAAGAAAACAACCCGAAGATAGCCGTTGAAGTTTTAATCGGACACGGGAAGTGTGTTGTTATAGCGGAATCAAGCGTTCATATAGAATGTGCCGAAGTAGTAAGCGCAGTCGCGCGTATAGCGGGTAAAATTGCCGTATATTACGAAGAAGTTAAACAGGACGAACATTTAGCCGACAATCAAAAAAACGGCGTTCGTTGCGGCGATAACGGCATATTTAAGGGCGTTCCGATTTCGGCAGAAGAGAAACACTTAAGTAAAATTGCAAGAGCGATTTACGAGCGTTATCCTTATGACGGTAAATATATCCTTGACGTGGAAAACGGCAAACTCATAATATGCCAAAGTAACGCAAATAAATACGATCTACTCGAAGATTACGCAAGAGCGATAGTTAACCCGTTGGGAGATTGGACGGGTGGAACAGACGTAGATACGGGCGCGACAAACAGAAAACTCGGCTCGGATATGGCTCAAAGCGTTACAGGCGGCGGGCTTCACGGTAAGGACTTATCAAAAGCAGATGTTTCCGTTAATATTTACGCGTTTCAAAAAGCGCAGAAAACAGGTAAACCCGTAGAGTTATGCTGCGCAATCGGTGATAACACGGTCGACGGCAAGCCTTACTCTGAAATCGTAGAAGAAGCAAGGGAATATATAAAATCTATCGGCGGGTTTGAAAAGTTCGCTGAATGGGGTTTATTTTAATTCTTTTGACAATTATTGGAAGTTATAAAAATGGCTAACAAAGTGGGGCGCTCTTCAAAGTACGAATCTCACATAAAGGCGAACCTCGATAAAATTCAAAAAATGCTTAACGACGGTGCTACCGAAAAGCAGGTGGCGCAGTCGTTAGGCGTTTCTTATGCGTCGTGGAATCATTATAAAACAAAGTTCGAAGAGTTTGGGAATATATGTAAAACCCCCCGCACAAAGCAGGTAGAAGAACTACGGGGAGCGTTAATAAAAAGGGCGTTAGGGTTTAATTATACCGAAGTAAGAAAGTATGTAAAAGAGGGCGAAGACGGCAAGTTATCAAAATTTACTGAATATTACACGCGATATGCTTTGCCTGACGTAGCGGCGATTAACTTAGCGTTAAAGAATTACGACAAGGATAATTGGTCGAACGACCCGGCGTTACTCGAATTAAAGAAGCAGGAATTATTATTAAAGCAATTGCCACAAGACGACAGTGGCGACAGAGAAAAACTCGACGAACTGTGTGCGGCTATTTCGGGCTTAACAAAGGACGGCGGCAATGGATAGAGATTTTAAGGGTTTTACCGAGAAACAAAAGAAAGTGCTTCGTTGTGCCACAAAGCGGTGGAATATCCTTTCAGGCGCAACGCGTAGCGGGAAAACGCACGTCAGTTACTTTCTCGTTATGTTACGGCTCAAAGAGCATTACGACGATAATATCCTTTTTTGCGGTAAGACTTTGGCAACGCTCGAAAGAAACGTTTTCGCCGAAATGAGAAAGATATTCGGCGAGAAGTATATCGGCGAAGTTAAATCGGATATGGTTGGCAACCGAATGATTAAGATATTCGGCAAGTCTTGCTATTGCGTCGGCGCAAACGACGAACGCGCTATAACGAAGATACAGGGGTTAGGGCTTGGCTATGCGTATTGCGACGAATTGACAACCTATCCCGAGAACTTCTTTCAAATGCTGAAATCACGACTTGACCGTGAATACAGTAAATGTGACGCGACGTGTAACCCCGAAAGCCCGTCGCATTTCGTTAAAAAGCATATCGACAACGATAAATTGCATACGTATAACGAGCATTTTACGATATACGATAATACTTTTTTGCCGGAATCATTTATCTCGGCTCTCGAGAACGAGTATCGCGGCACGATATACTTTGATAAATGGATTCTCGGTAATTGGGTAAAAGCGGAAGGCTTGGTTTACCCGTTATTCAGGCGCGAGACGCACTTCTTGCAGCCTGCGGAGTTTGCTCGGCGTTACGGGCGGCATAGAATACGCTACGTTATAATCGGCGGCGACGGCGCGAACACGAACGACAGTACGGCGTTAGTACCACTCGCGATAATGGATAACGGGCAAGCGGTAAGGCTCGAAATGTTCTACCACAACCCGAAAATAAACGGGCAGTTGTCTAACGAGCAGTTAGTGCCGTATATACAGCGCTATCTGCAAGATTTACAAGATAAATATAAATTCAGAGAGAACGGCGTAGAGTTCGTTATGCCGATAGATTGCGCGGCGGCGGACTTAGTTTTGACTTTGGCATATAGGTTGCCGTCCGAATATAACGTGCAAAAGTTCACGAAAAAAGACATACTCCAAACGACCGACGTTGTTAATAACGCGTTAGGCAGAAAAGCCGTTTGTTTATTAGACTTCGGCGGGTATTTCAACTATATCAAAAACGAGTTTGTGCCGGGCGACGACCAACTCGTTATTGACCTTGAGAGTATGATATGGGACGAAGACAACAAAAAGTACGACGATTCCGTGCCGAACGACTGCGCAGACGCGTTCCGATACGCGTTAAACACTTATTATAACAACCCGTTCAATTTGTGGGAGACACCGACTATGAGCGCTTATTATCAAGGAGATTAAAATATGAGCGAAGAACAAAACATAAACGTAAGTAAGGAAGTTGCACCGTGGTTGCGGACGGCGGCTTTCAATAATTATTGGACGTACTCGTTTATAGGTCGCGCAACTTTTTACTCGATGATTTCACCCGAGTATTACGACTTTATGAACCGCTTCGTCAAAAATTGGTTGTGGTGGTATGACGGCTACGTTCCTTACTTCCACAACGCCGAACAGGGCATACCGTCAACGCGAATAGGTGCGGCACTCGTCAATAAGATTGCACGCAAAGTCATCGGCGGTCGCCTTATGTTTAAGAACGCAGGTAAAGATAAAACGAACGATAAACTCAACAAGGCGTTAAAGTTTATCTCGTCCGATTGGGGCGTAAACTCGAACTTTGAATCGGTAGCAACGAAAGCGATAAATTACGCCGCGCAGGCGGGAACGTCGCTTTTGAAGTTGAATAAGTCTAACGGGCAGTTATGGGCAGAAGCCTTGCGGCTCGATAGTTTTATTCCCGTTATAGGCAACAACGACGAAGTGATCGAAGTAAAGTGCTTCCTGCATTGTTTCTCCGATTTTGGCGTTACCAACGAAGAAGGGAAAGCGTACGACAGTTATTATCTCGTCGAGTATCGGCACTACACCGATTATACGGGCTTTGACGGCAAGACAATACATAATGCACCCGTAAGCGAGTTCGTCATACATAAACAGCGCGGAAGCGTTACGAACGGCGATTACGTTACGCAATCGCCGTCGGGAAGAGTGCCGTTTAAGCAATTGCCGACGGGTGTTAAACGCACGATAAGTAAAGCGTACCCGACTGTCAGATTTGATACGCCGACATTGTTACCGTTTACAAACCTCGGTTGCGAAATTGTAAAGTGGTCGGAAGGCATAAGCGGTTTACCCGAAGTGCCGCTCGGCGAGAGTTTCCTTGCGCCGTTGATTTCGTACCTTATGGAGTGGGACTTCTACCACGCCTGCGCGAACACGGATATGTACCTCGGCAGGGGCAGAGTGCTTTTGTCAAAATATATGAACAGCGCGACAGGTGGCAACTATAACAGCGGGCTTGACGACTTTATTTACAATCAATACAACTCGCAGAACCCCGAAAATCAGAAACCCGTTCCGATACAGTTTGAACTTCGCTCCGGCGATTGGACGGCTATCCGTGACAGGCTGATACAGGATATAGCGATAAATTCGGGTTTGAATCCGTCTACGATTGCTTCGTTCCTTGCGGATAACACGGCAAGAACGGCGAGAGAAGTATCGACGGAAGAAAACGAAACGGCAGAGTACGTCAACAGCGAAAGGGCGATTATAGAAAGACCGATAAACAGGCTCTTAAAAACCGTAACGACCTTTTACGGCTATGAAGACACGGTCGTGCTTCGTTGGTCGTCCGCAGGTCTTACGAACCGCTTAACGCTCACGGAGATACTCGGAAACGCTATCCGCGACGGGTATTGCTCGAAGTGGAAAGCCGTACAAATGTTTAATATCGACGACGACCCCGAACAGGTCGAAGAAGAATATAAACGTTGCAAGGAAGAGAGCGAGAGCAACAATATGCCGTTTAACGAAAAAGATTATTTCGGAGGGTTAGGCTATGACGAAAAAGCCGAAGATAGTGCGCCGCGCCTTGAACCTGCAAGCGCAGACGATAACGGACGCGGAGACGGAGATACGGCTGACGGTCAAGAACGAGTATTTGCGAAAGACACCGAAATTCTTAATCGATGAAAAGGTTAAACGGATAATCGCGCGGGCAGTCAAGGAATTGACGAGTGAAACCCTGAAGCAGAACACGGCAGTTTCGCTTACGGCTTTTTATAACGCTCAATATAACGAACTGCGGCGAGTATTGCCGTTTTATTTCGCGATTTTGCCGTCGCTCGTCGAATTGCTTAACGCAAAAGAAACGCGGCGAAAAACGCCTATACAAAGCCTTAAACGCGAGGGCGTAACGATAAGCGGTGATTTCGTAAATATGCCAAAATCGAATGTGTACGGCGTACCGCTTAAAGAGTTTACCGAAGACGTAAAAAAGAAAGTTCGGGCGGCGGTTGATAACCTTATCAATCAGACGGCGCGTGACCCCGACGATATATCGGGGCGTAACTCGTTACGGAATAAAGCCGAAATGCAAGTGCGCTATGAAAAGCATTTAACGGATATTGCCGACTTAAAAGGAAGCGGGGCAAGGCTCGTTATATGCTCGACGCATACCGACTGTTCGGAGCGTTGCCGACCGTGGCAAGGTAAGGTTTACAGCCTTGACGGCACGAGCGGAACAACGAGCGACGGACGAAGTTATCAGCCGCTTGAAAACGCCACCGATATATACTATACTACGAAGAGCGGGAAGACCTATAAAAACGGCTTACTCGGGTTTAACTGCCGTCATTATCTTGTTGAATACGAAGACGGGTTACGGTTTGGAAAGCAAACCGAAACGGAAGAAAAGAAAGAGTATGCCATAACCGAACGTCAGCGCGAGTATGAGCGCGATATACGGCGTTATAAGGTTGAAGCGATAGAGAAACGGGGCAACGACGAACAAGGCTATAAAACGGCTGTAACGGCGTATAAACGGCTCACGAACGAATATATAGAGTATTCAAAAGCAAACGGGCGAGCGTATTATAAATCGCGTATACGGATAATTTAACTTAATACGAAGGGCAGGGCTATATAGAGATAGCGTCCACCTTTTATATAAACGCCGTAAACGGGCGTAAAACGGATAGAGACGAACACCGCATTGCGGTCGGGCAGGCTTTGCTGTGAGGAGCGGCAACATACACCCATAAAGACGGAGAGCGGCGCAGAAGTCTCGCAATTCTTGCAAGAAGAAAAAACAGGAGGTAACAACAATATGGCACTTTTTAAGAAGTCTGCCGAAGAAGTTTTGAAACTCTTTAATCAGTTGTCCGACGAAGATAAGGCGAAAGTCCTTGACGGGATAAACAAGCCCGCCGAAGAGACCAAAGAACAAGTCGCCGAAGCCGAGAAAGACGTAGCCGAGAAAGGAGCAGACGAGCAGACCGAAAAAGACCGCGTGAACGAAAGCGAGGGAGAAACCGAAGAAGACGAAAAGGACGAAGAACTCGAAGACGACCCCGCCGCTACTCCCGAAGCCGAAAAGCCGACGGAAGAAGTTGCAGTCGAAGCCGACAAACAGCCCGCGCCCGGCGACGGTACTATGGAAAACCCCAAAGACGAAGTTCACGAAGCGTTAAACGCGCGTATAGCGGCACTCGAAGAGACGCTGCATAAGGTTTTAGAAAAACTCGAAAATCAAGACTTTGGCGGCATTAAGGCAAACTCGACCGAAAAGGTCGAAAACGACGCATTGTCGGAAGATGACCGTATAATGCGCAGTTATTACGGTAACTCGTACCGCAGATAAAACGAGATTAAATAATAAGGAGACTTACTACAATGGCAGGTTTATTTGCTGACATCAAGACCCCGTTCGTGAACGAGGCAACTCTTAAAAGGATAATATCCTCAAGAGTTAAAGAAAATATTTTTCAGAACATTTTTACCCGTCCGAACGAAGCAGTAACCGAAAAATTCTCGGAAAACACCGACGAGGCGGAAATTCAGGTTATCCGTTTTAAGTCTGACGGCTCTGACGCGCGTGACATCGGTGAAGACATCAACGGCAATTGGTTTAACGGACAGGGCGCGTCGTTCTCCACGACCGCCGCCTACGGCGTTAAAATTCTCACGACTATCGACAGAAATATCGATATTCCGACGAATCAGCAGGATATGATGAACGTCGACATAGCGGAAGCCGAACTCGCCAACCTTGCGGGCAGAGTAAACCGCAACATCAACGCGATGACCATTGCCGAACAGTTGCGTAAAAACTTTACCGACGTGGCAGCGGGAACTGTTGAAAAGAACTGGATAACGCTCGCCGCACAAGACCCCGATTACCTTAGCGCGCTTATCGAAGCGGGCGGCAAACTCGACGACGGTAACGCGGCCGAGGGCGTAGACGCTTACCCCGACGGCGCAAGAGCCGTTATTATCAGAAGCAAGGTTAAAACCGCGCTTTTGAAGAAAGGTCAGGTTATCATCGGCGGATCGAACGCAGCGCAGAACATACTCCGCAAGGGCGGTCTTTCCGAAGACGACAGACCCGAAGTTGCTTCGACGGCTTACGTCGGAGAAGTTGCGAATATGCCCGTTTACGTGGCTTCGCAGGCTGTATGGACGCTCGCCGAAAGATACCTCGGCTTAACCCCGGGCAGACTTGACGGCGTACAAATGCTCGTCGTTTCCGCTATCGGTACTCTCCGCGCGTTGGCTTTCAACTCCGCGATGAAGATCATCGATTCTCCCGACGGACAGGGCAGAAGACTTCAGCCGAAGTACCGTTTCGGCGCGGAGTGTGTCGACGCGCTTTCGGTTGTACCCGTTGTGGAAAACTCGTTCGTTGCTCCGGCTGATATAACGATTAAAGCCCCGGCTTCGAGAGTTCAGACGGCTAACCCCGTAATCGCCGCTTCGGGCGCGGACGCAACTATTACGTGCGCCACCGCAAATGCGAAGATTTACTACACGACCGACGGTTCTACCCCGACGGAAAAATCGTCGACTATCGCGAGCGGCGGTAAAGTTTCCACCGTTGCGGGCAAAACCGTTAAAGCGATTGCCATCGTCGCAGGCGGTCTCGCTTCTGCTGTCGTAAGCAAATCGTTTTAATTAACTCAATCAAAACGGACAGGGCGGGGAAACTCGCCCTTATCCGTTTTAATTATTAACGGAGAATAAACAATGAACAACATTCCCGATATGCCTTTAACCGACGAATATATGACTTATAACGAAAAGACGCACAGATACGTTTTAACGGTAAAGTACGTTGAAGAAGTTGTCGGTATAGATATGATAGCAAGACTTAACGACGGCGATTATACGACGGCGCAGAACCTTGCAAGCACGATTCTTGATATGGTGTCCGTAAAGATATACGGGTACATTCACGAATTTAACAGGTCGAATATACAGGATAAGATTATAGCGCGTTCGGCAGAAGCGCGGCGCATAGTGCAGGAAGCAATGCGCTATCAGGTCGTCCATTACTTCCTTATCGGCGATATGGAAATCGACGACACGGCTAAATCTTGCCTTTTACAGGATATACCCGAAATAGGGACAACTATACTCTATCAGGGAAATTTGGAAAGGAGAATGTGGGATAGTGGATATTATAAATGCCTTAACGCCTAAAAACGATATGTACTTACAGGGCAGTTATTACGAAGACCTGCCCAACGAGTACAATATCCCTGACGGCGAAGCGGTAGACCAAAACAACGCGGTCGGCGGTATACCTTTTAAGTATAACACGATAGACGAACGGGCTGTTACACATACGACGCTTGAAGAGATAGAATACAACGGAAGCCGATTGACGATAGAGACACGCGCTAAAATCGGTTTTAAGGTATCTAAACACGTCGTAACGCAGGACGGCAGATTATGGAGCATAGAGAGCATACGCGAGAAGACGACCAAAAAGGAAACGTTAAGATTTCAAAAGGTTGCACCCAATACGAAGTACGTTCTGGCAATGCTCGAAGTTCCTAACCCGTGGGAGTTAGATGACTGAAAGGCGTTTCCGGCAGATATGTGCGCGTGCGGTTAAACAGTTGCAGAAACGCGCCCCGAAAGACACGGGCAACCTCGCTTATAACGCTATCAAATACGAGTTTATAGGCAACACCTGCAAAATATACGTTGATGAAGCAATCGCGCCGTATATGCCGTTTACGAACGAGCCGTGGGTTTCTCCGAGGTGGCACGGCAAAAAGAACCCGAACGAAAAGTGGTTTGACGACGCGGTGGCGTTTTTAGTCGAGTATATAACGAAAGCGGTAAACGCCCAAAGGAGAACACGTAAAAAATGATTAGTATAAATCAATTAACTAAAAGAATAAACGACGAACTTAACACGCTTTTTATCGCGAATAACTGGCGTACAAAGTACGTTTTTCGTATCGTTTCGGAAACGGCGAAGTATAAGAACCCGACAAGGCTCGCAAATACCGTTACACGCTACGTACACGGCGTTATGAGCCAAATAAACAGCACGGTCGGCGACACGGCTACCAAAAGTAAATTTGGTGTCATAAACGCCCGTTTAGTCATTCTTGTGCCGATTACGCGCGACGAGAAAGGCGAAGAAGTAAGCCCGCAGTTAGTCGCGCAGATAAGGGCGTTGCTCGATAAATGGAGCGACGTTAATCAGGTGTTCGCGATGAACGACGTAAACGGTATCTCTTACGTCGTAAGCAACGACGGGTTCTCGTTTTCTTCGGGAGAAAGGCAGATGAACTCGCTTTTCGGCGAAACGTTTTCTTTTACTGCGTATATCAACTTTAATATGGTGCAGGCGGGGATTAACTCCCGCAGCATATCTTTTACCCTTGACGGGAAAGAGATACCGTTGCAAGATTGGATGACTTATCGCGGTACGACTATGGAAGGCGCGCAGAAGTCTAATGGCGCGGGTAATTTGCAGATTGCGAAAAACATAGCGCAGTTCAGTCAGATAAACATAAAATTCAATATGCCCGCAGGAACGGACGACGTTTCGGCAATGTTCTTTGATTATCTGCACAACGGGAACAACCCCGAAAGAACGCTCGTAAAAACGCAGACCAACGCCGACGGCACGAAAACGGTTCTGTCGACGCTTAAAGTTATCATCGCCGACGTTACGGAAACGGGCGCAGATATAAAAAATATCGCGCTTTCGGTAACGCTCGCCGAGAACTACTCGCTCGATTCCATAAGCGGGTAAAGGGGGCGTTATGGCAACTTATGAGATTATCATAAAAAACGAAACCGCGCAAGCCGAAAGCCCTATCGCGAACGACCAAAACGATAACACTTCCGATTCCGAAAAAGACACCGAGAAAAAAGCGAAAAAGGTTATTACCGGCGCAATGCTTTACCGAACGGGCAAGGCTCTCGTGCGCAGTCAAATAGGACACGAGATAAGCACTATCTCGTTGAGAACGGGTCAAACCGAGTTGCAGCAACGTTATGAGTTCGCAAATCAGATAGCCGAATCGGTTTTCGACGTGGGCGAAAGTATCGCTATCGGCGCGTCCGTCGGTAGTGGCTGGGGCGCGGTCATCGGTGCGGTTATAGGTATCGGCTCAAAGTTGGTGGGGTTGGCGCATAAACAAGATATTTATAACCTTAACACACAACTTGAACAGGAAACGCTTTGGCGTAACAATATACGTGCAGGAGTTGCAGGCAGCAGGAGAGATTGGCAATGAACAGCGTAGTTATAAAAATCGGCTCTCAAAGCGGAGAAATACTCGCTAATACGGTGTTTCCGTATTCATACGGGAATTTACTCGATGAGAGCCTTGACGAGGCGAATTTAAGCATTGTATTGTCAACAAAGCAAAAGTTGACAATTCAAACGAAACTTACGGCAGTCATCACGAACGATACAAAGACTTACACAAGGACTTATGTTGTCGCAAGCGACACGGTAGAAGAAAAGCCGCTCGGTAGCGGGAAATATACGCACTCGTTGTATTTGCTCGAAGAAACGAAGTTATTAGAAAGTATAACCTGCGGCGAGTTGACATTTACCAACACAAAATCGCAGGCGTTTGCCGACGACACTTTTGTGGTTGTAGAATCTTAAAAAAGGAGATAGACAGTCGAAAAACTGTCATTTTTATTTATGCCCCAAAAATATGTTTATGTAACAGGCGAGACGTGGACGCCAGACTCGGGAAAAGATTCCTACGCTTTTCAAAGCGTATACTTTCCAGCCGTCCTTAGGGCAGGGGTTAAAATTCAAATTCCCTCGCCTTCGACACTATATGACAACGAACCTAATGTGCGCGCTTACACAACCTACTTCAAAAAAGATAGCGGGGTTATTGATTATATTCAAGTCAATGACGAGAAGATAAACGTTCCAACAAATCTTCAAGTAGTGTTCCCCGAGGGGAGTGTAGTTATAAGGTATATTTGGGGAGATAAAAATAGATATTATGCGACTTTTAATTATCAATTTACAACGGTTGAAAACCACTTTCCGCTTGCGCCTTATTCCATAACGGACTGCATAACCCGGTGCTTAGAACTTGCCGAGCCGCTCCAAAAGGGCGAAATTCCACGGTTCAGATTCGAGGGCGTAACTTACAACGCAAGCACGGGAGAACGAA
>ENA-UERK01002890-UERK01002890.1-human-gut-metagenome-genome-assembly--contig:-NODE-2890-length-10854-cov-6.494201_pt1 | contig 10854 bp, 8 predicted proteins | sample MGYA00242957_ERZ507957 | MGnify/ENA primary metagenome ERZ507957 (study PRJEB26167, sample SAMN06115538) | human gut metagenome | host: Homo sapiens | place: China:Heilongjiang | collected 2015-11-06... | reverse complement strand
TTTAATGAGTAATAGCGAGCTATTGCGAATTAAAAACAAGCAAAAGACAACTTATAAAAAACAAAAGACAGCAAGCAGTTTTTCATCGGTATGGTTACGGAGATTGGTTTCCTTTATAAGCAGCAATCTCCATGGCCTCAGCTCTTGCTGGCTTGCCCGTCTCTGTCATGGGCAGGCAGTCTAAGGCCATGAAGACATGTGGTTGCTCATATTTTGAAAGCCGCGCCTTGCACGCGGCTTTTATTTTTTCCAAAATTTCTTTTCCTCCCAAGGTTTCTTTTCCTCCCAAGGTTTCTTTTCCTCCCAAGGTTTCTATCCCATCGTGTTTTATCTCGGCAAGCAACACCACGGTCTCGCCAAACTTGGCGTCGGGACGTTTCGTTATAATGAACGGCACGTCCATAACAGGCTGTAGCTTTGCCTCAATCTCCTCGATCTGCATTTTTATTCCACCGCTACACACCACGTTGTCTTTTCGGCCTCTTATGCGGAAGTGTCGCCCGTCGGGAGCTATCTCTGCAATGTCGTTGGTTACGAGCGTCGAGGCACACACGTCTGGAGCATTTATAATGAGGCACCCTTCGTTCGTGGTGCTGACATTCACGTTAGCGAACGGCTCATACCACGAGCTGGCATCCGGCCCACTAAGACGACGTAAGGCGATGTGTGACAGGGTCTCCGTCATGCCGTAAGTGCTCCACACAGCGTTAGGAAAAGTCTTCAGAGCGGCTGCCATCTCCGCGTTCACAGCCCCACCGCCAATGATGAGGTGTTTTATCTGTCGCAACAAGGCACACTCCTCCTCCACCGCCATGCTGTTGTAGACCTGCATGGGCACCATGGCAGCAAACACAGGAGCCTCTTTCAGTCCGCGCAACGGATGTCCACACGGTTCCACCTCAACAAGGCGTAAACCGCAGACGAGCGACCGCACCACCACCATCTTGCCGGCGATATATTGGAGCGGCATGCACAAGAGAGCGGTGTCGCCCTCCTTAAGATTGAGAAAGCGGCATGTCATGCGTGCCGACGCCTCCATGCGCCGTTTCTCCACAAGCATGGGTTTAGGCTTGCCTGTGGAGCCACTGGTGTGAACGAGCAGCGTTGGAGACGGCGAGTGCCAGTCGGCGATAAATTCGTTGAGTGTCATTGTTGTTTTTTGGAATTGATTATTGTCTTGCAAACACGTCACTTGCGAGTCGTAAACATGGCAGATAGCAAGGCTAAACATGGCAGATAGCACGACCAAGCATGGCTTTATCCCACTCTCCACAGTTTGTCGCCTCTAATCTCCAGCGGCATGTCTATGTTGTCAGTAAAGAGCAATCCTGTGCCAAGGCCTTGAGGCATGGTTATGGACGGACCATAAACGTCAGAGGCAAACTGGGCGATTGCGTTAAGCCCGACGTTGCTCTCAAGAGCGCTTGTTATCCAAGAGCCTATGCCACGTTCCTTTGCAAGGTTTATCCATTCGCGCGAGCCAGCCATGCCTCCATGCAGAGAGGGTTTGAGGATGACATACTGCGGACAGATGGTGTCGAGCAGATGCTGCTTCATGGACAGCATGTTTACGCCAATAAGCTCCTCATCGAGAGCAATGGGCAGAGGCGACTCCTTACAGAGGCGCGACATGTCAGCCCACTGGTGTTGGCGTATTGGTTGCTCAATGGAGTGGATGTCAAAACGTGCGAGCTTCTCAAGACGCTCCATGGCGTTGTCGGGAGTGAAGCCGCCATTGGCATCGACGCGCAGCTCTATCTGCTCCTTGGTGAAAGCAGAACGAATGTGGCGGATAAGGTCAAGCTCCTTGTCAAAGTCGATTGCCCCAATCTTCAGTTTCACACATCTGAAGCCAGCCTTCATTTTATTCTCCAACCGCAAGAGCATCTCATCATAGCTACCCATCCACACCAAGCCGTTAATAGGAATACCCTCCTCGCCGCGTGCGAAAGGCGTGTCGAAGAGCACGTCGCTTCCGCTCTCAAAGCTGAGCAGGGCCGTCTCCAGGCCAAACAAGATCGAAGGATATGGGCGCAACATGTCGTGGTTTATCTTGCCCGTAAGGCCGAACATGTTGCACACCGAATAGAGAATGCGTTCATACTCGGGTATGGCATCACAGCTGAGGTCTGGCAACGGCGCACACTCTCCCACACCCTTGCGGTCGGGCTGTTCGGGCGAGGTTATGGTTATGAACCACGACTGGCGTGTGGTGTAGATGCCCCTCGATGTTCCTGCAGGCTGTTTAAAATGCAGCGTGCGCGGTTCTATGGTCACATGATAAGTCATTATTTTTTCTTTTCTTTATAATCTAACGGAAGCTTACGGAAGACGATGAAAGCTTATGGACGACGATGGAAGCTTATGAAAGCCTATGGCAGCTTATGGCAGCTTGGGATATTTTTTAAAGTCGGGCTTGCGCTTCTCAAGGAACGCGCGACCACCCTCTTGCGCCTCATCAAGCATGTAATAGAGCATGGTGGCGTCGCCAGCCAACTCCTGAATGCCTGCCTGTCCGTCGAGCTCAGCATTCAGTCCGGCCTTGATCATGCGCAGAGCGAGAGGCGAGCGTTCCATCATGGTCTCTGCCCACTCCACACACTCGTCTTCCAGCTTGTCGAAAGGCACAACCTTGTTCACCATACCCATGCGTTCTGCCTCCTCTGCCGAGTATTGGCGACACATGAACCATATCTCGCGGGCCTTTTTCTGACCAACGATGCGTGCAAGGTAGCTGGCACCGAAGCCAGCGTCGAACGATCCCACCTTGGGACCTGTCTGTCCGAAGATGGCGTTGTCGCTGGCAATGGTGAGATCGCACATGAGGTGCAGCACATGACCGCCGCCAATGGCGAAGCCGTTAACCATGGCGATGACAGGCTTGGGCAGCGAGCGAATCTGCTTCTGCACATCAAGAACGTTGAGACGTGGCACACCATCGTCGCCGACATAGCCGCCACGGCCTTTGACGTGCATGTCGCCACCCGAGCAGAAGGCCTTGTCGCCAGCACCTGTAAGGATGACCACACCTATGCGTTGCGCCTCGCGACACCAGGCAAACGCTTGCGACATCTCCCATGTGGTGCGGGGTGTGAAGGCGTTGCGATAACGCGGACGGTTTATTGTTATCTTGGCTATGCCGTTATATTCTTCGAAGAGAATCTCCTGAAAATCGAAATCCTCAATCTTTTTCCATTCACGGTTTGAACAATTCATATCTTTTTTCTTTGTCTTTTTTACAAGGTTTGTTTTTCAACTTTTTCTTGCAAGGTTTATTTTCTGCAAGCTTTTCTCCTGCAAGCTTTTTCTGCAAGGTTTTCTGCAAAGTTTATTACTTACAAGGAAAAATCAAGATGTTTATTTTAAAGATTCAAAATACTCTCTCATGGCCTTCGCATCCTCCGCAGCATCGGTAAACACCTCAAGCACCATGGGGCGGTCTGCCTGTTGTGTGAGCAAGGTCACGACGCCCACCTGCATCTCATCCATGTTGGTGGCCTTAAGGTAGCCGATGTCGTTCTGCGTGCAGATGCCGCGAGCCTCGGTGTTGTGGGCAGCAGCCACCATGTCGTGGGCGGCGGGACTGCCGTCAAGACCTGGCAACGTACTGAAGATTCCGCCCTCGTGGTTGTTAAGCAATATTATGCGCAAGTTGCCACGCAAGCGACCATTCCACAAAGCGTTCTGGTCATAGAAGAAGCTGAGATCGCCAATGACGCACACCACCTTGTCGGTGGTTCCGAGAGAGAAGCCGGCAGCCGTTGACAGCGAACCTTCTATGCCGTTAACGCCACGGTTGCACCACACACGATGTGCAGCGTAGATGTTGGCAAGCCTCACAGCCGAGCTGTTGGCATAATGAACATGCAGGTCTTCATAAAGGTCCTCAAGCTGACTTTCAAAATATCTCACCGTTGCCATCTGCGAGAAGGGCGGCTCATAGCTTTCGGCGTGTGCGCCACAACGGTCGAGCAGTCGTTGCCAACGTGAGCGGAACGCTTCGTGCTCGGCACTTAGGTTTGTGGCACACGAAGCCTTTTCTTCTGTAGCAAGAGTCTCATAGTTGGCAATGGCAGCCACGAGAGTCAGCAAGAGAGCGTTTGTCTCTTCCAACGGACATTCCACGATGTCGGTAAGCGACATCAGAGGGTCTGACACCTCAAGCACATTGGGTGTCACGACCCACGTCGGCGCCTTTGCCTGGCGAAGAAAACGGCGCACGGTCTTGCTTACTACGGTGCCTCCAATATAGACAATGGCGTCGGGCGCAAAGCGGTCTGTGCTGTCGGTCGCAACGACTTTGTCGCCATCAGCTGACGTGAGCACACGCACAGCCTCATCGCCATGTGTTATGTTGTAAGACGGGCTTGACAGAGGCTCTGCCAACACCACACAACGTTGGGACAGGCTGCACAAGGTGTCGGTGGCTACAGCCCCGTCAGGCAACTGCCCCAGCACCACCATAGGACGCTTGGCTTGAGCGAAGGCTTTGAATGTGTCTACGTTGAACGTCGTTGGCAGCGTATGCGCCTTGAAGGGCGTTGTCTCGGGCAGCTTCTCCTCGTCAAACAGGAACAGTGGTTCCGTCACCGGCACGTTTATGTGGACGGGAGCACAACCCTTGCAGGTGGCAAGATGGAGAGTCTCGTTTATCAGTCGGCCACACAGCCATCTTTCCTCTTCATCATGAGGCTCAGGCAGCTGCACCGACCGACGCACCATTGGTCCGAACGCTCCCTGTTGCGACAGCGTCTGTCCATCGAGCTGTCCTATCCACTGATGCGGTCTGTCTGCCGACACCACGATGAGCGGCACATGCTGATAAAAAGCCTCAGCCACAGCAGGTGCCACGTTCAGGAGCGCCGACCCCGAGGTCACACACACCACAACAGGTCGCCCTGTGGCTTGAGCCAAGCCAACAGCATAGAACCCAGCAGACCGTTCATCGGTGACCGGGTGACATGTTATCTGCTCTGCCTCATTGAGGTTATGCACAATTGGCGCGTTGCGGCTACCAGGACACACCACGGCATCGGTTATGCCTTTGGCAACAAGCAACGACGTTAAAAGGTTTATGTTTTCTTTATTGCTGTACATCTTCTTAATTGACTTTGTTATCTTTAAAGAGCACTCTAGCTTTTTAAGACCGTTCTTGGCTTTTTAAGACCGTTCTTGGGCTCAGCTTTCAAAGAGCCGTCTCATCGTCTCCATTTTCGCTTCTGTCTCGTTCCATTCATCCTCTTCGTTGCTGTCGGCAAGCAGTCCGCCGCCAGCATAAAGCCACAGGTCGCGGCCCTCGAAGCGCATGCAACGGAGCGACACATAAAGACTCGTTTTGCCGTCTATGTCCATTGGTCCCGCAAAGCCGCTATAATAAGACCGTGGCATCTGCTCGTTGCTCATGATGAACCCGAAGGTTGGCTGCTTGGGCATGCCACAGACAGCAGGTGTGGGGTGAAGGGCGTTGATGACACGTCCGATGCTCCGGTCGTCATTGATGCAGAAACTGAAGTCGGTGCGCAGGTGCACAAGGTCGCCAGCGCGTGTGGTGTAAGGGGCTGAAGAGGTCACGTTGTCTGAGAACTGTTCTATCTGCTCCTCAATATAATCGGCCACATATCTCTGCTCAAAGCGGTTCTTGTCGCTCCACCTTATGTTTTGTGCAGAGGTGCGGGCACCGGGAGTGTCGAAGTCGAGCATATCGTTGCCAAGCTTCATCGTTCCCGCCAACGCCATCGTGTGCCACTCCTGTCCGCTGCCTTGAAGCAGAATTTAAGGCGTAGCCATGAGCCATGTGCCGCAACGAGGAGTCTGCACAAGAGCCACAAACATGCGTGGGTAACGTCTGCAAGCGCAGAAGAACATCTCTTCAAGGTCTGCCTCGCGCTGCGCCACCATGTGCGAGCAGCGAGCCAACACGATCTTGCTGAACGTTCCGTTGGTGAGCTGTGCGTGGAAGTTGCGGAAGTCTATGCCGTAGCGTTGTCGCTCCAAAGCGCCATCCACCACCTGCGCGTCAAAAGCGTCAAGCGACAAAGAGCCTTGCGGCACCTCGCCCCACTCTACCCAGTCTGGACGAATCACGATGACGGGGCGGTCTTCTGACGGCGCAAAGGGAGCCATCACAAAGCCTCTCTGCGCCCCAAGCTCCTCGCACGACACCAACACGTCGGGCTGTCCACCCATCTGTTCAAGCTTGCAGAAGCGTTGTTCATGCGGATAACGGAACAGAGCCTTGGCAACAGCCAGGCCCTCATCCTTTGCCTCAATCATTTCTCCTCCTTGCCCTTCATTATAAAGTTGGTGACCTGTACCGACGACACGAGGTCCCCATTCTCGTTCTTTATCTCTATGTGCCACACATGCAGCGTCTTGCCACGGTGCAGCAGTCGGCCATAAGCCGTCACGGTGTCGCCCTCAAGCACAGCCTTGACATGCTCACCGCTCACGTTTATGCCCACGCATATCTTGCCTGGGCACAACACCATAGACCCCACGCCAGCCACGTTCTCAGCCAGCGCGAGCGATGCTCCCCCGCTGAGAAAGCCAAACGGCTGTCTGTTGCGCTCATCCACCTTCATGCTTGCCACACACATGTCGGGTTCGGGTGTGGAAATAAAGTTCATTCCGAGGGTGTTTGAGAGACCGTCGCTGCGGCGCAGTTTTTCTTTTATTGTTTCTAAGTACATTTTTCTTCGTCTTTTTTTCTTAATCAAGCAAAGCCTGTAGGCTCCTGCTTATTTAATTTTGGCTACTAAATTACAAAAAAATATGCAATCAGCATTATTTAGCCATGATTTTTATTTTTTAATTGGTTTTATTTCATGCAATCGTTTTTTTCCATTACTTTTGCAAGATAAGAACATTCACACAGAACATAACTAACAAAAGACACATAAAATAAGGATATGATAAAGAGCGACTGCATTGTGATTATTCCGACCTATAACGAGAAGGAAAACATCGAAAAGATTATCCGCGCCGTGATGGGTTTGGAAAAAGCATTCAACATTTTGGTTATCGATGACGGATCGCCCGACGGCACCGCCAACATCGTTAAGGGGCTGATGGCAGACGAGTTTAAGGACCGTCTGTTCATCATTGAGCGTAGCGGCAAGCTCGGCCTTGGCACAGCTTATATTGCAGGTTTCAAGTGGGCGCTGGATCACGGCTACGACTACATCTTTGAGATGGATGCCGACTTCAGCCATGATCCCAACGACCTGCCACGCCTATATGCTGCCTGCCACGACGAGGGTGCCGATGTGGCCATCGGCTCACGCTATGTGAGCGGTGTCAACGTTGTCAACTGGCCCATCGGCCGCGTGCTCATGAGCTACTTCGCTTCCAAGTATGTGCGCCTTGTCACGGGCTTCAGCGTTCACGACACCACAGCTGGCTTTAAGTGCTACAAGCGTCGCGTGCTCGAGACCATTCCTCTTGACAAGATTCGCTTCAAGGGCTATGCCTTCCAGATAGAGATGAAGTTTACGGCCTACAAGATTGGCTTTAAGATTAAAGAGGTGCCCGTCATCTTCGTCAACCGCCGCGAAGGCACAAGCAAGATGAGCGGCGGCATCTTCGGCGAGGCCTTCTTCGGTGTCATGCGTCTGCGCTGGGACGGATGGTTCCGCAAATATCCAAAGATGCCGAAAGAGGCATAAATCAAACAACGCGGCTTTAAAGCGTAACCATAGTCTTTACTTGCTGTTTACGCTATAAAGCCGCGTTCTCGAATTAAGGAAACCCCGTTCTCGAATTAAGAATATGATGGACAACCACACATATCGTTTTTTTCTTATCGTTGTCCTTGTTCTAACGATAACGTGCTTGAGCCATGCCACAACAAGCTCTGACCACAACTTTCCGGGCTGTAGCCACAGCCTGTCAAGCTTTGCTCACAGCCTGTCAAGTTTTGCACAGGCCCTATCAACCGACACTATAAAGCCCAAGGAGCAACATCAAGAAGAGGCAAAGAAAGCAAAGAAGCAACGCATGGTGTATCTGCAAGGCACGTCCAAAGACTCGTTCACGAAGGCCATGCTGCAAGCACACATAACGGTTATGGATGCCGACAGCGCCGTGATAGACACCACAACAGCTTGGCGTTGGGACAACGAGGGCGGATGGTATATGCAAGTGCCAGCCCGCGCAGGCATGCTCATCATCAAAGGCGAGTGTGACGGCTATGAGACAAGCTTTCTCAACTTCAACATCCGAAGCATTGGGCGCAACAGTTCGTTCAAGGTGCCACCCGTGTTGCTGAAAAAGAAACTTAACGAAGACATCTATAAAGATGTGGACCTCGATGGCGTGGTCGTAACGGGCACAAAAATAAAGATGACCTACCGCGGCGACACCATAGTCTACAACGCCTCTGCTTTCAATCTGCCCGATGGCTCAATGCTCGACGCTCTCATTCGCCAGATGCCGGGTGCCGAACTGAAAAGCAACGGCGACATCTACATCAACGGCAAGAAGCTCGACTATCTGCTTCTCAACGGCAAAGACTTCTTTAAGGGCAAAAACAAGGTGATGCTCGACAACCTGCCCTACTACACCGTGAAGGAGCTAAAGGTCTACAACAAACAGACAGACAAGAGCGAGATGTTGGGAGAGAATGTAGAGAAGAAAGACTATGTCATGGACGTGAGCCTCAAGCGCCAGTATAACCGCGGACTGATGGCCAACGCCGAAGTTGCGGGCGGCACAAAGGAGCGATGGATTGCACGACTGTTCTCTCTCTATTTTGACGACCACACACGTCTGTCGCTCTTTGCCAACGCCAACAACGTGAACGAGACACAGACGCCAGGCACTGAAGGCGACTGGCAACCATCAAACAGTCCGCAGGGGCAGACCACCACACGCCTTGTAGGTCTGCATCTCGACACAGAAGACAAGAACAAGGTGGTGACCGACAACATCGATGCCACCGCCACATGGACCGATGCCGTGGACGAGATGCGCTCGGCAAGCGAGTCGTTCGCATCGGGCGGCAACATCTTCAGACGCTCCATGAGCCTTAACCGACAGAAAGATTTCAGGGCAAGCCTGCAAAACAACATGCGCTTGAGAACAGGAAATATAGGCATGACATCATGGACATCGCTCGACTACAGCAACAGCCGCAACAACGCCAACAGCCGCAAAGCAACCTACGACAACGACCCGTCACGGTTTGGAAGCATAAAAGAGGTGCTCGACTCCACATTCTTTGCCGACACCAACCCTCTGCTCTCCATGCTTACCAACCATTCACAGAGCATATCGCTGGACCGCTACCGCTCGTTCAGCGCCAACCAAGACACATGGGCTTTTTACAAGTTGCCATGGGGCGACCGCTTGGAGATAAACATAAACGGCACATACAGCCTGTCAAAACCAAGCGACAGCCACACCATGACACGCAACGACTATATGAAGACCGGCGAGAGCGACACACGCAACGTCTACTCTGACCGCCACAACAACACCTATTCTTACAACGCCGCCTTAAGCTATTCGTTGACCCTACCCGTAGGCCTCTACATCAAGCTTCAAGGAGGCTATAAGCAGTCGCTCTCTACAAGCAACAATCTCAACTATCGTCTCGACCGCTTCGGCGGACGATGGACAGACCTTGCCACAAGCATGCTCCATGAGCTGCCGTCAACACGCGACTCGATGCTTCTTGCCCTCGATTTCGACAACAGTATTCACCATGCCGACCTCAAACGCTCATACACCACGCAAGCCGTGCTCAATTTCAACAACAGGAGCAACACGCTGTTTGCGAGCATGCTCCTGCCGTTGAGATGGCAGCACGAGCGCCTCAGCTATCAGCAGGCCGCTCTCGACACGGTAGCCACACGCCACAACGTGCTGTTCATGCCAGGCATCAGCGTGTTCTGCAACAAAGAAAAGGTGCAATATAGCGCAGCGCTGTTCCTTTCGTCCACACTGCCGCCGATGACCTCCCTCATGCCCGTGAGCAACGACCTCAACCCGTTGGCTGTGCGCATAAGTAACCCAGACCTCAAGAGCACACACAACATGAGCTTCAATGGCGACATCAGCTTCAACCAGAAGCGACATCAGCAAAACATATCGTTTGGCTTCGATGCAAACATAAGCCGCAACAGCTTAGGCACACGCACCACCTATAACCGTGCAACGGGAGGCTACACCTACATGTCGGACAATGTGAAAGACGGCAACTGGTCTGTGAACGCACGCAACGGCTTCACGCGCACCCTCGACAAGGCCGACCGTCTGACCATCGATAACCGATTGTCATACAACTACAGCCGCAGCACCGATTTCGACATCGCCTACGACGAGGCATCAACAGCGTTGAGCCGCGTCAACACGTCGCTACTCGGCGAGAAGCTGTTGCTCACCTACCGCAAGGGCAATTTCAGCGCCTCATGCAGCGGCAACCTGTCATGGCGCCACAGCACAGGCGACCGCGACAACTTTGAGACCATCAACACCTTCGATTTTTCTTATGGCATGACGCTCTCCTGTCGCCTGCCTCTGTCTGTCACCCTCGCCACCGACTTGCGCCAATACAGCCGTCGTGGCTACGGCGAAAGCTCCATAAACACCGACAACCTGGTGTGGAACGCCTCGCTCACCCGCACCTTCGGCAAGGGCAAATGGGTCCTCAAAGCCGAGGCTTTCGACCTCTTGCATCAGCTCTCCAACACCACCTACGCCGTCAACGCGCAGGGACGTACCGAGGTGTGGCGCAACACCATACCGAGCTACGCCATGCTCCATCTGGCGTATAAGTGGAGCAAGATGCCAAAGGGCAAGAAATAAAATTGTAAAAAACAGCGTCTCTTCTGTTTTTTTATGTAACTTTGTGGC
>ENA-UERK01002878-UERK01002878.1-human-gut-metagenome-genome-assembly--contig:-NODE-2878-length-10884-cov-7.161562_pt1 | contig 10884 bp, 9 predicted proteins | sample MGYA00242957_ERZ507957 | MGnify/ENA primary metagenome ERZ507957 (study PRJEB26167, sample SAMN06115538) | human gut metagenome | host: Homo sapiens | place: China:Heilongjiang | collected 2015-11-06... | reverse complement strand
TCCGTGCAAGTATAGGTGCGGACACCAGCATGAATGCAGTCCGGTTTCGTGGTCACGATGCCGGAATCCCAGGTATGCTCCTGCAGCTTCGGGATGTCCTCCCCCTCGCGGTAGCCGCAGCCGTCGCGGTTGCAGACATGATAGCGGTAGCCGACGGTCGAGACGGTCGGCTCGATCGACGTGACCCACTCACCCCAGTCGTGGCCGAGGGCGGGAACGACATCGTCATAGTCCTTGCCGCAGGTCGGGCAGGTGCCCTTGTAGTGGCCGGGCTCGGTGCAGGTGGGCGCGACGCTGGTCTCGGCGTAGCTGTAGTCATGCCCCTTGGCGGGGATGACCTCGTCGATCTGCACGCCGCAGCGCGCGCACGTGCCGACGGCGCGGCCGGGCTGCGTGCAGGTGGCGGCCGGCCGGAGATCGCAGCGGCTCAGGTCATGGCCGAGCGGAGCGATCTTCTCGGTGCGGGTCGCGCCGCAGGCCGAGCATTTATAAAACGCCGTGCCCTGCTCGGTGCAGGCGGGCGGGAGCGTCTGCGTCTTGACCCAGGTGTGGTCGGTGGCGGCGACATAAGTGTCGTCCACGGGGGCATAGGTGCAGCCCTTCACCGTGCAGACGTGGTGCGTGTAGCCCTGCTCGGTGCAGGTAGGTGCGACGACCGTGTCCGTGAACGCGGCGATGTGGTCGCCGTGCCAGAAGCCGGTCTGATAGCCCTGCCACGTGCCGTCATCCTTGAGCTCGGCGAGCCACGTGTAGCTGCCCTGCGGGTAATAGACCACGCAGTCATCCGGGAAGGAGCGGTTGGAGTCCGCCGCGGCGTAGATGCTCTTGGCGGGGTCGTTCTTGAAGACGGCGCGCTTGAGCTTCGTGACCTTGGCGATCATGTTCAGGGCCGTGCTGATATCACCGGCCTGATCGGCGTTCTGCTCGGTATCGTCCGGGCGGAGGATGCCGTTGAGCACGCCCTCGACGGCGATCTTCATGGCGTTATCCAGACTCGTGAAGGCGCGGCCCTCGATCGTGTCGATCTTGTCGCCGAAATAGGCCTCCTCGAGCATCTCGCAGCCGGCGAAGGCGCAGCGGTCGATCTGCGCGACGCGGTTGGAGAGGTCGACGGACTTCATGTGGTTGTCGCCGAAGAAGGCCGCCTTACCGATGGTGAGTTTCTTGTCGCCGGGGCTGAAGGTGAGGTTGTTCATGTAGTAATCGCACATGAACGCAAAGTCACCGATGCTCGTGACATTGGCCGGAATGTTGAGGTTCTTGTGGTGGTTGACGAACGCGAACGCACCCGTGCTGATCGTCTGCAGGCTCGACGGCAGGCCGAGCGTCGTGTCCTCCTGACCGAGGATGCGGTCCCACGCAAAGGCCCACGGGCCGATATACGTCAGGCCTTCCGGCAGGCGCAGCTCGGCGAGCATGGTGCAGCTGTAAAACGCGTGGTCCTCAATGCGGCGCAGGCGGCTGCAGTTGCGCGCGCGCACGAACGTGAGCGTGTCGCAGCCGTAGAAGGCGTACTTGTCAACGAGCTCGAGCCGGCGCGGCATATTGATGGCCGAGAGGTACTCGTCTTTATAAAATGCGGAATCGCTGATGGTGGTGATGTCGTCATTGAGGAACATGCACGTGAGATAGCGGCAGTCCTTGAACGCGCGCGCGCCGACATTCGTGACGCCGGAGTAGCGCTCGGTGCGGCCGTCCCACTCCTCGTCGGTGCCGTCGGCGATGTAGGCCAGCGCGAGATACTCCTCACCGAGGTTTTCCACGACGGTCGTGCCGAGAACCTGTCCCTTGTCGTTATACTCCGTGACCTCCACGTTGCCCATCCACGGCGCTTTCTGGCCGGTCGCCGCGTAGTCCGCCATTTTCCCGTCGCCGAAGATGTACACGCCGTAATACTGCGCGTCCTCGCGGTAATCATGGATCTGCCAGATCTGCTGCAGGAAGGGGTTGTCCTGCACAACGGTGGGGTTCGTGACTTCGTAGATCTTATAATGTACGCTCGCCTCGTCCCCGGCGGGGCCGCAGTCACCGTGGGCGACCTCACGGCCGAAGAGCTTTTTGATCTGACCGGGCTGCTTGATAAACAGTTCAAACGCGTCCGCGATCGTGCCCGCCTGCGCCGGCGGAGCACACACGCTCAGCAGTCCCGCCGCGAGCACAAAGCACAGCAGCAGTGACAACACTCGTTTTTTCATATGGTTCCTCCCTCCTGGATCCGACACTTCAAAAAACATGTCTACAGAGCAAGTATACAGGACGCGCCCCGCCATTGCAACAGCCCGAAAGCGTTCACAGGCAAAAAAACGTGTAAAATTCTTGCTCAGATTTGTGGTTTCGTAACAAATCCGTCGGTTTTTGCGTCCTATCCATTGCACACTTTGCCGGAAGTATGCTATATTTTCAACGGAGAGATATTCCCGTTGTACACAGGAACATTACCGCAAGGAGGAAGAAACTATGAAAAAACGCCTGCTCTCGCTGGCGCTGTGTCTGGTTCTGGTCGTGGGACTGTTCTCCGGCCTGACCGTGAACGCATCGGCTGGCAAAATCGACGATATTAAAAAGGCTTACATTAAAGAAAAACTTGAGCAAATCAAAGATGAGTTCGAGATCCCGGATCTCGACACGGAGGCCATTCTCAACAGCTTTATGACCGCGGCCACTTCGGGCGACTTCGGTGAGAACAACTGCCTGCACTGGAATGTGTCGATCACCGGAAAATTGACCATCTCCGGCACCGGCGCCATGCCCAACTTTGACTTCCCCAAAGGCAACCTCGCGCCGTGGTGGAACTATGACGCGCTCGGTGTGATAACCAAAATTGGAATTAAGAGTGTAGACATAAAGGACGGTGTCACGAACGTGGGAGACTATGCGCTGTTTCTTCTGCCGGATGCCACACAGATCACGCTGCCTGACAGCGTGACGCGCATCGGCCGCTACGGCATCGCCATGTGCTCCAAGCTCACGGGTATGTCCATCCCCAAGAGCGTGACCGAGATCGGTGACTTCGGTCTCGCGGGCGACGGGCTGACCGCCGTCACGCTGCCTGACGGGCTGCAGAGCCTCGGCCGCGGCGCATTTGACACCTGCACCAGCCTCACGAACATCACCCTGCCCGCCGCCATCACGGCCGTGCCCGGCAAGTGCTTTGCCAACTGCACGAAGCTGCTGAACGTCAAATACGCCGGCACCGTGACCGCCATCGGCGAGCGCGCGTTTGAGGGCTGCAAGTCGCTCACCAAGGCGCCCATCCCCGAGACGGTGACCGAGCTCGGCGCGTCCGCCTTCACCGGCTGCACCGCGCTGACGGATGTGACGCTGCCCGCCGGCGTGGCCGCCATTCCCGACGGCTGCTTCCAGGGCTGCACCGCGCTGAAAGACATGAAGCTGCCCAGCACCGTGACGAGCGTCGGCCACAATGCCTTCACCGGCTGTAAGGCACTCAAAGACGTGCGCTGCTACGGCGCACCTCCGACAGTCCAGCCCGGCGGCGCGGCCGAGCACAGCTTTGAGCCCGCTATCGTCACCATCCACTATAACCCCGACCCGGTCTACGGCTGGACGTTTGGTGCGGACGGCAAGTGGCAGGGCTACACCGTCAGCAGCAAGGGCGCGTGCCTGCACACCGGCTACGGCACGACGGAAACCACCGTGCCCGCCACCTGCGGTGCTGACGGACGCATCGACACCGTCTGCGCCAACTGCGGCGAGGTCATCGCGACAGAGGTCATCCCCGCCACCGGCGCACACACGTGGGACAACGGCACCGTGACCACGGAGCCGACCGAGACCACCCCCGGCGTGCGCACGTTCACCTGCGCCGTCTGCAGCCAGACCAAGACCGAGGTCATCCCCGCTACCGGCACGCACACCTTCGTTTTCACCAAGAACATCGCGCCCACCTGCACGGAGGCAGGCTATGACCTCTACACCTGCAGAGACTGCGGCGCGACCGAACAGCGCAACAGCAAGCCCGCGCTCGGCCACAAGTGGGATAACGGCACCGTGACCACGGAGCCGACCGAGAAGGACCCCGGCACCATGACCTATACCTGCACCGTCTGCAGCCAGACCAAGACCGAGGTCATCCCCGCCACCGGCCCGCACACCCACGTCTGGGGCGAGGGCACCGTGACCGTCGCGCCGACGGAGACCACGCCCGGCGTCCGCACCTACACCTGCACCGTCTGCGGCCAGACCAGGACCGAGATCATCCCCGCCACCGGCTCTGCGGTCTGTCCGGGCGGTGCCGCGTGCCCGAGCTTCCGTTTCCGCGACGTGCCCGCCCCGTCCAACTGGGCGCACGAAGGCATCGACTACTGCGTGCGCCACGGTCTGATGAGCGGCTTCGACGCGACGACGTTCTCGCCCGACACGGTCAGCACGCGCGCACAGATCGTGATGATCCTCTATAACCTCTCCGGCGACACGACCGACTACAGCAAATACTACGTGCCGTTCACGGATGTCAGGCCCGGCACATGGTACTACAACGCCGTCGCCTGGGGCTACGACAAAGACATCGTCTCCGGTATGACCCCGACGACCTTCGCGCCCGACGGCCTCATCACCCGCGAGCAGATGGCCGTTCTCCTCTACGGCTACACCGAAAAGTATGCGCCGGCCTACCTCGGCGGCGCAGCATCGCTCAACGGCTTCCCCGATGCCGCCAGCGTCTCCAACTGGGCATACGCCGCCATGAGCTGGGCCGTCGGCAACGGTCTCATCTCCGGCATCGCGAGCAACGGCGCCGACTATCTGGCCCCGAGCGGCGGTGCCACACGCGCGCAGATCGCAGCCATCATGATGCGCTACTGCCGCCTCACCGGCCTGTGACCGACGCATCGCCGACCCGCAAAAGCCATACACCTGCCCCGGGAGCGTTCTGCTCCCGGGGTTTTGTGCACTTGCAGAACGCAGAACAGACGGCGGCGGGTTTGGGCGCGTGCAGGGCAAACGCGCAGCAGAATGCCGCCTTGCCGTCCACTTGTGCGCGCAGGGAAGAACAGCACCGAAAAATGGGAAAATCAAGTCAAGTTAACATAACATCGTTAATTGCACCCCGTTTGTGTTGAAAAGTCTGTTGATAATGTGGAGAATCGGTTTCCATAATGCCGTTTCACCCTGTGAAAGCCGTCGACCGGCGCGCAATTATGCAACATTTTGTCGGATTACGCGGTGCTGGTTGAGATATTTCAACCAGAAACAAAGTGGCTTCGGAAAATTGGACGAAAATGTTCAAAGTGTTACACTCTACAAGATTTGTCACTTGCGTTTTGACGCTTTTTCCGCTACAGTATTACCTGTAACCGGCAATACCAACCATCCGGTGCCGTCTGTTGTGTGGGACGGCGGCGGAAATCTGACGAAAGGGGTAAAGTAACATGACCGAATTCAGAGGACCCATCCATATCGGCCTCGACCTCGCCTCCGACATCCTTGAGCGCTGCGGCGAAGAAAAGGCAAAGGAAATCGTGGACGCGATCGCCAACGCACTGCCCGGCTGGATGTCCGTGTAACCTGTAAACCAAAGGAGCGCCCGAAGCGAAAGCTTCGGGCGCTTTGTGCTGCGTAGGCTACTCTGTGCAGAAAGCTGCAGATTGTCGTTATTGTACAAGGAGCGCGGCCGCTTCGTAACGATTTGTGACGAAATTCACAACAAATTCTATCATTTTGTTACATTTAGCGATGTTTGTCCGTTGTAAATCCGCATTTTTATCGATAAAATATTCCTGTAACCGGCAATACCAACCATCCGGTGTCGTCTGTTGTGTGGGACGGCGGCGGAAATCTGACGAAAGGGGTAAAGGAATATGCTGTATGGCGCTCTGGAACTGGCTGCGAAGATCCTTGGCATCTGCGAGGAGTATGAGGCGCAGGCCATCGTGCAGGAAATTGCAAACTCGCTGACCATGCCCATCTGACGATGGAATATCACGACACCCGAGGCTGCGGCCTCGGGTGTTTTTTATAGTGTTTGCCCGCTCCCGGAAGCGCCGACAGCCTCACCGCTCTGCGACGCCGGTGTATTGGAACACATAGTCCACGGCGCGGTTGCTCACGCGCTCGAGCGACTCGTATGTGCTGCCGCCGATGTGGAAGGTGGCGATGAAATTGTCCAGATGGATGAGCGGATCATCGCTCGCCGGCGGCTCGTGCGCGAACACGTCGCTCGCCGCGGCGCGGATCTGCCCCGTGGTGAGGGCAACGTAGAGATCGTGCTCGTTGACGATGCCGCCGCGCGAGGTGTTGACAAGCAGCAGCTCCGGATTCGCCGCGGCGAACACCGGCGCGTTGATGAGGCCGCGCGTGGCATCGCAGAGCGTGATGCTCACGTTCACGAAGTCCGAGCGCCGGAAAAGCTCCGGCAGGGTCCCGACCTGTTCGTAGCCCCACGCGGCACATTCGGCGGCCGTGCGGCGCGGATTCCAGCACAGGACGCGCACATCGAACGCCGCACGAAGGATATCCGCCACGCGGTGGGCGATGTTGCCCGTGCCGACAAGGCCAAGTGTGCGGCCGGTCATCTCATGGCAGACGAATTCCTCTGCGCCGAAATGGTCGAAGCGTCCGGCGCACAGGCCGTTGTTGACAAATTTCAGCTGCCGGTTGAGCGCCAGCAGCTCCGCCACGGCCAGCTCCGCGACAGCCGGTGCGCCGAGGCCCGGCACATTCGGCACCGGCACGCCGAACTCGGCGGCGGCAGCGGTGTCGATCGTGTCGCGGCTGACGCCGTGCATGGCGATGACCTTCAGATTCGGCGCGTGCGCGATGACCGACCGCGGCACGACCGCGCGGCGGATGACCATGGCGGCGAGCCGCTCGGGATGGTCGAAATTGTCCACGATCTCAAAATGGCGCGCCAGTCTTGCATACGCCGACGGCGCGATGTGTTCACTCAGATAAACTTCCACAATGTATGCCTCCCGGGTACAGATGGGAAACGGTCAGCCTCTGTGACCGCAGATCTGAACACGATCATACTACACCGGTGTCAGTGAGGCAAGACGAAACCTCCGGGAACAAAGCGTTCAAAGCGCAAAAAAGCTCCTCCGTATGTCTGCTGCATACGGAGGAGCTATCTATTTCGTGTGCTGCCGCTCCGGCGCGGGATTTAACCGCGTCCGTTTCCACCGCCGCGGCGGCGGCCGCGCGAACGGTCGTTATAGAGGCGGTTGCCGGCCATGCGGCTGTCCGACTCCTGCATGAACTGCTTGAGCCGGTCCTCGAACGCGGCGTCCCCGCTCGGGCCGCTGACCTGCCCCGCCGGCTGGGCCGGACGGTTGGGGCGCGCAGCACGCGGTGCGCCGCCGTTATTGGGGCGGCTGCCGCCGGGACGGCCGCCGTTCATCGGGCGGTTGTTCGGACGGGCGGGCGCTTCCTCCGCCTTCTTGATGGACAGGTTGATCTTCCCGTCCGGCGTCACGGCCAGCACGCGCACCTTCACCTTGTCGCCCAGCTTCAAAAATTCGTTGACATCGCTGACGTAGGTGTTGGCGATCTCGGATATGTGCACCAGACCGCTCCTGCCGTCCGGCAGACTCACAAACGCGCCAAACTTCGTGATACCGGTGACGGTACCCTCCACAACTGCTCCGACTTCCACCTGCATACGGTTCGTTTCTCCTTGCTCAATCACTCGTGTCGTAAAAAATCTTTTCACCGGGCTTGACCAGACCGAGCTTTTCGCGCGCGACCGATTCGATCATGTCGTCGTCCTCGCTGTGGTCGATCTGATATTGCAGCTCGGCATTGGACTGGGTCATCTCGGACACCTGCTGCTGCAGTGCCGCGGCGCGGTCCTGAAGCTGTGCCGTGCGCTGATGCACCACGACCAGACTGATGAGTGCGTACACCATCAGCGCCGCGATGACCAGTTTGGTAAATATGCTTGCCTTCTTGAATTTCACGGTCGGCAGTACCTCCCCCCGGATCGTATCTGCGTCCAGTAATACAGCCTATTCTAAAACATCTGCGGCGAGATTGGAAGTGTTTTTTTGCAAAAAACAGAACTTTTTTTATGAATTTTCTTCCCGGAGCCGTGATCTTGCGCATTTTTCGCGCGCACAGGCGGCCAGATCGCTCCAGCTGCGGGAAAATGTGCCCGCTGAGCCAGAGAAAGTAGCACGTCCAGCCGCCGGCGATGGCCGCGAACAAAAACAGGCGCACCTGCCCGTCGCCGGCCGTCATGCCAAGCAGGAAGACGGCCCCGAGCGCAAGCAGGCAAAACGCGCCGTCGAGCAGCGCGCGGAAAACCGCGCTGCGCGCATGGCGGCGCGGCACGCGCAGCACGTCGAACGCCAGCCCGAGCGCCGTGCCGAGCCCGAGCCCGAGCATGAGCTGCGCAAGCTGACCGAGCAGCGACAGCTTCATCCGCCGAACAGGCGCGACCAGAAGCCGCCGCCTGACACCGTCTCCTCCGTGTAATCGAGCGCGTCAAACGCGCCGTCGATCGCAAGCTCCCCCGTGTCGATCGCAAGCCGGCCGACGCGCAGCCCCTCGCCGTGCACGGTGAGCATCCCGCGCGACGTGCGCATGGACACCTCCGTGTCGTCAAAGCGCACGACCTCGTCCACTCCCGTAACGGTCAGATGGCTGCGCTCGTCGAGCGTGACTGCGTGCGGCCGGCGCTGCGGCACGGCCTTTTTGTCCTCATATGGCATGGCGCTCCCCTCCTACTGCGTTTGCTACCACAGTATGCGCGCGCATCCGGCGGTATGCGCAGATGCCCGCGTTCCTGTTTCTTATGCAAACTGAACCAGAGCAGCATTTATAAAAAATCAGGGCGTCTCCCGATGGGATGCCCTGATTCGTTTTTTGTTATGTCAACCAAGCTCCGCACGCAGCGCATTGCTCAGCGCAGCAAACTGCGCCGGATCGAGCGTCTCACCGCGCACGCGCGCATCGAGGCCGCAGGCGGCGACCGCCGCGGCGGCGCGCGCCTTGTCGCAGCCGGGAACACCGGCCGCGAGCGCATTGATGAGCGTCTTGCGGCGCTGGCTGAACGCCGCGCGCACGACGGCGAACAGCAGCGCTTCATCCTGCACGTCCGCAGGCGGTGCGCTGCGCATACGCAGCCGCACGACGGTGCTCGTGACCTTCGGCGCGGGGACGAAGCAGTGCGGCGGCACATCGAACAGCAGCTCAAGCTCGGCATACCACGCGGTCAGCACGGTCAGCAGACCGTAGTCCGCCGTTCCCGGCCGGGCGCAGAGCCGGTGTGCGGCCTCGCGCTGGATCATGACCGTGACGGTGTCGAAGCACCCGGCGGTGAGAAACGCCGTAATCAGCGGCGTCGTGACGTTATACGGCAGGTTTGCGCACACGACCGGGCGCAGGCCAGGGAATCGCTCGGCCACCAGCTGCGGCAGGTCGAGCGCGAGCACGTCGCCAAAGACGATCTCCACATTCGGATAGGCGGCGAGCGTCTCGGCCAGCACGGGGCGCAGCCGCTCGTCCAGCTCGACCGAGACGACCTTGGCCGCGCGCTGCGCGAGCTGCTCGGTCAGGCAGCCGATGCCGGGGCCGACCTCGAGCACGCCGGTATGCTCGTCCGCGCCGGAGGCGTCGGCGATGTCGGCCGGGACCCATGCGGCCGTCAGAAAATTCTGCCCCATGGACTTGGAAAAGCGGAAATCATGCCGCGCGAGCAGCGCGCGGATGTCCGCAGGATTCGTCAGCTCCATACGCACCTCACTTCAGCAGCTTCTCAAACGCCTGACGGCGCGGATCGTGCCCCGGCTCGTCACACAGGATGTTGCCGCAGAAGCGGTAGCCGTGGCGCTCGAGGAGCTTTTTCTGCGCGCCGTTGTGCCGGTGCGTGTCGACGCGGATGGCGTGCGCCCCGCTTTCGCGCGCGAGCTGCTCCGCCGCCTGCATGAGGTGGTCGGCCATGCCCGTGCCGCGCCAATCGGCTGCAACGGCGTTGCGGTGCAGCACGGCGGCATGGTCACGGTCCGAGCGCCAGCGCCCGTCCGTGAGTGCGTCATAGGCGGGATCAGGCGTGCGGCTGAGCGTGAACATGGCGGCGACAGCGCCCTGATACGTGAGCACATGGCACGCGCCGGCCGCGATGTCGGCGGAAAACGTGTCCGCGTTCGGGTAATCGCCCTGCCACTGGTCGACGCGGTGGCGGCGCAGGTAGTTGCGCGCCTGCTGCGCGATGGCGAGGATGGCGGGAAGGTCGTCCTCCGCCGCCGGGCGGCAGACGGGCGGCTCTGTCAGCTGCGGACGGCTGAGGTCGCGCCGGATCTTATCGAGCAGGCGCTGCTCGTCCGGTGTCGGCGGTGTTTCCCGAAAGAGGTCCGGCCGCTTAATGAGCGTGCGCTCCAGACTCTGCCGCGTGCGCCACGCTTCAATTTCGGCGTGGTTGCCGCCGCGCAGCACCTCGGGCACGGTGCGCCCCTCCCACGTCTCGGGACGGGTATACTGCGGGTACTCGAGCCGGCCCGCCCAATGGCTCTCGCCGGTGTAGCACTCGGTGTCTGACAGCACGCCCGGCACCATGCGGCAGACGCAATCCGTGACGACCATCGCGCCGAGCTCACCGCCTGTGAGCACAAAGTCGCCGATGGACAGCTCCTCGTCCACGCACGCCTCGATGAAGCGCTCATCCACGCCCTCATAGTGGCCGCAGACGAGCACGAGCTGGTCATAGTCGGCCTTGAGCTGGCGCGCCTTCGCCTGCGTGAACGTCTGCCCCTGCGGGGAGAGGTAGATCACGCGGCGGCGCGACACGGGTACATCGGAATCGGCAAGCGCAGCGTCCAGACAGCTCTTGAGCGGCTGCGCCATCATGACCTGACCCCAGCCGCCGCCGTAGGGATAGTCGTCGACCTGCTTTTGCCGGTTTTCGGTATAGTCGCGGATCTGGTGGCAGCG
>ENA-UERK01002877-UERK01002877.1-human-gut-metagenome-genome-assembly--contig:-NODE-2877-length-10890-cov-3.157311_pt1 | contig 10890 bp, 15 predicted proteins | sample MGYA00242957_ERZ507957 | MGnify/ENA primary metagenome ERZ507957 (study PRJEB26167, sample SAMN06115538) | human gut metagenome | host: Homo sapiens | place: China:Heilongjiang | collected 2015-11-06... | reverse complement strand
TGAAGCAATGACGGGCGTCGGCAATATGAAAAAATATTATGATGAAAAAATTAATTCTAATTCACTATGGGTATTTGCCGTCATGGTACAAAATGAAACATGCGGATAGTGGCGTAATAGTAATCTCATACGGAGATGATCTGGCGCAGAGGTTTGGCAGGGCGAATCTGGACAAGATAAAGCAGTTTGGGTCCATTTTTGGCGTAAAGGTTAAAAAAGACAAGGCGACAGCGGCAGAAGTAGAGCTTAAGGGTCATAAATTACAGATGATTTCCCGCGGATTAAAATCTCCGCTGACCGGATATACTGGAAACTTAATTGTCATGGACGACCCGATCAAGAACAGAGAGGACGCTGATTCCGAAAAGAAGAGAGATAGTCTCTGGGAGGAATTCAACGACTCCATCATGACGCGAATGGGCAAGGGCAGTAAGTTGGTGCTCATTATGACAAGGTGGCACGAAGACGACCTTGCGGCGAGGATAATGAAAGAATTCCCTGACCGCACAACAGTTGTTAATATCCCGTGTGAGGCTGACGATGAAGACGACCCTTTAGGGCGGCATATAGGAGAGCCTATTTGTCCGGAAATCGGACGAGACAAGGCGTGGGTAGAAGACAAGAAACGAACGGTAGCATCCGAGCAGGGCATGAGAACATGGAACGCACTGTATCAGGGTAGACCTACCGCAAGAGAAGGTAACATACTTAAGCGTGAGTGGTGGCAGTATTACGACTACAGCGATTTTGAGAACGGCGTACTAAAAATGGACAATATGATAATGTCCGTGGATGCTGCTTTTAAGGATCAGGCTAAAAACGACTATGTGGCGATCGAAGTCTGGGGGAAGAAGGCAAACCGGTATTACCTTGTAGATTGCTACAATGTGCATCTGGATTTCCCGAACACCGTAAGAAAAATCAAGCTTGTAAAAGCGAAATATCCACAGATTACAGCCATTTTGATAGAAGATAAGGCAAACGGTACCGGAATCATACAGGTCCTAAGAGAGCAGCTCATGGGAGTTATCGCCGTAGAGCCGGAAGCGAGCAAGGAATCCCGCGTCAACCACGTTTCTGTTGCGATCGAAGCCGGATGCGTGTATCTGCCGAGGGATAAGAAGTTCACATGGGAGTTTATAGACCAGTGCGCATCGTTTCCTAACGGAGCACATGACGATATGGTGGACAGTATGTCACAGGCACTCGCAAGGCTCATTCATAAACGTACTTTCCGGCAGACCATGCGGCAGGCAAGACGGGGTGATTTCAACATCCCGAAAAGGATAAACAAGGCAAAATCTATAGGAAAAGGAGATAAGATCCATGTTATTTGATATTTTGTTGACAATTTGCGTGGTGTATCTGATGATTTTACCGTTTTTTGTGGTTAAATTCATCGCATACGGCGTAAAACTGGCATTAGTTGAGGAAAAAGAAGAAGTTCCTGCTTTTGTAGATGCTCCCAAGATAAAGCACAGGGAGACCAAGGCAGAGAAGAAGCAGAGGACCGAACAGGAAGCAGAAATCAGAAAGATCAACTCTGTTTTAGCCAATATAGACCGATATGATGGCACAGACAATGGACAGGAGGAAATCAAGTGACAAACCCTGTAAAGAAAAACGTCGATATTCCGCAGACACCGGAAAAGTACTGGAAACGGTACGAAAAAGGCATGGAATATCTGACAAATAAACAACTTATACCCAAAACATATAAAGCATGGTATTTTTATTCCGGAAATCAATGGGAAGGCATGAAGAGCGGCGGTGAAGAACTGCCGTTTTTAAATTTCATCAAGCCTACCATCAAGCACAAAGTCTCCACCGTATCACAGAACAACATGGTAGCGAAGTATTCCGACGCAGAAGGCAGGGAGGAAGAAGAAACCATGGCGATTTACAGCAAACTCAATGCTATGTTTGCTAGATGCTGGGAAAAATCCAACATGGACATGGAGCTTTGGGCAACAACAAAGGATTCAGCGGTCACCGGAGACGGTATCCAGTATTACGGAACCGCCAATGTTGAAGATGTGCAGCGACTGCTTAACACCTCGGTGCTTTATGGCGACGAGTCCAATCAGAATATACAGCAGCAGCCATATATCATCATCGTACAGAGGCTTACTGTAGGAGCTGTCAGGGAGCGCGCAAGACTGAACAACATACCGGAGAGCGAAATAAAGAGGATCACAGCAGACAATGACACGGAAAACCTTGTTGGAAACCGGGACGAAGTCACAAACGACTCATCCAGTAACGAGTCCAAGGTGACGTGTATTATCCATATGGAGAAAAAAGGGGGCATTGTTCATGTAACGCAGTGCACAAGAAGCGTGATTTTCGAGCCGGAGCATCCAATACAAGTAACTCTGGCAAATGGCGAACCGGGCAGAGGACTTACTCTCTATCCGCTTGTTAAGATTTCATGGGAAGATTACCCGAACAGTGCAAGAGGGATCTCCGAGGTAACACAGCTTATCCCGAATCAGCTTGAAATCAACAAGACACTAGCACGCCGGAGCATGATTATTAAGCTTACGGCGTTCCCGAGAATCGCATATGACGGTAACGCCATCACAAACCCGGAAGCACTCGGAGAGGTGGGAGCACCTATCGAGATGCAGTCTGGCGGAGTACAGAGCATCAACCAGATAATTTCATACCTGAACCCGGCGCAGAGTAACTCGGATCCAAAAAACTATGCAGACGATCTGCTTTCAAATTCGCAAGAACTGTCTGGTTCTGGTGAAACTGCTATGGGTAACATCAACCCGAACAGAGTTGCGGCATCCGCAATCATTGCCATCCGTGACCAGGCGGCACTTCCGCTGAATGAACAGGTGGCGAAAATGAAAACCTTCGTTGAGGATCTTGCTAAGCTATGGGTTGAAATCTGGGCTGTATATCATCCGGACGGTTTTGATGTTGCTATCGACACTACAGATGATATAGGAGAATCTCACCGGACTGTGGAGAGAGTCACTACAGAAGAATTGGACAACATGAAGCCGGATATCCGAATTGACGTATCGCAGGATAACCCGTGGACAAAGGAAGCGGAGCAGACTGCGCTTGACAGCATGCTTGAAAAACAGCATATCACGTTCAAGGAGTACGTCGAGCTTGCACCGGATAACAGCGTTGTCCCGAAAAATAAACTGATGGAAGTTTTCCGGAAACGAAAACTCGAGCAGCAGGAGCAAATGAAGCAGGAAGCCGCAGGGCTGCAGGCGACGTATGGAGCTGATATGCAGGCGGCACAGAAGGCATGGGAGGCGCAAGATGGTAACAGTGAACAGGCGGTGCAGTGAGTGTAACAGCGAAATGCTGCTAGATAAAATTTCAAGAAAAGACGGCGTGGAGACATTTTTCTATGCCTGCGTGAATCCGGAATGCAAAGAGTGCGGCAAAGCATACTCACCTACCGGAGAAGAAACTGAATCAACGATAAAAGAGCGGGAATAAGCCCGCTTTTTTAATAAAAAAATCCAAGGAGAAAATTATGGATATTGAAAATTTAGGCGTAAACGAACCGGAAGTAGCCGAGCCGGTAACAGAAGGCGTAAACGAGTCTGAGGTAGCCGAACAGACAGAAGGTCAGGGGACACCACCCGACGATGGTCATTCAGCATCCGAAGCGTGGGCAAGAATCCGCAGAGAATCTGCTGATAATGCACGTAGAGCGGAAGAAGCCGAAAGACAGCTTGCAGAATTGCAGGCAAGAGAGAACGCAAGAGCAAGTACCATTTCTCGGCTGACGGGCAGAGAAAACGGAGATATCGAGATTCTTGCAGAAAGCATGGATTTAGATCCAAGTGATTTAGCGGCTCTGATTTCTGCTGAACAGGACAATGCAGAAAAGGACAATGAGATCCAGAGACTGAGAGGTGAAGTCGCATCTGCAAAGGCTGAAAGCCAGATGAAAGAAGACCTTGCAGAAATCCAGAAGATTGACCCTTCTATCACGAGCTGTGAACAGCTTGGAGAATCCTATGTAAGTTACATCAAGGCGGGGCTTTCCGCCACCGATGCGTACTTTGCCGTAAAGAGTAAGGAAGCGGCGACAACACCGTCTGCTCCAAAGGAAATCGTCAAAGTGAATAGCGAGCCACCGGACAAGGACTTCTTTACGAAGGAAGAGGTGGACGCTATGACATCCGAACAACGTTATAAAAATGCTGACAAGATACTTGCGTCATTCTCAAAGTGGAAACGCAAGTAGGAAAGGAGACTTAAATGTCTGTAGAAACTTTTATCCCCGAGGTCTGGGCGAAGAAATTCCAGGATGATCTCAAAAGAAAGCTCGTATTCGCAGAAAACACAAACCGCGAATACGAAGGTATCGCAAGACAGGTAGGCGATACTGTAAAGGTTTTAGGACTGGGTGATGTTGACCTGAGATCCTTTAACGATGGTAAAACTCATAAACTGGATGCTCCACAGGAAATCCAGGGTACATCCATGACTATTCCGATCATGGAATACAGAGACTTTAACTTTTTCGTTGACGATCTTGATAAGAGACAGGCGGAAGGCGGAGAAGGACTCATCGGAAAGTACACTGCAAAGGCAAAGGACAAGGTTGCGAATGAGCAGGACAAGTTCATTGCCGGACTGGTTACTGATCCACAGGTAAAGATCATTGATAAATCCACTTCTTTGATCACACACACCACTATCTTAGACTGCATTGACGAGGCACTCGAAGGGCTGTGGGAGAACGATGTAGACAGAGATACCGAGGTTACCATCACCGTACCGCACAAAGTCGTAACACTGCTGAAAAAGGCATACGTTGACCTCGATACTAACAATTCTGAAATGCTGAGAAACGGCAGAGTAGGAATGTACGGCGGTGCTATCATCAAAGCTTCCAACAATGTACACTTCTCCTCTACGGGAGTATGTGACATTCAGGTAAAGACCAACAACGCTATTTCCTTCATTGATGCGTATCTGCATCTGGAAGCAGACAGACCGGAAGATTACTTCCAGGATCGTGTAAAGGGATTCTCCCTGTTCGATGGTAAAGTTACTGCTCCAAAGGAAATTATCAATTTGCGCATGAAGATTGCGTAAGAGAAGGGAGGAATAGAAGATGGCAGACGTAGCAGTAAGCAAACAGACCACAACAAAGCCGAATACGGTGACGAAGTTTACCAGAACGAGCATTGCAGCTGGTAACACCGCTGTGATCAAGGCGGATTACAATGACCAGAGAACACTGATTCTGGTTCAGAACGCATCCGCTTCTGATGATGCGACGCTGACTTTGCATCACGGTAATGCCTATGGAGGCGTAAACGATGTGACCGCTATTGTAGAAAAGGGTACGGAGGCTGCATTCACTCTGGATTCCACGATCTTTAAGAACGTGTCCGGTGCTAATGCGGGTAAAATCCGCATCACGTCCGACAAAGCGGTTTCTATCGCTGTGGTAGAAGCTAAAGTATAAAGATACGGGGGCGTGCAGCCCCCATATTTTTTTAGGAGGATACAATGTCTACAAGAAGACAGCGCGAAAGACGGTGGGCGTTCATGGAGGAGGTCGAAAAGGAACGGCAGAAAGCCGAGACCACAAAGGGCAGTGAAGAACCCAAGAAGCCAAGAAATAGAGGCACACCGGCGAAGCGAAGTAAGAAATAGGAGTTACTTATGAACTATGGAGAACTGAAAGCACAAATCAGAGACCTCGGTTTTGCAGAATATGCAGAAATCGACGAATTTGACGAAGTAGTGCCGAATGCGATAAACAGAGCAATCACGGAAATCAACCTCATAGTAACGCCAAATGTTGGAACGTATAAATTTGAACAGGACGGTACAGAAGGCGACCTTTTGTATTACGACATGGAAGAACTGACTGCTGATGAAAGCGGCACTGTGAGATTCCTTGAGTTTGCAGACACGCCAGTCATGGTGGGTCCTACCGTATATAAGCAGTATAACGACTTTGAAATCGAAAACGACAAGGTGCTGATCATGGATGGTAGTGTAAAGGGATCGTTCAAAGTGTTCTACAAGAGAGCACACACACCGTTTACGTTAGATTCGGAAGATTCCGCACCGATAGAGCTTCCGTTGAAAGTACATCACCTGGTACCGCTTCTGGCTAGTTATTATATCTGGATGGAAGACGAAAACGCAAAGGCGGTAGCGTACTACAATCAGTATGAAAGACTGGTACAGGAAATAAAGATGGGTGCAGAAAAGCCGAGAGCAAGGATCATGTCAGGGGGGATTTAGATGCCAATACAGACACCGAGCGAGCCGAAAGTTTATACATCGGTCTACTCGAACTTTAAGGGCGTAGATTTCACCACTGATGCGACAAAGGTTTTTAAGAGACGAAGCCCTGATGCACTGAACATGCTCCCGGATGATGGCGGGGTACCGTACAAACGTACAGGATGGAAAGTTGAATACAATCCTTTAGACGCAGAACAGAAGGTAAAGATCCGTGAAATGTGGTCGTTTGACTATGGCGGACAATCTCACATTCTGTATGCAAAGGGAAACGGCATCTACAATGGGCTTGGAGATAACACAGCGGCACTTATTACATTGAGTGATCCAGCTTCGGATGTTGTGGGATTCTTCTTTAATGCCATTTCCGGCGGAGCGTTCTATATTCTGGCGGACAACGTTCTCCGCGAGTACACTTTTAAAACTGTAGGTGATGCAAAGCAGTTTTACTTTAAGGAAGTACAGCCGTATGTACCAACGGTACTGATTGGCAGAACTGCATCCGGCGGAGGCACGGTGTACGAGAATGTGAACCTTCTGACGCGAAAGCGTAAAGAAATGTTTCTTGGCGATGCAACATCAAAGGAGTTTTACACGTCAACGCCTATCGTTAGCGGTACGGAAACGGTAAAGGTAAAAAACAGCTCCGGAGATTATGTAACGCTGACCAAAGGGTCTGGATACACCGTAGATTATGTTACGGGAAAAATCACTTTTCCCTCTGCAAAGCCACCGGTCGTTACCGGAGAGGACAACATCCTTGTGGAGTATACAGCTACAGGAACAAGCCCTGCTGCAGAACAGCTACGGCAGTGCACGGTAGCCTCGGTATATAACAGCAGGATTTTTCTTTCGGGAGCATCCGGAACGTACAAATCGTATGTTTGGTACTCGGCGTATGAAGACGCGACGTACTTCCCGGACTTGAGCTACTTTGTAGTTGGAGACGACTTTACATCCGTTATGGGATTGATTGACCTTGGAGAATATCTTGGGATCGTCAAAGAATCAAACCCGGAAAGCAGTACGATATTTCTTGCGTACTCGCTGACGTTCGATGAAAACTCCACATATGCTGTGAGACAGTCTATAACGGGCGTAGGAGCGATTTCTAAGAAGTCCTTTAATTCCCTTAATGGTGAGCAAGTTTTCCTGTCAGGGGACGGATTATACGGCATATCAGCGGTAATGTCGTCAGAAAGTGGAAACTACTTTGCAACAGCTACCGTTCAGAACCGTAGCTACTATGTGAATAAGAAACTTTTGTCAGAAGCGAACCTGAAAGACTCTGTGTCGGTAGTGTGGGATCGCTTTTATATTTTGTGCGTGAATGACCATTGCTACATCATGGATGGCACGCAGAAGAACTCGTGGGAAACACAGCGTTCCAATTTGCAGTATGAGTGTTACTACTGGGAAAACGTACCGGCAACGGCGTTCTGTGTGCACAACGAAGAGCTGTGGTTCGGTACGGAAGACGGAAAACTTTGCAGATTCAAATCTATCGCAGAGTTCGGAAGCGAAGCGTTCAATGATGATGGAATGCCGATAGAATCTCACTGGACGACTATCTTGGACAATGACGGCGTGACGCACTACTTTAAGAACATGCAGAAAAAAGGCTGCCTGGTGACGATACAGTCAATGGATAGAAGCATTGCGAACACCTCGGCAGAGGTTTATATCCGAGCGGATGAAAATAAACCTGTGTATATCGGTGCGATTGCAGGTACAAACACAGACCTTCCTCAGGATTTTTACATCAAGAAGAAGTTCAAGAAGTACAAGAGGCTGCAGTTCATTATCCAAAACGACTTGCTGAATGAAAGCCTTGGTGTCCAGGAAGTGGTCAAACTGTACACTATCGGGAACTACTCCAAGAATCGTATCAATAATGAGGTTGAGACGTACACGCTTCTCATGGATAGAGACAGCAATCTGTATGTTTCCGGACATGATGTTGACTCGCTGAATCTGATCTATGAGTCGGACACAGGCTTCCTGTTCTATGAGGAGTGATGGTATGAAGCTAAACAGAAAAGATTATAACGCATCCATACCGGAACTGGCAAAGGCTATCGACAAACTGAAAGAGTCTTCCGGGCAAGGCAAGCAGGGACCGCCTGGTATCGACGGAGCATCTGCGTATGAAGTTGCTGTGAGAAACGGCTTTGTCGGAGACGAAGAAGCGTGGCTTGCATCACTGAAAGGCGCAAAGGGTGACAAGGGAGACGAAGGTAAACAAGGAATCCAAGGCGAACAGGGCATCCAAGGGATACAAGGCATCCAAGGAGAAAAGGGAGACACAGGAGCAACCGGTCCGCAGGGAGAGCAAGGCGTGCAGGGAATACAAGGACCTGCCGGACCGCAAGGACCGTCAGGAAAAGTCGGTACTTTTGAATACGATGCAACAACAGGAAATCTTTATTACATAGAACCGGAGGAGTAAAAAATGGCAAAACGATTTATCGGAAATGTCAAGGGCGTGGGAGTCAGTGATTTTTCATGGGAGTATTACCTGTCTTCCAGTTCCGCTGTTCTTGATGGCGGTTCTTGGTCGGCAACTCCGCCTACACTGGGAAACAATAAGTACTTGTGGATGCGGTCAAAAGTTACTCTCACAGATGGAACTATCCAGTACACAGTACCTGTATGTGAAGGTGTGTGGGAGGAAATCTACGGTATTTACGCTATAGGAGACAAGGTAGACGGAGCATTAAGCGATGTTACAGACCTAAAATCTCGCATGACCACAGAAGAGAACAAGGTACAGCCGCTCAATAAGGGTGGTACGGGAGCTACTACAGCAGAAGCAGCTAGGGAAAATTTAGGTGTGAAAAAATGCGGGGAATTTGACGTGTTACCGATCGCACAAGGCGGAACGGGAGCGACAACGGCAGCGGCAGCATTGGAAAAATTAGGGCTTGATTCGATAGGCAAATTTTATGAACAACATTTTGATGCAATTGCGATTCCTGTAAACACGTCCAAAGCCCTTGCGAGTCTCACACTTCCTGCTGGAACGTATGTTGTGGAAGGAGGCAGCTCGTGGAATGTAGATAACCGAAATATGTATATTATGGCATTTATACGTGATGTTACAGCAGGTCAAGAAATTGCGATGAATAGAGGTGTGATGATTGCGGGGGGCGGACTCATGCCTACAGCCGTTGTAAAATTTGATGTAGAATCTACAATAACAATGTACGCATATTGGGGTGGCGGAAGCGGGACTGCAAGACACAATTCAGACTATTTAAGGGCTGTGAAAGTCAAGTAAAAGGGGGTACTAAAAATATGAAGATACCAGATACAGTGTTAAAGACTTATAATTGTCTGACGCTTGAGGAATACGGATTTATGTTTCCAGAAATTGAAAATAAGGAAGAAGCCATTTACAGATCTTTTTTAAATAAGACTGACCACATCACTTTGAAACTGATAGAGGGGTCAGTTTCTTCTGCTGACGTCGCAGAAGAATTGAAATATCGGGAAATTGCACGGCAAGAGATCGCTAAAATTGAAGGCAAGTCGTATGAACCGAAAGCGGACAAGATAACGCTGGACGCACGCATGACTAACATTGAGGTGGATGTATTTAGCATGGCAGTAGACCATGAAGAACGAATCATTATGATGGAACTCGGACTGACCGAGTAGAAAGGAGCATAAAATGCTGTACAGAATGTTAAAGAGACTCATCGAATTGGGAAAAACGGAGAGGCTGGAAGAACGAATCGACGTGTTTTTCGCAGCTGGAAAAATCACAGAGGATCAGTACAACGAACTGATCGAAATGCTGAAAAAGTAGGAGGTGTGAATCATGAGAAACGAAACAATAAAAGCATTCATTAGACTGCTGGTAGCAGCGATCTTGGCGTTTAACACGGTGCTGACTGCGAAGGGGCTAAATCCAATTCCGTTCGACGAGACGGCGTTTTCCGATATCGCGCTGCAGGTAGCAACAGGACTGTCCGTACTGTGGCTCTGGTGGAAGGACAACAACGTTACTGCCAAGGCTAGAGCAACCAAGGAGCTGACCCGTAAAATCGCAAAAGGTGAAGTCGCTACCGTGACAGTGCCAGAAGTTAAAGATGAAGGACTGCCTGATGGGTGTTCCATTAGTTTAGAGTGCGGAGAGGAGGACAAATAAATGAGTTACACTATTGTATCTATGCCGATATCTTCAAGCAAATACGGCAAGAAGTGCCCATACTCCATGAAGCCGCAGTATATCACCGTACACAATACGGCGAACGATGCAAGTGCAAGAAATGAAGTATCTTATATGAGAAGAAATAGTTCATCTACATCTTATCATGTAGCTGTAGATGATAAAGAGGTCGTTATCGCCGCCCCATTCAATAGAAACTGCTTCCACGCAGGAGATGGCAGACATGGAACAGGAAACAGAAAGACCATCGGCATAGAGATCTGCTACTCTAAATCTGGTGGGGCTAGATTTGATGCGGCAGAAGATAACGCGGCCAGATATATTGCCTCATTATTAAAAGCGTATGGTTGGGGGATCAATCGTGTGAAACGGCACTATGACTGGTCGAGAAAATATTGTCCGCACAGAACGATGGACAGAGGATGGACTAGATTCCTAAACATGGTACGAAGCTATATGGGACT
>ENA-UERK01002874-UERK01002874.1-human-gut-metagenome-genome-assembly--contig:-NODE-2874-length-10900-cov-5.703871_pt1 | contig 10900 bp, 6 predicted proteins | sample MGYA00242957_ERZ507957 | MGnify/ENA primary metagenome ERZ507957 (study PRJEB26167, sample SAMN06115538) | human gut metagenome | host: Homo sapiens | place: China:Heilongjiang | collected 2015-11-06... | reverse complement strand
CATTGCTTTGTTTTTGACTTACAGTTGAATTTGCGAAGTTCATCGATCGTCAAAACCAAAGCGTACAAAAACGCCTTTTACCATATGTATGTCTGCCCAACCTCTGCCCATCGGGGCTTTCGGTATGGGTATAGACGTTACAAAGGTAATACTTTTACCTTGAAAACCACTTTGTTTGGCTGGCAAAGTATGGCTTTAAGGTCTGATTTAACATTATTAAATATAAATATGTCAAAGAATTCCACTTTTGCGTGATTTTTCTTGCCTAAAAGTTTGTATTATCAATGATTATTTGTATTTTTGCAGCGTTAGTTCCAGCCGAGCCTCTTTACAATGCTTAAATAGGCTGGGCTTTTTTGTTTATAAGCTATGACAAAGAGAAATTTTGGAAAAGATTACAAGACTCCACGAGAACTTGTAACCTTATTGGAAAATCGTGGATTGATAATTAATGATAGGCAAAAGGCTCAATTGTATTTGGAGAGCATTGGCTATTATCGATTGTCTGCGTATATGCATCCTTTGTTGAAGACTCCAAAGATTCTTCATCTGTATAAGGAAGGTGCTACATTTAACAAAGTGATGATGCTTTATCGCTTTGACAAAAAGTTGCGCTTACTCCTTTTTAACGAGATTGAGAAGATCGAAATTGCTGTAAGAGAAGCCGTAATGAATATGACGGCTGAACGGACTGGTGATATATATTGGCTTACAAATTCTGCACATTTTCGTGATCAGTCCATTTTCGTCAATAGTATGGCAATGTTGTCGAAGGAGTATGAACGTTCTACTGAAGACTTTATAGAACACTTCAAAAGAACATATACAGAACCTTTTCCACCAGCATGGATTCTTGGTGAACTTCTCCCAATGGGTAGCGTGAATATGTACTACAGGAACTTGAAAGATAAAGGACTCAAAAAGCAGATCGCCAAGCGTTTCTGCCTTCATGCTCCAGTGTTTGAGTCTTGGCTTTCTGTGCTTACGCTTACTCGCAACGCTTGTTGTCATCACGCTCGTGTTTGGAACAAAGTCAACAAGATTATTCCAAATGATATGAGAGGCATGACTCGTCCTTGGATTACTATTCCTGCGGACAAGCGAAGAATCTATTATAATATGTGCATCATCAAGTATTTCCTTGACATCATCTCTCCCAACAATGACATGCTTGACAAAATGCACAATTTGTTCAGCAAGTTTCCAGAGATAGACCTGGCAGCTCTTGGATTCCCTGTTGGTTGGGAAAATGAACCTCTGTGGCAATAAAAGACATATGAAGAGACTGTTAACCACCCCACATCACCCATATTTTCTGCAATTTTGATGTGATTGAAAGTTAAATACGTTAAATCTTCACCTTTTCGTATCTAATCAGAATTCATACGGTCACTTTTCTACCGTTTAGAGCGTATAACACTGATAATCAACTAATAATAGATACATTACTTGTAACAATCTCACCTCGCTTAATGTTTCCAATTTCAACACCCAGAATGTTGCGGACATGTATGCTATGTTCTATGGTTGTAATCGCCTTACCTCCCTCAATGTCTCTAAGTTTGATACACGGAACGTGACAGATATGGGTTATATGTTTTGTGGATGCGGTCGCCTTACCTCCATTGATGTATCTAAGTTTGATACACGGAACGTGACGGACATGAGTTTTATGTTTTCTGGATGTAATAGTCTCACCTCCATTGATGTCTCTAAATTCAATACAGATAAAGTAACGAATATGCGAGGAATGTACCATTGTTGCTATAGACTTACCTCCCTTGAACTCTCAAAATTCGACACACGGAACGTGACGGACATGGGTTTTATGTTCGGTAGTTGTAACAACCTCACTTCCATTGATGTCTCTAACTTCGACACAAAGAACGTAACTAATATGCATAATATGTTCATTGGTTGTGGCAACCTCACTTCCATTGATGTTTCTAACTTCGACACACGGAACGTGACTAATATGTACGGTATGTTCGGTGATTGTGGCAACCTCACTTCCATTGATGTTTCTAACTTCGACACACAGAGCGTGACTAATATGGATTTTATGTTCTTCCAATGTTATAGCCTCACCTCCCTCGACCTTTCTAACTTCGACACACAGAACGTGACTAATATGTACGGTATGTTCTATGGTTGTGTAAACCTCGCCACAATCTATGCAAGCGATAAGTTTGTGACAACAGCATGTTCAGAAGATTGCGAAATATTTGGCAATTGTAAGAAACTTGTGGGTGCTGTGTCTTATGATCCAAACAGGGTTGGTAAGGAGATGGCAAACTATACCACGGGCTATTTCACGTATAAGGCAGCAAGCGGTATTGATGCGGTTTCGGCAACGGACAGCATTACAGCGGAGTACTACGACGTGAATGGTCGCCACTTGAACGCTCCACAAAAGGGCATAAACATCGTGAAGCGTGGCAACAGAACGACAAAGGTGCTCGTGAAGTAGAAAGGGTGCCACCAAAAAAACGACTCCCATAGCCGTAAGCAGGTTATGGGAGTCGTATGTTTGTATGCAGTTGTTGCTTGGTTAGTGCACTGTTGCTTGGTTGGTGCACTTCTTGCTCTGGCAAGCGGCAAAGCCGAGCGGAGACAAGTGCACCCCCTGGGGTTACTTGCAGTTAGGGCACCAGGGCTTCAGCTGCTGGAAGAAGTCGTTGCCCTTGTCGTCAACGAGGATGAAAGCAGGGAAGTCCTCAACAGTGATCTTCCAGATAGCCTCCATGCCAAGCTCCGGATACTCTACACACTCGATGCTCTTGATAGAGCTCTGCGAGAGAACAGCTGCTACGCCGCCGATTGTGCCGAGATAGAAGCCGCCGTGCTTCTTGCAAGCGTCTGTCACCATCTGTGAGCGGTTGCCCTTGGCGATCATCACGAGCGAAGCGCCGTGATCCTGGAACTCATCTACGTATGGGTCCATACGGTTGGCTGTTGTCGGGCCCATAGAACCGCAAGGATAACCCTCCGGAGTCTTAGCCGGACCTGCGTAGAGGATAGGATGATTCTTGAAGTAAGCCGGCATCTCCTCGCCTGCGTCGAGACGAGCCTTGAGCTTAGCGTGAGCGATGTCGCGAGCTACGATGATAGTGCCCTTGAGGTTAACACGTGTGCTAACCGGATACTTAGAAAGCTCTGCACGTACTGCGTCGATACCCTTGTCGAGGTCGATCTCGATGCCAGTTGTGCCCTCGCCCGGACGACGGAGTTCTTCCGGAATAAGCTCAGAAGGATTAGCGTCCATCTTCTCGAGGAACACACCTTCCTTAGTGATCTTAGCCTTGATGTTACGGTCAGCCGAGCAGCTAACGCCCATACCGATTGGGCAGCTTGCGCCGTGGCGTGGCAGACGGATCACGCGGATGTCGTGAGCAAGATACTTGCCGCCGAACTGTGCGCCAAGACCGATCTTGTGAGCCTCCTTGAGGAGCTTCTCTTCGAGGTCGATGTCGCGGAAGGCGCGTCCTGTCTCGTCGCCTGTTGTAGGCAGCGAGTCGTAGTACTTGATAGAAGCGAGCTTAACGGTGAGGAGGTTTTTCTCAGCCGATGTGCCACCGATAACAAATGCGATGTGATACGGAGGACAAGCCGCTGTACCGAGGCTCTTCATCTTCTCTACGAGGAACGGCAGCAGTGTGCCCTCGTTCTGGATGGTAGCCTTGGTCATCGGGTAGAAGTATGTCTTGTTGGCAGAGCCACCGCCTTTAGCCACCATTACGAAGCGATACTCGTCGCCCTCTACAGCCTCAATGTCGATCTGTGCAGGGAGGTTGCAGCGTGTGTTCACCTCGTCGTACATGTTCAGCGGAGCGTTCTGCGAGTAGCGCAGGTTGTCCTCGGTGAAGGTGTTGTACACACCGCGTGAGAGAGCCTCTTCGTCCTCGAAGTCGGTCCATACGCGCTGTCCCTTCTCGCCGTGGATGATAGCGGTGCCGGTGTCCTGGCAGAAAGGTAGGATGCCCTTAGCAGCTGTCTCGGCGTTGCGAAGGAACTGCAGAGCTACGTACTTGTCGTTCTCAGATGCCTCTGGGTCAGAGAGAATCTGAGCTACCTGCAGGTTGTGCTCGCGACGGAGCATGAACTCTACATCGTGGAACGCCTGCTGAGAGAGCAGTGTGAGCGCTTCCTTCGAAACCTTAAGGATTGTCTTACCCTCGAACTCGCCTGTGCTTACGCCCTCGGTGGTAAGCAGGCGATACTCGGTAGTGTCCTTGCCCATCTGGAACATAGGAGCATACTTGAAATCTGGTGTTGTTGCCATAGTGTTATTTGGTTTAAAAAGTGAATATTTCTTCTGTAGCGACGCGCTTGACGGGCGCAATCTTCTCGAGCGACTTCATGTCGAGGTTATTCTCGTCACCGAGGATAATGTAGAGCCACGGCTTGTTAGCCATATTGTCGTGCTCGAACTTCACGATGTCCTCGAGTGTGAGTTTCGGCATGGCAGCGTAGATGTCGCGACGCAAGTCGTAGTTGATGCCGATGCGCTTGTTGCCAAGGTAAGAGAAGATGATGTTAGCCTTGGTGATGCGCTGCGAAGCGATGCGCTTGACGGCAGCCTGCTGCGCCAGTTCGAACGCTGCCTGCGACTGCGGCATGGTGTCGAGGATGTTGTTGAACACGCGGATGCAGTCCATCATCTTGTCGTTTTGCGAGATGATGTATGTATAAGCATAGTTGGTCTGATGCTCCTTGCGCTTCGTTGTGCTGTAGTCGGCGAATGCGCTGTAGGCGAGTCCGCGGCTCTCGCGCAGCTCCTGGAACACGATGCCGTTCATGCCGCCACCGAAGTACTCGTTGAACACCGAAATCTTAGCCTCGTCCTCCGGAGTCCACTTCTGGTCGACGTTGTGCAGCTGCATCATGTAGATATTCTTTGCGTCGTATGGTGCGAGGAGTACCTCGTTCTTCGGAGTCTCCACCATCTTGTACGGCTTGTTCTCGGGCGCATTCTGCAGAGTCTTCGCTGTGATGTGGTTCTTGTTGACGATAGCAAGCAGCTGCTTCATGGCGAGCGGACCGTAGTAGACCACGTCGTGCTTGTAGTTCTTCAGCGCAGCGATCATATTGATAACATCCTGCGGACGGGTTGTTACGAGCTCTGTGCTATCGGGCACGTTGCGTGTGGGGTTGTACTTGCCGTAGAATGCGTAGTTGCGCAGTGCTGAGAAGTTCTCCTTTTGGTTGAGCTTCGCATCGCGACGACCCTTCAGCAGGTTGTCAACGTACTTGCTGTAAGCCTCGTTGTCGACCTTTGCGTTGTTGAGCATTTGCTCCATGAGCTTCATTGCCTCGGTCATGTTCTCGCCGAGACCGCTGAGCGATACGGTCATAGTAGACCATGTGGGGGTGAAGCTGTATTCGCAGCCAAGCTCGTAGAAACGCTCCTTAACCTCTGCTGCTGACATCGTGCCGGTGCCGAGCAGGTCGAGATAGTCGGTGGCGTAGGGCAGCCACTTGTTAGCCTCCGAACCGAAATCGTACACGAAGTGAAGCTCGAAGAGGTCGTTCTGCGTGTTTTGGATGTAGTAGACCGGCTGCTTCTTCTTTGTAGTAGTGCGAGCGAAGTCCTTGGTGTAGTCGAGGAATACCGGCTCGATAGGCTTCACCTTCGACTCCTTTATCTCCTTCACAAGTGCGCTCTGCAGGTCGCGGTTGGAAGGTATCGGTGTGATAGAGGGCTTCTCAATCTTCTTCTGTGTGGGGTCTTCGCCCTGACGTTTGTAGACGATGGCGTAGCCGTCGGTGAAATGGCGTCGGGCGAAGTCCATGATTTGCTCCTTGGTGATACCGGCGATGCGGTCGAAGCGTTCCACCTGCGTCTTCCACGGGCGTCCGTAGACGAAGGTGTTGACGAACGACGTTGCGCGACTCTCATTACTGTCGAGCGAGCGCAGGAACTCGAGCTTCATGTTGTTCTTAACCGAAGGCAGCAGCTTGTCGCTGAACTCACCACGCTTGAGCTTCTCTATTTCTGCGAGCATGATAGCCTTCACCTCGTCGAGTGACTGTCCCTCGTTGGGCTGACCAATCATAATGAACTGCGAGTAGTCGCGCATGTCAATCTTACCCGACTGCACACCCTGGCAGAGCATCTTCTGGTTTACGTTGATATCGATGAGTCCGGCGTTGCCGTTGGCGAGCATATGGTCTATGACGTCGAGTGTATCAGCCTGCAGCGAAGCCGCCCCGTCCATCTTCCAGCCGAGGAACACGTTCTCAGCCTCCTGTCCGATTACGGTAGTATCAGTCGGAGCCGTGAGGTCCTTCACCGGTGCGAAGTGCGGGTACTTCACCTGCTCACTCTTCTTCCACGAGCCGAAGTACTTGTCGATGGTAGCCATCACAGCCTCCGGGTCGAAGTCGCCCGCCATGCAGATAGCCACGTTGTTCGGCACATAGTAGTGCTTGAAGTAGTTTTTGATATTTGTGATTGATGGGTTCTTCAGATGCTCCTGCGTACCGATAGTGGTCTGTGTGCCGTAGGGGTGAGTAGGGAAGAGTTTCTTGCCGAGTGCAGCCCACTCCTTGTCGAAGTCGCTTGTGAGATGCATATTGTACTCCTCGTACACAGCCTCAAGCTCTGTGTGGAATCCGCGGATGACCATGTTCTGGAAGCGGTCAGCCTGGATGCGTGCCCAGTTGTCCACCTCGTTCGACGGTATGTTCTCCACGTAGCACGTCACGTCGTTGCTTGTATAAGCGTTGGTGCCGTTGGCTCCGATGGCAGCCATCAGCTTGTCGTACTCGTTCGATATGAAATATTGCGCAGCAATCTGTGACACCGAATCGATTTCGTGATAGAGTTGTCGGCGTTTTTCGGGGTCGATCACGGTGCGATAGTGCTCGTATCGGCGTTCGATGTCGTCGAGATAGGGCTGCTCCTTCGCTGCGTCTGTGGTGCCGAAGAGACGTGTTCCCTTGAACATGAGGTGCTCCAGGTAGTGAGCCAGACCCGTTGTCTCGGCAGGGTCGTTGCGCGAACCAGTGCGCACAGCCACGTAAGTCTGTATGCGTGGCTGCTCCTTGTTCACAGAAAGATAAACCTTCAGTCCGTTGGGCAGCGTGTAGATGCGTGTCTGCATCGGGTCGCCCTTCACTGTCTCGTATTCGTATGCCGAGGCAGTAGCCGCTGTTCCCAGTGAGAGTATTGCGGCAATAAGAAAGGATTTGAATTTCATTATTGTTGTTTTGTCTAAAATATTACATATAGAGTTTCTGGTTTTCAAAGTCAACCTCCTTGTCGAGCTGTTCGTTGAAGTTGTTGAACACCTCTTCCTCCACGTCGCCCAGTTCGTATTCCTTTGCAGCATCCTTTTTAATCTCGGCAATCCATGCACGTCGTGCCGTGACGTAGTCGCGCTTCACTCGTTCCACGTTCTCCTCGTTCAGCTCTGAGAAGCCGTAGTAGTCCATAATCATCCGATACGACCACGCCCACCGGTATTCGGAGTAGTTGGCGTTTATCTCCTCAAATCGCTCGGCAATATCCTCGGTGGTGTCAATCTCGCCAGAGAGAATATCGTCCACGAGGTGCTGTTCCTCCGACACGGGCAGCAACAGTCCCGACAGGTCAGTCCATGGTCCGGTGCCCACATTCGTTGTCGGCTCCATCGGTGCATGGCGTTTGAGCACCGCTCCCATATATATGCGCAGTGCGATGTCGTAGTATTTGATGCCTTTGCGCAGCGACGAGTTTTTGATGACATACCCATGATAGTTGTACGTCGGCACATCTTCGCCAGATGCGTTGCGCAGATTTTCCAGAATCTTCTTTCCGCGCAGTATCTCGCCCACGGTGAACGGCGAGAGCCAGTCGAAGTTGACAATGCTTTTGCGTGCGCCGTTTGGTCGCATGTCGCGTTTCGGCCATTTGCGTATGTCGCGGTACAGTCCCACGGTTGTCAGGTTGCGTCCTGGCACCAGGTACATGGTGTCGTTGTATGCTATAAGATACGAGAATGGTAGCGAGCGTGTGTCGGGGTGGTACATCAGTTTGCCGAAGCACACGGAGAAGGCACCGATATGCGCCGGCATCAGTATGTATGCACCGCTGGCAGTCTTCGATCCGCGTTCGAGCGTTCCGTAGTGCATCGGTCCCATCTTGTAGGCATGGTTGGAGAAGTTGGTAGCCGAGCCGGCGTTGTAGAACGAGAACTGTCCGCCGATGAGCAGTGAGCTCTTGTGATGCGAAGCGGTGAACGGACCGCAGAACGCTGCGCATGCCTCTCCGTTCGCCATGTACGAGTTGGCGAAGAACACGCTGCCTGCTGCGGTGAAGCCGTTGCTCAATTTGCATGCTTCGCCAACGAAGCAGTCCTGCATCTTCACGCTGTTGGTTATAGCCGAGCCGTTGCTGATGATTGAGTTCTCGCAGATTACTCCTGTACCGATGTACACCGATGCATCGCTGTTGCTCATCAGGGTGCAGTCGCTGAGTCGTGCTGCGCCCGCTATCTCGCAGTCGTCGTAGACAACGGTATTCGTAATCTCCTTAGTGTTCACAATCTTCACTCGGTTACCGATGGTTGCCATATCTGGCGAAGTGCGTTCTATCTCTTCGCGTATCAGTCGGCGTATGGCATCCTTCAGCTGTCGGTTGTGGAAGTGTTTTACCATAAGTGCTGCAATCTGGCTTGTCAGTCCGTGGAAGAGTATAATGTTTCCGTCGCCCACCTCGTTGAGCACCGATATCAAGTTACCTTCTCCGTATGTTGCACCGTCGGTTGTTTCCATAGTGCATACATTGGATATGATGCAATCGTCGCCAATGACATAGTTGTTAATGTATCCCGAAATGTTTTCTATGAGACAGTTGTTGCCAATGGTTACGTTGCGCAGTGTGGCGTTGTTCACGCCTGCGTGTTTCATGAAGCCGCGGCTCACCTCCACGTTGTTTGTGAATGCTCCGAGGCGTATATCGCCGTAGAACATTACGCCGTGTAAGAAGCGAGGCTCGAAATCTTCGCTCACCTCAATGCGTTGCCAGTCTTCTGCCCAGCAACTGTTGGCTTGTAGAGTCGAGATTTCGTTTTCGGTTAAGTTGCGATATATCATGTGCTTTTGGTGTTGAGATGTTGTTATGTTGAGGTGTTGTAAAGATGTTGTTGTGGTGAGATGTTGAGGTGTTGAGATATGATGTTGAGGTGTTGAGATATGATGTTGAGGTGTTGAGATGTGATGTTGTGGTGTTGTTGTGTTGAGATGTTGAGATATGCATATGTCAACACAACAACATCTCAACACAACAACAACAACACCTTTCTATTCCACATCCATATACAGGAAGTCGTTGTACGGATACTTCTGCACGTGCAGCTCGCGCACCTTACGGTATATTGTCTCGCGGAACTCGTCGATGTTCAGTTTCTCCTTAGCCGAGATGAACATACAGTTCTCGCCGAGTCGTGCCATCCATGTGCGCTTCAGCTCGTCGAGCGTTATGTTCTCCTTCGTCATCGGCGTGAGGTCGTCCTCCTCCTTCTCGGTCCACGTGTAGTTGTCAATCTTGTTGAACACAATCATCGACGGTTTGTCGGCGCATCCCAACTCCTTCAGCGTGTTCTCCACTACGCGTATCTGCTCCTCGAAGTCGGGGTGCGAGATGTCTACCACGTGCAGCAGCAGGTCGGCTTCGCGCGTCTCGTCGAGTGTCGACTTGAACGAGTCGACCAAGTCGGTGGGCAATTTGCGTATGAAGCCCACGGTGTCGGCGAGCAGGAACGGTAGGTTGTCTATCACCACCTTGCGCACCGTAGTGTCGAGCGTGGCGAAGAGCTTGTTCTCGGCGAACACCTCGCTCTTTGCGAGCATGTTCATGATGGTCGACTTGCCAACGTTGGTGTATCCCACGAGTGCCACGCGTATGGTACGTCCGCGGTTCTTGCGTTGCGTGCTCATCTGCTTGTCAATCTCTACGAGGCGCTGCTTGAGCAGTGTTATGCGGTTGAGGATGATACGGCGGTCCATCTCGAGCTGCGTCTCACCAGGTCCGCGCAGACCCACAGAACCCTTGCCGCCACCCGAGCCCGAGCCGCCGCCCTGGCGCTCGAGGTGAGTCCACAGACGCTGCAGACGCGGAAGCATATAGCGATACTGCGCCAGTTCCACCTGCGTCTTTGCCGCAGCCGTCTGCGCGCGCATGGCGAAGATGTCGAGGATGAGCGATGTGCGGTCGAGGATTTTCACCTGCAGTACCTTCTCGATGTTGCGCATCTGCTTTGCCGAGAGTTCGTCGTCGAAGATGACCATGCCGACTGGGCGCTCAGCGTCCTCCTCAGCCTCGATGTATGCGCGTATCTCCTCCAGCTTACCCGTACCCACGTACGTCACCGAGCTTGGTCCGCCCACGCGCTGCGTGAAGCGCTTTACGGTTACGGCACCTGCGGTGTCGGCAAGGAACTCCAGCTCGTCGAGATATTCTTTTGTCTTTGCCTCGTCCTGTTCCTTGGTTATAAGACCTACGAGTATGGCTGTCTCAGCCTTTACTTCTGATATTACAAATTCTTTCATTCCAAAGATATAAAGTTATAGTATGGGGTGTGTAGCTTTAATCATTCGCAAAATTAACTAAAAAACTTCATTCCACCTATTATATATAGCAATAATTCGTGCCGTCGGTCAGCTTTACGCATTGTTTTGCTGCACATCGAACTACGACTTGCATCTTTAGCTGTTCAATTCTTGCAGCAAAACCCTCACGAAAAGTCATCGTCACCCGAACGGAATCCGATCGTCACCCGAACGGAATCCGATCGGACGGCGGACGGAATCTGATCGGGCGGCGAACGGAATCCGATCGGACGGCGAACGGAATCTGATCGGGTGGCGTACGGAGTCCGATGGTTGAAGTGCAGAATTCAGTGGCGTCCTCTGCCAC
>ENA-UERK01002869-UERK01002869.1-human-gut-metagenome-genome-assembly--contig:-NODE-2869-length-10915-cov-2.566617_pt1 | contig 10915 bp, 15 predicted proteins | sample MGYA00242957_ERZ507957 | MGnify/ENA primary metagenome ERZ507957 (study PRJEB26167, sample SAMN06115538) | human gut metagenome | host: Homo sapiens | place: China:Heilongjiang | collected 2015-11-06... | reverse complement strand
TGATTGCCTCCCATGAGGAAGCCGTTTTTCAGTTCTGCCACACAGTCTATCTTCTGAAAAATGGCACACTCTTCGATGCGTCGCATCTGCCAGAGGGCACTAATTATATTGATCTGCTAAGAAATTAAATTTAAGAGGAACTTATGTCTCGCATCCATATGTTTTTCAATTTCATCCGCGCCAACTGCAAACGGCTGTTACACTATCTGCCATCGATGTTTGTCTCATTGTTACTGTTGCTTCTCCTGACTGGAACCGCAGGATTTTATCTGTCCAGACATCTATATAAGGAAAATGTATTTTCTGCGATTTCCATCGGATACTATCTGCCACAGGACGACAACCTGGACCTAAACCAGCTTGGCATTGGTATGTTACAGGATTTAGAAGGAATGGAGGAAACCGTCCAGCTCGTACAGGTAAACAGCGTCGAGGAAGGCTATAACATGCTTGCTTCGCATGAAATCCTGTATCTGATCATCGTCCCGGAGCAGTTTTTCTCTGGAATTATGGACAGTACAAATGTACCGCTTGATATCGTTGTTTACGACAACAGCTCCATATCCTCTTATATCATCAACGAATTGTTCATGTCCTACGCCGGACTGCTCGGAACTGCTCAGGCTGGTATTTACAGCGGCCTTGACAAGACACGTGCCACGAATTTACACCGGAACAGATACGTGAGCTTTCCAACCGTGTGAACTTCGTATACCTAGACCGTGTCATGAACAAGACAAATTATATGAAGACGATACAGGCAGAGGATGCAGGAAGTGTGACATTCACACAGCACTATGCCGCATTTGCGATTATATTAAGTCTCTGTTTTCTTGCATTCCTGCTGATTCCATATTTACAGGGAACCGGAAATGGCATCTGCGAATGCATGAAGCTGTATCACCTAAACCGCGGACATATACTGGCAGCAAACACGCTCCACACGTTTCTTGCTCTGTATATCCTGTTCCTGCCGTGCTATATCGGAATCTCCATCTGGATGGGGCACGCAAACCTGAACGGACTTCTGACGATCATCCCTGCACTGCTTTTGATTGCACTGCTGATCGCCGGAATCGCAACCTTTTCCAGAAGTACCTTTTCCGCAAATATCTGTCTGTTATTTGTTGTGCTGGTGCTTGCCTACTGCGGTGGCGGACTTCTACCGGATGTTCTGCTGCCAAAGGTGATACAGCAGATCCGTCCGTATCTGCCGGGAACGTATGTAATGCAGATTTTCTGCCACGCACTTTATTAAACATTTGGGAGTTTTGTTATGAACCGACTGATTGTCGCATGGAAACGAATTTTACATCGAAAGCTATATTGGTGCATGCTGGGCGTCCTGCTCATCTTAACTGGAATCTATGCATTGCTTCCAGCGAAAAGCCAGTCCACAGAAATCCGTGTTGCCGTATATCTGGAAGATACCAGTGCGTATACGACACAGTTCAAAGAGGAATTAGATGCCAGTGCCTCGCTCTATCAGTTTTATTATGTAGATGCGTCCACAGATGTAATCCGGGATGTACAGGCGGGTGATGCAGAATGCGGTTTTGTCCTGCCAGATGGATTTTTCTCCGGCTACATTGCAGGCTCCGGGGAACCAAAGGTTTCCTTGTATGAGACAAGTGCAAGTACACTTTCCTCTGCCATCTGCGAAACATTCTTCCATTATATCTTCAAGGTTGCATCCCCGCAGATTCTGGTTGACACGATCGACGATGCAGCGTTATCCGAAGAGTTAAAAAGCCGCATGCAGGCATATATGAACAGTGACACAATCTTCCGTATGTCCTCTGTCACAGCCGGTGCCTACGATTATAAGGAAAATACCTATCGTATCCAGCTTCCAATCTACGAATGCACCTGTCTGCTCGTCCTGTTTGCTTCTCTGTTCAGCCTGATGTTGTTCTTACAGGATCAGGAACGTGGCATCTACATCGCACTTTCCGGCAGACGCAGATATGGTATTTTATGCACGGGACTTCTGGCTGGCATCCTTCCAATCTACGGAATCGGCATGCTATGCAACGGCATCACCTACGGAACGGCAACTCTGTTACAGGTAACACTTGTCAGTCTGCTTGCCTATCTTCTGTCACTTGTACTTTCGGTGTTTATCAAAAAAAGCCGGACACTTGCCAAGTGGATCCCGGTGCTTTTACTGATTACCATCGTATATTTCTTCGTGAATTATATTCTATGATTTCATATTTTTTAATTATTGGAACATACATTTAACATGATACAAAAACAGGACGAGATCATCCAAAAATCTCGTCCTGTTCTTCGATCTGTGCTCTTGCATTCGTCGCATCGGTTATCTCTTTTAAGATTGCTTTCGCATCGCCAACCGGAATATGTACCGTAAAGACCACATCCTCTGCGAATTCCGTGTTGATGATCGCAACCTGTCTCGTATTCAGGATATATTGTATTTTCCCCATATCCGTATAATTCGTCCGGATCAAAACAGGAAGCAACTGTTGCATTAACTTCGTCGTACACGCTTCTAGGGCTTCCTTTGTTGCCTGCGTATATGCACGGACAAGTCCGCCCGTACCAAGCAGTGTACCGCCAAAATACCGTGTCACAACCACACAGATATCATGGATTCCAGAATTCTGAATCAACTCCAGCATCGGCTTTCCTGCAGTGCCCTGTGGTTCTCCATCATCCGAGAACCGGAGCAGCGGCATCTCAGCGCCCACGGAAAATGCAAAGCAGTTATGCCGTGCATCGTAATGCTTCTTCTTAATCTTCTCGATAAATGCATACGCCTCTTCTTCTGTCTCAACCGGGGCAATCTGCGCAATAAAACGGGATTTCTTCTCAACAATCTCGCCCTCTGCACCTTCGATCAGTTTGATATAATCCATAACGTCCCTTTCAGTTCCGTCTACTTTGTATCCAGAAGCTTCTTCAACTCACTCATAAACGTATCCGCATCCTTGAACTGACGGTAGACGGATGCGAAACGCACATATGCAACCTGATCCAGATCACGAATCTGATCCATTACAATCTCACCAATCTTCTCGCTTTCGATTTCACGCACGCCGAGATTGAAAATCTTGTTCTCGATCTCATCCACACATGCCTCGATCTGATCCACAGATACCGGACGTTTGTGACAGGAACGTACCACTCCTGACTCAATCTTGGAACGGTCATATGTCTCACGATTCTTATCCTTCTTGATTACAATCAGAGGAATCGTCTCTACCTTCTCATACGTAGTAAAACGCTTTCCACACTCATCACACTGTCTTCTTCTACGGATTGCCTCGTTGTCATCTGCTGGTCTTGAGTCAATCACACGCGTATTATCATCTCCGCAAAATGGGCACTTCATATGTTTATTCCTTTCCTCCCTGAATTTTCCGTATATCGCAGGCATCAATATCGACCAGAACAATGTCCGGTCCGATACGCACAATGTTGCAATACCGGATGTAATATTCCGTTCCCGAACCAAAGCAGGAAAATAATTTGCCCGGTCCCGGTACGATGATTGCAAGTATCTTCCCTGTCTCACAATCAAACTCGACATCGGCAACATAGCCGAGCCGCCTGCAATCTTTGCAGTTTATAACTTCTTTTTCTTTTAATTCTAAAAAGCGCATCGCATACCTTCGCTTTTTATAGTTAGTATATGCGAAAGCTTATCGCTTGTCACCTTCAAAAATAAGTACCATCGTTCCCGGTCCAACGTGTGCTCCGACGATTGGTCCGACCTCGCTCATGATGATCTTATTTGGATGATACTTCTCCTCTACCTTTGCCCGGACATACTCCGCATCCTCCGGACAATCCGCGTGACAGATCAGTACTACATCCTGCTTGTCTGCATAGCTTCCTGTACAGATATCCATCTCTGCAAGCAGCTGGTTTAACGCTTTCTTACGTCCACGCACTTTACTCTCAGCTGCAAGTCTTCCCTCTGTATCCACATGCAGAACCGGCTTCAACTGGATCATGCCACCGATAACAGCTGCCGTCTTGGAGATACGTCCACCTCTCTGCAAATAGGTCAGATCATCCACCGTGAATTTGTGCACGATACGATGCTTCAGCTCTTCGAGTGCCTGCATGTTCTCTTTGACGGACATGCCTTTTTTCTTGTTCTCAATCGCATGATAGATCAGCAGTCCATGTCCACCACTCGCGCAGATGGAATCAAACACAGAGATTTCCGCATCGGGATAGTACTCCTGCATCTCTTCCTTACATACAAACGCGTTGTTGATCGTACTGCTGATACCGGAGGAAAGACAGGTAAATAATACGTCTTTTCCTGCGGACAGTGCCTTCTCAAACTCCTCTTCAATATCGTTGATGTTCGGCGCTGCTGTCTTTGTTCCCTGTCCCGCACGCATGCGTTCATAGAACTCTTTCTTTGTCAGTGTTTTTTCTCTTCCATCAAATACTTCATCGCCGATTTCAAAGCTGATTGGAATAATCACGACGCCCTGTTCCTCGGCATAGCCGGCTGGTAAATCGTTCGATGAATCTGTGATAATAACGTAATCTCTTTCCATATCTTCCCTTTCGTAATATCCAATTATTCCTACTTAATAATCTTTACCGGGCATTTTTCCTTGCAGGTGCCGCAGCCGGTACATTTTGCATAGTCAACGACTGCAAGGTGATCCTTCACTGTGATTGCGCCCTGTGGACAGTTTCTCTGACACAGACCACATCCGATACAGCCTGCGCTGCAGACCGCCTTCACATCCTTACCGAATTCCTTCGAGTTACACTCGACGATAGCACCGGCATCTTCCGGTACCATCTCGATGATATGTCTCGGACAGGCAAGTACACACTGTCCACAAGACTTACATTTGTCCTTGTCCACGACTGCCACGCCATCTACGATGGAAATTGCATCAAACTGGCAGGCACGCTTACATGAACCATACCCAAGACATCCGAAGCTGCAGCCCTTTGGTCCGCCGCCCGGTGCATTTGCTGCGATCTGGCAATCCTCCGGTCCGACATAATCATACACATCCTTTGCCTTCTCACAGGTTCCGGCACATTTCACATGTGCGACATGTCTGACACTGTCGATCTCCCCACCGACGATCTCTACAATCTTCTTTGCTACGGCCTCGCCACCGACCGGACAGGCATCCGGCTTAGCTTCGCCTTTTGCGATTGCTGCCGCAAGACCATCACACCCCGGATATCCACAACCTCCACAGTTATTACCCGGCAATGCCTCACGTACTTTAATTTCTTTTTCGTCTACTTTGACTTTAAACTTCTCGCTCGCTACACCCAGAAGGATTCCGGCTAAAATTCCGACAATTCCGATGACCGCAGCCGCGTACAAAATCGATGCTCCCATTTCTTCGCCTCCTCTAAATCAATCCGTTCAATCCAAGGAAAGCGATTGCCATAAGACCGGCTGTGATCAGCACGATTGGCGCTCCTTTGAAGCTTTCCGGTATATCATTTTTATCAATCTTCTCCCGGATGCCTGCCATTACGATAATCGCAATCGCAAATCCGACTGCAGAGAACATACCGTTGATGATAGACTCTCCAATGTTTAAATCATCCTGCACATTTTTGAGTGCGATACCAAGCACTGCACAGTTTGTTGTGATCAGTGGCAGGTACACGCCCAGCGCTTCATACAGCGATGGAATCGTCTTCTTTAAGAACATCTCCACAAACTGTACCAGTGCCGCAATCACTAAGATAAACACAATCGTGTTCAGATAAGAAAGCTTAAGTGGCACAAGCACGAAATGATAAATCACACTTGTCACCGCCGAAGCAATCGTCATAACGAAGATAACCGCACCGCCCATACCGGCTGCTGTGCTTACTTTCTTTGATACTCCTAAAAATGGACAGATACCCATGAACTGGCTCAGGATTACATTGTTCACAAGAGCAGCGGATATCGCTAATAAAATAATGTTCATATCCTACTCCTCCTTTCCCTTGCCTGCACACATGGCATTTGCACAGCTTGCGCAATCTGCCAGTCTGCATGTCTCTGCCTTCTCGCCCGTCTTCTTTGCCTTCTTGATATGACGACGGTTAATAAATGCAATGATAAATGCCAGTACAAGGAATGCGCCCGGTGCCGATACAAAAATACTTGCCGGCTGGAACAGTCCCTGATCGGACAAGACACGGAAGCCCTCATCACTTGCATGACTTTCAGCGAAATTCTCAACAGCCTTTACAAAGCTGAATCCAAAAATACTGCCAGAGCCAAGGATCTCACGGATGATACCGATGGTAGTCAGTCCAACGGTAAATCCAAGTCCCATACCGATACCATCAAAAATGGATGGGATCACCGGATTCTTTGATGCATAGCTCTCGGCTCTACCTAAGATAATACAGTTTACAACGATCAGTGGAATAAAAATTCCCAGGCTGTCGTTCAGGCTTGGAATATATGCCTGCAATACAAACTGTACGATTGTTACAAACGAAGCAATGATAACGATGTATGCCGGAATACGCACCTTGTCCGGAATCAGTTTCCGGAGCAGGGAGATCATGAAATTGCTCATCGTCAGGATTACCATCGTTGTAAGTCCCATACCCAGTCCATTGATCGCGGAAGATGTAACCGCAAGTGTCGGACACATACCAAGCATCTGGACAAAGGTTGGGTTCTCTGTGATAATACCATTCTTTAAACGTTCTGCTATCTTTCCCATATTAGTTCGCACCTCCTACTGTCAGGAATCGAATTGTACGAAGTGCCGCATTGACTGCATTTGTTACTGCCGATGTGGTAATCGTCGCACCAGACAATGCATCGATCTCACTGTCCTTCGTCGAACCAGTCTTTGTATACTCAAACTTATTGACCTGCTTGCCAATAAACTGTGACTTGAATTCATCGGTATCTGCTTCCATACCAAGACCTGCCGTCTCATTCAATGTCAGGAACGAAATACCTGTAATCTGATACTCGGTGTTGATACCGATTGCCATCTGGATATCTCCGCCATAGCCGGCTGTACTTGTGATAAGTACCACATAGCCAACCAGCGTGTTTTTCTCATCATCACCGCCGACACAGATATCGTCGATGTGTACATTTTCAAATCCATAAGACTCCAGCAATGGATTGATCTGCTTCACTACATCTCCGTCCTCTTCCACGCTTAGAATACGGGTTGCTTCCGGAAGTACCTCCGCATACGCATCGTTCTTTGCCTGCTCCTGTGCCTTCTCGATCGGGTCCTTTGTGACACTGTAGACACCGCCTAATGCAGCGCCCATCACAACGGTGATCACACAAATTGCAACGATTGCAACCACGATGCCCCTGACATCCATCTTGTCTTTCTTCTTTGGTTCTTTGTCATCACCTTCTGAAGCATCTTCTGTCTTTGCAGCTTTCTTTGCTTCCTTCTTTGCCTCTTTCGTTGCAAGCTTTGCCTGCTTCTTATCCTTGATCTCGGCACCCTCGCCAAATGCCTTCGGTACAGTTGCACGCTCGATCAGAGGTACTAACAGGTTCATGATGATGATGGAATAAGAAACACCCTCGGTACTGCTTCCGAAGATACGAAGTACAAATGTTAAAAGTCCAAGTCCGATCGCGTAGATTACTTTTCCTGAGGAAGTGATCGGGCTTGTCACATAATCGGTTGCCATGAACCATGCACCAAGCATCAGGCCGCCACCACACAAATGTGCAGCCACATAAACCGGTACATTGTAATCCTTCGTTGCTGCATAGATTGCAACTGCGATTGTAAAAGTTCCAATGTAAATCAAAGGAATCTTTGGGCTGATTACCCTCTTGCAAAGCAGATAGATTGCACCGATCAACAGTGCAACCACGGATGTCTCACCAATGGTACCTGCCGTATATCCAAGGAACATGCTACGCAGGTTTACCATGCCGGTAAGCTTCAGTGTTGCAAGTGGTGTTGCAGTTGCCACACCGTCATATACGAAGTTTGTCATATAACGAGAGAACGACAGCAACAGGAAGCATCTTGCTCCAAGTGCCGGGTTCATAAAGTTCTGTCCAAGTCCACCAAAAAGTTGCTTTACGATGATGATTGCAAATGCAGAACCAGCAATTGCCATCCAGATTGGAAGATTTGGCGGCAGATTCAGAGCGAGCAGCAGTCCGGTTACCACGGCAGAGAAATCTCCAACCGTTACCTTCTTGCCCATACATTTCTGATATAATGCTTCAAACCCAACACAGCTTCCGATACAGACTGCGACCAGCAATGCCGCATACCAGCCAAATATGTACAGACCGAATGCCGTTGCCGGAACTAATGCGATCACAACATCGAACATGATATCCGATGTCGTTGCCTTGCTTCTCACATGCGGGGAAGCAGAGACCTTTAATTTCAAATTTTCCTGTTCCACTTTCTCGCACCTCCTATTTCTTGCGATTCGCCAAGATGGCTTTTCTTGTGCCTGCAATCGTCTGTGTCAGATGGCGCTTCGCCGGACATACATACGAACAACAGCCACACTCACAGCATTCCATACCATTTAACTTCTGGAACTCCTCCAGATCACCCTGTTCTGCCAGTGTCGCAAGCTTGTTCGGCATCACTCTGCCCGGACAAACCTCCACACATCTGCCACAGCGGATACAGTTACTCGGCTCATACTCTGAGACCTCATCCTTCGTCATACATAGAATTGCCGATGAGGACTTCGTAACCGGAATATTCAGATCATAGATGGCTTTTCCCATCATCGGACCACCGGCAATGATCTTCTCCGGATCCTGCAGGAATCCACCTGCTGCCTCGATCAGCTCTGCAAAGCTTGTACCTATCCGTACAAGATAGTTGCATGGTTCTGTAATTGCATCACCGGCCACAGTCACCAGTCTCTGAATCAACGGTTTGCCCTGCCGTACAGCTTCACAGATGGAATACACCGTATCTACATTATGTACGATACAGCCGGCATCTGCCGGAAGCATCTTCGAATTGATATACCGTCCGGTATTCGCATAGATGAGCTGACGTTCTGCTCCCTCCGGATACTTGGTCTTCATGGAATTGACCTTGATGTCCGGATCATTTCCAAGCACTTCCTTCAACTTCTGGATTGCCTTTGGCTTGTTATCCTCGACCGCGATGATTCCCTTTGCTTTCGGGAAGATTGCAAGTGCAAGACGCAAGCCCTCAATCACCTTGTCCGTCTCATCAAGCAGACGACGGTAATCCGATGTCAGATATGGCTCACACTCGGATGCATTCACGATAATGTAATCAATCTCGTCTGCATTCTTCGGTGAGAGCTTGACATTCGTCGGGAATCCGGCGCCACCCATGCCGACAACACCTGCGTTCTTGATTGCTTCGAGGATTTCCTCCCTGTTAAGCTCCGCAAGCGGTTTGTCATTTTTCACATATTCAATTTCTTCAAACTGATTGTCATTTTCGATCACGATCGAATTGACCTTAGAACCGGATGCAGTCAGTCTAGGTTCCACGGCCTTGACTGTTCCGGATACAGAAGAATGAATGTTTGCAGAAACAAATCCACCGGCTTCTGCAATCAGCTGCCCTACCAAAACACGGTCACCTTTTTTCACAACCGCCTTCGCAGGTGCACCGATATGCTGACTCAGTGGATATACCATATCTCCCTTTGGGACATATTCAATTACATCCTTATCCATCGTAAGTTCTTTCCCTTCGTATGGATGGATGCCTCCTTTAAAAGTTAGTTTCATCGTACTGACCTCACTCTAAAAAATATTTACTACTATTCTAATACAAGTGAGGATTTTTATCAACAAATGTGTCCTTAATTTCACAACTTTTGTGACTATATTATTATATTTTTTAACAGAAACGAAGCAAGCAATCCGATTGCTACACCAGCGACCGTTCCGGTAATCAACAGGATGAACATATAATAAAAAATACGCACGTTTTCCATCACGCAGACCGCGACCAGGATCTGCCCCAGATTGTGGAAGACTGCGCCTGCAACACTGATTCCTACCAGTCCGAACACCCGGCATTTTTTAAGCAGTGTCATGATCAGAATACTGCATGCCGCACCGGCCAGACTGTACAGTAACACCGCCATATTTCCGAACAGAACATTCGACAGGATGATACGTCCGACCGAGATTACAACCGTCGACTTCAGATCCAGTTTCTGCAACGCGATGATCGTAACAAGATTGGCAAGACCAAGCTTCACCCCCGGTACCGCCATATGGATTGGCACCAGGCTTTCCAGATACGATAAGATCATGGCTAGTGCTATCAGGACTCCGCAGAGCGCAATCTTATGGTTATTGTTTAATTTTGGATGGTCATTGGTTGGTCTGTCTTTTTTCTTCAATGATATCTGTCTCTTTCCTTCTATATCCATCTACTCTTTAATTTCTACAACCAACTTATGTGGCAGGCAGATAATCGTCTCTCCGGTCCGGTTGATTGCCCGGTGCTTCTCACAGATTTTGTCCGGGCAGTCTGCATTCTGTACAGTCACACTGCCATCCTGCACAACGACCGTATTGACGCCTGCCTCCTGCATTACCTCATAGCTTGCGTCTTTGTCTAACTGCAGTGTCTTCACCGAGCAAAATATCCACATATGCCCCCGGCTTTTGCAGCTTCTTCCACACAAAAAGTCCTGCGATCGTCAGAATCATAATTCCGACGATCAGCAGGATATCTGCACGGGATATCAATTTATGTTCCTGTTTTGGTTCCATATCCGATTACCTCTGATTTACCCGAAAACATGTTCCGCAATCATCTGTTTGGCTACGTTCATCATCATATTTTCTTTTTACATTGATATCCAGCCAAACGCATTCGCCACGGAACTAAGCAGAATGATCAGCGCGAAGATCGGGCACAGATATTTTATCATCACGACAAATATCTTCTTTCTCCGGAACTTACTTTCTCCA
>ENA-UERK01002865-UERK01002865.1-human-gut-metagenome-genome-assembly--contig:-NODE-2865-length-10924-cov-3.897483_pt1 | contig 10924 bp, 7 predicted proteins | sample MGYA00242957_ERZ507957 | MGnify/ENA primary metagenome ERZ507957 (study PRJEB26167, sample SAMN06115538) | human gut metagenome | host: Homo sapiens | place: China:Heilongjiang | collected 2015-11-06... | reverse complement strand
TCCATTTTATATTTCCACCATTGCAAATTACCAACTTGAGCAACAGAACCAGAAATACTAATTGATTCCATCACAGTACAATTTGCAAACGCCTTGTCAGCAATCTTCGTCACAGTAAAGGTCACGCCATTATACACGACATTCTCTGGAATCTTAACATTAGCCGACAAAGAGGCATAATTGCCCGCTCCATCAACCTCATAAGTCACTGTGGCCGTACGATTGGACGTATCCAAGTCATAGTACAACCCATCAATCAATGTACTCGCTTGCAAAAGAGCACTTTGTACGATAAGCCCTATTATCAAAGCCAATCGCATGAATAAGCATTTACTTTTGTTCATAAATTTACATTTTAGTTTACGTTGTGAAGGCAAAGGTAAGGAGATTATTTGAAACTATCAAGTCCATAATGGTTCATAAGGTAAAAAAGTTGCCTTGCGCTGGTTCACTGCTATTTTCCGTAGCCATCATTTCGGAAAACAAACAATATGAGAACACATAACAAATCATAAAAAATAGTACTAAGAAAGGGCAACTAAAAACGGTAAACCACAAACTAAAATCGTTAAACCACATGAATTTGTTTCCGCATCCTTATCAATTCTCCGTTCAAAGACGTTGAACCGACATTCAAAGTCGTTGAACCGCCGTTCAAAGACGTTGAACGGACATTCAAAGGCGTTGAACGAAGATTACATAAGGATATACTAGCACTTTCATAAGGGTGTATCAACTCTCTTATAAGGATGCAGAAACCCTTCCATACGGTTTCTTCCCCTTTTGATTGCAGTTTTTCAACTCATAAAGCAGTATTATAACACAAAAAAATAAGGAAAACGCACAAATGAACCAACGTGAACTTGCATAATTCCAATATTCTTTCTACCTTTGCACTGAGTTAATTGCACGCTAACTGCATAAACATAATACACATAACTATAAATCATAAAAGTAAATGGTAAACTTCAAATACACATCTCTATGCATTTGCACCCTACTAACAATGGGTGCATGCTCTTCAGAAGGCGGAAGCGGGACAGACCCTTTACAGCCTTCTCCTACAACTAAAGAGAAACTGCCCATCAGTATCAATACGTCTGTTGCGACTCGCGCAACGGACGAAGCTTTTGAGGTTGGTGATCAAATAGGATTGTTTGTTGTCAATCGAGAGGCAAATGGTACTGCCAACAGTTTGAAAACCCTCGGCAATTATATAGACAATATGCAGTTCACCTACGATGGAACTTGGAAAGCAGCATCATCTATTTATTGGAAAGACGAGACTACCCATGCCGACTTCTATCTGTATTACCCTTACCAGAAATACATAAACAATGTGACTGCCGTGCCTTTACAAGTAAAAGCCGACCAAAGCGACCTTGCCGATTACAAGAACAGCGACATGCTGATTGGCAAGACTTTAAATGTCGCTCCTACAGACCAAGCTGTGAAGATAGAAGCCAAGCACATGATGAGCCAAGCCCTCATCACGCTGAAAGCTGGCAATGGCTTTACCGACGCATCGCTTGCATCATCCCTTGTGAATGTCAGAATCAATGGACTCAAGAGTACTGCCTTGGTCAACCTCGCCACCGGCGTGGTCACCGCAACAGGAAATGATACAGACATCATTCCATTAAAGGAAGATTGTATCTACAAGGCTATCATCGTACCTCAAGACGTAAAAGAAGGGAATTTCATTACCATCAACGTAGATGGCAGCAACTATTACCTTACAAGAAATTCCAAATTCCACGCTTTCGAGAAGGGGAAAAAATATAATTTCACCGTCACGCTCAGCAAATCGAGCAGTGGAATCAATGTCAACATCTCCCAATGGGAAGATGACGGTATAGACTACGGCGGAACTGCCAACTAAAAAGGAAATATCCATGAAATTATAAAAATACCCCTCATTATATATATTACTCGTCGGAATCGTGATACTGACAGGATGCAGCGACCACCTTTTCGATGATGAAAAGCAGCCAGATAGCAATCGCATCTTGTTGTCAGGAGACATTGAGCAACTTGCCATTACCCGAGTAAACGACAATGGATTCTGTGATGGCGACAAGATGGGAGTCTATATCGTAGATTATGAGGGTGACTACCCTGGCACATTGAAAGTGAGCGGCAACCGTGCCGACAATGTACAGCACACCTTCGATGAATCCCAGAACAAGTGGAATTCTGCCTACGACATCTACTGGAAAGACAAGCATACCCACGTAGATATCTACGGATACTACCCTATTGCCAATCCCGAGAGCATAGAAGGCTGCTCATTCGAGGTACAGAAAGACCAAAGCAAAGAATCGAAAGATGGTGAAATGGGAGGCTATGAAAGTAGCGACTTCCTCTGGGGGAAAGTTGCTGATGTCACTCCTACCGCCAACACGATTCGTTTGCCTTTGACCCACCGCATGTCGAATGCCAAGGTGACCTTGGTGAAAGGTTCCGGTTTCACCGACGAGGAGTGGGCAAACACCGAGAAGACGGTTCTGACTGCCAATGTAGCTCGTAAAGCAAGCATCAACCTTTCCACAGGAGAAGTAAAAGTAGCAGGCAGCGTGGAGAACACAGCCACCATTCCTTCCAGACATAACAATGAATGGCGCACTATCGTCATTCCACAGACTATACCTGCAGGAACTACCCTCTTCAGTATCACCATAGGAGGAGAGCCATACAAGTTTTCTAAATCCGGCGACTTCACTTACCAAGCAGGAAAGATGATGAACTTCGGCATCAAGGTGGATAAACTATCTACAAGCGGAGATTACAAGTTGACATTGATCAGCGAGAGTATCACCCCTTGGGAGAGCGACCTCGTGAGTCATAATGCCACTGCAAAGGAATACATTATCATCAACTCTACTCCTGGAGGATTGAAAGATGCCATCGTGGCAGCCAAAAAGGACTATACCCAAGTAAAAAACCTCAAGATTACGGGAGAAATCAATGCCAAAGACTTCTACTTCATGCGTGATTCCATGCCTCGCCTTTCTGCCTTAAACCTAAAGGAAGTTCGCATCAAGGCTTATGGAAGAAATGAAGAATACGAAGAAAATCAGGACGATCAAATCCCTAACAGTGCCTTTTACTTCATCCAAACCACAGGAGGAAGCAACAGCCTCAACAGGCTTATACTGCCAGACCACCTCAAGTCTATAGGCTCAAATGCCTTTTATGGTTGCAAATACCTCACGGGGTCTTTGGTCATTCCGGAAGGAGTAACTGAGATACGTCGTGGAGCTTTCAAAGGATGTACTGGTCTCAATGGCACCTTGACCCTTCCTTCTACTCTCAAGAAATTAGGAAATCGAGGCGAGGATGACATGCAAGACGAAGGAACGGATTACTACGGAGGAGTTTTCCAAGGTTGTAATAATCTCACAGGAAATCTTAGGTTACCAGACAATCTGGAACTTATCAGAGGATATTGCTTTGCAGGTTGTTCGGGATTCTATGGTGAACTAAAGTTGCCTTCACATCTTAAGAGAATAGCGAACTGTGTTTTCCAAGGATGCTCAGGACTCACAGGTTCTCTGACTATCCCACAAAATATTACCACCATACCTTCCGAGGCCTTCCACGGATGCGGTTTCAATGGAACACTTACCTTGCATGATGGCATCATCAACATTGCCAATGACGCTTTTGCCGACTGTCATTTCAGAGGAGAGCTACACTTGCCCAAAAGCCTGAAAGTCATCTCTGACAATGCTTTCGGCAACAATGATTTTTCCGGCGAATTGAAGTTACCTTCAAGCATCGGTCATATAGGCAGCAGAGCCTTCGCCAACGACTGGAGATTAATGGGCACTATAGAATTTCCGGAAGACATGCAAAGCATTGGGGAATTTGCTTTTGCCAACTGTAATATGATAGAAGGCATCATCTTTCCGGAGTCCATGGAAACCATACGGCAAAATGCTTTCAGTGGATGTTACGGCATCAACTCCATCATTTGTCGTGGCGACATGCCTGCCTATATAGAGGAGAATGCTTTCGAGGGAATTGCCAAGGACAATTTCACGGTCGAAGTACCAGAGTCTGCCATCGCCCAATACCAGACTGCCAACGGATGGCGTGACTTCAAGCGCATCGCTGCCCACCATGAGTTGGTTTGTCGCCCATCCGTGGCTTGCGCCCTCAGCACAGAACACAAGCAGACCTTGACCATCAATGCCGAGGGAGAATGGGAGGTAGCGAGCAAACCAGACTGGTGCGAGGTCTCTCCTTCCAACGGAAACAAGAAGACGGAAGTTACATTGACCATCAAGTCGATGGCAAAAGGGGCTGGCAACCGTAATGGAAAAGTAGTATTCCAACTGAAAGACAAGGAATACACGCACGAGTGCAATGTATCGCAATATGGATATGAATATGGTGAGGACGAATGGGTTACCTTACAAAAGGCAACAAAGGGCAGAAACGGTGGCATCAATATCGTATTGATTGGTGATGGATACAATGCCAAGGAAATTGCTAATGATTATCTGAAGAATATCCAGCAAGAAGTGGAATATTTCTTTGGTATCGAACCTTACAAGACATATCGTGAATATTTCAACATCTACACAGCCATGCCGCTATCTACAGAAAGTGGCATCGGAACAGTGAACACGATCCGTTACAATCGCTTCAATACGACCTTTACTGCGGGCGTAGGTCTGAAAGCTGATTACGATGAGATCTTCTCTTACGTATTAGGTGCACCTACCGTCAACAAGGACAACTTGAACCAGACGCTTATCATCATCATACCAAATTCTACCGATTATGGTGGTATCACCCAGATGTGGGCAGATGGCTCAGCCATCGCTTTTTGTCCTCTTAGCACGTATGACTATCCACTCGACACTCGTGGAGTCATCCAGCATGAGGCAGGCGGTCATGGATTTGGCAAGCTCGGCGATGAATACATTTACCACAATGCTTTCATTGATGCCTGTGGATGTTCTTGCTGTGGGCACGTGGATGAGTTCAACTGGGCTAAGAGTCTCGGATGGTACGACAACCTTTCGCTTACGGGCAAAATGCACGAAGTGGATTGGAGCCACCTCATCTACGACGACCGTTATAGCGATATCGTGGATATTTACGAGGGTGGATTCATGCACACCAGAGGCGTTTTCCGTTCGGAACCGAACTCTTGCATGAACAACGACATTCCTTACTATAGCACCATCAGCCGTGAGAGCATCGTGAAGCGTATCAAGCAGTACGCTGGAGAGACTTTCACTTTCGAGGATTTCGTAAAGAATGACAAGCGAGACGCTGGTGTGGTGGAGAGTCGTGCCTTCGGAATGAATGGAGATGAACGAATAGCTGGAACCTACCAGCACGCTCCTGTTTTCCACAAGGGAAGTCCTCTGAAAATGCAAAAAGTAAGAAGACGCAAATAACTTCTTCTCATTCATAAGAAAAAAGAAATATATAAAGAAGAAACATGAGACGAAAACATATCATCAAACATACGTGCATAGCATGGAGCCTCATCTTAGGTTTAGCATCTTGCGGAGACGAAAATCTTCAAGATGCTCATTCCCTGGATGCCAAATCGACTCCGATGACCTTCACGGTAAGTCACCCAGGAAAGAAACTTACCCCCAAGAATACACGTGCTACGGAAACTGATTTTGAGAAAAATGACAAGATAGGACTTTTCGTAGCAAAAGCCGACTCACCTCTCGAAATCGGCGGAAACCTCGTGAACAATGCTGCCCTTACCTACGATGGTGGCAAGTGGACCCCTGCTCATACTCTGTATTGGGACGAAGGCACTTACAATGCCTATGCTTACTACCCTTATATCAATAAATTGAGTAGCATCGAGGACCAACCGTTCAATGTGAGTACAGACCAAAGTACCCATAAATCAGGGACATCACTCGGCGGATACGAGGCAAGCGATTTGCTCTTTGCTACAACCAAAGGAATAGCTGCGTCAACAGCACCAGTACCTCTCAATTTCAAGCATATCATGAGCAAACTGACCATCAGGCTCATCAAGGGAGAGGACTTCGAAGGAGAGATGCCTACAACTGCTGCTGTATATGTTCATAATACTGTTCCTTCTGCTACCATCGACCTACAGGCTGGTGTAGCAACGCGCTATATGAAAGGTTATCGCCAGTCCATCATTGCCCACCAAGATGACAACTACATATATTCGGCTATCATCGTTCCGCAACGAATTGAGAATCGTATGCCGCTCATCGAAGTCGTAATGAAGGGCGTAAGCTATCTCTTTGAAAGCAAGTTCCAGTTCAAACCGGGAACAGAGCACCTCGTCAACCTTATCATTTCGGACAACCCTGACCAAGTGAAGATTGAAATTGGTGGAGAAATCCAGAACTGGCAATAGTTTTATCTATACAAAGATTATCATAGAAATAGGAAATAACTGACTATCATAACGAATGAGAAAAACGATATATGTTTTGTCTTTACTAATTCTCACTCTCGGAACATGGCTTGTAGTTTTGTGGCTCCCGTCATTCACTTCCCAGGAAGATGACAGACAAGAAACAAGGTATGGCTTGAACGAAGGACTGGAATTAGTGGAACAAGACTACGGAAAGGACGGCAAGCGCTATGTCGTGGAGGATGCCGATGGTAAAGAACTGTTCGTCATCCCCCTACGCAACTGTCTGCTCGACACTCGCTTTCGCAACGGACTGTTACGATTTCGGGAACAAGTCTCGCATCGAGAGGGTTTCATTGACCGACAAGGTATGGTGACTTTCACTCATGAGGGCTTTGTTTCCGTTCATGAGAACAATAAGAACTTGAATACAAGTTCCGCCAACACATCATCAGAAAATCCATCTAACACAAATGCAACCTATCAAGGGGCAACAACAACCGTACACGAAGGAACATCTATGGTGCAATCAACCGAACAGTCCAATAGGAGGAAGGTGCTCTCGCAAGTGGATCTTCACACGATGGCACAAAACAACCCCTTCTACAAGGAAGCAGCCAAAATCATGCAAGGCAAGTTGAACGAAACCGACGCCAACCGTCGCCACACTATCCTCAACTACTGCGAACATTTCCGCACCGCCTACACCACCAAAGACATTGATTTTCTAAGACAGGTGTTTAGCGACAAGGCACTTATCATCGTGGGCAATGTAGTAAAGACTACAGCAAATGACAATAAGATACAAGCTGAGAATAAGGTGACATACGCCATCCATTCCAAGCACGAATATATCAACCGTCTCAACAAGGTGTTTGCAACAAACCAAAAGATAGAGGTCAAGTTCTCAGGCTTTCGTATCATGCGACATCCTACCTTGGACGGCATTTATGGTGTAACTCTGAGACAACAATACAAGAGCGACCGATACAGTGATGACGGTTATCTCTTTCTGTTGTGGGATTTCAGAAACAAATCGATGCCACTCATCCATGTCAGAACATGGCAACCAGCCTCTACGGTAGGAGGGAGTGGAGACATCATCAACATACAAGACTTCAATTTACAATAGACTTACATATAATATAATTAAGGTATGAAGTTTGAAAAGACCATCAAAAGAGTAAAGGAAAGGAAAGCGGGAGTCATGATTACCATCATGTTCTTACTACTCATGCCCTTCTCCAGTTCAGCCCAAAACTTCTCGGTAGCAAGCTTCCGCTTGTTACCCAACGATGTAAGCGCCTTCATTGACAATGTACGCGACCTCAATGACGAGGCTTGTGCACTCATGAAGATAGAGGCACCATCCGACTTTGCTTTCTCCACTCCATTAGGAATTGTGAAACGCAAGGACGAAGTGGGCGAAATATGGCTTTATCTACCCAAAGGTACCAAGATGCTAACCTTGAAACACCCGGAATGGGGCGTGATTAGAGACTACAAGTTGGACAAGCCTTTGGAGAGTCGCATGACCTACGAGTTGAAGCTCAACCTTCCCAAGCCAACGATTACGGAAGTTCACGACACCATCGTAGAAGTAAAGACCGTGACCGACACGATAACAATACCACGAACTAAGCCCAAGATGCCACTCTCCATCTACACCTTAGCTACTGTGGCACTCCATCAAGACGGTCCATCATACGGAATTTTCTTTGCCATGATGAAACGCCATGGTTTCTTCCTCCATGCGAGCAGCGACTTCCGAGCCATCGGGAATACAGACGGCAATTGCCAAAAAGACGGAAGCATCGATACCAATGGCACTAAGCCTTACTTCACAGGCGAGACACGACATAGCAATTACACGCTGACCCTTGGAGCCATCCACCATATAAGTCGTAACATACGATTTTTTGAAGGCATAGGATACGGACGATGCGCAACTGCCTGGCAAAGGAGTGAAAGCGAAGGTGGCGGATATCTCCTCAACGAAGGATTGACCCATAAGGGCGTATCAGCCGAAGCAGGTGTACTTGCTTCCTTCAACAGGTTTACTATGACAGCCTCCACCATGACCATTGCAGGAAAACAATGGGAAGGTTGTATCGGATTGGGAATCAAAATATTTTAAAGAAATGAAACATCTTATCATCAATCTTGCGATTATCATACTCATGGCTTCATGCAGCAGCGACAAGCCATCTTACCTGGAGCCGCACCTATCGACTTTGGCTGCTACCGACATCACTCGAAATGAAGCGACCCTGAACGGTATTGCCGAAATAGAAGGAGATGCTGACATGCCTCAACTCTATTTCAGATATGGAACAACGGAGAATATGGACCAGACTGTCCCTATCACAACAGAAAGTGAAAAGATATCAAAGCAAAACAGCGTCTCCGTTCGTCTGAAAAATCTCATTGCAAGCAACACCTATTATTATATGTTGCAAGGCAGCAATGGACGAACCATCACATCTGGAAACATGATGAACTTTACGACACTACCCAACGAGAAGCCAAAGGTAGGAAATACAACCTTGTTAAGTCATGGCCCAACAAGTGCCTTCGTCAGTTACGACATCTTGGAAGATGGTGGAGAGAACATTACCGAAACAGGATGCTACTACGAATTGGCATCCCAAAGCGCTACAGAAACCCAGTCTGAAAAAGAGAACATGGAGAAAGAAATTCCAAGTAAAAATGCCACGAAAGAAATTCTTACCAACTACTCTGGAGGCTTGGGACAACAGAAACTCCTTATAGGAAAACTTACTCTCAATACGACCTATAAGATTTGGCCGTATGCCAAAAGCCGCATGGGAGAAACAATCGGTGACTGTATCACCTATACAACTACAAACGATGCCATCATGCTTAAAGAAGCAGGTGAATTGCAGTCCCTTTTGAGCAACAATCTATATGATTACACATCACTCACCTTGGCGGGTCCAATGAATGGTGACGACCTGAATTGCCTCAGAAAGATGATGGGAAGAAACTTAGACGAGAGCTATACTCCAGGCAAATTAGCCTCCATAGATATGACGGATGTAAAAATTGTGGCTGGAGGCGGACCATACGGGGCTAACAGATATGTCCAAGACCACGTTATCGGACAAGGACTTTTTGCCAATTGCGATTATCTCACAAATGTTATCCTACCTACAGATGTCACAACCATCGAAAAGGATGCCTTTATGAATTGCAAGTCACTCGCCAAGATAGAAATACCTGCTTCGGTAAGCAATCTGCTGCCATCCAGCGGTTGTACGGCGCTGAGAGACATAGAAGTTTCAGAAACCAACTCCAACTACAGCAGCGTCAATGGAGTGTTACTCAATGCACAACAAACCAACATCTTATGGTTTCCAATGGGCAAGCAAGGAGAATATTCCTTGCCAAACACCATCACTTCTATCGGTAACTATGCCTTCAAGGAATGCAGCATTGAGACTTTCATTCTTCCTGACAACATGAACGAAATAGGTCAAGGAGCTTTTATGGACAGCAAGGTAAAAGAAGTAAAGTTACCTGCCAACCTGAAACGAATCCCGACAAGCACTTTCCAAGGTTGCAAACAGTTGAAAGTAGTAAGGATAGGTAGTAAGACAGAGGCTATTTCTGACTATGCCTTCGACCTCTGCCCCCTTACCGACATCTATGTGGAGGCAAAACTTCCACCAGTATGCAGTTCACATGCCTTCACCACAAGAGGCACCAGTTTTCTCAATACCTGCATCGTTCATGTGCCAACAGGAAAAGCTGCATTTTACAAAGGAGATGTTATTTGGAAACGATTCAAGAACATCAAAAGTAACTCTTCCAAGTGATAAACAACAGATAAAAAAGGACTATAAAAACGACAGATTATGACAACTCCAGAAATAGAAGAATTGAAATCGCTCATCGAGCAAAAATACGGAAAGATGCTCTGTACTACTACTGACTTCGAGGAGTTTTCTATCTACCTCAAACAAAAATGGGGCAAGAGCATATCCTCCTCCACCCTCAAACGCCTATACGGTTACGTAAACGACGACCACAAGCCAAGAAACATAACACTCGATGCCCTGGCTCAATATATAGGTTACACCAGCTACACAGAGTTTACAAGATGGCTAAAGGACAGCACGAAGTATAACTCATCCTTTTTCATGGCACAACAAGTGATAAGCAACGACTTGCAAGAAGGAAAGGAAATATCCATCGGCTGGAGTCCCAACCGAATACTGCGACTTCGCTATTTGGGTGAAAGCACCTATGAAGTCCTGAGATCAGAAAACAGTAAGTTGCAGATAGGCGACAAGTTTGTCACAGGCTGCTTTATCAAGGAACAGCCTCTGTATCTGCCTTATATAGAAAGAAAAGGCAAACGAACAGCAGCCTTTGTAGCAGGAAGGAATGGCGGTCTCACACTTATCAATGTCATGAAGTAATAATCACGCTAAATCAACTTTTTAGAAAATGCCGAAACGCTTGAAAGGAAGTAGGTAATAGAGAAAGTCGAGTCGCTCGATAGGATAAAGACATAAACGA
>ENA-UERK01002860-UERK01002860.1-human-gut-metagenome-genome-assembly--contig:-NODE-2860-length-10948-cov-41.345598_pt1 | contig 10948 bp, 9 predicted proteins | sample MGYA00242957_ERZ507957 | MGnify/ENA primary metagenome ERZ507957 (study PRJEB26167, sample SAMN06115538) | human gut metagenome | host: Homo sapiens | place: China:Heilongjiang | collected 2015-11-06... | reverse complement strand
ACAAAAGTTTGCAGATATAAAGATTTTCACCTCTTTATTTTTCCAAGTGCAAATATAATAGTAAGGGCAAAAGCTTTGAAATACCTTGTAATTTTTCATAGTTTTCTTTGTTGTTTTTTCAATATAATGTGTATCTTTGCAATGTCGAATGAAAATACGACTAAAAACAATTAATAAAAGAACATAGTATGCAGTATCCAACAATATTAGAATATGTAAAGGCCATTCAAGATGCTGGTAACAATCTTGACAAGTTGGCTCACCTGACTCCCGTATTAGATGATCACGGAGAGCCATATCACATTAGTGGTGCTTTTGCCGTGGTGTTTAAGATGCAGGACAAGAGTACTGGGAAGTATTATGCCCTCAAATGTTTTACAAAAGAACAGAAAGGACGTGCCGATGCGTATCGTCAGATTGCTGAAGAACTGGATATGGTTGAGTATCCATATATTATTTTTGTAAAGTATATGGAGAAGGAGGTCTGTGTTGACTGTCAATGTGAGGAGGATAAATTTCCAGTATTGTTAATGGATTGGGTAGATGGAGATACGATGGAAGCTTACATAGCTGCTAACTATCACAATCAATCTTCCATGTCAATGCTTTGCTATCGTTTTGGCAAGATGGCGGCTTGGCTCCGTACTCAATCTTTTGCTCATGGTGATTTAAAGTCTGGCAATATCATAGTCCGTCCAGATGGCTCTCTTGCTTTAGTGGATTATGATGGTATGTTTGTTCCTTCTATGAAAGGTAGAAAATCTCCTACAAAAGGTACAAAAAATTTCTCCCATCCCTTGCGTACAGTAGATGACTTTGATGAGACGATAGATGATTTTTCTTTGGCAAGCATAGCCTTGTCATTGAAAGCTATTTCCTTGAGTTCCACGTTGCTAGATTTATATGGTAATTCTGGCCGACTTCTTTTTTCAGAGGAAGATTATCGTAATCCTTCAAAGAGCAAAGTTATATCTACTTTACAGGAATTGATGTGCAATAAGGATCTTTGTACTCTTTATTCTCTTTTTATGCTCGCATTGGCAAGAAAGGATCTTTCGTTATGCTCTTATAGGTTATTTGTGGGTGAAAAACCAATTCAGCCTCAATCTATAGAAGACTTATCAACCAAAGCAACAGAGGAAGAGTTGAAAGATGCTTATATTGATGAATGGGGAGTAAAATATAGTAAAGATGGAAGAAAATTGCTAAAGTCGCCAACTACACTTAGTGGCACTTATTCAATAAAAAAGACAACAGAGATAATATGTGATAGGGCATTTTCTTTTCGCTCTAATTTGACCAGTGTTTGTTTCCCCAAAAACGTGAAGTGTATTGGAGAATGGGCTTTTGCAGGATGTAGCTTACTGTCCAGCATAGATATCCCTAATAGCGTGAAGAGTATTGGGGATTGGGCTTTTGCCGGATGTATTCCCCTATCCAACATAGATATCCCTAATAGCGTGAAGAGTATAGGTAATAATGCATTTGCCGGATGTCTCTCGTTGAAATATATATCCATTCCTGAAAGCGTGATTGGTTTTAAAGGAAATCCGTTTTGTGATTGGGATGGTGAGTTAAAATGTTTGTCTGCCAATTTTATATATGAAGGTGATATATTATTTAATAAGGATAAAAGTGAAATTATATCGTTCAGAAATCAAAAAATAGAGTCATATATCATCCCCGATAATGTGACAAGCATAGGAGAAAATGCTTTTGCTTATTGTAAAACATTGACTAGCATCATTCTTCCAAACAGCATAAAAAGCATTGGGGCTGGTGCTTTTTCTGGCTGTACATCCTTAGCCTGCATTATTATTCCAGAAAATGTTATTCATCTTAATGGAAACCCGTTTATATACTGGAATGGTGAGCTTAAATGCTCATCACCAAACTTCATATATGAAGGTGATATATTATTTAATAAGGATAAAAGTGAAATTGTTTCGTTTAAAAATAAAAAACTGAAATCTTATGTTATTCCTGATAGTGTAACTAGTATAGCAGAAGGCGCTTTTTCATCTTGTAGCTCTTTAGTTAGCATTATCTTTCCTGATGGTGTGAAAAATATTGGAGGTAGAGTTTTTGAAAAATGTAGTTCATTGACTAATCTCATTCTCCCAAATAGTGTGACAAATATTGGTGAGAGTTCATTTGAAGGTTGTAGTTCACTGCTCAATATCGTTATCCCCAATAGTGTTACGAGTATTGGGGATGAAGCATTTCGTGGTTGTTCTTCTTTGAGTAGTCTTGTTATCCCCAATAGTGTTACGAGTATTGGGGATGAAGCATTTCGTGATTGTTCTTCTTTGAGTAGTCTTGTTATTCCTGATAATGTTACGAGTATTGGGGATGGTGCATTTGATGGTTGCCAATCTTTGCGTAGTCTTGTTATTTCTGATAGTGTTACGAGTATTGGAGATGGTGCATTTGATGGTTGCCAATCTTTGCGTAGTCTTGTTATTCCTGATAGTGTTACCAGTATTGGGGATGGTGCATTTAGTAGTTGCTCATCTTTGCGTAGTCTCGTTATTCCTGATAGTGTAGTAAATATTAAGGGTAATCCTTTTTACTTATGGAAGGGTAAACTAGAATGCTTATCTGCTAGTTTTATATATGAGGACAATGTTTTATTCAATATGGATAAAAGTAAACTCATCTCGTTTAGAAATCAAGAAGCAAAGTCGTTTATCATCCCAAATGGAGTGAAGAGTATTGGAAAATGTGCTTTTGGTTATTGTTACTCTTTGGTTAATATTTCTATTCCCAATAGTGTAACGAGTGTTGGGGATGAATCATTTATAGATTGCTCTTCTTTGAGTAATCTTGTTATTCCCAATAGTGTAACTAGTATTGGTGCATGGGCATTTGATGGTTGTAAATCTTTGCGTAGCTTTGTTATTCCTGATAGTGTAACTAGCATTGGATATAGTGCATTTAGTTATTGCTCTTCTTTGAGTAGTCTTGTTATTCCCAATAGTGTTACGAGTATTAGGGATGAAGCATTTCGTGGTTGTTCTTCTTTGAGTCGTCTTGTTATTCCTAATAGTGTAACAAGTATTGGGGATTGTGCATTTGCTGGGTGTAAATCTTTGAGTAGTCTTGCTATTCCTGATAGTGTAACTAGTATTGGTGCTTGGGCATTTGAAGATTGCACTTCTTTGAGTAGTCTTGTAATTCCTGATGGTGTTACTAGCATTAGGGATTGTGCATTTGAAGGTTGCTCTTCATTGAGTAGTCTCGTAATTCCTAATAGTGTAACAAGTATTGGCGATAGTGCATTTCGTGGTTGCTCTTCTTTAAGTAGTCTTGCTATTCCTGATAGTGTAACTTGTATTGGTTTGGGTGCATTTGAAGGTTGCTCTTCTTTGCGTGATCTTGTTATTCCCAATAGTGTGAATGATATTGAAGATAGGGCATTTGAAGGGTGCAATTTCCCTGATAATCTTAAACAGGAATTAATTTTCCGCTTTGGAGATAAAATATTTGAGTAACTATGTTTTTTGTTAAAGGCATCTTCTTCATGGGTGGTGAAGGAGGTGTCTTTAATGTTTGAATTTTAAAGTTTTTGCCCTTACAGGGCGCAAGGTTGATTGTTGGTTTACCCAGGGCGAGTGCCCTGGGCTAGGAGCTTCTGCCCCTTCAGGGCGAGTGGGGTGGTTGCCTTGCAAACATGAGCTACTCGGTCATATATTTAACATCATTAAATATAAAAATATCAAAGAAATCCCCTTTTGTGTGATTTTTCTTGCGGAAAATTTTGTATTATCAATAATTATTCGTATCTTTACATCGTCAGTTCCCACCAAGCCTCTCAACGATGCTCAAATGCGTGGGGCTTTTTTGTATATATACGTTCACTCTCAAAATACGCTAATGGAAAGATTACCGCACTTCATGAAACATTATATGACAGAGGCAGACTTGATGACTCTGTTGAAAAGTCGTGGGCTTGTCATTTCCGATGAAGACAAAGCGGTACGGTATTTGGAGAGCATTGGGTACTATCGCCTTTCTGCCTATATGTACCCATTCTTGAAAGCCCAAAGGAAACTCATCAGTATAAAGATGGTACGACTTTCCAACAAGTGTTGAATCTCTATCGTTTCGACAAGAAGTTGCGTATGCTTCTTCTCAATGAGATTGAGAAAGTAGAGATAGCTATTCGTCGTGCCATTATGAATATTCCAGTATTTCAAGAACAGCTATTGCGACCCATATCCTCCATCATGGATTTTGGGTGAGTTGCTGACGATGGGCAATGTGAATATGATTTACCGTAATCTGAAAGCAGACAAGATACGTAAGCGCATCTTGCATCATCAAATATTTCCTTGACATCATATCACCTAACAACGATATGCTTGATAAGATGAACAAACTTTTTGCTACGTTTCCAGAAATAGATAAGGCAGCCCTTGGTTTTCCTTCTGGTTGGGAAAATGAACCATTGTGGCAATAAAAGGCATTTGTTAAAAGCATCTTCTTCATGGATGGTGAAGGAGGTGCTTTTCTTATTTTTATGGGCAATTTTTCCCAAGATTCCCACGATTTTTCCCAACCTTGGGAAAAAATGAGGGATTTTTGGGGGAAAAGAGGAGTGATTTTTTGATTTTCTTTACTTTTTAACTTCCTTTTTGATTTTCTTCTTACTTTTTCCCAAGAAATGCCCGATTTTTCCCAAAATCGAGGGTTTTTCGGGGAAGTTGTGGGAAAAGGATTGTTTTGCCTTGTTTTCCGCAGTACTTTTGCAGCGTCGAAGAAACAAGACAACGCCGAAATGGTTTGGTGATCTTGAAACAACTTCCGACTACTTTATAATATGAATACTCAGATTATGAGAGTGGTGAAGCAGGGCGAGGCTTTCGCCGTGCAGAGCCAGAAGAGTGAGAACGGCCAGATGATGAAGTGCAACATCGTGTTGCAGGAGATGGGCGGCAAGTACGAGAACCAATATGCTGCGGCAATGTTGGGCAATATGGCGCAGTGTAAGTTTGCTCCGGGAGCACTGGTTGCAGTTACGCTGAGATTCACGGCTCGTGAGTATAATGGGCAGGTTTATCAGGATATCCTCGTTACGGATATTGAAAAAGTAAAAGGGTAAAAAAGTAAAAAGGTAAAAAGGGGGCAAAAGCCTTAATTATTAACTGAGTTGGGACTGCGGAGGATCTTCCATGGTAAAGCGCGCAAAAATCCACACGTTTCTTCTCGCAAATCAATTCAGAATATGAAGAAAAATGTAAACAATCAGCAGGTAAATAATCAGCAGGTGAATGGCCAGCAGGTGGATAATGGTAGCCAGCACGTGCAGCTGGGTGGTATGGCTTTCTACGATGAAAGCAAGTGTTTCCTCTTTGCTCCTAATGAGCATGGAGGGGGAGAGAAGGTGCTGGGATTCCGTTCGCAGGGCGTTGCCCAGCAGCTTTCGGATGGTACTTTTGATTTCGTGGTCAAACCACGAGTACGTTCTCAGTCTGTACTGATCAGAAAGCTGGCGCATGGACGATTGAGCAAGACCAAGGATGGAGCTATTCAGCTCACTTTGAAGGTGTTCTGCGATGAGGGAATCAATATCGGCAACGCTCTGGTGAAGGAGGCAGAAGAGGCTGCAGATGCTTTGGTAGAATATCAGTTGAAGCGATAAAATATATGGATGTTCAACTTAATAATAGTTAGTAGAAACACATAGATGAGCTGTTATTTGATAAGGGTGGAGAATGGGCACAAAGTTGCCCGCTCCATCACCTCGCAAGAGGAATATAAACTGATTCGTGGAAGCTACGAGCAGAAAGCTAATCTGCGACTGGCTCGCGAAGGAAATGATGGGGCGAAGCGAAGACTGGTGCAGTTTAATTATTCCGGACATTATCCGCAGGGGGTAGTGAAGGGTATGAAGCTGCCAAGCCGGGCTTTCGGCTTCGATTTGGACGATAAGCAGGATTTCGAGAAGGCGGCCAAGCTGATGCTGCAGGAGCCTGAGAAATATGGTCTGCTGATGCTGGAACGCAGCGCACGACAAGGTGGTCATGCGGTTTGCAAGCGAGAAATGGGCAAGACGATTCTCGAAAATCAGGTTAGAATCGCCAAGATGCTGGAGTGCGAGATGGATACTTCGGCTCACGATATTAACCGAGTTTATTTCACGACTTCTGCTGATGCAGACGATTTGCTTTATCTTTCGCCTGAGCTCTTCAAGGATAGTTATGAGGAGGCTGCCGTGGCTGCTGAAGGCAAGGTATTGGAGGAGCGTGAGAAGTATGGACAGGAGGAACTTCCTCCGGGGGCGCACAAGGCTAACAAGCATTACAAGCCTTGGTTGGAGAATGAGGAAGAGAAGGCTTTGGATTCTCAGATGAATCAAGCGAATCTGAAGAATCAGAGTCAGAAGAACCAGGGAAATCAGCAGAATCCTCAAAAGGTTCAATCCTCTCAGAATCCTTCTAAGAATCAGGCTCAGCCTACTTCATCATCATCATCCTCTTCTTCTTCATCACAATCCAGCAATGATTATCTCGGAATCCCGTATTCTAAAATCATCTCGAAGTGGTGGCAGATGTATAATGACGGGCACGAGCCGGTTCGCTCCAACCGCAATACGCTGACCTTTGAGCTTGCTGTGAACCTGCGCCACATCTGTGGCTTCGACCGCAGCCTGATGGCTCAGATCATCCCCTGCTACGATGGTTTTCCCGAGCAGGAGAAGATGGCTTGCATCAACTCGGCGCTAAACGAGAAGATTACCCAAATGCCTAAGCGACTGAAAGATGTGCTTGCTGCCATCCGACAGGAGAGAATGAAGCTGGGGGCTGGAAAGGGCGGAAGTTCCGAAGGCAGCGATGCGCTGGTCAATGCGCTGGACGAGGCTAATGCCCAGGACGACCTGTTCTATTACAACGCCCTGCCCAGAATGCCGCTGGGCGTGAGAGATTCGCTCAATGCGGTGGGACCAGCCTTGGCAATGCCCGTGATTACCGCCATCTGTCCGGCAATCGGAATGCTGGCTACTGGCGTGAAGGTGTCTGTGCACGGTAAGATGAACTCTCTGAACCTCATCTCCTACATCGCCGGTGATTTCGCTTCTGGAAAGGGTAGCATCGACCCCGTGATTGATGCCTGGACTTCGGAGGTGAAGGATATGGATAAAATGTATCAGCAGAAGGAGGATGAATGGAGAGCCAAGAAGCGTGCGGCGAAGAATAAGAAGGAGCAGCCGGAAGAGCCGAAACTGCCTGTAAGATGTCTGACGCTTAACAACACTGTGGCTAACCTGGCAGAAAGATTGGCTAATACCGAAGGCAAGCACGCCTTCTCGTTTACCCCGGAAGCCGACACCGTGGCGCAGAAATGGAAATCGGCAATGAGCGACTTCTCCGTAATGCTCCGACAGGCGTATGATGGTACGAGTTATGAGCGTGAGGCAAGAAGTGCAGAAGCTGTGAATGTCCATATAGACAGACTGTTATGGAACGTGGTGATGTGCGGTACTCCTGATGCGCTTTACCGTGTGGTGAACAATTATACGGATGGTTTCCAGAGCCGTATTACCGTGGCTCGCACCCCGGATAATACGTTTACTCCGTTGACGGATAATCTGTATGTGCTCACTGAACGCCAGCGCGACCGCATCATACAGGTAGCCCATCTGCTGCCGCTGATGGAGGGAGAGGTGGAACTGCCCAAACTGGAAGCCAAGGGTAGGGAGTGGCTGGAACAGATTCGACTGGAGACTATGAAGAATGATGACAAGGTGAAAGCCCGTCAGCGTTTCCGTATCTGTCCTACCACGATGAGAATGATGACCTGCATCATGCTCTGCAAGGTGGCAGAGACGTTGATTCAGAAGCATGGTTTTCAGGGTGCAGAGAAGCTGTTGAAGCAGAATCCTGGGCTTTGGAAGGATTTGATTATCAAGATGCAGACGCCTACCATGCTTGCAGTGTTCAATGTTCTTGCAGATTACCAGTTGGACAATGCGCTCTACTTCTTCCGTAGTCGCATAGAGGACGCTTTCTCTTCGAGAGACTATTGCGGACAGATGCCGTATGATCGCACACATCGAGGCAAAAACGACTCTATCTTCGAACGTTTGGACACAACCTTCTCTTTCGAGCAAGCACAGCAGCAGAGCATTTCTGTGAAGGGTGCAAACACTACTCTCGAGGCGGTGAAGCAGATGCTGAAGAACTGGAAGCGACAGGGCTTGATAGTGGTGCTGCCAGATATGCGTTATCAGAAACTTTCATCCACCGTATAAAGAGTTTCATCTACCGTACAAACGGGTCATTTCGGGTCAAGGTCATTTCGGGTCATTTTGTTTTTTCAATACACCAACCCCCTTAATGACCTGCCCACAAGTATTAATTTTCAAAAATATCATCATTATGAACATCGTTATATTTCGCCGTCGCTTCACTCCATGGAGTGTGGATGGCACATTGGTTATCAACGGAGTATTTTTCAGTGGCACCGTAGAACATCCTAAGAAATACATGGCTGCAGGCCGTTATAAGGTTGCACCCGTACCTATCAGATTCCAAAAGAAGATAGAGGTGGAAATCAAGGAGACGGAAGAGGAAAAAGAGAAGAACAAGGAAAAAGGCAAGAAGGAGGAGAAGAAGTTCAAGATTGAGATTGTAGAGGAGGTTAGAACTATGCCTGCGATTCTACAGGAGAAAGGTCGAGTGTCGAAGACGCCTGTGCTTCGCAAGCCTTATATTACGCCAGGCTTTGGACCGCTTGCCTTGAAGTATGGAAGCATCGTGATGGGCAAGTCGTTGAAGACGGGACTTGTGGCTTACAACGAGGAGAAGTTCCAGGAGTTCTGCGACATGATCAGCGATGCTTTGCAGGAGAAGGAGCAAGTAACGTTGGTTATCAAGGACTGGGGGAAAGACGAGATTCCTAAGGAGTATATGATTGTTCTTCCTAATAATAATCTCAATCATACTATCCAGTAATTATATTGTACATGTTAATTTATACATTATGCGTAAGATTAAGGAAATCATCATTCATTGTAGTGCGACCCGAGAAGGTCGCGACTACACCGTAGCCGACATCGACCGTTGGCATCGTGAGCGTGGCTTTTTCAGCATCGGTTATCATTTCGTGATTTACCGTGACGGAAGCATCCACGTGGGCAGATCAGTAGAAGAGGTGGGCGCCCACTGCAAGGGTCACAACACCGTGAGCATCGGAGTATGCTACATCGGCGGCTTATCCAAGGATGGCAAGCCGAAGGATACCCGAACCCCACAGCAGAAGGCGGCGCTGAAAGCGCTGATAGAGCAGCTGAAGGAGGAATATCCCGAGGCGACGGTTCATGGTCACAATGAGTTTGCCGCCAAAGATTGCCCTTGTTTCAATGTGAAGGAGGAGTTTATTCAGTAAAATAGCTAATTTTGGAACAGCAAATGAACTTTACCTTCATTTGCTGTTCTCAGTTCCATCGTTTACTCTTGTTTCAAGTGATGTGAAACGGCATCGATAAAAATGCCTTCACATTTAAGTGTGTGAATGTCAGTATATTGTTGCTGTTGTGAAAGGAGGACGGAATATCCTGTACTGCATTTCTGTATGGCAGGAGGTAAGCACATGGAGAAAGAACAGCTGGAAAGATATTTGGGAAGACGACTTGTTGAGCAGGAAAAGGTATGGGGTATTACATCTCCTGCAGTTGATGCGAACTGTTTTTTCTTGGTTCGCGAACTGTTTTGTGCTGTTGGCGAACTGTTTTGTGCTGTTGGCGAACTCTTTTTGGCATTTGAAGGATAATTGAGTGGAATTATTGTATATACTTGCCTCGTTTTATTATTTTTCTGACTCTGTATTTATATATTTGCAATATTCTTCAATGCTGCGTTGGATAACACCGCCCACTTTCAATTGTTCTTTATACTGCATAATCATCATGGGACTCATGCTACGGTTGAGAGCAAAACGCACTGTTTCCATGTCTGATTCTTTACATAGAATGATACCAATAGTTGGGTTCTCGTTGGATCTGCGTTCCTCTTGGTCAAGGGCTTCAAGATAAAATTCTAATTGCCCTTGATAAGATGGATGGAACTCTGTGGTTTTCAACTCAAACGCAACCATGCATTGCAGTTGTCTGTGATAGAACAACAAATCTACTTTATAGGTTTTCCCTCCAACTTTAATGGGATGTTCCTCGTCAATGAACAAAAAGTCTTTTCCCATTTCAAGAATGAACTCTTTCATGTGCTCAACGATACCTTTACGAAGTCTTGTTTCTTTGTATTTCTTAGGCAAACCCAGAAAGTCAAGGTATGCAGTATCTTTAAACATTGCTGGTGACTTCGCATACGTGGCGTGAAGAGCGTCGGACTGGCTGTCTTTGGCACGTAATATCGAAGCCATCGTATCAGTTTTGATAGCTCGTTCTAATTGCTTGTATTCAAGATGCTCAAACTTTGAGTATATTATGTAAAATAGACGTTCTTCTGCTGATTTGCAGCGATTTAATATAAGTTGATGATTGCTCCATCCTGTAGAGAAAAGGACATAAGGAATTTGTGCCAATTGAATTGGCACAAATTGAGAATGCTTATCTATTTTTGGAAAATATGGGTGTTTTACGTGGCTATACATTAATTATATATAAGGAAGTGAGTTACTTCTTTATGCTATTATTCATGATGATTTTCTTTGCAGCATCAGAAATAAAGGTTGAGGAAACCAACGCTTTGTGTAAACAGACATCAGCCTATGGTGATTCTTTTCCTCATCACCACAGGTTGATATTCTATTTTATATGCTAGGTGTTTATTCTATATTTACTGGTCTTTCAAGTCCTTATCTACCATAGCGCAGACACAGGAGTCTGACCATACATTCTCTGCCGTTTCTATCATGTCGATAATGGTATAGATTGGCAGGATGATACCCATGATGCCGATAGGAGCATTGATGCCGGACATCAGAGATA
>ENA-UERK01002859-UERK01002859.1-human-gut-metagenome-genome-assembly--contig:-NODE-2859-length-10952-cov-19.309333_pt1 | contig 10952 bp, 10 predicted proteins | sample MGYA00242957_ERZ507957 | MGnify/ENA primary metagenome ERZ507957 (study PRJEB26167, sample SAMN06115538) | human gut metagenome | host: Homo sapiens | place: China:Heilongjiang | collected 2015-11-06... | reverse complement strand
TTCACCCATACATCAATATCCCCAGGATTACGAGAATACGCATTTGGATACATCAAGGCATTCCCTTGTCCTTTCAGAATGCAGCACCTAAGTCCATCCTCTCTGAGCATAGAATAGAGTTTAGCAGCAACTCCATTCACCTTCATGTTCTGTCGGCGAATTTGTCGCGACACTCCCATCCAAGTCATCAGCAAGTCCCTTTCTATCGGATTTTTCTTTAGCTCCTCAGGATATTCCTCACTCAATCGCCTTATGCCATCAAAACAGATTCCAATAATTGTTTGTTTTGTCGCAAAGCTATATAGTTGTCGCCAATCCATATTGGAGACAACCATACTTAGGTCAACCTTATCTTCAAGGCAGTATCTTAAAAACAGAAAAATGGCTGATGTTTGTGTCATTTCATCATTCACAAGTTATCACTTCTTGTACATCTCCTCATAATACTTCTGATACTCCCCAGAAGTAACATGATCCATCCATTCCTGGTTATCGAGATACCATTTTACCGTTTCTTCGATACCCTCCTCAAACTGGAGAGATGGCTCCCAGCCGAGTTCCTTCTGCAGCTTTCTTGAGTCGATGGCATAACGCATATCGTGACCCTTTCTGTCTGTTACATAAGTAATCAAATCCAAGTCAGCACCCTCAGGACGACCGAGCAATCTATCAACAGTCTTGATTACCACCTTGATGATATCGATGTTCTTCCACTCGTTGAAACCGCCGATGTTGTAAGTCTCGGCAATCTTACCTTTGTGGAAAATCATATCGATGGCACGGGCATGATCTACTACATACAACCAGTCGCGCACGTTCTCACCCTTACCATATACTGGCAATGGCTTGCGATGACGGATATTGTTGATAAACAGCGGAATCAACTTCTCTGGGAACTGGTATGGACCATAGTTGTTAGAGCAGTTGGTCACGATGGTAGGCATACCGTATGTATCGTGGAAAGCACGGACGAAGTGGTCTGAGCTTGCCTTAGATGCAGAATATGGAGAGTGAGGATTGTACTTGGTTGTCTCCAGGAAGAACTCCTCGCCGTAAGCCTCATGGTTCTTGCCGCTTGATGCCTTGGTGGTAAAAGGAGCAGGAATGCCCTCAGGATGAGTCATCTGCAAGGCACCGTAAACCTCATCAGTAGAGATGTGGTAGAAGCGCTTACCCTCATATCCCTCAGGAAGACTCTCCCAGTAAATCTTTGCCGCCTGGAGCAGAGACAAGGTACCCATCACGTTGGTATGAGCGAAGGTGAAAGGATCCTTGATACTTCTATCTACGTGGCTCTCGGCAGCGAGATGGATGATGCCATCCACCTTGTAGTCCTGCATCAGCTTCAACATCAGGTCGAAATCGCAGATATCACCCTTAACGAAAGTATAGTTAGGCTTGTCCTCGATGTCCTTGAGGTTAGCCAGGTTGCCTGCGTATGTCAACTTGTCGAGGTTGATGATGTGATACTCAGGATATTTGTTCACGAAAAGTCTTACTACGTGTGAGCCGATGAAACCAGCACCGCCCGTTATTACAATATTCTTCATCCTAATCAATGTATATATTCGAACACAAATTACACGAATCATTCAGGAGAAACTATAACCTCTACATTCGTGTCATTCGTAAGATTCGTGTTCAAAAAAATTAATATTCTAAATTCTTCTTTAAAGTTTGATCTTTCTCTTCAAGGATTGAAAGGAGATATTTGCCATAGTCATTCTTCAACATTGGCTGAGCATTCTTACGCAACGTATCACTATCTATCCATCCTTGGCGATAAGCAATACCTTCCAAGCAAGCAACCTTCAAGCCCTGGCGTTTCTCCAAGACTTCGATAAAGGTAGACGCCTCTGAAAGGGAATCATGGGTTCCGGTATCAAGCCAGGCGAATCCTCTTGCCATGGTCTGAACCTCCAGCTGCTTATCCTTCAGGAACTCTTGGTTTACGGTGGTAATTTTCAACTCACCACGAGCGGATGGTTTGATATGCTTTGCCATTTCCACCACCTTATTAGGATAGAAGTATAAGCCCACTACAGCATAATTGCTCTTTGGATGCTGAGGCTTCTCTTCGATACTCAGGCAATTGCCTTACTCATCAAACTCTGCCACACCATATCGCTCAGGATCACTTACACGATAGCCAAATACAGTAGCTTTGTTATTGATAATATATCATCGGTTTATCAAAGATAGGAATCAGCTGCTTGCTAATACCTTTTGTGATAGGATACAAACGTGTACCGCTACCACCTGCTAATACGATTCCCTTCATATAATTATTATTTATTATTTCAAACCTTGTCTGTCATTATCCTCGAACCAGTCTGCAAGCGCTTCCTCAAAACTCCACTTAAACTGATAACCCTGTAAAAAAAACTTTCCCCAGGCGGTCCCATCCCGCAAAATATGGCGAAGACCTTTGATGGTCCGCCAACCATAAAGCGAAGCGGTTCCGAGCACCGGAGGGCGGTTACATCCTCTCTCTTCGGGCAAGAGAGAGGCTTGGTGAGAGATGTGGAGCCTTCTTTAATGGTAAAGAAGGACGGGATGATTTTAGAAATCAAAAGGACTTTCAAAGTCCTTCAGCACCTCATGTTTCGTATCCTTTTCCGAAAGATTAGCATGTTCCGTAGGAATGCGCCAATCGATGCCTAGAGAATCATCCAAGATAGAGATACCACTATCAGCCTCAGGGTGATAGAAGGTATCACACTTATATTGGAATACCGTAGTTTTTGATATCTATTATTTCTTGTTCTTCATCCTCCAGAAGAAGTGCCATATCCTAAACAAAGGCTCGCATAGAGCCTCAGCAGGAAAATACCTCACGAGCCTTATATCCCGATACACCCTTTGGAGATTATGCCCGAGCTGTGACCTACCAAACCGATTCCGGGCATCATGCTTTCCGAAGTTCCCGGCTTCCAGCACTTCATTCAGCACAAACTTACCATACTTCTCATTCGGAGGAACAATAAGGCGAGAGGCAGGTATGCCGAACACCTCCTGCATGATATACATGATACCCTCGGCAAACTTCCACAACCCCAACTCCTTCAATTCCTTCTGCACCCTATCGATAGCTGCAGAAGAATTGGCAGCAAAAGAAGAGCGAGCAGCAGTTGCAGAAGTCATATCCCCAATAGCATCCCGGCGGTCCCATCCCGCACAATTTGGCGAGACCTTTGATGGTCCGCCATCCTTAGAGCGTAGCGGTTCCGAGCACCGAGTAGGGCGGTTTCCTCCCTCTCCCCTGAGGGTGAGAGGGTCGGGGTGAGAGGTGGAGCCCTCTTTAAGGGTAAAGAGGGACGGGGTGATTTTCGAAGATTTTTGATAGACTTTATAAAAGTCGCAAAGAACATAGTAATAATCCACGAGCTGTCTTAACCCAATCCCCTCATTCATCAGATGCGAGAAGATATGAGTCAACTGGAAGATGAGATTGAATTCCACTGTCGGAATCGCAATCTCCCCTTGCTCTCCCAACATCACCCGATGCGAGAACTGCTCCTCCTTCACCCTCTCATAATATTTCTGAAGCTTTCTGTTATGCCAGAAGCACAACAGGAAGCTAGGCCGATAATGCACTTCCACCTCCACACCCTTATACGGTGGGAACTCGATGTGGTGATAGCACGCCTTTTCATGAGGCGAGATAGAACGGACAAAGGAGATGACCCGCTTGTCACCCCCTTCCACCCAGATATCAATATCTCCAGGAGTCCGGGAATAAGGATTCGGATACATCAAGGCATTTCCCTGCCCTTTCAGGATGCAGGTTCTGAATCCCTTCTTCCTGAACCACTCAGAAACCTGAATGGCAGCATCGTTCAACCGAACATTCGCTTTCTCCAACATCTGGCTTTCTGCCATCCATTGGAGCAGCAACTCCTTCTTCATCCCTACATATTCAGCAGGCAACTTCTTGATACTATCAAAGAGAACACCCACCAGGCATTGCTTCTGGGCGATACGATACAGTTCCTTCCAATCCACCTCCTTCAAAGAACCAGGTATTTCCTTGGCAGAACCAATGCAGAATCGCAAGAAATCAAAGAAAACCTTTTGTTGTTTCAACATAAAGCTGTACTTTTGCACGCATGAAGCAAGCCATACGCATCATATTATCCTACATAGCAGCTATCATCCTTCTTCCGATAGCTTTGCTATGTAAGTTCTTCCGAAGAAAGTAATCCTACTTTTTTCGGAAAGGATCCTTGTATATTCCCAAGAGCTGCTTACCAAAGTAATAGAAGAACTGCATGTCATCCACGAAGTAACGCTTGAAGAGGCGCTTTGGTTCCTTCATGCAACGATACAGCCACTCCATACCAATCTTCTGCCAGATCTTAGGCGCACGTTTCAATGTTCCAGCTTCGAAGTCAATGGTAGCACCCAGAGCCATGAATACCTTTACTCCAGGCATCTTATCACGATACTTCATAATCCACTTCTCTTGCTTTGGAGCACCCACACCAACGAGCAGTACATTTGCACCACTCTCGTTCACGATGCGAACCAGCTCCTCACATTCATCCTCATGCTTCTCGAAGCCAAAGGAAGGAGAATGAGCACCAACCACCATCTTGTGCCCTACCTTCTCATTGATACATTCCATTGCCTTGGCAGCAATACCCTCCTTGGCACCAAGCAGGAAAATCTTGCAGTCAGCATCATCCTTATGATACATATAATAAGAGGTGAAGAAGCTGGAACCCGGAATCGCTTCCTTAATTGGAGTCTTCAACAACTTACCGAACAGGTAGAGGATCTTACTGTCACACACCACCCATTCAGAATTCTGATACACGTCATAAAACTCCTTGTCCTTCTGAAGCTTGATCAGATGGTCAAGATTAGGAGTCACAAGAACACCCTCCTTCAGGTTCTCCAAGAGTTCCTGACGAGTAATATTCTGAATATCTACATTTAATACTTTTACAGTATCCATATTTTCGATTTCATAAATGTATAAAAAGGAGGGATTTGTGATGGGCACCCTCCATACCCAAAAGGAAGAATAGATTAAAGCAACTTCTTTATCTCGTCCTCTTGCTTCCTCATAGTTTCTAAATTGGCATATACTTCTATTAAAACCACCCTAATTTCTATAAATACATCGCATCATTACACAAGTGCAAAAACTTTTTTCCAATTATATTCCCCAACTCCAAATGTCTGGGAGAAAACTCTTGCAAGACATCTACAAACATAAGAGACTATAAGTACAACAATTACCATTATGGGTAAATTCAATGGGAAGATACCATTCATCTTCGTTGTAAACACACTATATTGAATTAAGTATGACTCCAAACATAAACCAGAAATTGTCATAATTATCAGATGACCATATTTCTTAAGATACATTTTCCGCCAAAAGTTGGCATTACACCACTTCCAAAAATAGAAAACTATTCCCAATAAAGGAAGCAGGGTAAAAATCTGATAAGGAGCAACTGTAGAATATTTCTTCGCAGCTAATTGAACACCATAAAATAAGATAAAACAAAAAATCATCAATATAAAATCATATTTTGCATTGAATCTTAATTCTTTACGTTTTACCCCCATCCATGCGCCAAACAGCATAAAAGCAGAATATGGTAACCAACGAAACAGTGTTGTTATACCATATATTCCTTTAGAACTCACCTCATATTTGTAGGGGAACCATAAAATATATACAATAAGTGTAACGATTGCTATACCTATTAATATCAGAGGAACATATTTCATTGCATATCGTTTGATAAAATATAGTAGAACGTAGTACGCCATTATTGCTATAACAAACTCACCTCCTGCTAAAGTTATCAACGACAATTCATTTTTATATGTTAACAATGCTCCAACAACCGAACAAACAATGACCGAAGGGTATATTCTGTTAAATCTTCGCTTATACCAGTTGTCAAACCGCAAATTACGATTACTCAAAAATAGAGTATATCCCGAAGCAAACAAGAACAAGACATCACCAATTGCCCCCCCAGTTGCTAACATACTGTATTTCACATACAAAGCATCCATATGACTGTTTATAATCAAAAAAACAGCCAGGAACTTCAAAATATCAATACTATAATCTCTTTCTTGCATTCCAATTTCTATTTTATCTTTAATGTCCATAATATACTGACATTTTTTTAGAATCAGTTTTTCCTATAACCTTAGCTGGTATTCCAACAGCAATAGAATTATCCGGCACATCATGCGTAACAACAGCATTAGCACCTATTATTACATTATCACCTATCTTTACACCTCCAATGATTGTACATCCTGTTGTCAGAATTACATTATCACCAATCTGAGGTATTCCAGAAGCCGATGTGCCAATTGTTACATTTTGGAAAATTAAACAATGTTTACCAATAACAGCTCTCTGGTTAATAACAATACCTGAAAAATGTTGAAATCTCAGACCTTCTCCAATTTTTGTCTCCAATCTAACCTGTATACCAGTCAAATATTGGTTATGTTTATGTATCAAAAAAACTATCCCATAAAGCATTTTGAAAATCAAGTTATTCTTTTGTCTTAGATAGTTTCCTATTCTCAACCAAAATGTAAATTTAAAAGAAGCGTTTGATAGAAAATATTTCACCACCCCCATTTTCTTATGAGGAAACATCTTTAAATCTTCTGAAATCAAATATAAACATTCCTTAAACTTCATACGCTAACTCTAAAATAGTTTATCTATATACCCTATAAGTTTCTTGCTCACAATACTTTGAGTAAAATTCGCTTTAACCCGATCATATACAAGGTTCGAATATTTAGCCCATTCATTATTATTTTCTATTCTAATAATTTTATTGGCAAAATCCTCGGCATCAATTTCATTAACGACCAGTTCATCGCAACCACATATAGAACAATTAAATCCTGCAGTACTTACAATCGGAACAACACCACACCCCATAGCCTCTGTCAATGAATTAGAATGTCCTTCTTGCTTTTCCGTTGACGGAAATACAAAATAATGAGACTTTCTAAGTTTTTCAACAATAAATCGGAATGGTTTTCTACCATAAAATGAAACATACTTATCTATGCCTTTAGTAGAAACTACATTATCTAAATACTTTTTATATTCGTCATCATATCCACCTATCACATCAAGTATGGCATCTATACCTCTTTTCCTTATGAGATATAGCACTTCGATGATGATATCAATATTTTTAGATTTAGTAACCCTGCCAAAATAAATCAATCGTAATGGATGTGGTCTTTTCAATTCATTGTCTTTCATAAAGTCATCCATAATATAATTTGGATAATAACTTCGTTCAACATTCCAATTACTTCTAATAAAATCCACATATTCTTGACCTTGACACAGTACAATTTCAGGCTGCAACAATAAATCTTCTAATGTCTTGCGGTATTTATCAGAACCTTCTTCATAGGTTGTTATCATAGAACCATTTCTGAGCTCATATATGACCTTGTTGCCACAAAAATGAGCTATTTTCATAAGAAGCCACTCATACTTGGCTATTTTTGTATAAAAGCCAACAATATGGACTGGTGTTTTCTTACCTTCTCTCAATGCCGTGAATAACATTTTTATAGGTGTTATCAGCATCTCTATCAGAAAACGTAAACGTCCTTGACTCATTGCAGGTTTATCTATAACAACAACCAGGAAACCTGCATTTTCATAGATTTTTTTTGTTTTCAAGCATCCAGCCTCTGCACCACCAATTTTATCAGGTGGTGTATTTTTTCCGAGAGGAGCATAAAATATTATTTTTTTCATAACTTTTGTTGCTTATTTACGATATGTGCAGGAACACCAACCAATGTTATATTATCTTGTTCAAAAGATTTATTAACAACAGCATTTGCCCCTATTGTAACATTATTGCCTATTCGAATATTTCCAAACATTTTAACGCCAGGCCCAATGTAAACATAATCTCCAATGACAGGAGCTTTCCCATTAGTCTCACCTATATTTACACATGAATGTATAATACAATTCTTTCCAATACGAGCATGTGGGTTTACAACAACACTTCCATAGTGTTTTATATTCAGACCAGGACCAAAACAATTTTTATGGATAGTAAATCCTAAAATATAAGATAATCGCTTGAAGACAAAAAAATGATAAAGGTACATAGGGGAAAACACCAATTTGCCCCACCATTTGAGTTTTTCCAACCTATTAGAGCAATATTCAAACTTCCGCAATTCTATATGAAACTTTATGCGTTTGTCAAAATGAACCCTAATAAATCGCTTGAAAAAAGGTAACTTATCATACCCTAAAGCTCTTGCATCTTCAGTCATATAAAACTTCAAGTCTCTCTTTGTCTGGATCATACCTTCAAACCTAAATTTTCAAATACTTTTGTAAATCGTATATTCCATGTATGCTCATTCTCTGCACGTTTGCGTGCGGCTACTTTCATGTTCATTACTTGATTAGAATGAGAAGAATCCAAATAAAACTTTGCTTTATCTAACATTTCCTCCTTACTACGATAAAGAACAATTTCCTTATCTTCCTCAAAATAAGAAGCAAGTTCCTCGTTATAACTTGCAAACTGCAAGCCACCACACATCGGAATTTCAAATGCACGTAAATGTATTTTATGAATAGGATTTTTCAATATGTAAGTGTCACGCAATTCTGTAATATTCAATGACAAAGCAAAATTCGAATACAACCGCATCATTTCTTCATCCGATACAGAGTGTTCTTTTTGCAAAGAAAAAGAACTTTCTTGCAAAACAGCATGTTTATAGATTTTATTCTTTATCGTAGAATAGAACACCTTGCGTCCAATCGGAAATCGCATATAGCGCAAAGCCTTTACCAAGACATCTGCTATTTCAAATTTTTGTTTTCTTCCTTGTGATGTATTATATCCCTTTTGAAATAGTGAGTTAGAATAAACACAACATGGAACTTCATTCTCTAACAAGTCATTCAATTTGTTTACTCTACTTCCATAAGGAGAACCTATAAAACCTATTTTCTGAATAGCTTCACCCCAGTTAGGTCTGAAAGCAATCGGATTTGCAGCATAGGTTTGAAATATGATATTTTTGCATCCCCATTTTTCAAATAAATACTTTGTTTCCCAGGAAGTTATCCAAACCAAATCAAAAGCAGTCGCTATCTTTCTATGTTTATAAGGTAATTCTAAATTATCCCATGTAATTAAACAAGTGGGAATACCCATTTTGGATATAGCCAATATTGTATCTCGATAAATAATATCTTGATCAACACAAGTCAAGAACAAATCAACATCTTTAGTGTTCCGAATTCGCTCTAAGCACTTTTCGTTAGCCTCTTCTATAGATGAATAATCCAAAGGGTTGAAAGTAATGACCTCATGACCATTATTTTCTAGTTCAGAAATCCAATGAGTTCTTTGCCACCAATACATTGGGGTATCTAACTCTCGAAAGTAATAAAAAATCCTCATTACAATATACTTTATTTTGAAGTTAATAATTTTAAATTGCTAATAAATTACCATTAAAACGTAATTACTGATTTTCAGTAGTTAGCATATCAAAAATCTTAGAAACATATTATTGGTCGGTATTGTCAGAGCTACAAATTAGGCTGTCTTGACATTTACCTTTTTATTTGAGTTATAAATACAAAGGATTAGGGACATGAAATATTGTTTCTGGCATCTCAAGCCAAAACTTCTTACCCTTGAAATGATTTTTTATACAAATCAAAATATTTTTGCGCACAAGCAACCATTGAATATTCTGCTTTATACTCATTTTGAATTTCTTTAGAAGAAACATTCCCTATATTTGCTATAGCATCCTTAACTATACGATAATAATCCTCGGGTGTATGAGAACTAGATATATAGCCATTTTCTCCATTTCTAATCACATCACATACTCCACCAGCAGGAGTAGAAACAGGAATTACTCCCAAAGACATAGCCTCCAATAGAGAAATAGGAAGACCCTCCATCTTTGAAGACATTACGAAATAATCAGAAGCAGCTAAATAATCACCAACATTTCGTTTTTCACCCAAAAGATGGATTCCTTGATGCGTACCATATTTAGCAAATGGTTCCTTATCATATCCCTCTCCTATTACAACAAGAAGAACATGCTCACCTTCCGAAATCAATCTATCGAATGTTTCGAATAGTAAACCTTGATTCTTTACAGGATGAACACGAGCTACATGCAGAAACACCTTATCTTCAGAATGAACTTTAAAGGAATCTATTTCTGCTTTAACATGACCAGCTTCGCTCGTTGTCTCAATTGGGGATCTTCCATTATTGATTAAAGCACCGTTCCTTAAGTGATATAAGTCCTCATACGATTTTTGACATATTCTGGAAATCGTCACTGGCTGTACCTTGTTCTTATACAAATATTTAAAAACTGGCTTCAACCATTTAGCATCCAAGCAGCGATGTGCTAAACTATGCAGAGTATGGAAATACTTTGCCTTAGGATACAACATTGCAGCTAAAGCTATAGCCAAAAGAGAACAATGCGCATGTACTATATCTGGTTTATACTTTCGAACAATCTTAAACACTTTCCAAAGGACCCCTAACGACAATCCCTTTTTACTCTCTAAATTCTCATATTTAATCCTCTTTGATACATCTAGCAGATAATGAGCATTCAATTTATTATTATTTGAGAGAATTTGAACTAATATAACCTCATTATCCTTGCTCAATTCATTCGACAAGTCTACAACAAAACGCTCACCACCTCCAAAACCCAAAGAATATGTTAATTGTAAAATCTTCATCGCAATCAAATTAAAATATATTTCTTATTGATTCTAGCATTTTTCCAATCTTCGGATAACGATAGCCCTTAACATCCATAACTATCAAGTCATTATAATGGTTTAGAGTATGAAAACCTCTCTTCAAAATCGGATGTGGACTTGTCATTCTTCTAACAGA
>ENA-UERK01002856-UERK01002856.1-human-gut-metagenome-genome-assembly--contig:-NODE-2856-length-10960-cov-7.664431_pt1 | contig 10960 bp, 10 predicted proteins | sample MGYA00242957_ERZ507957 | MGnify/ENA primary metagenome ERZ507957 (study PRJEB26167, sample SAMN06115538) | human gut metagenome | host: Homo sapiens | place: China:Heilongjiang | collected 2015-11-06... | reverse complement strand
GCTTTGAACGGTCTTACCCCCGCTCAGGTTGCCGGTCTGAATTTACCAAAACGGAGAAAACAGGAGTTCCCGCTCGTTGCGTGAAGCTTTTCTGCGATTTCGTAAGCTATTCTTTCATTTTAACTTTACACTGCCATAAATTTTTATATGCGTTTTAGCATATTAAAAAGCGCATGAATAAAAAACTCATGCGCTCGAAATGTGCTAAAATATAAAATTATCGTTATTTAAACATAATACGATTATAGAATATTTGTCGCTGCGCCGCTTTGAAATCCTTAGATTTTTCCGGCTTTTGTAAAAATTTTTTGCCCTTGAGCAAAAATAAAAAATTGCATTTTGATAAATATCAATAGCCGCATAAATAACGGGTTATTTTTTTCTTATGGCATCATCGGTGTCCGATACGACTACACGCCCCAACGCTTGACGGGGTTTAGCCGTCAGCGGGTCTTTTAAGTATTTCCCCCGTCTCTCACTTCGGGGTTCTGCTTTACGCGGCAAAAAAATCCGAAAAGCCCGTAAAGCTATCTTGCATAATTGAATAATCGGGAACGTGTCACGGCACACGTCGCCTCTGGCTGATAGCGATTAATCGCCGTCAAAGCGCGATGGCAAGCTCGGGCTTGCAAGGCTACATTTGGCGGAGAGCAACCGAATCAAGGAAAGCTGCCCGGAGCTGCACTTTGTTGAACCGAGCAACAAGCTTGCCGAGTATCATTTCAGAAAGACCGAACATACGGCAGCGCTTATAAAAGAAGGAAAGAATATAGCGACCACCCACGCAGCTTTCAGAAATTATACCCGTCATACCTTAAAAAAGATTAAGGATATGGGGTACGCCCTTATTATAGATGAGAGCTTGGATATTCTTATAGAAAGCCAGATGAAGTCCAACGATATCGGCGGGCTTGTGGCTACGGGCTTTTTGCAGTCGGACGGCATAACATACAAGGCGACCGACAAGTTGTATGATTCGGGTAAGTTTGAGGATGAGATGAAGATGTTTCGCTCTCGGGACATTTTAAGCGTGGATGGACAGAGAGGAGAGAAGCTTTACTATTGGGCTCTTCCGCCGGAGCTGCTCACTTCTTTCGATGAGGTGTTCGTGCTGACATATCTGTTCAGCGGGCAAAGTCTCTGTTATTTTATGAAAATCTATAATATCCCGTATCGGTATATAGGGGTATCTCTAAAGGACGGTGTTTATCGCTTCGCTGACAACGCTGAGTATGTGCCGGAGTATACCCACCACATAAAAGACCTTATACATATAGTAGAGCACCCGAAGCTCAACCGTATAGGCGACAAGACTCATGCGCTATCCATGAATTGGTACCAGAGCCGCAAAGCCGGAGAGGACGGCGAACTCAAGGTGGTGAAGAACCACATATCCAACTGTTATAAGCACATATGGAAGGATGGTAAGCCGAGTGAGCGTATGTGGGGCACATATAAATGTGCTTGCAACAAAATAAAGGGCAAGGGATATACCAAAAATTTTGTTATTTTTAACGAAAGAGCTACCAACTCGTATATTAATAAGAAATACCTCGCCTACGCAGTTAACATCTTTATGAATGTCAGCGAGAAGCGTGTGTGCGAGAAATTTGGCGTAGAGGTAGATCAAGATATGTACGCCCTCTCTACTATGTTGCAGTGGATATGGCGTTCGGCTATAAGGCGCGGGGAAGAGATATGGCTGTATGTGCCGAGCAGCAGAATGAGGAAGTTACTTAAAGATTGGATGGAAAGGGTTCAGAATGGAGACAAAGACGACGAGGATTACGAGTAAAATAGCGGTCAACGAGCGAGAGACTCATATATACAGGTGCGACGACGGCTGGATGATGGACAGTACGGTTCCAAAGGATTACAACGCCGCCATGCGTAAAGGATGGGTTCCCGTAGCGCAGACGGTTTATGAGGACGGGACTGTCTGCGGAATGGTTCTAAAGGCTATCCCCTCCGCAGTCACCATAAGAAATAACACCAAGCGCCGAGTGTCCGATGAGCAAAAGGCTGCCGCAGCTGAAGCTTTGAGGAAATACCGCGAGGGTTAACCCGCTCAAAAATGAGCGAGTTGGATAAAGTACGAGGGCTATCGGACATCTTTGTCCAATAGGTTATAAAAAAAAGACCTTTTGCTCAAAAATGAGCTATAGGTTAAAACAAAGGCAGTGTAAAGTTAAAATGAAAGGAAAAGCTCACGAAAACAAAGAAAAGCTTCACGCAACGAGCAAAAACTCCCGTTTACTTCGTTTTGATAGATTTAAGCCGGCAACCTGAGCCGGGGTAAGACCGTTTAAGGCTGAATGAGGACGGACAAAGTTAAAGAAGAAAACAAACATCGAAATCAAATTATTGGCACTTTCGAAGGAAGAAAAGCCTTGTTTGGTTTTGTACCAAGCCTTGAATTGCTTGTTAAAGCATTCAATCAAATTGTTTGAAATATCGTCTTTAAAGCTTTGAACGCGTATGTGCTTGGCGTCACCGAAAATGGACTTAACCGGAACTTTATAGGCTGAATAACGGTCAGAAACAATAGTGGACGGTTTGCCGAGCTTAGCAGCTTCGCTGAACAGGGAAACAGCCTGATGAGAATCTCGATGCGCAGAGAGGTGAAACCCGATAACAAAGCGAGTTTCACTGTCTATGATAAACCAGATATAATGCTTTACACCGGCTATTTTAACTACCGTTTCATCGGCGTGCCATTCATCGGAATTGAGGTCTAATAAAGGAACAAGCTGAATCCGCATATCATCAAACAGCGGAGCGAACTTAACGCACCAATTGCTGACAGTGGTATGTGAAACCTTGATATTAAAGGCAGTTTTGAGTACAAGACTGATATTTCGGAAAGAGTTTTTACCGAGATAAAACATTGACAAAGCCGTAATGATGATTTGAACAGGATAACGCATACGCTTAAAATTATGCTTTCCGAAAAGCGAGGACATGGAGGGAGCGGTAATGGCGGCGGATTTCCATTCAAAGAAAGAATGGTTGCACTTTTTGTCACTGCAACGGTAGTTGGAATAATGCTCATAATCGTGATGCAGAAAGGAAGCTTTTCCGCACACGGGGCAAGGCGGATGCTTCCGCCGACAATTTGCCCCCTCCGGCCTCGGCCGTTCGGGTGCAAATTGATGATGGCAGTTCCGGCAGAGATACTTTTGATAACCGTCAGGATCTTTGCCGTAACGATAAAATGAATGAATGTTGTTGCATTTCGGACACCTAATTTGATATAATTTCATCAGAGAACCTTTCCTTTCTTTTGGGAGTAGATGCGTTTTGTGGTGAAACCATTATACCAGAAGGATCGAGAGGTTCTCAACTTTCATTTAAGTTTACAGTACGAAAACAAAAGATAGGAGGAGATAAAATGGAAGGATTAACAATTTTTAACAATGAGCAGTTTGACAGCGTAAGAACTGTCAGTATAGACGGTGAGCCGTGGTTTGTTGCGACTGATGTGTGCGCATACTTTGGAGTAACCAACAGGAATCGCATTATACAGGCAGTGGACGAAGAGGATAAGGGGGGTACGCAAATGGATACCCTGGGCGGAGTTCAAACAGTAACCGTAGTAAACGAGTCTGGACTTTATTCGGTTCTGTTTGCTCTACAGCCTACTAAGGCGCGTGGCGTTTTCGAAGAGTACATAAAGGAGAGACAAGAAAAGCTTCGTGCCTTTAAGCGTTGGATTACCCATGATGTTCTCCCCACGATCCGTAAAACAGGCGGATATGTAAACGACACCGCTCAGTTTATTGACAGTTATTTCGGTCAGCTCGATTCTGCGCAGAAACACGCGCTAATGATGATATTTAATGAAAGCAAAAGAATGACTGCACAGCTCAAAGAACAAGCTCCCAAGGTTGACTTTTATGATACCTTCGTCAGCTCCGACAAGTGTACGGGTCTGCGTGTCACCGCAAAGGAACTCGGGGTTCCCGAGCGTGAGTTTGTCAAGTTCTTGATAGACGAGAAGTACCTGTATCGTACTCCGTCAAAGCAGCTGCTTCCGTATGCGAAGAAGGGCAACGACGGATTGTTCGAGGTAAAGGATTATTACACGAGATCCGACTTTGTGAAGCCGCAGATATTCTTCACCCCGCAGGGAAAACAGTTCTTCTACGAGAAGCTCGTAGAGGCAGGACTTATAATCCGCAGTTTATCTGCATAATTTTTGAGCACGAAAATTTGGGGTATAAACTACTCTACCGGGACACTTAAAACCGAGATTTACAGTATATAGACGGCGAAACTTGAACTAAATGAGAACCCGCTGATATTTTATGGAAAGGGTGTGAACGGTATCTTAGAGAAAGGAAAAGAAAGAGGAGTTGAACAGAGGATTTTGTGAGGGTTGCCCGTGGGCTGGCCGCTGCGGCAATGACGATATCGACTACCCCTGCCACGGTAGCTGGGGCGAGGTCGATTACATAGACTACGGGGATAGTTCCATCAATACAGATATGGACGAGGAGAGATAAATATAGGTAATACAATTTATATACCGGGTATCGATGCAAAAGATATATACATAACAAACGAGCTTTACCCCGATATGGGTTATTCGCTCGTGGGCAAAGACGGAAAGGTCAACTACAGGCGGTACGCTAATACCCTTGATTATAGCTTAGACCAAATTAAACTGCGCGAGGTTTACGAGAAAGTGTATCGCCGCACCAACTTCAGCTTCTATGGGCGAAAGAAAGAGTACACCTCCCGCGTGATAAATGTAACCTTTAAATACTCCGTTTCGGAGTTCAATAAATCCGGGAGAAATAGATACATCCGCTTTGGTTGCAAGGACTCAGAGTTGAGCTTCAACGACTGCGTGGCTGTAAAGGACGGCGAGCTTGCCGGAATAATACTCGGACAGCCCGTAGAGCGTCCCGTATCAGACGAGATATTGGGCGAATACTTTGGGTTTGAGGGAGGCGTGTATACCCTCATTAAAAACCCTCGAACCGTTAAGGGTACAGCGGAGCTCCGCAGAATACTTTATAATGAGGGGTTTATGTGTAACGGCATAAAATATGTTCGCTGGAAGAGGTCGAGCGGTAGCTCCCGCGTGGGAAAATGCCTCTTTATAGACGAGAAGCTGTACGCGCGTATGCATAAGTGGGAGATGTGTGGACTCAAGGTTGCCGAGGGGGACGAAATAGACCTTGCCGCACTTGAGTCATATATCTCACTGCCGTCAAGTTCTATTATCGATATATTGGAGATAAACCCTGAAAACATACTTATAATAGACGACTACGAGAGTAAGTTCTGTGATAGGGTTATTTCGGTTAGTGAGGAAGAAGACCACCTTGTAGCGGTTGAAAAGGATGAGCAGATATCTAACTCGATATGGGACGGTCAAGGTTTGATAGATATTTCTGCTATGGGTAAATACAGCGATAAGGGTATGATACTGCTCCGCAACCTCTTCTTTAAGTGTTGTTGCTTTAACACAAACTTGCAGCAGTGGTTTGCAGACCATAACATAACCGATGTGAGTCAGCTGAACGGCTACACCAAGGCAACCCGCGTAGAGGATATAAAAATAATTACCACCCCGAGCAGTATCAAATACCTAAAGTTCGGAACGGTGGATGAGTGGATGAAGCACATCGACAGCGCCTTCGGCGTGGTTAAATACGATAAGCCCACCCACTTCTTCGGTGGGCGTATGGTGCAGACGCATTATCAGCTTCTCAATAGCTTGCAGATGGACAAAACGGAGACAGAGGCGTTTCTGAAAGATACCTTTGACTATATGACCGCTATAAGAACAAATCCCGCAGTCTTACGCTATCATATTAAATATCCGATAGAGGACGAGTTCGACATCTCCCCCGCTGAGAGCAAAAACGATGTGGTGTACAAGCTGCTTGGTCTTAACGATAGATTTGCCGAGACAAAGCTATACCACGACTTTAAGGTAGATATTCTCAAGTCGTTTACAAAAAATCTAAGGCTCGGCCATGTTTTGGTTAATGGCAATTATGAGACAATATTAGGCAACCCTATTGAAATGTTGCTTAGTGCTATAGGAAAGTTTTCAGGCGAGAGTGTCTTGGGCGTGGGGAATATACACACCAAAAGGTTTGGCTATAATCAGAAGCTTGTAGGTTCCCGCAGTCCGCATATCTCTATGAGTAATGTGTGGATTCCAACAAATGTGGAGAGCGAAGAGATAGATCGATATTTTAACCTCACGAACGAAATTATCTGCATAAACAGCATTGGTGAGAATGTGCTAAACAGATTGTCGGGGTGCGATATGGATTCAGACACAGTTCTTCTTACGAATAATTCTCACCTTATAAAGGCGGCCTTGAAGAACGATGGCAAGTTTTTGGTGGCAGTTCCGGATGTCTCGTCGGTAAAGCGCAAGCGCAAATACACCCATGACGAACAGGCAGACCTTGACATTAAGACAAGCAATAACCTTATAGGCGATATTATTAATCTAAGTCAGGAGCTCAACACCCGCATATGGGACACGCTCAACCGCGGCGGAAGTTATGGCGATATAAAGGAAATATATAAGGATGTGTGTATTCTTAATATTATGAGTGGTATCGAGATTGATAAAGCCAAAAAAGAGTTTAACATCAACAACGCTAAAGAGCCCCGCCGTCTGCGCGAGAAGTACAAAATAGAGGACGAGAGCGGACGCGCTGTGAAGCCAAATTTTTTTAAGGCGAAAGATATGGGAAAGGGCTACTACGACCGCGAAAAGAAGAACTATAGAAAACATCTTACCACGATGGACCATCTGCAATCTTGCGTTAACGCTTATCGGGCGCAGAGAGATGCCGTCGGCAAAGCGCAGGGATATCTCCCTTTTTCCGAACTTATAAGCGGCGGGGTTAACTCGCACCGCAGACAGTACGAGAAGGTTACTCGCGTTATAAATACCGTGACGGACATGACCGAAGAGATTAGGAGCGTGTACGCTTCCGATATAGAGCCCTCTGTGAAAACGGCTTTAAGCTCTGATGTAAGACAGGCGTGTGTGGAGTATGTCGGAAATATGTCTTTTACGAAGAGCGATATGGTTTATCTGTTGAGGCAGATAGAGGAACCTCGTTATTCGCAGATACACAGAAAGATATTCAACATCTTGTTCGGCTACCCCAATACTTCGTTTTATAGCGTTCTAAAGGAAAGCGCGGAGTCTATCGGTCTACTTGCGGAGGATGACGAGGGCGAGATTAAACTGTATGGAGTAAATTATACGCAATATAAATATTCTGCGTAAACACGCAAATTTGCGCCTGTTTCGGTGAAAATTACACGCGTTTTGATAAAAAATCACGCAAAAAATTACAAAAAATAGGGTAAAATCCGACCCAAATGTAAAAAGAGACCACTCAGAAAAGACGCATAATACGCCAAATCTCAGGGGTCTCCCGTGCGGTCACAATAGGAGGGGGCTGAGAAACCTCTACCAAATTGAATAAAAGGAATGATTCATATAGTTAAAATCTCGCAGGAGGAAGCTTTTAAGATTAGAAAAAAGTTTCCCGGGACGCATATAACCGTAACCAACCGTTTTGCGCCCAGTCGAAAAAAAACATACTACTGCACCGAGAGCTTTAAGGTAATGAGGTATCTGAAGAGGCTCCGCCACGAACCGTGGAGGTGAGTTTCGGATGGAAGATTTCGTTAAGAAGCAGAGCGGGGAATCTTATGTGGATTACTTTGTTAGGCTTTTCGACAACAAGAAGATTTACGACCTCACCTGCGACCAAATAGCCGACCTGCTCAATGCGGAGAGCGGACAGACTCTCGGCGAAAGTGCTTACCGAAAAGAGTTCGCCGCGTTTAATCGGGGACGCAACTATGAGCGCGAAATAGCTGAGCGCGGGGTGGCGACGAGGGTACTGTCAATATCAGACCTCCACTTCCCTTTTGCCAAACCGATAGAAACCTTTTCAGCATATGTCGGGCGTGTAGATGTTTTACAGCTTAATGGCGATATATTTGATTGTCAGTCAATATCGAAATTTTCAAAGGCTTACCGAATACCTTGCATAGAGGAGATGGTCGAGGGGCGGCAGTATATTATAGACCTTATCGAATACATAAAGCCTAAAAGAGTTATTGCCAACTATGGCAACCACGAGCTGCGCCTCGGCGCGTATCTTGCGAATCACCTTGATTCCGATCTACAAGAGCTTATGCCGGAGACGGCACTGGACTACATTTTTACGGATGGCTTCTACCATTATGACCGCCGCAACCATATTAAGACTTGGTATGAGCCTCTGTGCGAAACTTTTGATGATATCGAAATTGTATATACCGGTCAGTGGTTCTCGCAGGTAGGTCATGTAATGTTCGTTCACCCCAAGACCTTTAGCAGCTCGCCTATGAAAACGGCAGAGAAGGCTGTGCTGTGGTTCCGAAACGAGGGGTATGATTTTAATTGCCTCGTTATGGCTCATACCCACAGGCTTGGCTCGTATAAGCTCGGCAATACTGCCATGTATGAGCAGGGTGCGGCGTGTGAGACGCAGAAAATGAGATATAGCGACGGCGCGCTGGTTAACTCCCAGCAGCAGGGCTGTATATATGTGTGCCTCGATAAGGACGGCTACAATATTGAATCGGCGACTAAACTTGTCGCTTTTTGATAAGGAGAGAGAATTTGAAGCGCAAGGAGTTAATTAGACTTATAGCAAGAGATAGTTCCCTCACAATCGGCGACGCAGAGTTTTGTCTTGACGCCGTATGTGACGCCATCTCCAAGGTTGTTAATGACGGAGAAAAGCTTTCTATATATGGGTTCGGTACATTTCAAAAAGTTCAGCGTAAACCTAAGCCGTATCGACACCCTGTAACAGGAGAGATGTGTATACCCGAGCCGTCGGATGTTATTAAGTTTGTACCGGGTGTGGCTTTCTTCCCGAGTACCGAGCCGGACTATACTGATTTATAAGGAGAAAAATATGATTACTGCTATTATTTTTAATCTGCTCAATTTGATTGGCCTTTATGGTGATGCTGCGGTTGTAGCAATTCTCAAGCTTTTTGGAATAATGTAAAGGCTTTGTCCGGAGTGCTAACGAGCCCTGCTCGTACTTTGGATCACTATTTTTTACAAACTGCTATAATGGCCGTTACGGCAGTTATTGATATTATGTCTTGCGAGGATGCGCCTCGCCATAAGAGGTAGACGAGTCGCAAGATTTACGAAGCCGCGTAGCTACGGCGGGCACGAAAAGACCCTGCGGACAGAAAACCACCCCCGCTGATGAGGGGGTCGGCAGTTTCCGCAGGGCACTGATAGAATCTTATGTTAACCATTTTGCCGATGAAGTTCTTCTGTTGTGCTTGTGGTTGCTGACTGATTGATAAAAATTCGAAGGAAATGGAATGATTTAATTGTTTGACAATTATCCCGATGTGGTAACTGTTAAAGAAATGCAAGCTATGTTGCGGATAGGTAGAAGCACCGCTTATAAGCTTATAGGCGACGGCGTTATACCGTCCGTTCGTATTGGCTCAAGTTATTTAATTGCCAAAAAGAATATCGAAAATTTTATGTCCGCCGGTAGTTGACATTTTGTGCTGTTGTGTTAGAATGACTACGCAATAGCAAGCGGACTAAGAAAGGAGATATTTGAATTGACAGGAAGCTTGCAGATAAAACGCGGTAAATATTATGCCGTTATAAACATGGTAGACAGTTCTGGAAAGCGCAGACAAAAATGGGTGGCTACAGGCTACGAGGTTAAGAATAACCAGCGCAAAGCAGAGGCGGCGTTACGGGCAATAATCAGCGACTACGAAAAGGTTAAGTTGATTTATGAGCCTAATATTCTTGTTTCTGATTTTTTGGATAAGTGGCTCGAAGAGACTAAGCCGTTTATAGATACTGTAACTTGGGACGGTTATAAAGTTATCGTAGACTCTCATGTCAAGCCTTATTTTGAGGAACACAAAATTAAACTTTCTGCTGTCGGCCTTGAGGAAGTACAGGCATACTTCGACTATAAAGCTGCTCACGGGCGCAAAGATGGACGAGGAGGGTTATCTCCTAAGACGCTGCGTTTACACAAAAATGTCCTCCGTCTCGCCTTTAAGGAGGCTATGCGTCATAGACTTATCGCGTCTAATCCATGTGAACTTGTGAGGTTGCCAAAGCTTGAGAGACGAGAGTATGAATGGTATAACTCTAAGGAAATCGCCGCGCTGTTCGAGGCCCTAAAAGATGAGCCTTTGTTGCCGCTTATCAAAGTAACTGTTATGTACGGGTTAAGACGAAGCGAGGTGCTCGGATTACAATGGCAAAGCGTTGACTTTGACGCCAATACCATCTTAATACGCCACACCGTTTCTATGGCCACCAAAGTTGTCGAAAAGGATAAGACAAAAAATAAATCAAGTTATCGGTCGTTTCCGCTGTTTCCTGAGATTAGGGAGCTACTACTTCAGATAAGAGCAGAGGAACAAAGAAATCGAGATTTTTTTGGAAACGCATATGTGAATAATGATTATATCTTTAAGTGGGAGGACGGGCGTATGTTTGCTCCGTCATACGTCTCTCACAAATTTGCAGACTTGTTGATTAATTATAATCTACCACACATACGATTCCACGATTTGCGACACAGTTGTGCGAGTTTGCTTCTTGCTAATGGCTGCTCGTTGAAAGATGTTCAAGATTGGATGGGTCACGCCGATATAAAGATGACCGGAAACATATACGGACACCTTGATTTATCAAGAAAGAAAATAATATCGGGGATTATTCAAAAAAGTTTAAGCGAAGCGTGTTAGACAAAGTGTTAGACACTCGTGAATTTTGGGGTGCTTAAAAAATGGGAAAAGCCCTGAACCCGTTGAGGCTCAAGGCTTCTGAATGGCTCCCCCTGTTGGACTCGAACCAACGACCCTTTCGGTCAGAAACATAGTCGCCTTGCTCGCTTGGAGCGCTTCG
>ENA-UERK01002854-UERK01002854.1-human-gut-metagenome-genome-assembly--contig:-NODE-2854-length-10975-cov-2.666361_pt1 | contig 10975 bp, 12 predicted proteins | sample MGYA00242957_ERZ507957 | MGnify/ENA primary metagenome ERZ507957 (study PRJEB26167, sample SAMN06115538) | human gut metagenome | host: Homo sapiens | place: China:Heilongjiang | collected 2015-11-06... | reverse complement strand
TTCGTTCTCCGCAGTACGGCAGCTGTTCAATGTTGCCTATCTTGTTCTGGTTTTCTTTGGTTCGCGCGCTCTCGGCTGGGACGTTACGGCGCCGCTCGTCGGCGCGGCGCTCGGCCTGACCGCTCTTTCCATGGTTTTTGCCATGCTTCTGGCACGGCGCAACGATAAAAAGTCCAAATCCGCCGCGGCGGAGAAGAAGGGAGAAGATCTCAATGGGTGAATCCCGTGTTGTGATCCCGATTTTCGGAATTCTGGATGTGACCGGCGAGGTGATCGGCATGTGGGTCATTCTGGCCGCCGTCACCGTGATCTCGCTGCTCGCCACGCGCCATATGCGCTAGCGGCCTTGCAAATTCCATAATGTGATCGAGACGGGCGTTGAATACCTCGACAACTACTTTGCCGGTATTCTCGGAAAAAAAGAGTCCCGAAAACACCTTCTGTTTCTCGGCTCGCTCTTCATTTTCATCATTTTCGGCAACTACACCGGGCTCATCCCCGGCGCCGGTCTGACGGACTACTGGAAAGCGCCGACCTCGTCGCTTTCGGTAACGCTTGGTCTCAGCATCATCACGTTTTTCTACCTGCAGGGCTCAAGCATCCATGCGCGCGGCTTTCTCGGCTATCTCAAGCGCTTTATTTCCCCCATCGCGATCATGCTGCCGCTGCTCCTTCTGGATGAGTTCATCAAGCCCGCGTCGCTGGCGCTGCGTCTGTTCGGCAATATCTTCGGCGAAGAGACCGTCACGGAACAGCTCTATGAGATTTTTCCCATCGGCGCGCCGATCGTGATGATGGTGCTCTCGCTGCTCTTCTGCGCGCTGCAGGCCATCGTTTTCACGACGCTCGTTTCCATTTATCTGCAGGAGGCCACCGAATAACGGCACGTCTCTCAAAAGCAAAAGAATAAAGAATATTTTTGTAAGGAGATATACTACCATGACCGATTCCGCCATCATTGCTATTGCCGCCGCCATTTCCATCGCCTTCAGCACCATAGGTCCCGGTTTGGGACAGGGCAAGGCCGCCGCCGCCGCCATGGAGAGCATTGCCCGCCAGCCCGACGCCGCCGGCGAGATCCGCTCCTCGCTCATCATCTCGATGGCCATGATGGAGGCTCTCACCATTTACGGCCTGCTGATCGCCTTTATGCTCGTCGCCAAGGTCTGAGAGGCACGCAGCTATGACGATCGAACCATCTCTCATCGTATGGACGGTTCTATGCTTTTTCGCGCTGATGCTCATTCTGAAAAAACTGCTCTTTCAGCCGATGCTGACCTTTATGGATACGCGCAATGCGAAGATTGAGGCCGCGCGCAAGGCGAAGGAGGACGCACGCACGGAATACGAAGCGGAAGCGCGCCGCCTTGCGGACGAGCGCGCAGCACAGGAAGCGCAGCTGCGTCAGTCCGACGCGGAGGCGCTCGAGCAAGCGCAGGAGGAACTGCGCCGCGAAACGACGCAAAAGCGCGCCGAGGCCGCGCAGCGGCTCGCAGAAAACCGCGCCGCGCTCGCCGAAGAATCCGAACGCATCACCCGCGAGCTGGAACCGCAGCTCTCCGATCTGGCGCTTGATCTCGTGAACCATCTGCAGCACTGGCAGGACGATCGCCACTCCGCCGTGGATGCGGAAACGATCGCGGCGCCGTATGCCGACATAGAGCATCTCACCGCCGGTGAGCATACGAATGCTACTACGAACAGGACGAAATGATTATGCGTTTTGTATATGCCGTTATCAATCTTCTGATCCTTGCGGGGCTCATCTATCTCGTCGGACGAAAATCTATCGTGAAGATCTTCCGCTCCCGCCGGGAGAAAATCACGCGTGAGCTGGACGAAGCGGAAACGCCGTTCGCTCCCGAGCCGCTGCCGGAGATGCCCGCGCCGGACGACACGGCGCTCAAGTCCGAGCTTGCCGCGGCGGAAAAGGACGGAAAGGCCGCTCTTGCAGAGCTCGATACGCAGTATGAGGCGGACGCCGCCGACCAGCGCCGCGAAATGCTCTTTACGACCCGCGCGCAGATCATTGAGCAGGTCCTCACTCTCGCCGAGCAGCACATGCGCTCGGCGGAATATCAGGCTTCCAAGCTTGCCCGTCAGAACGCGGCAGTCGAGCAGATCCTCGCGCAGATCCATCTGACGCCCGGCGACGTTTCCTACATTTCCCGCAAGGGCGTGCTGTATGTGACGCTCACCTCCGCCGCCGTGCTTCCCGACGAGACCGTCGAGAAGGTGCGCAAGCGTGCTGACGCGCTCGTCGCCGCCGCCGGAGGGAAGATCTCCTACTGGGTGCGGCAAAAGGAAGATCTGATCGGCGGGCTGCAGCTTCGCATCGGCGATACGATCTACGATTACACCATCTCCAACAAGCTCTACCGTCTCGGCAAAGCGCTCAACGACCGGCCTCTCACGGAGACGGACGCGGATTCCATCCGCGCCGGTATGCTCGACGCCGTGCACCATATGAAGCTCGGCATCGACGTGTTCCAGGTCGGCCGCGTGCTCAGCGTGTCGGACGGCATCTGCTGGATGGACGGTCTCGCCGACATCATGTACGGCGAGCTGGTCGAGTTCGTCAACGGCGAGCGCGGCATGGTCATGGATATTCAGGCCGACCGCGTCGGCTGCATCATCTTTGGCCGCTACGACCATGTGGACAGCTACAGCCGCGTGCGCCGTCTGAACAAGATGGCAAGCGTGCCCGTCGGCGAGGCGATGCTCGGCCGCGTTGTGGACGCGCTCGGCAAGCCCATCGACGGCCGGGGCCGCATCTGGAGCACCGAGACCCGGCCCATCGAATTCCAGGCGCCCGCCATTCCCGACCGGCAGTCGGTCTCCGTGCCGCTGCACACCGGCATCAAGGCGATCGACGCACTTGTGCCCATCGGCCGCGGCCAGCGTGAGCTCATCATCGGCGACCGTCAGACCGGCAAAACCGCCATCGCTATCGACGCCATTCTCGCCCAGAAGGGGCAGAATGTGCTCTGCATCTATGTTGCCATCGGCCAGAAGCGCGCCACCGTTGCGGAGATCGCCGCGCGGCTGGAAGCCGCCGGTGCGATGGAGTATACGACGATCGTGTGCGCCACGGCGTCCGATTCCGCGTCGCTTCAGTACATCGCGCCGTTTGCCGGCGCGGCGATGAGCGAGTATTTCATGTACAAGGGCCGCGACGTGCTGATCGTGTACGACGATCTCTCCAAGCACGCCGTAGCGTACCGTGAGATCTCCCTGCTGCTGCACCGTCCTTCCGGACGCGAAGCGTACCCCGGCGATATCTTCTATCTGCATTCCCGTCTGCTCGAACGCGCCGCGCGCATCAACGCCGAGGCCGGCGGCGGCAGCGTCACGGCGCTGCCCGTCATCGAAACGCAGGCAGGCGATATCTCCGCTTACATCCCGACGAACGTCATTTCCATCACCGACGGTCAGATCTTCCTCGAAACTGACCTCTTCAACGAGGGCCAGCGCCCGGCGGTCAACGTCGGTCTTTCGGTCTCGCGTGTCGGCGGCGCAGCGCAGACGAAGCTCATGAAGCAGGTTGCCTCCTCGCTGCGCACGGGTCTTGCCCAGTACCGCGAGCTCGCCTCCTTTACGCAGTTCGGCTCCGATCTGGACGAGACGACGCGCAAAACGCTTGCCTCGGGTGCCAAGATGATGGCCGCTCTCCGGCAGGACCGCTTCTCTCCCCTTCACGACTGGCAGCAGGCGCTGCTCATCTTCGCCGTGTCCGGCGGCTACGCCGACAAGGTGGAAGCGGATGATCTCAACGACTTCTCATCCCAGCTCTTCTCGTGGTTCATCACGAAGGAGCCGGCTCTCACCGAAACGCTCAAAACCGGCAGAAAGCTCGACGACGATACCAGAGCCGCGCTCCATGCCGCGCTCACCGCGTTTGCGGAGGCGCTCTGATGGCAGGACTGCAGCAGCTCAGAAAGCGGCTGAAAAGCATCCGCGCCACCGGTCAGCTCGCCGAAGCGATGCGCACCGCCGCCACGATCAAGTACTCGCGCGTGAGCAAGGTCCGCGAGGAGTTCACCCCCTATGCCAGCGGCAGTGCCGACATGCTCTCGCTGCTTGGCCGGTTCGGGATCTGCCGCGAAGCGGACAGGATCTCGCCGAAGAACTGTCTTGTTCTGTTCGGCAGCAACCGCGGGCTTTGCGGCGGCTTCAACGCCGAGCTTTTCCGCTTCATGGACCGGGCGCTCGCCGCCGAGGATGAAACGCCGCACATCATTTCGTGCAGCCGCAAGGCGAGCGCATATCTTCGCGAGCATTCGCTCGCCTATGAGGAGTTCATTCTCTCCGATGTGCCGGATTACGAAGAGACGCACGCGCTCTGCGAGCATCTGAAAAAGCTCTATACCACGGGCGCGGTGAACCGCGTGCGGCTCATTTACCAGAGCTACCGCAACATGCTCTCGCAGGAGCCGACCGACCGGCAGATCCTGCCTGACCCGGAGTCGCATAAGACCGCGAACCCGGATGGCATTTTGTATCTGCCGAGTCCCGCCGCCATCGGTGCGCGGCTCGCGCTCACCTGTCTGAACAACGAAGTATTTGCCGCGGCGCTCGACAACGCCTCCGGCGCGCAGGCCGCCACGCTCATGGCGATGCGTTCCGCCTGCGACAGCGCGGCGGAATCCGCCGCCAAACTGGAAACCACCATCAATCGCCGGAGACAGGCGGACGTCACCGCCAGCGTCATCGAGATCGCCTCCGGCAATCTGCAGCAAGGAGAGTAGCTTATGTCCGCCGGAAATATTGGTACCATATCTCGCATCAGCGGCCCCGTTGTGGACGTGCATTTCCCGGAACACAGCAGCGTCCCGGATATTTTCCACGCCGTCGAGGTCACCATCAACGGCAGCGTTCATGTGCTTGAATGCCTGCAGCAGCTCGGAAACGGCGAGGTGCGCTGCATCTCCATGCGCCCGACGGACGGCATGTCCCGCGGCATGGAAGCCGTGGATACCGGCGCGCCGATCTCCGTTCCGGCAAGCGAGGGAATGCTTGGCCGCATGATCAACGTCACCGGCGAGCCGATCGACCGCGCCGGCCCGATCCCCGCCGCCGACCGCTGGCCGATCCACCACCGCGCCCCGGACTTCATCGACGTTGTCCCCGCCGGGGAGGTGCTGGAAACCGGCATCAAGGTCATCGATCTGATGACGCCATATGCCAAGGGCGGCAAGATCGGTCTGTTCGGCGGCGCCGGCGTCGGCAAAACCGTCCTCATCGAAGAGCTGATCCGAAACATCGCCTTTGAGCACAACGGGTACTCCGTGTTTGCCGGTGTCGGCGAGCGCTCCCGTGAGGGCAACGACCTCTGGAACGAAATGAAGGAGTCCGGCGTTATCGACAAGACCGCGCTCGTCTTCGGCCAGATGAACGAGACCGCGGGCGCACGTCTGCGCGTTCCGCTCGCCGGGCTCACGATCGCCGAATACTTCCGCGAGCACTCCCACAAGGACGTGCTGCTCTTCATCGATAACATCTTCCGCTTTACGCAGGCGGGCAGCGAGGTCTCCGCGCTGCTCGGGCGTATGCCCTCCGCCGTCGGCTATCAGCCGACGCTGGCCTCTGAAATGGGCATGCTGCAGGAGCGTATCGTTTCCACGAAGAACGGCTCGATCACCTCGGTACAGGCGATCTACGTCCCCGCGGACGACCTTACCGACCCCGCCCCGGCGACCGCGTTCTCCCATCTGGACGCCACGACCGTCCTTTCGCGCAGCATCGTCGAGCTCGGCATCTACCCCGCCGTCGCGCCGCTGGAATCCTCGTCGCGCATGCTCGAACCCGAAATCGTCGGTGAGGAACACTATCGCGTTGCCTGCCGTGTTCAGGAGATTCTTGAACACTATAAAGAACTTCAGGACATTATTGCTATTCTCGGCATGGACGAACTGAGCGATGAAGACAAGCTGACAGTGCGAAGAGCAAGAAAGATTCAGCGTTTTCTTTCCCAACCATTCAGCGTTGCGGAAAAGTTTACGGGTATTCCCGGAATTTATGTGCCGCTCAGTGAAACGATACGCAGCTTTGCCGCGATTGTTGACGGTGAAGCCGATGAATTTCCCGAAAGTGCCTTTTTCAATGTCGGCACCATTGATGATGTCCGTAAAAAAGCGCAGTCGCTTTCCGGCAAATGTGAAAAGACCGATGACGGCACGGCAGCCGCAGAGTAAAAACAGGAGGGCATGAATGGCCAAACCGTTTCAACTTGAAATTCTGACGCCCGAACGTGCATTTTACAGGGGCGAATGCATTTCGGTGATCGTGCCTGTCAGCGACGGAATGCTCGGAATAATGGCAAACCACACTCCGATGACTGCCGCAATCACCGACGTCGAAGTTGTTTTCACCCTGCCCGACGGCAGCAAAATCCCTTGCGCCGTGACACAGGGAATGATCGATGTTTCCGCCTCCCGTGTTCGGGTTCTCTGCGACTCCGCTTTGCACCCCGATGAAATCAATGCAGAGGCTGAGCGTAAGCAAGCTGAAGCCGCCGCATTGAAGCTGCGTGAAAAGCTCGGCCACCGTGACTATGTGCTTTCAAAACTGGCCTTTGTCAAGGCCACAAATCATTTGCGCGTCAAGCAGCATAACTCCTGACAATGCTTCCCAAGCAAAATCCCGTGTCGAATGCAATCCCCTGTTCCGGCACGGGCTTTTTAAAAGTCCGTCAATATATTCCGTTATAAATTTTGCCGTCTATTGACTTTACTGTTTGCGCGTGCTAAAATCCATTTAAAAAGTGAATACAGCTCAAGTGCCTGAATTCAGCCTTTTTACGGTGAATTCGGGAGAATAGACAATCGGGTCAAAGTCCCGAACGGTACCGCCGCTGTTGGTGCGTAGGCAATGTTTTATTGATGCAAATCAGCCATTGGGAAACTGAGAAGGCAAAACATTCGCTGTTGAGGCACAAGTCAGAAGACCTGCTTGAGTCGGATCCTCCTTTGCTTATGCGGCTCACGAGTTATGAGGTTGGCGGATGTTTTTTTGTTGTGTAAACGGTGCAGCTTTGTTGCTGTGCCGTTTTTCTTATCTGCAATTCCGCTCACTCTGTCATGCTAAAAGCCGAACAAAAAAGATAGATATTGGAAAAAACAATGAATCACAGCAATAATCCCCGAAGCAATGCGGACGAGCGCAGTCAACTCGAAGATGAGTTTGCAAGACAGCACGCAAGTGATACTGACGAACAGCTTTTAAGCTATGTCGGCAGTATTGCAAGCAAGCTCGGCCGAAAACCCACAAAAGAAGAAACTATCGGTTATCGTTACATAAAGTCACGACTCGGCAATTGGCCCGGCATCATGGTCAAACTCGGGCTGCTTGAGCCGAAGTCGGTACGGCGGGAACGCGTAAGACGATCAATAGCTGATAAACAGAAAGGCAGGAGTAAGAAGAATTGAAGCATTCAAGGTTATTTAAGTGCATCAGTCTGTTTCTTGCGACAATCATGCTTTTGGCATTGCTGTCAATGGTTTTGTCGGCAAGCTTTGTTTTGCCCGAAAATCCGATAGCCAAAGCTTCCTCCTTTCCCGACAGCGAGCTTTCACACAACGGTTCAGGGAAAAACGAAACACCAACACCGACTCTGACTCCGACACCGGAGCAATCCGAAACACCGACGCCCGATGCTTCCGAAACGCCGACACCCGAAGCATCGGAAACTCCGACGCCCGATGTTTCCGAAACGCCAACGTTCGAACCGCCTGAAACAGCAACGCCAAATACATCGGACAATTCGAATCCAACCGACACGCCGACTCCGAGACCCACCAACACTCCGACCCCGAAACCCACCAACGCGCCGACTCCGAAACCCACCAACGCGCCGACCCCGAGACCAACCAACGCGCCGACCCCGAGACCCACCAACGCGCCGACCCCGAGACCCACCAACGCGCCGACTCCGAGACCGTCCAACGCGCCGACTCCGAGACCCACAAATGCGCCGACTCCGAGACCAACCAACGCGCCGACGCCGAGACCCACCAGCGCGCCGACGCCGAGACCCACCAACGCGCCGACGCCGAAACCCACCAACGCGCCGACCCCGAGACCGTCAAATGCGCCGACTCAGAATCCGACCGACGATCCGACATCGAATCCGACCGTTCGACCGACTGAGATGCCGTCATCTTCTCCCGAGCCCGGCGGCGATATTACTCCTGAGCCCGGCGGAGACATTACTCCCGAACCCGGTGGAGACGGCACTCCCGAACCCGGTGGAGACGGTACTCCCGAACCCGGTGGGGACATTACTCCCGAGCCCGGCGGCGAAATCACCCCCGAGCCGGGCGGTGAATACACTCCCGAACCCGAAGAACCCTATATTGCAACGGATCTTTACAGCGGAATATATACTCCTGCCGATATAGAAAATGACACGCTTGTTTTTTATGCATACCCTGCCGGGGGAGATAATCTTTCACTTAAAGTTTATATTAAAGGCCGTTACGACAACGTGAACAACGGTGAATTGCTTCACCCGGATGAGCAGAGTTATTTTCGTCCGGTGTTGTCGATAAACAATGAGTACATAATCACAATGTATCTCTATCGCGGAAGTGAACTTTGCGGCGGTGCTGTGCGCTTTTATATCACCTACCGCAATCAGCCTGCCGATGAAGACAATCCTGTTGTCGGTGAACATCCGCCGGTGATAACAACAAACCGCGACGGCGACGACAGTGTGATCACAAGCAGCCGTTTCCTGCTCAGAGTTGCTGCACGCACCTGGGAAGGCAATGTTATATACGCAAACCATATCGTTGTTACCCTTGACGGTGTTGTTCAAACGAATCCGACCGGCAGCACGGTGTTTGAATATCACCTTGTGCTGACTCCGCCGAATGTCGGAGACGACATCGACCATGTTGTTACTATACTTGCATGGGATGATGAAGGGAACTCAACTTTCCGAAAACTCATTCTGCCCTATCACCGCGTCGGTGAAGGAGATGAAAACGGAAGCATCCATATTTCAATAGATGCAACCACCCTCGGGCTCGGCATCATTATTGATGATGATTATACCGTTCATGAAGGCGAAAACGCTGCCGAAGTGCTGCTGCGCCTGTTTGAGGACTATGGCATTGAAGCGCAATTCAGCGGAACACCGAGGCTGAATTTCTATCTGCGGCGCATTGTGTGGGGCGATATTGCATACAGCGTTGAGATTCCTCCGGAACTCTGGGAGCTGATACTCCGTGACGGCATAACTCTTACGGATCAGCATGACCGAGACAGCATCGGAGAATTCGACTTCACGCGGTGTTCCGGTTGGATGTACTGTATAAACGGCATGTACCCGGGAATCGGACTTTCCGAATACTACCCAATCAACGGTGACGAGCTCTGTCTGCGGTTTACACTTGCTCTCGGCAAGGATATCGGCGGATATGACGCAACAGGTTCCGGCGGATCCGAAGGCTCACTTTCAAGTTACTGCGGGCTTTGGATTGACGGAGGATTCATTCAGCTTGAGCACGACTACGAACTCATTCAACGTGTCGAACCCACTGACGATGAGGATGGTTTTATTGAGTACCGCTGCTCAAAATGCCATGACATTTACCGCGAAGTGCTTCCCGCAGGAAGTCCCGGCCAAAGCGCATTCATTCTTGCGCATACGCTTGTGCCGCAAATCTGCATCGGTACTGCGGGCTCACCCGAAAATTCCGGTTTAAAAAGAAAGGCGATAAATAATGACATTAAAGATTAAATCAATTCTGAGCCTGCTGCTTGCGTTTTTGCTCATATTCGCAGGATGCAGTGCATCTCCGCATAAAGAACGAGTACAGCCTCCCATGTCCGAACGCATTCTTCAGATTGCGCAGGGCATGAAGAAACTTGCAGGAGTTGAAGAAGGCGACTGTCTGCTTAATGCGTCGGATGAATTCCCCGCAGGTTCTTCCGTTTGCGACTGGGCAGCCTTGGCATGCGCTGTCGGCGGTGCGGAGGATAGCTATACAGCCTACCTGCACGCGCTTGAAGCTTATGTAAAGAATAAACTCGGCGAAGATTCATCCCTCGGCAGAGCAACCGACTACCACCGAATCGCTCTTACGGTGCTCGCACTTGGCGGTGACCCGGCAGCATTTTCGGAGGATAAAAACGGAGAACCGGTGAATCTTATTGAGTTCGGAACCTACAACTACCCCGGCGAACTCGGCGCGCAAGGACTGAACGCATACATTTTTGCACTGATAACTCTCGATTCCGAAAGTTATGCGGTCCCTGACGGAAGCAGGTATACGCGAACGGGTATCATCAAGGAAATTCTTGCTGCCGAAGAACCAGGCGGAGGGTTTGGGCTTGATAAAGGTGCATTTGACATTGATATAACCGCAATGGCACTTCAAGCTCTTGCCCCGTACTACGGCAGCCAAAACGCGCTTTCCGTCGGGATATCCCCCGGCGAGATCTCCCGCACTGTTGACCGTGCATTGGCACGGCTTGCCTCTGTAATGAAAGAAAACTGCACATTCTGCTCGTATGGTGCAGAAAACACCGAGTCGACAGCTCAGGTTGTTATTGCACTCTGTTCACTTGGTATCGACCCACGCACCGATGAACGTTTCATGCGCGGCGGTAAAAACATTGTTGACGGAATGCAGAGTTTTCTTCTTCCCGGCAGCGTGTACAGGCACTCTGCGAACGATTCGGAAGGAAACCTTATGTCCACGGAGCAGGCAATGCTTGCGCATATCGCATTGTATAAAGCTGATCATAAGCTCGGCAGGCTGTATGATTTTTCAAAGTCTAAAGCCTGATATTGTCTGCACGATGAAAATATTAATTAATGATAAACGGTGATTATAAATGCTGACAGACAACATTAAATCTGAAATCAAAAAAGTTATCGTCGGAAAGGACGAAATTATCGAAAAGGTTTTGACTGCAATTCTTGCGCAGGGACACATACTGCTGGAAGATGTTCCCGGCGTTGGAA
>ENA-UERK01002851-UERK01002851.1-human-gut-metagenome-genome-assembly--contig:-NODE-2851-length-10981-cov-7.245506_pt1 | contig 10981 bp, 8 predicted proteins | sample MGYA00242957_ERZ507957 | MGnify/ENA primary metagenome ERZ507957 (study PRJEB26167, sample SAMN06115538) | human gut metagenome | host: Homo sapiens | place: China:Heilongjiang | collected 2015-11-06... | reverse complement strand
GACCGGACTCGAACCGGTACGCTGTCGCCAGCGGTGGATTTTGAGTCCACTACGTCTACCAATTCCATCACACCGGCAGATATTACCCGCACATTATACCGTAAATGGCCGGCGATTGCAAGACAAATTTACCCGCCGAAAGCACTGACACCCAACAGGCTCAAGCCACCCATGATGGCACCGGCCAGCAGCACGCCGCCCATGCAGGCGAGGGTGCTTTTTTTGAAGTCCATATCGAGCAGGCTGGCGGCCAGAGTGCCCGTCCAGGCGCCGGTACCCGGCAGGGGAATGCCTACGAACAGCAGCAGCGCCCAGTACAGTCCACGGCCGGCTTTGGCCTGGAGCTTACGCCCGGCTTTCTCCCCTTTTTCCAGGCAAAAAGTGAAGAATTTTCCGATATACCTCTTATCTTTCCCCCATACAAGCACTTTTCGTGCAAAAAAATAAATGATGGGAACCGGCAGCATATTGCCCGCGATAGCGATCAGATACGTCAGCCACAGGGGCAGATCGAAAGCCACGCCGTAGGGGATCGCGCCCCGCAGCTCGATCAACGGCACCATGGAGACGAAAAAAACGATGACACAATGCTTAAACATATACGTTCCTTCACTTTACTTCATTGTATACCTTATTGTATCCTTACTGTGCTTTTTTTGTAACTGTCATTATACCCGAAGTTTCTCTCTTTGACAAGGCGCACAAGGGCGGTTTAAGAAATACCTAAATTTTCTACCGACTTTTTTTCAGTTTCAGTCGACAAATACCACCTGTACCTGTTATACTACCTATAAGAAGATTTTATCATGGGAGGAAATGGGCCATGAGCGTTGCAGACGTCATATCGCTGCTGGGCGGTATCGCACTGTTTTTGTTCGGTATGTCCCTGATGGGCGAGGGCCTGAAAAAGGTCGCCGGCAGCCGTCTGGAGCTGGTGCTCTACAAGCTGAGCAGCACACCGCTGAAGGGCGTACTGCTGGGCACCGGCGTCACCGCCGTGATCCAGTCCTCCTCCGCTACCTCTGTGATGGTGGTGGGCTTCGTCAACTCCGGCATGATGAAGGTCAAGCAGGCCATCGGCGTGATCATGGGCGCCATACTGGGCACCAGTGTCACCGGGTGGATCCTGTGCCTGTCTTCCCTGGAGGGCGGCAGCGGCGTGGTGCAGCTGCTGAGCACCGAGGTGCTCACCGGCATCGTGGCCGTGGTCGGTATCATCCTGCGGATGTTCACCGGCAAGACCAGCAACCGCTATGTGGGCGAGATCCTGCTGGGCTTCGCGGTGCTGATGTACGGTATGTCCGCCATGTCCGGCGCGGTGTCCCCCCTGCGGGAGAGCGAGGCCTTTATCCGCATCCTGACCAGCTTCTCCAACCCCATTTTAGGTATTCTGGTGGGTCTGGCCTTTACCAGCGTTTTGCAGAGCGCCTCCGCCGCGGTGGGTATTTTGCAGGCGCTGGCCATTACCGGCGCTGTCACCTTTGAGGTGGCTCTGCCCATCGTCATGGGCATCGCCATCGGCGCGGCGGTGCCTGTGCTGCTGTCCGCCCTGGGCGCCAACCTCAACGGCAAGCGCACCGCCTTTATCTATCTGCTGATCGACGTGCTGGGCGTGCTGATCTGGGCGCTGCTGTTTTACGGCGCCAACGCCATTATCCACTTCACCTTTTTGGACGCGGTCATGTCCTCTGTGTCCATCGCACTGATGAACACCCTGTTCCGCCTGGCCACCGTGATCGTGCTGCTGCCCTGCATCGGGCTGATGGAGCACATGGTGGAGCTGCTGTTCCCCGACGACGGCTCCGCCGCCGAGGAACAGGAGATGGACCGGCTGGAGGAGCGCTTTTTGCAGCACCCGGCGCTGTCCATCGAGCAGAGCCGGCTGGTGACCAACTCCATGGCCGAACGGGCCGAGGGCAACCTGCTGATGGCCGTTGGCCTGCGGAACCGCTGGTCCGACAAGGATTTCCGCATGGTGGGTGAAACGGAGTCCGTTATCGACCGCTACGAGGACAAGCTGGGCACCTATCTGATGAAGATCACCAGCAAGTCCCTGTCTCAATCCCAGAGCGAGGAGGTCAGCAAATACCTGCACACCATCTCCGACTTTGAGCGTATCTCCGACCACGCACTGAACATTTCGGAGGCCGCCAAGGAGATACACGACAAGGATCTGCAATTCTCCCCTGAGGCCTGTCATGAGCTGGACGTGATAGAGTCCGCCGTCCGGGAGATATTGTCCATCGCCGTGGGCGCCTTTGTGGAAAACGATCCCCAGCGGGCCGCCCGGGTGGAGCCGCTGGAGGAGATCATCGACGGCCTGTGCGACGAGATGAAGTCCCACCACGTGGACCGGCTGCAGTCCGGCAGCTGCACGCTGAACCAGGGGTTCGTGTTCAACGACCTGCTGACCAACTACGAGCGCGTGGCGGACCACTGCTCCAACATCGCCGTGGCCATCATCGAGCTGGAGTCCGACTCCTTCGACACCCACGAGTATCTGAACAGTGTCCGGGCCATGAAGTCCAGTTCCTTCGCGCGGTACTATGAGGAGTACAAGCAGGAATATCATCTGTGAAAAACAGCCCTTCGGCGGTGGCCGGAGGGCTGTTTTTTTGTGTGCCGGGATGGGGAGTTTCGTGCTCCGGCGGCGAGTGCATGATTTGTCTCCGACGGGGATAATTTCGCGCCTGCGGGCGCAAGCCTCCGGCGGCCACATTTCTTCCAACAGCGGAAGAAACGGGGGGAAGAAAGTCGCTTGAAACTACGTTTCAAGACTTCCTTGCGCGGGAATGTGCAGGTGTTGCGCCTGCGGGCGCAAGCTGGGGCGTTTCGTGCCCCGGCACGAGTAACTTTCTTTTTTTGTAAAAAGAAAGTTACCAAAGAAAACCACTCAAACCTACGGTTTAAGGATCCCTTGGCGCGGGGCGGGTCATGCAGATTTGGCGGTATGCACTCGCGCATGAAGTGCGGCGGGGGACGTTGTCGGTTCGGGGGATCGCTTGTACCTCCTGCGCCGCTGCCGCTGATGCAGTGAGGGTAGGGGCTGGTACGCTGGTCGTTTTTGGCGATTATCAAATCGCGCCTTTGCCGCCTTGCGGCGGCAAAGGTAGGTGTGCCCGTTGGGCACGGGGTATGCTATATTTAAGGGCTGTAATTCGGTAGAGGAGAGATTTCTGCCACAGCAAGCGGAAGCGGAAGCGGCAGCGGAAAGCTGTGTTGGCACAGTCGGGGGAGCGACAACAATCAGGAAAACGCCGGTTACGTGAGGGAAAGCGCGGGCGGCAGCGAACAGGCATAGCGCGCTGAGGAAGTGCAGAAACGCAGTTTCTGCCGGTGCTTTTGGCTACTTTTGTCACCGCAGACAAAAGTAGCTCGCGCCGGGGCGCGAAATAGCCCCTGCGCTGGCTGCGGGCGGGACGAGGGCGTTTTACGCCGCTGCGCGGCGACACCTCATCCGCCCCCTTCGGGGGCACCTGTCTCCCTGCGGGTCGGTCGGTCCGCGGATCTGACACGCCACCGGCGTGTCATTCAACGCCGCGAACCCCTCAAGGGGAAGGCTTGAGGGTGCGCCACTCACACCGCGAACCCCTCAAGGGGAAGGCTAACGGAGGCGTGTCATTCAACGCCGCGAACCCCTCAAGGGGAAGGCTTTTTTCGCCCGGGGGCGCTTCTTTTGGCTTTGTTTATCTCTTTTTGTTTGTTTATCTCTTTTTGGTGGCGCAGGTCAGGCCCGTCAGGGACAGGAGTGACAGGGCGGCGTAGAGGGCTACGCCGGGGTCGGCGGTCTTGGGGGCCTCGATGGGCTGCTCCGCGGGCGGGGCGTAGTAGTAGCCGCCGGTTTGGGGTTTTTCCTCCCACTTGGCCAGCAGATGCAGGGGACGCGTCACCGGCGTACTGAAGTTCCATGCGGCAGAGCCATCCGTTCCCGCTTCGTACCAATATTGGAAAACAAGATTTGGTTTGGTCGGGTCAGCGGGCTTTTCTGCCGGGTCGCCCAGCTTCGTCTTTCTCACCGTAATGTCATTGTCACTGCCCTGGTCCAAGTTAAATTTCACCGGGTACATAGCCGTAGTATTGCCATTCTCAAATGTGATCGTCCCGTTGAAAATGGTGTAGTCATCTTTTGTAGTTTCACGCGTAATACCGTTGTTTTCATTCACCACCCAAACATTTCCTTCTACCGTGCCGCCGTGGGCTTTCATCGTCCCCGGGCCCATATAGATCGCACTGCTCTCCACAGAGCCAGCTGTGCAGTTCCGGATGGTACCGCCGGTCATTTCAAACCATGCACCGCTGACCAGGCAAACACCACCGCCGGTATAGGAAGCTTTGCAATCGCTGATCTCACCGCCGTTCATAGTGAATGTACTCGATCCGGTATGTACCACAACGCCGCCACCCCAAACAGCGGTGCAGTTGGTGATCTTGGCCGTACCGGACATGGTAAAGCTCCCCTTAAATACAAACACACCGCCGCCCCGGCCGTGGTCGGTCGCACAGCCGGTGATGGTGCCGCCGGTCATCACAAGGTGTCCTTCTGATGAATTGTCTCCTATGTATACGCCGCCGCCATCGCCGGCATTACCGCCGGTGATGGTGCCGGACTTCGCCGCGCTGCTGTCCTGTATGGTCAGGGTCGCACGGTCACTCACCTCGAGCACACTGCCGGTGCCTCTCATCCTCAATACACAGCCGTTCAGGTCGAGGGTCAGCGTACTCGTGACATTCAGGGCCGTGTTGATGTCAATATCTTCTCCCAGCACAATCCCGGACACGCCATTTTCCAATGCCGTTCTCAACGCACTCTCTGTTGTCACTCGTGCCGGCGTGGTGCCCTCTGCCGTCTCCACTAAGGGATTTGTTACATCCCCCGATGTAACAAAAGCTGCCCATATGGGCAGCGCGCATACCAATACCAGGGTCATCAGGATGGGGAGCAGTCGTCTCTTCATGGCGGTTCCTCCTTCTATGGCTCACATATTTCTCTCCCGGACCTGTGTGCCGCAAAATTTCTTGTTGGGAAAGTTTTGCGGCGCGCAGGCTCTGTTGTACGACCATCTTACCAGAAAGTATCGCGAAAGGCAACGGGAATATCCAGATGTTGGCATAAAAAATCTGTGTGGGAGGTATAAGGGGAAGTTATGGGCCTTGGCGGGGGACGAAAAAAGACCGGCGGGGCCGGTCTTTTGTGTTCAGGCGTGGTATTGGGGTTCGTTGCCCTGGTAGATATCCTGCATCTCCTGGTCGATCTCGCTGATGGCGTCGGAGCACAGGCGCAGGCGGGCGGCATCCTGCTGGGTGAATTTGCGGTCGGATTTATACCGCAGCTCGTGCTCCAGACTGGCCCACATATCCATGGCGATGGTGCGGAGCTGGATCTCCACCGGCAGGACCATGGTGCCCTCGCTGATGACGATGGGCACGTTGACGATCAGGTGCAGGCTGCGGTAACCGGTGTCCTTGGGCTCCTTGATATAGTCCACCTCGCGGAGGACGGTATAGGACTCGCTGCGGGTGAGCAGGGAGCGCAGGTAGTAGATATCATCCAGATAGTTACAGATGACGCGGATACCGGCCACGTCCTGGATGTGGGCATAGATGTTGTCGATGCTGACCTCCAGGCCCCGGCGGCGCAGCTTGTCGATGATGCTGTCCAGCGTCTTGATACGGTACTCGATGTGGTGGATGGGCGAGTGGTCATACAGACGGGCGAACTCCTCGTCCAGGATCTCCATCTGCGTTACGGCTACCTTCAGCGCACTGCGGTACAGGTGCGTCACCCGCACCATGCCCGCCGCCAGCTCCTGCTCTTTCGGGGAAAGGCCCGCGGCGGTGGGAATGTCCCGCAGGCGGATGGTGCCGCTTTTTTCGATCATCATGGGCAGACGCCCTCCTTTCGGCCGCAGCCCACGTCCGGGGCCGCAGTTTCATCCTACTATACGAATATGACCTGCCTGTGAACAAATCGATATTTCTTTAACAAGTATACCGACAGTTTGCGCGAAATGCAAGAGGGACGCCGTACAAAAAGCGCAAAGAAGGCGCCCACGGCTGCCGCCGTGGGCGCTGGGGTCATTTCTTGCAGCGGGCGAGGACGGCGGCGGCCACACGGTCGGCGGCCAGGCCGTCGAAATCGTGGCTCTGGGCAGCGGTGATGGCCTGACGCTGCTGTTCGTCCTCCAGAAAGGCCAGGGCCGACGCGGCCATGCTGTCCGGCGGGCAGGAGGCCGCCCAGCCGTGGGCGGTGAAGAACGCCTCGTTCCGCGTTTCGCAGCCGCCCACCATATCCGCCAGCAGCAGCGGCACGCCGCGGGTGCCGGCCTCGGTGATGCTGATGCCGCCGGGCTTGCTGACCAGCACGTTCGCGCTGTCCATGTACAGCTGCACCTGGGTAGTGAAGCCCACAGCCTCCACGCGGTACAGGCGGCGCAGCTCCAGGGCATAGCGCATCTGCTTGTTGCTGCCGCATAGCACCGTGGCAAAGTCGCCGTCGGCCATACGCATATCCAGGTCCTCCGCCACGTCGCCCATAGGGCCGCAGCCGATGCTGCCGGACATGAGGACGATGTGGCGGCCGGTCTCCGGCAGGCCCAGAGCTCTCCGTGCCGCGGCTCTATCGCCATGCTCGCGGAAGGCGGAACGCACGGGGATGCCGGCGGGCAGGAGGGTATCGCGGGCGATGCCGCAGCTGACGAACTCGTCGGCCAGCTCCTGATGGGGAATGACGCAGATATCCGGGGTACAGGCACCCACCGTGGGGCTGCAGGTATAGTCCGTGGCCACGAAGCAGAACACCGGACAGGCGCTCCACGCCTGCTTCAGCGCCGTCATCATCATGGCGGGGATCACGTGGACACAGACAACGGCATCGTAGCCGCCGCTTTGCAGCGTGCGGCCCAGACGGCGAGCCCCGCGGGCAATGTAGCGGTACACCGGGCCGTCGCGCCGGTCCATCTCCTTGTCGCCCTCGGCGGACATATAGCCCGCCTTGTAGAGCCTGGGATACCGGCGGTAGAACCGGGTGTGCCACTTGGAAACGAATTTGGAGGCCTTTTTGGAGATGAAGCCCAAGCCGTCCATCACGTCGCAGGACGCGCCGCAGCGTTGGAGGCTGTCACGCAGGGCGGCGGCTACGGCGTTGTGCCCGCCGCCGGTGTTACAGGTCAGGATCAGTACGCGCATTTTGCTCTCCTTTCCGCTGCGCTCGCTTTCGCAGCAGCGCCGCCAGGCGCATGAGCCGGGGGCGGTTGTAGCGTTGTATCAGAATAAAGGGCAGATTGGCCAGCAGTACCCACACCGCCAGCACGATCGCGCCGCCCCAGCCGGGCCACAGCCACAGAAACGCCAGACCCAGCAGACAGGAGGCCCCGTGGACCAGCTCCGCGCGGCACGTCTCCTGCACCAGCGCCGCGGCCTGATCCGCCGTCACGGCGCCGCTGCCGGGCAGTTCCTTCTTCACCATGTCCGGCAGGATGCGGCTCATGTCCGGCACCAGCTTCTTCCACTTATCGATGGCCAATTTGGTGTAGACGCGGCCGTTCTGCTCCCATTTCCGGCTGCGGAAGAGCCGCTTCTCCGGGTCAAAGGGACCGGGGATCGCCTGACCCAGCGGGTGCGCCAGCAGGGCCAGCGCCGCCGCGTACAGGACGCATTTCCAGAAGCCGCTCATGCCTTCTCCACCCCGCAGCTGCGCTCCAGCGCGTGGCGCAGCGTGCCCTCCGTCAGGCGGGTGACGCGCTCCACGAACTGCTCCTCATCGTGCTTCATGCCGTAGTGCAGCCAGCTTTGCAGCAGGCCCACCAGCGTGGCCGTATACAGCGCCGCGATGGACTGCACATCCGTCTCCGCCACCGGCAGGTCCTCCGCCGTGCGGCGCACCAGATCCTCCACGGCACCGTAGACCACCTGGTAATACTCGCGCTCCAGCAGGTCGCGCTGGCTGGACTGGTACAGGTGGTAGACCGCGCGGCGGTTGGCGCGCATGAACGCCGCCACCCGCATCATCAGCTGGTACCAGCTGGTGCAGAGGGGTGGTGCGTTGAGGACGCGGTCCAGCTCCGTCTCCAGCACCTCGCGCACCAGGGCGTAGATGTCGCAGTAGTAGTAATAAAACGTATTCCGGTTCACGCCGCAGTGATCTGCGATGTCCACCACGGAGATCTTATCCAGCGGCCGCTGCTCCAGCAGGTCCAGAAAGCCCTTGCGAATGGCGTTTTTTGTGGTCTGTGCCATGTCCATGCTCCTCTCTTTGTGCAAAAACTGCCTTACCACCTGTATCATACCGAATTCAGACAGTTTTTGCAAGATGCCCGTACCATGCACTTTAGGCAAAATGCGTGGAAATGTATGAACATAGTGTAAAAAGCATCCCCGCACGGTGTGCGGGGATGCTTTTGCTTCAAATGGGATCAGGCCGTCACCACGGGGCCGCCGTGCTTCTTGGCGCTGATCTTCTGGTAGGCGATGACCGCCGCCACCAGCACCAGACCGGCCACGTCGGTGAGGGTGCCGGGGATCATCATGCCCAGGCCGCCGACGGCCAGGACGATACGCAGCACCCAGTGGACCTTCTTATACAGATAGCCGTTCAGGGACGCCGCGATGGCAAAGATGCCCAACAGGGCGCTGACGCAGATCTGCGCCACCTCCCACCAGCCGGAGATGTTTTCAAACAGCAGCGCCGGACTGTAGGCGAAGATGTACGGCACGATAAAGGCGGCGATGGCCAGCTTGGTGGCGTTGATGCCGGTCTTCATGGGGTCGGACTTGGCGATGGCCGAGCCGGCGTAGGCCGCCAGAGCCACAGGGGGCGTGATATCCGCCACGATGCCGAAGTAGAACACGAAGAAGTGGGCGGCCACCAGCGGGAAGCCCAGCTGAATGAGGATGGGCGCGCAGGTGGAGGCCATGATGCAGTAGTTGGCCGTGGTGGGCACGCCCATGCCCAGGACGATACAGCACAGCATGGTCAGCACCAGGCCGACGATGGTGGCGTTGCCCGCCAGCTGGACGATGGCGTTGATGAGGATGGAGGCCAGGCCGGTGACGGTGATACAGCCGGCGATGATGCCCGCCATGCTGCAGGCCACGGCCACGGTGATAGCGCCGCGGGAACCGGCTTCCAGAGACTCCACCGCGGAGAAGAAGGAGCGCTTGCCGGCATTACCCAGCGCCTTGCCGGTCGTCATGGGCTGGGTGTCGCCCTCACCGCGCTTGCCCTGCAGGAAGAAATTGACGAAGCCCACGGCAATGGCGGCCAGAATGGAATAGGCCGCGGAGTGGGACATGGTCTTGCTGCCGGAGGACACCAGCCACACCAGCAGGATCAGAGGAATGATCAGGTAGCAGTCACGGACCAGCAGACGCCACGCAGGCAGTTCCTCGCGGGGAACGCCCTTCAGGCCCAGCTTCTTGGCCTCCAGATGGACGGCGATGAAGATCCCGGTGAAGTACAGCAGCGCGGGCAGGATGGCCTTGACGGCCACCTGGGCGTAGGGCAGCTTCATGTACTCGGCCATGAGGAAGGCTGCCGCACCCATGATGGGGGGCATGATCTGGCCGCCGGTGGAGGCCGCGGCCTCGACGGCGCCGGCGAACTCGGGCTTGTAGCCGGTCTTCTTCATCATGGGGATGGTGAAGGAACCGGTGGTGACGGTGTTGCCCACGGAGGAGCCGGACACCATGCCGCACAGGGCGGAGCTGATAACAGCCACCTTCGCCGGGCCGCCGCTGGACCAACCGGCCAGACGGTTGGCAAAGCTGATGAAGAAGTTGGCGATGCCGGTGCGCTCCAGGAACGCGCCGAAGATGATGAACAGAACGATGTAGGTATAGCACACGTTGATGGGCGTGCCGATGACGCCGGAGGTGGTGTAGAACAGCTTGTAGATGATGGTTTTCAGCGCGTCATACAGGGTGGCACCGTTCACCGCGCCGGCGTAGCTCAGCTGGTTGATGAACGCGTACACGATCAGCACGCCGGCCACGCACAGAATAGGCAGACCCACGCAGCGGCGGCACAGCTCCATCAGGATCAGGATACCCACCACGCCGATGATGACGTGGACCGTCTCGATACGGGTGGACAGGCGCACCAGCGTCATGGCGTTCAGCGCGAAGTAGAAGAAGCAGGCCGCGCCCACCACCATCAGCACGATATCGTACCAGGGCAGGTAGTTGACCCTGACGTGGTGCTTGCTGGCGGGGTAGGTCAGGAAGCCGATGATAATGATGCAGCCCACGAACATGGTGAGCCGGATCTCGGGCATGGCCTTGGAAAACAGGGTCATGCCGATGCAGAACAGACCGAACGCGGCCATGAGGATGCGGATGATCAGCTGGGGCGTACCCTCCCACAGGCGGGTGGCGGATTCACGGTCATATTTACGCATGACCGCGTCCAGATCCGGGGCCTCGTCCGCGGCGGTATTGACACCGTCGGCCGGGCCGGTATCCGGTTTTTTCTTGTCGATGCTCATAGTCGTTTCTCTCCCTGAAGATTACAGAATAGCGCGAGGACTACGGCGGGAAACCCCGCCGTAGCCTCGAAAAGAGTCAATTTTCTGCTAAGGATTTAGTCGCCGAAGTACACGTCCTTGGCGATGAGGGTCTCGGTGTAATAGTCGGAGGTCTCCAGCAGCTTGGCGATGTGCTCGCTGTCCAGGCTGACCAGGTAGGTATCCTTGGTGGTGGCCAGGTCGGTCACAGCGGTGGTGGGGGCACCGGCCACGATGAAGGCGGCGTCGATCTGGCCGTTCTTCAGGGCGTCGGCGCTGTCGCTGAAGGACTGGTAGGTGGGCTTGATGTCGTCCTCGGTCAGCCCGTAAGCACCCAGGACGTCAATGGCGTTGAAATACACGCCGGAACCGGGAGCGCCGATGGACACGGACTTGCCGGCCAGGTCAGCCACGGTCTTGATGGCGGGGTTGGTGGTGACGATCTGCACCTGCTCCATGTACAGGGCGGCCACAGTGGAGAA
>ENA-UERK01002850-UERK01002850.1-human-gut-metagenome-genome-assembly--contig:-NODE-2850-length-10989-cov-4.650018_pt1 | contig 10989 bp, 10 predicted proteins | sample MGYA00242957_ERZ507957 | MGnify/ENA primary metagenome ERZ507957 (study PRJEB26167, sample SAMN06115538) | human gut metagenome | host: Homo sapiens | place: China:Heilongjiang | collected 2015-11-06... | reverse complement strand
TAAAGAATCAAGAGAAGATAAAAGATAACAAAAACATAAAAGAAAAGAAAAGATAAGAAGATAAGAACAGAGAGATATGAACGCAATTTACACCATTCTGTTGCTCATCTTGAGCAACATCTTCATGACGCTGGCGTGGTACGGTCACTTGCGTCTGCAACAAAACGGGACAACGGCTTCATGGCCGTTAATAGGCATCATTGTCTTTTCATGGGGCATTGCCTTCTTCGAATATTGCTGTCAGGTGCCTGCCAACCGAATAGGCTTCATGGGAAACGGCGGCCCGTTCTCACTCATACAATTGAAAGTGATACAAGAATGCATAAGCCTCACCGTGTTCGTGATTATTGCCAACGTGATGTTTCAAAACCAGCAGTTGCAATGGAACCACATTCTGGCTTTCGTACTGCTTGTCGGCGCCGTATGGTTGGCGTTTTTTAAATAACATTTTAGTTCAATGGAAGAGACAGAGAAAGCAACAGAAAAAGACAGAGACAAAACCATAGAAAAACGGTTAGAGAAACGATTCCGCAGAGCGCTGACCACCTACCAGCTGATTGAAGACGGCGACAGGGTGCTCGTGGCCCTGTCAGGAGGAAAAGACTCGCTTTTTCTGCTTGAAGCGCTTGCCAAGAGAAGCCGCATCTTCAAACCACGGTTTGAGGTAGAAGCTGTGCATGTACGCATGCGCAACATCAGTTACGAGTCGGACAGCTCTTACCTACAGAAGTTTTCAGAAAACCTTGGAGTGAAATTGCACATTCTGGAGACCGAGTTTGACCCTCAGACAGACCGAAGAAAGAGTCCGTGCTTCCTTTGCTCATGGTATCGACGTAAAGCCATCTTTGAGTTGGCACAAGCCATTGGGTGCAACAAACTGGCCTTAGGCCACCATAACGACGACATCATGCACACGGCAATCATGAACCTCATGTTTCATGGCCAGTTCTCATCCATGCCGCCAACCTATAAGTTGGACAAGATGCCTCTTACCATCATACGCCCCCTGTGTCTTGAGCTAGAAAGCGACATTGCAGCCCACGCTCTTGCTTCAGGATATGAGAAACAGAAGAAACTCTGCCCGTATGAACAACTGTCGCATCGCACCTCCACCGCTGGCATTTTCAAACAGATGGAAAGCGTCTCTCCAGAAACGAGATACAATATATGGCACGCGCTTGAAGCGCAATGGGCTAACTGACAACACGTTTCGGTTTAAGAAGCAGGCAACAGGAGAAGTACAAAAATAACAGACAACAAGGTCAAATATATTGATTTTGAGCACAAAATTAAAATATTTTTTGTATTTTTGCATCATGTTGTTTAACACAACGCAACAAAAAGACCAAACACAACGTCTAACGTTCATGAACAAAACAATTAGAACCATTCTTGCCGGTGCTATAGCTGCCACAACAATAACATTGGCGGCTTGCACGGACGAAACACATAACACCTTCGACCGCATGCTTGTGGAGCTGGCGGCAGAAGACGCAACCATCGACTATGCCGACTGGGCACGCATAACCTCGTTCATAGACAGCCACAAGGCAAAGATGAGCGAGTTTTACAACGGTGACAGCATGGACACAGAAAAGGTGAAGGCCTACATAAGCGACATGTTCGCCCAACAACGTCCGCCCTTGGAGATAATGTTTACGGGCGTAGGAGCAAGCAACCACATCAAGGTCAATTTCTATCTTGAGCGTTCAGGAAGCATGACGGCGTATGACGCGCCTCAGGGCGACGGACAGTTTAAGGCAGCCATTGTGAAGCTGCTTAACAGCATGCCATCAGAAGGTGATGACGGCAAGATCTTTGTCGTCAACAGCACCATAACCCCATACCCTAAAGGTCTAAGCAGCTTCATTGCCGACAACAACATCTTTGAAGCGACAAAGGGGTTGGGGGACGCTTCCTACACCGACTTTGCACGGATCTTCGACACCATTCTCAACAACACCTCACAAGACGACCTGTCCATATTGGTGACCGACATGATCTACTCTACACGAGCCATGCAAGGCGTAAACCCACAAAAGGTGTTTGCAGAAGCACAAGGCATGACAAACGCTGTTTTCAAAACAAGCGTAAAAAACAAGGCCATGCTTGTGATAAAGATGAACAGCAGCTACAACGGACTCTATTACCCATACAACAGTCCGTCTAAAGGACTGGCCTACAACGGGCAACGCCCCTACTACATCATTGTGGTGGGAAGCAACGCCAACATGGCTCGACTGACAAAAGACCAGAACTACAGCACGTTCGCACAGTTTAACAATCTGCCTGGCTTCGAGCAGATGTGCCTTTTTGAGGCAGCTCCCATTTACCATCCCCACTACTCGTTGCTTCTACGCAACGATGCCATAAGAGGGCGATTCCAGCCTGTGCGCGGACAAGGCTCGCAGATAACACGCGTTGAGAACATGGAGGCCGATGCTAACTCGGGAGACATTCGTTTGGCTCTTGCTGTTGACCTCGGAGGCATGCTCATCGACAAGAACACGCTCTGCAACAAGAACAACTATGAGGTGAGCTCTGACGACCCTGTAAAAATATGCGCCATTACACCAATAAAGCGACAGGACATCACACCGGCAGAAAAGAAATATATTGGCTCGGCAACACACATCTTTGTGCTTGAAACAAAGAAGATAAACCACAAACAAGAGGTTGTGATAAAGTTGCGCAACAGCCTGCCAACGTGGATTAACGAATCGTCAAGCGATGATGACACCGACATGCAAGCACCATCCTTTAAAAGCACCACCTTCGCCTTGAAATATCTCCTCGGCGGCATTTACGATTCGTATCAACGTAACAGTAGTGGAGAGGGACATTTTGAGATAAAACTTGAGATGGAATAAAAACAATTGAAAAGAAAGAAAATGAAGAACGGCATATTACTCATTGGCGGCATCGTAATTTCAGTTCTGATGCTCGTCTTTCCAGCACAGATTTTCGAAAGTCTGTTCTACGACACAGAGTTCTCTAACGAGATGTACAACAGTCATCTCTATTTCAGCAACGCCATGATTGTCGTTGTAACAGCTTGGGCATTTGCTGCTGTGTTCTACTACATTATAAACTCTGTAAGGTTCTCGCGCTGGTACCATTGGGGTGTTATGTTAGGCTGTGCCATCGTGGTGAGCGGTCTGGCAAGCTATTTCCACATAACAAGCACGATGGAACAGATGCAACTCTACTTTGGTGTACCAGCATTCCATTTTGTCCTGTGCGAAACATTGATAGAGGCCGTGCTTTTCATCGTGGCTTCATTTGCCATGAGATGGTGGAGCTCCAACTGCCGACACACACCATTCCCCGAGTAGGAGAAGGACAGGTTCATTTACAAAGTAGGAAGGAAACGTAGCACGACACACCCGTCAGCACACGTTCCTTCATTCGTTCATTACAAGAAGCTAAAAAGCTCATAACTCGTAACTTAACAACAAAAAAGTGAGACTATTTCTATTCCTTGTAGGCGGCACGGGCTCAAGAGTGCTCAGACCGCTCGTCATGCAGCTTGCAGCAGGCATTCTGCCTACTGATGCCGATGGTCACAACATGCCTCTTGAGATTGTGCCCATGATTATTGACCCGCACAAGGCCAATGAAGACCTCAAGCGCACAGAAAATCTGCTTCGAGGATATAAACAGATAAGAAAGGAGCTCTACGGTGAGCGCAACGATGTGGACGCCGGATTTTTCGCAGCAAAGATTTCCACACTAAGCGACATTATACCTGCAGCAGAAGAGCTCCCCGACACATTCCTGTTCAACATGGGAGGAGTAGACTCTAAAAAGTTTGCTTCCTTCATTTCTTTCAACACCCTCGACAGCGCCAACCAAGCTCTTTGCTCCATGATGTTTTCTCGCGCGCAGCTTGACACAAAAATGGACATTGGCTTCGTCGGAAGCCCGAACATTGGCAGCGTGGCCCTGAACATGTTCAAGGACAGCAACGAGTTCAAACAGTTTTCCAACGTGTTCCAAAAGACAGACCGCGTGTTCGTGGTAAGCTCTATTTTTGGAGGAACGGGAGCAGCTGGCTATCCTGTAATCGTGAAAAACATTAGGGGAGCGGCTATGAACGCCAACGTAAGCAACCGTGGAGACCTGCGCGATGCAAAAATTGGAGCACTCACCGTTCTACCCTATTTCAACATTCAGCAAGACGAGAACAGCCCCATTTCACGCGCCGACTTCATAAGCAAAACCAAGTCGGCACTGTTCTATTATCACGACAACCTGACAGGCATAAAACGCGATGGCAAAGACACAGCACTGTCAAGAATCAACGCTTGCTACTATGTTGGCGACGAAGTGCCGTCAACACCCTATTTCAACGACCCCGGAGGCAACGGGCAACGAAATGATGCCCACATCGTGGAGTTTGTGGGAGCATTGGCAATAATTGACTTTCTTCATATACCCGACGACAAACTGCACACGGCAAACGGAGTGGCAACAAACCCGATATTCAAAGAATATGGCTTGGCTGCGAACAAGTTGGCTGTAACGCTGAAAGACCTCGGTCTGCCAACAAGAATGGTCATAGACAAACAGATGGCTAAGTTTCATCTAGCTTACATGTACATAACGCATCAGTTGAAGAACGATGTGGGACGCGGTTTCACACAAGACAAGCCCGAGCTTACGAAGACGTTCTTCACAACAACGTTCTTCACAACGCTGACAGGCGGATTCTTCGTGGCTTACCTGCAATGGCTAAGGGAACTGAAAGCCAACCAGCGAAGCTTTGAACCATTCAACCTTGACACAGACAAACTTAAAGACTGCTTGCGCGACATTGAGCCGAAAACAGGATTTCTCAAATCGACAATAGACTACAAGACAGTACTCTCCGCCATGAATTCGGCATCTCAGAAAGCTGTCAAAGCATCGCGTTTCAACTCGTCACAAGTGGCCACGCGCCTTATGACGCTCCTCAACGAGACGTTAGACAAGATTGTGGACGACAAATTCAACGGCGTGGTGTAAACAAACGTTTTCGTTAAGCCAGATGAGCAGAGCCAAGCTTGCTTGAGCTTTGCCATGGCGAGAAAAGGTGCCATGAAATGGAACGTTTTCGTTAAGCCAAATGAGCAGAACCGAGCTTGCTTGAGCTTTGCCATGGCGAGAAAAGGTGCTATGAAATAGAACGTTTTAATCAAGACAAAGCGTGGTGTAAACACAAGAAGAAAAAAAATGAGCAACATATTATCTTACAACAACAAAACCACAGGTGAAGGATGGATCGAACTCAACAGCCAATACTCGGCCGACGAGATTGATATGATTGCCGATCCAAACGGCGGACTGTCACAAAAACCGCGCACAGCCATACCAAGCCCGTTTGCACAGATGGACCTTGTAAAGAACGCATTCCAACGACTCGCCATGCACAATAACCTGCAAGGCGAGCTGATGGACGAAAAGCTTGTGGCCGGTGCGTTGGACATTGCACAACTGTTCTTCAACCTGGAAGAGTTGGGAACAAAACTGCACATCATAAAATGGAACAAAACGGCAGAGACAGCACGACTGAAGGAGAACCCGCAGCACCGTCTTCTAGGCGAAACCATAGAGATGTTTCTTGAGCAAGACAAGGAAGCGTTCAACTTTGACAAGATGGACAACATTTTCTTCCTTGTTTACGGCAACCAGGTCATTGGTTCCACATCGCCCGTAACCCTGTTCATGGCTTCACCCAACGCCGAGAAGGGACTCATAGACCTACAGGTGGAACAGAACGTGAAACTCTTCAACTCATGGAGACCTCTTTACATGAGGGAACCACATTTTGTGAAATACATTTACGCCCTCTTCACCGCCTACCCACAACTTAAAGAGTGGTGCGGCGAGGTGAACAGCTACATCATACGCTGCATGGAATTCATGCCTCAACAGCTGCACGACGAGATTGTCAGAGAAATAGGAAACCCAATGGCCCTCGACATTGAGAGTGTGGACAGAGCACGCAACTTTCTGTACAGCAACTACAAGCAGCTTGAAGGTGGTTTGGAGACTCTTGGAATGCCGCTCTACGGCATAAAGCGTCAAGACATTCTGGAAAACATCAAGCAGAGCGATTTCATGCTACGACCTACACGCAAAGCCGACAACGAGGAACACATGCCTCTCGTGCTGCAGAACGATCTTAACGCAACGGCTGCAAACCCATGGCGATACATAACCAACAATTGGGATGATGCCATACGCATCACACCTAAAGACTATGCCATGGAGCCCGAACACCGCACTCTGCCTGCCACAACGCACCAATATGCTTGGCTTACCGATGACGATTTCCTTCAGCCATCGCTCATTAAGCTCGACTACACCATCGATGACCTGTGCTTCTTTAATGGCAACATAGCAAGTGTTGACACAGGAGCCACGAACGATGCAAAGAGCTTTCTCTTGCCTATAAAACCTCTGTTTTTCCGCTATTTCAATGCTGCCGACCTATGGGGCACGGTGGCAGGACTACCCATGTTCGAGATGAAACGCAGCTGCATGGGTGCCACGGAAAGCGTGAAGGTCATCCTGCGCATTCCGGTAAGGAAGCAAGGAGCATTCATAACCCTCACAAGAACATATTTAGAGTCGCAAAACGGGGATCTCTCGTTCGATGCAAAGAACAACAGAGGCCATTTCATCACCGTGCCTTTCGCCGTAGCCCTGTTCCCCTTCGTAAGATGCAAGGGTCTGAACCAGTATAACGTGCAACTCGTGGATAGAGCCATCGGACAGATGGAACATTGCCATTTGGACCTCTCCTTCATGCACAACGGCTACATGAGCGAAGTGGCACCAGACCATTTATGCTGCAGAGAACGCAGCATGAAGGCAGAGAAGCGCGTCGGCACAACCTATTATCGCGTGACCGACGAGTTTGACTACATGCAGCTCGCGCTCTCCGATGCCGACGGCAACTGCCTGACACAAGGTGTCATCTGTCCCAAATGGGCTGACCACATTGAAGGACACGAGAGCTACACCTTTGCTGTCGACTTCGGAACGACCAACACCCACATAGAGTGCATTCAAGAAGGAGGCCAACCCGAGACGTTCACGTTGCAGTCGACAACGCGCGAACGCCTGCTCGCCACGCTCTACAACGGCAGCAATCTTCTCTATGACGCGTTGATGAAGCAAGAGTTGCTTCCCAAAGAGATTGGAGCCGACTATGCTTTCCCTCTGCGCACAGCCCTTTCTGAAAGTGAACGCATGGACGCAACGACCATCGACGAGATTGTGAGTCTTGGCGATGCCAACCTGCCGTTCATTTATGAGAAAGAAAGTGTGGGCTACGGCAACCGCATTGTGGCCAACCTCAAATGGAGCACAGAAACAACAGCCAACAAAAGAGTGAAAGCTCTGCTCACCGAGCTGGCCCTGCTCATGCGCACCAAGGTGCTGTTGGGAAACGGCGACTTGCAGAAAACACGCCTTGTGTGGTTCTACCCTTTAAGCATGAAGGTAGGAAACGTAAGAAAAATGGGCGAGATGTGGAACAAGATTATGGGCAACGTCTTCGGCCTGCGAAATGCTGCCGACAACATTGTGCAGATGTCAGAATCTGTAGCGCCCTACTATTATTACAAATGTTCAAGCAAGTTTAGAGGAGCAGCATCGAGCGTGGCCAGCATCGACATTGGCGGCGGGTCCAGCGACGTTGTAGTCTTTGAACCAGGAGCAAGCCAACCGTCAATAGTGACATCATTCAGATTTGCCGCCAACGTGCTGTTTGGCGACGCGTTTAGTGATGTGCCACACGGCGACAGCAACCCCATGACACAAAAATATGTCCATTATTTCAGACAGCTTTTCGATGGCGACGACGACCGCTACGGTGAGCTTAGCGGCATTCTTGCTGACATTGAGAACAAGCGCAGATCGGAGGACATAAACGCCTTCCTCTTCTCCATAGAGAACAACAAGGTGACACGCGGAAACGACACGTTCAGCTATAATCTGCGTCTGAACGAGGACACAACGCGCAAGGTGGTGTTTGTCTATTTCTACAGCGCTATAATCTATTATGTTGCCCGCATGATGCGCCATCGACAGATAGAGATGCCTAGAAGCGTCATGTTCAGCGGCACAGGGTCAAAGGTGCTCGACATCGTTGGATCACAACGCGACCTCGACCAAATAACACGTTACATCTTTGAAAAGGTGTATGGTCAGAACGCTGGCGAAGATGGTCTGAGCGTGATCATGGAACGCAACGAGCCAAAGCAGATCACCTGCCGTGGTGCTCTCATGCAAACTCGGACAGCGTCAGGCATCATGGATGTGGAGAAGCTCAACACCTTGCTCGACAGCTACGACAGCAATCTCAAATATGTGTTCTCAAACACAGACAAGGAGCAAATTCGCTATGACGACATGCAGCATCAAGAGGTGCGCGACATGGTGGTGAAGAGCGTGGAAGAGTTTAACAACTTCTTCTGCACAATGTGCGACGACATCCATATCGTCGACACCTTCCTCGTCAACTATAAAGCCCTTCAGACCTTCAGACAGCTCGTGGGCAAAGATCTGGAGCACCATTTGGCTAACGGATGGCAATTTATGAACCGCAACATGGAAGAGAAAAACGGCAACGACATAATAGAAGATGCCGTGTTCTTCTATCCCATCATCGGAGCAATCCGCGACAATCTCATTGAGAACCTCAAGGACGAATGAGACGCTCCATGAACGATATCAATCTTAAAACAGGAGACCTGAAAAAAAATGGCATCATTCATTAAAAACATGTTGGGAGGAAGCGATGAGTCGACAGAGCAGCTCATCGCAACCCTAAACGAGCGGTTGGAACAGCTGGAAAAGAAAAACAACGAGATAGAAAAGGCTCTGAACGAACAGAATCTGAAAATAGAACGATTGCTCAGCACCTTGGAAGACAAAAGGTTGAAAGACAACAACGTCATGGATTCCACTATAAACACGTCTATAGAGAGCTCTTATTCTGTTGGAAACGATGGGGGTGTTAAGAATGAAGCATCAGCCAAAAGCGAAGCAAGAGATGTTGTTGAAGCAAGCAAAAGCGAAGAACCGACAACTCTGTTTTTCTCCGCCCCCACCCCTTCGGGCGAGTTTTGTTCACCTTCCACAAAGGAACAACCTGGAAGCTCAATATACCGTCTTGTCACCAAAGACAATGTCAACGGCCGTTTCACCATGCTCAACACGCCAGATGCCGTGGCCACAGCCAATATCTCCGTGTCACAGTTTGTGAAACCCGTGTGCAAGATTCTATCAACCACAAGCTCCATTCCTCGACACATCATCACCCGTGAGGAAGGAACAGCAACGATGACAGACGGAACATGGAAAGTAACCAAAAAAGCACAGATCGAGTTTGTTGGCTAAAATGAACTTGTTGGCTGAAAAGCAAAACACATCTGAAATGCCGATAAATATAAATCTAAAAACCATAATAAGGAATAAATATTCAAGCATTCTAAAACGGAATGCTTATCAACACCCCAACAATTAAACCATAAAACAGAAAATGATTTGAAGAGATGGAAATAAGATGTCCTAAATGCAAATATAAGTTTGAAGAGGAAATAGCTCCAGGCATATTGGAAAAGGCTTGTGTGTGTCCTCGTTGCGGCACACCTTTTATATATAATGTAGAAAATGAAGACGACAAGAACGGGTATGACGAGATAAACAGTAATGTCGACAACTTGTATAGTCAAAACACGACAACAAGCAATGATCATGGTAAAAAACTGCACACAAGCCAATATAACGGCAGAAGCTCAAAAGCCAAACGTTCAAACAGCACCTCAAGCCTTCAAGACCGATATGCCGATCTGCGCATGCTCCTCAGCGGCAAGGCCAAGCTCAACAAGAAGTCAGACAATCAGTTTGTAAACAGAAAAGAAGTTGTTCGCACAATCATTTTTGCTGTAACCATCTTGTTTGTCGTTGTCATTGTTGTCACCAGATGCGTGAACAACGTCTTTTCCAATTATGACGGTGACCGTGACAACGACGAGTCGACATTGTTTGAGAGAACCAATGTGGACAACACTACAAGCGTAGAAGAAGAGTCGCGGTTGATAAGCGATGATTATAAATGGATAGAAGGATCGTGGAGCACGCCACGCAAGGATATTGAGTTTACGTTCTCCATCAGAGGCAACCAGATAAGCATTACAGACGGACAAGATTATGCCGTGAACGGAAAATACATTATAAAAGGCGACACGCTGTTGTTCAACAACTATGTGTTCAAACTCGACAAGACAAATGACCACATAATCTTTGACAACGTAGCGTTTGAACAATCTCATTTCTATTAAGGTATAGCAAAAAAGTCTCCTCATTTAGTAAAATTATGGCAATAAACGAGCCTATTTACAAAAAAGAGATAGAAAAATTTTAATATGAAAGGAAAAACTCGTATCTTTGCATTTCGAAAAGAAAAGAGTTAAATCATAAAAGTAAAATTACATTCAAATGACTAAGGCAGATATAATTAACAAGATAGCCATGAACACTGGTCTCCAGAAAAAGGACGTGGCTGTAGTTGTTGAGAGTTTCATGGAATCGATCAAGAGCAGTCTTCTCGAGGATAAGGAGAACGTCTATCTGAGAGGTTTCGGAAGCTTCGTTATCAAGCACAGAGCAGCAAAGACAGCACGCAACATCCTTCAGAAGACCACAATGATTATCGAGGCTCACGACTTGCCAAGCTTTAAGCCAGCAAAATGCTTCGTTGACCAGATGAAGGAAGGCAAATAAAAAAACTGCACATACAATTTGATTTCAGTGAATCAAGTTTCACAGGAACAAAACATCATAACACATAATAATCATTTTAATAAATTAAAGCTATGCCAAACGGAAAGAAAAAAAAGGGACACAAGATGGCTACTCACAAGCGTAAAAAGAGACTACGTAAGAACAGACATAAGAGCAAGTAAGCAATAGCTTATAAGCTCTTAGTCAGTT
>ENA-UERK01002841-UERK01002841.1-human-gut-metagenome-genome-assembly--contig:-NODE-2841-length-11030-cov-29.264494_pt1 | contig 11030 bp, 8 predicted proteins | sample MGYA00242957_ERZ507957 | MGnify/ENA primary metagenome ERZ507957 (study PRJEB26167, sample SAMN06115538) | human gut metagenome | host: Homo sapiens | place: China:Heilongjiang | collected 2015-11-06... | reverse complement strand
TGAGCCAGGGCATCGGTGATGGTATCATTCTCCACCATCTCCTTATACTGCTCAGGAGTAATCTGCATCTTCAAGCCGTTGTAGAGCTTGGCATCCGGCTCACTTGGCAGCGCATACCACATCTCGGTCTTGCCGCGCTCCTTACCCTGCTTCTTGGCAATCTCATCGTTAGGATGCACCTGGATAGAAAGGTCGGTGTTGGCGTCGATAAACTTGATGAGCAGCGGGAACTCATTGCCAAAACGCTTGTAGTTTTCGGTTCCAAGTAAACTGTCCTTCAACTCGGCAACAACCTCATTGAGTTTCTTGCCCTTCATTTCGCCATCAGCTACGATGCTCTCGTTGCCAGGAACTCCAGAAATTTCCCAGCTCTCACCTACTTTCTCTTGCTTCATGTCAAGATGCTTGAAAGCGATAATCTTGTTGCCACCCCAAATAGTGGACTTCAATAGTGGTTCAAATTTTAATGGTTTCATAATTTTTATTGAATTAGTTGATAAAATGTTTCTAGTTATAGAACTCTTCATTCTTCACTCTTCACTTAAACTCTAGTTCTCCCTCCAGAAGGCAGGGGTGAAGATCACCAGTACGCTGAATATCTCCAGACGTCCGATGAGCATCATCAGCGAGCAGAACCATTTTGCCACATCGGGCAGTTCGCTCCACGACATCGTAGGTCCTATCTCTGTACCCAAGGTAGGTCCCACATTGCCCACACAGCTCAGGGTGATGGTGATGGCATTGGTGTTGTCGATGCCCATGGCTATCATCGTGAACGAGATGACCAGGCAGATGATGAGATACGTGGTGAGGAAGGCGAGCAGCGTTACCCGCTTCTGCATCGGCACGTTCACGCCATCAATCTTCAGCGGCAGCACGGCGTTAGGGTGTAGAATCTGTCGGAACTCATTCTTCACCATTCTCACCAGCATCACGCCACGGATACACTTCAAACCTCCACTCGTACTGCCCGAGCAGGCTCCGAAGAACATGCAGGCTGCCAATACCACCCAGGTAACATGAGGCCAGAGGGCTGCATCGTCGTTAAACAATCCCGTGGTGGTGATAAATGATACCACCTGGAAGACGGCGCTGCGGAAGGCATGCTCCACATCGTAGTTGCGCATCACCATCAGCTCTACCATAATGAAAGCCGTAAAGGCGGTGACGAGGAGCATATAGAACTTGAACTCCGAGTTCTTGAACAGGTCCTTGATCTTGAACTTGATAACTGCCGCATAAAGCAGGGTGAAGTTCACTCCCGAGAGGAAGCAGAAGAAGGTGCAGATGTATTCCAGCGCCGGAGAATGGAAGAACGATGTACTGCTGTTGTGGGTGGAGAAACCACCCGTAGCCGTAGTGGTCATCGCATAGTTGAAACTGTCGAAGAGATTCATTCCTGCCACGTAATAGGAGGCGATGCAGGCGATGGTGAGCACCAGATAGATACTCCATATCCATTTTGCCGAAGTGGAGAGTCGGGGATGCAGCTTGGTCTTGATAGGACCCGTAGCCTCGGCGGCAAACACCTTGGTCTGTCCGCCTACGAGCGACGGCAGCAGGGCGATGGTGAAGAACACGATACCCAAACCGCCTATCCACTGGGTGAGCGATCGCCAGAAGAGCAATCCGTGCGGGAAGCATTCCACATCATCCAGGATGGTGGCTCCCGTGGTGGTGAATCCCGACATCGTCTCGAAGTAGGCATCCGTAAAGTTGCTGATGTAGCCGCTTATCATGAAGGGCAGGGTTCCGAAGAGACTGAAGATAATCCAGGATAGCGACACCACGAGATAGGCATCGCGTCGCGACATCGAGTTGTCGGCTCCATGGCCCCTCCATTTCAGAATGAGTCCGCCTCCGATGGTAGCGAGTGTTGATATCACGAAGGCGAAGACATCTTCCTGCTGGTAGTAATAGGCTACCAGCAGAGAGATAAAGAGCAGGAAAGCCTCTATGAAAAGCAGTTGCCCCAATATCTTATATATCAGTTTGCTATTTATCATATAAAATGCTTCTCTTTATCATATAAAATACTTCTCTATCTTCTTCATGTTGATGTTGTGGCAGAACACCATCACCGAGTCGCCCGGTTCTATCTGGGTATTACCCGAAACGAGCATTCCTTCACCGTTTCTTACCAGTCCACCAATAGTTACGCCGATAGGCATACCCAGGTCTTTCACCGGTTTTTGGGTTACCTTGGAACCCTCCTTGGCGATGAACTCAGCCACATCGGCGTTGGCGCTCATCAGGAAGCGCACGTTCATCACGTCGGCATCGAGCATCATCTGATAGATATAGCTGGCGGCAATCATCTTCTTGTTGATGATGGTACCGATATCCAGGCTCTCTGCCATGCTTACATAATCCACGTTCTCTACTGCCGCCACGGTTTTGCGCACACCCATTCGCTTGGCTGTGAGACAGGCCAGGATGTTGGTCTCGGCATTTCCGGTCAGTGCCACGAAAGCCTGGGTGCTTCTGATTCCCTCTTCCGTAAGCAACGGAATGTCGCGTCCGTCGCCATGGATGATGAGGGTGTGGGTATCGTCGAGGATATCGTTGAGATATTCGCAGCGCTCCTCGCTCATCTCTATAATCTTGCACTCCATGTATTCCGGCATCTTCTTCACGGCTCTCACGGCTGTGCGGCCGCCACCCATAATCATCACGTTCTTCACGTCTACATAGTGTTCCTTGCCCACAATCTTGCGGATGTAGGGAATGTAGTTGCGGGTGGTCATGAAGTAGGCGAGGTCGTAGAGCTTCAGCTCGTCGTTACCGCCAGGGATGATGGTATCGCTGCCTCGCTTGATGGCTACCACATGGTAGGGATCGTTAGGACCGCTGATATTCTTGAGCGGTTCGTTGAGAATCTCGCAGCCCTCACGTAGTTTGATGCCGAGCATTACGAGTGCTCCGTCGTGCACATCCCAGCGCTGGCGCACCCAACTCATCTTTAATCCGTTGTTGATATCTACGGCAGCCAGCATTTCCGGGTAAATCAGTTTGCTGATGCCCAGTTCCCTGAAGAACTCCTGTGCCTGCGGTTCCATGTACTCGGGGTTATCCACACGTGCCACGGTGCGCTTGGCACCCAGGTTCTTGGCAAGGATGCTTGCCGTGATGTTCATGCTTTCGATGGGAGTGACGGCGATGAACAGGTCGGCGTCGGCAACTCCGGCATCTCGCAGAGTACTCAGACTGGTAGGCTTGCCCAGCATGGTGAGCAGGTCGCAGTCTGATCCTATGCTGGCCAATCGCTCCTCGCTTTCATCAATGAGCGTAATCTCTTCCCTGCTGCGCGACAGGAGTCGTGCCAGGTGGGTTCCGATGGCGTGAGCGCCAGCTATGATTATTTTCATTTCCTATTTAAAATATATATATAATAATGTATATCGATCATGCAAATCTTAACGTTTTGCTTACAGTCTTCTAGCTTCTGCTTACAGCCTTCAGGGTTTCTTTGATGCTGTTGTTGTCAAGATGCACGATTTCTCTGAGCTGGCTCACGGTGCCATGCTCCACAAAGTCGTCTGGCAGTCCCATTCTTGTGATGGTTGGCTGATAGCCATGGTCGCTCATCCATTCCAGAACGGCAGATCCCATGCCTCCGTTTCTTACTCCATCCTCTATGGTGACGATGTGCTTGAACTTCTTGCCCACCTCTTCGAGAAGGCTATTGTCGAGCGGCTTCAGGAATCGCAGGTCGTAGTGGGCGATGCTCAGAGGCTTGCCTTCGCATTGTTCCTTGCCTTTATCGCTGGCTTCGCACTGCTCCTTGCCTTCCGCCTCCAGTTCGTCAATGGCCTTGGCTGCATCGTTTCCGATAGGACCGATGGTAATCACGGCGATGTCGTCGCCATCCTTCAGTTTTCTTCCGGTTCCCGTCTTGATTTCCTCCATCGGGTTCTTCCAGTCCACCAGCACGCCGTTGCCGCGAGGATAGCGGATTACGTAGCTGCCCTGGTTAGGCAACTGTGCCGAATACATCAGGTTGCGCAGCTCATGCTCGTTCATCGGCGAAGCGATGGTGAGGTGAGGGATAGGGCGCAGGGCTGCCATGTCGAAAGCACCATGATGGGTAGGACCATCTTCTCCCACCAGTCCGGCACGGTCCAGGCAGAGTACCACCGGCAGATTGAGCAGTGCCATATCATGGATGATGTTATCGTAGGCACGCTGTGCAAATGAACTGTAGATGTTGCAGAACGGAATGAGACCGTCTTTCGCCATACCTCCCGAGAAGGTGACGGCATGTCCCTCGGCGATTCCCACGTCGAAGGTACGGTCGGGCATCGCCTTCATCATGATGTTCATGGAGCATCCCGTAGGCATGGCTGGTGTCACACCTACTATTTTCGGGTTCTGCTGGGCGAGTTCCAGAAGCGTGTTGCCGAATACATCCTGGTATTTAGGCGGTTTGTTGCTGGTGTCTGCGATGAGACGCTCACCAGTTTCCGGGTCGAATTTGCCCGGTGCATGCCAGATGGTAGCACTCTTCTCGGCTGGTTCGTAACCCTTGCCCTTGGTGGTATGCAGGTGGAGCAGCTTCGGACCTTTCATTTTCTTGAGCTGTTGCAGCAATCTTACTACTTCCTTGACGTCATGACCGTCGAACGGACCGAAGTATCGGATGTTCATTCCCTCAAAGATGTTCTGCTGATGGCTCAGTGCCGATTTCAGTGCATTGTTCAGGCGGATGATGCCCTTCTTGCGGTCGTCGTTGAGGTAGCCCTTGGAGTGGAGCCACTGCGAAGCCTTGAAACGAAGCTTGTTGTAAGTTTCATTGGTGTCGAGGTTCAGAAGATACTTCTCCATGCCTCCCACGGCACGGTCGATACTCATATCGTTGTCGTTGAGGATGATGAGCATGTCGTTAGGAGTGCTTGATACATTGTTCAGGCCCTCGAAAGCCAGGCCGCCACTCATGGCGCCATCGCCGATTACAGCCACCACGCTGCGATCAGACTGTCCTAGTTTGCGTGCCGCCACAGCCATGCCGAGTGCCGCAGAAATAGAGTTGCTGGCATGTCCGCAGGCAAAGGTGTCGTATTCACTCTCCAGTGGAGTAGGGAACGGACGGATGCCGTGAAGCTTTCTGTTGGTACAGAACACCTCACGTCTTCCTGTCAGTATCTTATGTCCGTATGCCTGATGGCCCACATCCCAAACGATTCGGTCGTTCGGGGTGTTATATACGTAGTGGAGTGCCACTGTGATTTCAACCACGCCAAGTGAGGAGGCAAAATGACCAGGGTTGACGGAAACCTCGTCGATGATGTCTTCTCTTAATTCTTTGCATACTTGTGGCAACTGGTCGATGCTCAGTTTGCGCAAATCCTCAGGGTATTTGATGTTACTTAATAGACTAAACTTACTTTTGTCCATATTTCCTTGTTATTTGTACATGCAAAGGTAATGCTTTTTTTTAATAAATAACATTTTTATTGTGATATTTTCGCTTTTTCCGTTTTTTCTTCGTAATTTTGCCCCAAAAATTGAGATATGACAATGAAAAAGAACCTATTATTTGCGGGAGCCTTGATGATGGCTTCCTTATCTATGATGGCGCAGACCAAGGTTGGCGGCATCAGTGAGTCAATGATTCAGCAGATGGCGAAGAGCCAGAATGGCGGTGCTGCCAACAAGGCACTCTTCAATGCCATTGCTGCTAATAACATCGACGATTTGGTAAAGAACCATGCCAACGAGGCTCCTGTTGATACTCATTTCAGCATCGAGACACCAGCGCAGAGCATCCACAACCAGAAGAGTTCCGGCCGCTGCTGGATGTTCAGCGGTTTCAATGTGCTCCGTTCTAACTTCGCCCTCAACGACAAGCAGGGCAGAGTGGTGGAGTATTCACAGGATTATCTCTTCTTCTACGACCAGCTGGAGAAGGCTAATCTCATGCTGCAGGGCGTCATCGACCTGGGCAAGAAGAGCATCGAAGACCCTCAGGTGCAGTTCTTCTTCAAGAACCCTCTTAACGATGGTGGTACCTTCTGCGGTGTTGCCGACCTGGCAAGCAAGTATGGCCTGGTGCCAATGAGCGCCCAGCCTGAAACTTACTCAAGTAACAATACTTCCAAGATGAGCCGCCTCATCAGCAGCAAGCTGCGTGAATATGGATTGGAACTTCGCAAAATGGTTTCACAGGGCAAGAAACCTGCTGCTATTCAGGCTCGTAAGGGTGAAATGCTTGCTCAGGTTTATCACATGCTCTGCCTTACCCTGGGTGAGCCGGTGAAGGAGTTCACTTATGCTTTCCGCGACAAGGATGGCAAGCAGATTGGCGAGGCTAAGAAATATACTCCTAAGAGTTTCTATGAGGAAACAGTGGGCAAGGACCTGAACGGCACCTTCCTGATGGTGATGAACGACCCACGCCGCCCATACCACAAGACCTACGAGGTGGAGTACGACCGCCACACTTACGATGGCCACAACTGGAAGTATCTCAACCTGCCTATGGAGGAGATTGCCCAGCTCGCCATTGCCTCTCTGAAGGATGGTCATAAGATGTATTCAAGCTACGATGTGGGCAAGCAGCTCGACCGCAAGCGCGGCTATCTGGCTCTCGACAACTTCGACTATGCCAGTCTCTTCAACACATCTTTCCCAATGAACAAGGCCGACCGTATTGCTACTTTCGAGAGCGGTTCTACCCATGCCATGACCCTGAGTGCCGTGGATCTCGATGCCAATGGCAAGCCTGTGAAGTGGAAGGTGGAGAACAGTTGGGGTGCTGACAATGGCTTCAGCGGCTGTTTCATCATGACCAACGATTGGTTCAACGAGTACATGTTCCGTCTGGTAGTGAACAAGAAGTATGCTTCAGAGAAGCTCTTGAAGGAATTCGACCAGAAGCCAACCATGTTGACTCCTGACGATCCATTGTTCCAGTTGGAAGACTAAACCTATAATATATTATGTTAGAGAAAAATAAGCGTGAGCGCATCATCGCGCTCGTCAACAAGGAAGTAGTGCCTGCCATCGGTTGTACCGAACCGATGGCGGTGGCTCTCTGTACAGCTCAGGCTGCCACCACTCTGGGCAAGCGCCCTGAGCGAATCCAGGTGCTCCTGAGTCCTAATATGCTCAAGAATGCGATGGGTGTGGGTATCCCAGGCACAGGTATGATAGGCTTGCCTATCGCCGTATCGCTCGGTGCCCTCATCGGAAAGCCTGAGTATGAACTCGAGGTGCTCAAGGATTTGACTCCCGACAGCCTGGAGAAGGGCAAGCAATTCATCAAGAATGCCGACATCAACATCAAGCTGAAGCAGGGAGATGTGGATAAACTCTATATCGAGGTGAGCTGCTATGCAGATGATGCACAGGCCACAGCTATCATCTCCGGTTCTCATACCAACTTCGTGTATGTGGAGCGCAATGGCGATGTGGTCTTCGATAAGCGTGCTGGAGCAAAGGGCGATGAGGCTGATGATGATATCCAGCTCAATTTCCCGATGGTCTATGAGTTTGCTACCACCGCTCCGCTTGATGAAATCTCTTTCATCCTCAAGACCAAGGAATATAATATGAAGGCTGCCGAGGAGTCTATCAAGGGCAACTATGGTCATTGTTTGGGCAAGACGATGGACCGTCCTTTGAGTCATGGCATCTTTGGCAACAACATCTTCTCGCACATCATCTCCCGCACCGCTTCTGCCTGCGATGCCCGTATGGGTGGCGCCATGATTCCGGTGATGAGCAACAGTGGCAGTGGCAACCAGGGCATCTGTGCCACCAACCCTGTGGTGGTTTATGCCATGGAGAATGAGAATACCGAGGAAGAGATGATTCGAGCACTGATGCTCAGTCACTTAACGGCTATCTATATCAAGCAGAGCCTGGGCAAGCTTTCAGCACTTTGCGGTTGTGTGGTAGCCAGTACGGGCAGCAGTTGCGGTATCACCTATCTGATGGGTGGCGATTATACCCGCATCTGCAATTCGGTGAAGAACATGGTGGCAAACCTCACCGGCATGATCTGCGACGGTGCCAAGCCAAGCTGTGCCCTGAAGATTTCTTCGGGTGTGAGCACCGCCCTTCTTTCATCTCTTCTTTCGATGGAGGGCAAGTGCGTGACATCTGCCGAGGGTATCGTGGATGATGATGTGGATAAGTGCATCCGCAACCTCACCTCCATCGGTGCCGATGCGATGAGAACCACCGATGATATGGTGCTTGACATTATGACGCATAAATAAATTGGAATATAGTATATTCAAAAGGCTCGCAAGAAGTTTTTGTTTCTTGCGAGCCTTTCTTGTTTTCAATTAATCTCTTCCATTCGTTTCAGGTTCCATCCTTCAAACTGCATGATAATTTTATGCAAGGTGGTACCCTGACGCAGCGCTTCCACCCTAGGAGCTGCCGCATATTGCCTGATTTGCTCCACTGCCTGCTGCCACTGTTCCTCAGCCTTCGCCTCGAAATCCTTCTTGGGCAGCACCTTGAGTTCCAGAATATAGCAATGCTTGGTGGCATAATGGGTCAAATCCGGCAGAAGGAAGAAGTCGCAATAGCCGTGATTCAGTTCCAACTCCGGTGCAGTATAATAATAATCGTTCAGATTCAGATACGCCATGAAGAACCCCTGCAGGTTTCGTTCCGCCTCGATTCCATCACGTATAGAGGATACCTTGGCATAGGCATCAGCCATAAAGCGCAGGCCTTCTTCCCACTTGCCATCATACGCCATATCGTAATAATAATCCGTCAGCTGGTTGGTATTCACATACGCTTTTGCCTGATATTCTTCCTCCAGATAACCATAATATTGCTTGCGGACATTATTGTTAGGAATCCCTAATACCAGTTTTGAGCCACGTGTGCCCTTGATGGTCAGCATGCCATAATAGAAAAGCAGACTCGGGAAGATTTCAGCCTTCGGTATCTGGTAAGCAGAGAACGACTCATAGAGTTGTGCCGAAATCTGTCCTTCCTCAGCAATCTTGCGAATAATACCTTTTCGCTCACCATCCAGTTTATCAAACTGCAACAGTTTCTTCATCTTGCCATAATCGGTTTTGGTATTCGGGTCGATCATCTGCTGAGGAGAACGTCCGTAATCCATATAATTGCGAAGATAGTAAAGCACCATATCGCAATTAAACATTCTGATACTCTTATTCAATGCTTCTTTTGCAAAGCAATAGTTATCATACCAAGGCTTCATATCGTTGACGATAGCGTTGATATCACTATCAGCCGGGATGCAGCCATGATTTTTATAATAGGTAAACATCTCGATGACATCGGCAGTAGAGAATCCCAGCATCTCGTCAAATTCCGGTTTGATAGAGATATTCCATCCTATGTTGAAACCACTGGTTACATCATCGAGCGTAACAGGACTGACACCCATCATAAAAATGCGTTCGAAGTTGCCCTTGAATTTCTTGAAGACATCACGATAGAATCCATCGGCATGGGTGATGGCATGATACACTTTCTCGCCATGCTCATTGAGCACCACATTGGTAAAGTTATCATATTCATCTACTATCAGATAAAGAGAAAATCCCTTCTGTTCAGCCTCATCATGAATAAAAGCCAACTTATCCATGGCATACTCCGCCTTGCGCACCTTCTCTCTCGTTTCCTCAGAATAAGACTCGCCATAGCGGCGCATGAAACCATCCAGTTTTACGGAACAATAGAAGTCGAAGTTACGCTCCAAGGAATCGATATTACCACTTACCTGCGAGAAGTCGAGAAAAAGCACCTGATACTTGCCCTGCAACTCCGTAGGATGCTGTCCTATCCAGAGCTTTCCAAAAAGTGATTGAAACTTAGCACTTTGGTTACAGTCATAGTAAGAGTGGAGCATACTCAAAAATATGCTCTTGCCAAAGCGACGAGGACGGATGAAGAAGAGGTTACGGGGCTGCTTCTCCAACTCGGGTATAAACATCGTCTTATCGACATAATACAAATTCTGCTCCATCACAGTGACGAAATCTGCCACTCCGTATGGTACTTCCTTAACTTTTTCCATATCTTATTTCCTTTCTTTGTGCAAAGATACAACTATTTTTTTAGATACCAAGCTTTTTTAAGAAGAAAAAGGCATCCCAATGGTTTACGGGCAACAAGAGCATTGGAAAACTTTACCTGAATCTACACCCCCAATTGCGATGGAGACGAAATATGGAGATGAAAGAAAAAAAAACGAACTGGGCTTCATTTGAATTTGGAACGAGGCTCAAGTAAACTTTAATAGAGCTACACGTAAACTTTGTTTAAGCCTTAAACCAGTTTGAACTGAGGCTTACTTCAATGGCAACTGAGGCTTACTTCAAAGGCAGATGAAGCCTATTTCAAGTGCAGATGAAGCCTATTTAGTTTATTGCATCAGTAAAATCGTGAGGGATAAAACCAAAATCGTGAGGGATGCGTGAGGGATAAATGCCCCTTTTTTAGTATCTGTCACTCATGTTGCTTCTTGTCTATCAATAACTTATCCGGTTTCTTCTTGGAAATCGTGATGGGTGATAGATGATTTGGCAAAAATATATTCGCCTTCGGCACCCTTCTTGTCCTTGTTCTTGTCCTTGTTCTTGTCTTTGTTCTGTTTCAATACTATTTGGATCATACTTTTTCCTTTCGCTTTAAAATTGTTATTTTATTTAGTTCTTGTAACTCGTGTTGATGCATCTCCTTCTGAATTACGGTGCAAAGATACGGCTTTTTTTCGGCTCACTCTGAACTTTCGCGAAGATTCGCGAAGATAATCGAAAAAAAATTGTTTTGAGCTCAGAAATGACTAAGCTAGAAATCTCAGTGACTAAGCTAGAAATCTCAGTGACTAAGCTAGAATCCTCAGTGACTAAGATACGCCCCCTGTTTTTGTGAAGGCAGGGCTGTGATGTGAAGGCATGGTCTCAAAAAACTAGTTTTCTACTACTAAAAACCTATATATAAAACCTTGATATTCATTTCGTTTACCTTTATAACACGCTGTATATACAAAAGTCTTGGAGCCTAGGGTTCACATCACACCTTCTTCTTAA
>ENA-UERK01002832-UERK01002832.1-human-gut-metagenome-genome-assembly--contig:-NODE-2832-length-11050-cov-6.585802_pt1 | contig 11050 bp, 8 predicted proteins | sample MGYA00242957_ERZ507957 | MGnify/ENA primary metagenome ERZ507957 (study PRJEB26167, sample SAMN06115538) | human gut metagenome | host: Homo sapiens | place: China:Heilongjiang | collected 2015-11-06... | reverse complement strand
TGCGAATTGAGTTATGGGGTGATGGGATTGTCGATATAAGATTGTTTAATAATGAAACTCAAAAATCTATTAAAAAGATTGAAAAAGCTACTATTTTACCTATTTACAAATTTATTTCAAGCGAAAATGTTAAAATGCCAAAAGAACTTTTGAATATGGTTCAAGAGGATAATTATTTTGAAGGTATTGAGGTTTATCAATCTTACTTTAATGATAAATTAATAAGTATTTTTGATTATTTTAAAGACTATATAATTATATTTGATGAAGCTAGTGAAATTTACTCAAAATATCAATTCTTAGATGAAAGTTATACAAATCAGGAGGCAGAAAACTTAAAATTAGCTCTAAATTACGAGTTAAAGGATAAAAATCATATATTATATGAAGATTTTATTCAACTAATTGCGCCATTTGTTAAAATTGGAATGAACAACTTTATTGACAGCGAATTTGAAGATGTTATCGAATTTGATGCTCAACCTGTTAAAAATTTTAATGCAAATATTGCTGAAATTACCAAATATATTAAAGAGTATGAGTCTTATAAGGTTTTAATCTCGACTGATTATCCAGAAAGAGTCAGAGAAATTTTAGCTGAAAATGAAATTTTTGACTGTACTTTTTTAGAAAGTTTAACTTCGTTTGGTACAATTTCAGATGAATGTAAGTTTTTGTTGTTGACGGATAGAGAGCTATTTAATAAGCGCTCAAAAGAAATTACTTCTTCAAAGAAGAATTATTATAAAGAAAAGGCTGAATATATCGAAAGTATAAATGATATCCAACCTGGAGAGTACGTTGTTCATACAATTCATGGGGTTGGAATTTATCAAGGATTAACGCAACAAGAAATCGACGGTCAACTAAAGGACTACTTAACTATTGAATACGCAGGAAAAGACAAATTACATATTCCAGCAGAGCAAATTAACTTGTTGTGCCGTTATAGGGGGTCTGGTTCTGTAAAACCTAAATTATCACGAATGGGTGGTAATGATTGGGAAAATACTAAAAATAAAGTTAAAAAAGCTGTTGAAACTATTGCTTATGATTTGTTACGTCTTTATGCAAAGCGTAAAATGCGTAAGGGCATTCAGTTTGATGCAGATTCAAATTGGCAAATAGAAATGGAGGAAGCCTTTGAGTATGTCGAAACTCCAGATCAAATGCGTGCAATTGAAGATGTTAAACGAGATATGGAATCTGAAAATCCAATGGATAGATTAATTTGCGGTGATGTTGGATTTGGTAAAACAGAAGTTGCGATGCGTGCAATTTTTAAGGCAATAACTTCAGGCAAGCAAGTTGCAGTAATTGTACCAACAACTATTTTAGCTCTTCAGCATTATCAAACGATTTCTGAACGATTTAAACCCTTTGCAATGAATGTTGACTTGTTGTGTCGTTTTAGAAGCGCAAAAGAGCAAAGAGAAACATTAAAGAGAATGGCGTTAGGCGAATGTGATGTCGTAATTGGTACACATAGGCTACTTCAAGATGGTATTCAGTTTAAGGATTTAGGTTTACTTGTTATAGACGAGGAACATAGATTTGGAGTTCGTCATAAAGAAAAATTGAAGCAATTGCGTGAAAATATTGATATTGTTTCAATGTCGGCAACTCCAATTCCGAGAACTCTTTATATGTCTTTATCTGGCATAAAAGACATGTCTATAATTAATACTCCGCCAAAGAATAGACTTCCTGTTAAAACCTTTGTTGGAGAAGAAAATGATACGGCAATAAGAAACGCAATCGTACACGAATTGGATAGAGAAGGACAAGTTTTTTATCTTTATAATAGAGTTGAGACTATTGAAGAATTTAAACTTCATCTTCAAAAAATAGTTCCTAATGCTAGAATTTGTGTTGGGCATGGCAAAATGAATGAAGCAGAACTTGAAAAGGTTATGGTAGATTTTGCAAACTATGAATATGACGTATTGCTTTCAACTACTATTATTGAGTCAGGTTTAGATATTCCAAATGCAAATACTATAATTATACATGATGCAGATAAATTTGGTTTAGCTCAATTGTATCAATTGCGAGGTCGTGTTGGCCGTTGTGAAAAACAAGCCTACTGCTATTGTTTTTATAAGCATAACAAAAATTTAACAGAAGAAGCTACAAAACGATTGAAGGCAATTAAAGAGTTTACAACACTCGGTAGTGGGTATCAAATCGCATTAAGAGATGTAGAAATTCGTGGTGTAGGTAACTTGTTAGGTACAAAACAACATGGACACATGATAAATGTTGGTTTTGATACATATTGCCAATTATTAGAAGATACAATTCACGAAATTCAAGGTGAAAAAGTTGAAAATGTGACTCCTACAATTGTTGATATTAATGTTACGGCATATATTCCAGATGAATGGGTTGGTTCAAGTGAACAAAAGATGATTGAATACAAACGTTTAGCTGACGTAAAATCAACAGTCGAACTAGATTATATCGTAGATGAATGGAAAGATAGATTTGCAAAATCTCCAGAACCAGTCGAAAATTTAATTAAGTTGATAAAATTAAGACTTTCTGCAACAGAGGCAAAAATATCAGTAATTAGAGAAACACAAGATTGTATAAGAATTTATACACCATATTCAATGCCAGAATGGAGAATTATTAGTGCAAAATTACCGTCAAATATTACAAAAAGTATTAAGTTTACTGTTGCGCCTAAGGCTTGTACAGAGGGAAATTCTATCATTTTGCTTAACAATAAGTATATGAATTTTAATGAAATATTTAACATTTTGACGGATTTGTTTTATTATATTAATAAAATTTGTTACGAGTACAAAGACAAATAATAAGGAGAACTATATGAAATCAATTAAATTATTGGCGATTTTATTGTTTACAGGTTGCTCATTAAAAAATAATGATGTAATCGTAAAGGTTAATGACAAAGTTATTACTCAAGCTGACTATGATAAACTATTCAACCAAACAATTAACAATCCAGGGTTACAAATGTTTGGCTTGAACAAGAAAAACGTAGATAAACAAAGCTTTATGTACTTGATGATTAAAGACAGAGTTGTTAGTGAATTAATTATTCGTTCTTTAGTAAATGAAGAAATGGAAAAACGTCATATCACAGTAACTAAAGCAGATACAGATAAAGAACTTCAAAATATGATTGAAAAAGTTGGCTCAAAGGCTAAATTCAATGAAATTTTAAAACAAAATGGTGTTACTTTAGCTGAATTTAAAAGAGACTTAACAGAAGAAGTTAAGATGAAAAAATTAGTTGATATGATTGAAAAAGTTAAAGTTACAGATGCTGATGCTAAAAAATATTACAACCAAAATATTGATAAATTCAAATATCCAGACAAAGTTAGAGCTTCACATATTTTGATTGCAGCTAACCCAGAAGAAATGAAAGAATTGATTAAAGCGGATGCTAAAAACGCAGATTTAACAGATGCTCAAATCAATGATATGATTCAAAAACAAATGGCTGAAAAGTTAAAAACAGCTCAAACAGTTTTAGCAGAAGTTCAAAAGAACCCAGCGCAATTTGCAAAAGTAGCAAAAGAGAAATCAGAAGATGTTGAATCTGCAAAAATGGGTGGTGATTTAGGTTTCTTTGCAAAAAAAGAAATGGTTGATGCATTTTCAAATGCGGCATTTTCAATGAAACCTAATACAATCAGCGGTATCGTAAAAACATCTTATGGCTACCATATTATTATGGTTACTGATAGAAAAGCTGCAGGTCAAGATTCATTTGAAAAGGTTAAACCTGAAATTATCTTGTACTTAGAAAATCAAAAGAAGGTTAATGTACTTGAAAAATTCATCGAAAGCCTAAAGAAAAATGCTAAAATTGAATACGTAAATAAGGACTACAACCCAACTGATATTCAATCAGCATTAAAAAAACAGGCAAAACAAAATTCTGATGTAGCTGAACAAGTAGATGCTGCAAATCATTCAGCAACACCTGTTGCAGTTCCAGATAAGAAATAATTTATAATTTCAATAATTATAACGAGAGGTTGCGTAAGTAACCTCTCGTTTTTTATAACTTATAGTATTAAATTTAAAAAGGTGAATTATAGGGAATAGATATGTCCTTAATATCTTTCTAAAGTTGTTTCACATCTCATATTGTTACAAAAACTTAACATGTACTAAAGTTTGTGTTAAAGTGTACCGTTACATGGCATGTTGTTAGCAAAAAAGGAATGTGTAATTATGGGATTAGCAGCATCACAAGCAAGACTATTAACAATCACATCACGTTTGTCTTCAGTAGAATTGAAGCAACAACGAATTGCTATGGACAAAATGCGTTTAGCAAACGACCAAAATGGTGTATCTGAAAAATATACAAATGCTTTAAGCAATAAAACCTTAACAATTTCAAATGGTGGTGAAGAAATTGCAATGAATTATTCAACATTAGCTGCACAAGGATATTCTGTAATGAGGGCATCTGATGGAGTAATTGCAAGTTCAGCAGGTTCAAGCAGTGCAGCAGGAACATCTGCAAATACGAATGTAAATTCAAGTGCGAAAGCAAATGCTTTAAATCCAGTAATTCAAAAGTGGGTTGGTCAGCCTGCACCAACACAACCAACACCACCAACAACTAGATTAAGTCCAGTTTTAGCAACAAAACCAACACCCGAAACAGCTGTTGCATATAATACGGAATCCACACAAGAAATGGACAATATGTTAAATATGGCAGATACTGCATTAAATCCAAGGGCTCACGGTTATACAGGGGTGAAAGCTGTAGTCGCCCAGTTAACTTACTTTCTAACAATGGAAAAAGAATATCCAAAATTAATTGAAACTTTGCAAAATGCACAACAAAAAGCTCAAAAAAATGGTGATAACGAGACGGCTCAAAAATATGCAGAATTGGTAAAAAAAGCACAAGATTCTTATAAAGCATCTCAATCGAAACGTAAATTCAAAAATAATAATCAATTAGATAATCACATAAATGCTCGTGTAAATGAATTGAACAGTATTAAAAGTGAAATGGATGCAATTCAAAATAGTTTAAACAACAAAGTGTCAACAAAAAATCAAGCAGCTCAAGCCGAATATGATAAAAAAGTTGCTGTAGCTCAAGCTGAAGAAAACGAATATCAACAAGCCTTGAGCCAATACAATATAGATTATACAAATTGGGTAACTGCAAATTCTTCTAACGGTGTTAATGATACTCAAAATGCAGGACAAGCTACAGGTTCAAATAGTGGCTCTACAGCAGGAACAACTGGAGCAACAGGAACAAACGCTACAGCCACTACAGCCGCACAAGAATTAGCAGCACAATTGAAAAATACTCAATTCTTAATTCAAGGTTTATTGAGCGGTTATTTAGTATTGGTAAAAGACGGTCAACAAGTTTCATTATCTTCAGCAACCGACATCATTGAAAGTTATGATAAAACTGATGATGCAGCAGCTGAAGCTGAATACAACGCACAAATGAATAAAATTAACAGAAAAGAAAAAATATTAGATATGCAAGCAAAACGCTTGGATACAGAATATTCTGCTCTAACAAATGAATACAATTCAATAAAAACAATTATTGACAATCATACACAAAAAGATTTTTCATATTTTAGTTAGCATTGTAACTGATTTTTAAAGGCTTAATTGCAAGAAATCTTGTTTTTGGTATAATTTTACTAAAAGCGAGGTTTCTTGTTATGAATGATATGTTGGATAAAATTAAGCAGATTGAAGAAAAGTATAATGAGTTAGGTCTAACTCTTTCTGATCCTGCTGTAATTCAAGATTATAATAGATTTAAAGATTTGTCTAAGCAAAGAAAGTCAATGGAGGAAACGGTTGAACTTTATTACGCTTGGAAAAAAGCTGTTGATGCTATTAACGATGCAAAAGAAATGATTAAATCAGAATCTGATGAAGAAATGAAAGCATTTTTAAAATCAGATATTGAGGAAAATGAAGCAAAAATTGCCGAGTACGAAGAAAAAATGAAAATTTTACTTCTTCCTCGTGACCCTATGGATGACAAAGACATTATGCTTGAAATTCGTGGTGGTGCAGGTGGTGATGAAGCAAACATTTTTGCTGGTGACTTAGCACGTATGTACTTAAAATTTGCAGATAAGCAAGGATGGACTACTCAAATTCTTTCAAAAACAGAATGTGAAGCGGGTGGTTATTCTGAAATTATCATTTCTATTAAAGGTGATGCTGTATATTCAAAATTAAAATATGAATCAGGCGTACACCGTGTACAACGTGTTCCTCAAACAGAATCTCAAGGTAGAGTTCACACTTCAACCGCAACTGTTGCCGTAATGCCGGAAGTGGATGATGTTGAAATTGAAATTAAACCAGAAGATATTGAAATGTCTACTGCTCGTTCAGGTGGTGCTGGAGGTCAAAACGTTAATAAAGTTGAAACTGCAGCTCGTTTGTTTCACAAACCAACAGGCATTATGATTTTCTGTACTGAAGAACGTTCTCAATTACAAAACAAAGAACGTGCAATGCAAATCTTGAAAGCTAAATTGTATGATTTAGAAGTTCAAAAACAAACAAAAGAAATCACAGACTTACGTCGTTCTCAAGTGGGTTCAGGCGATAGAAGTGAACGTATTAGAACGTATAACTTCCCTCAAGGTCGTTTAACTGACCACCGCATTGGTCAAAACTTAAATGTTTGGACTGTAATTGATGGTGATTTAGACGAACTTTTACATTTGTTGATTGAATATGACCAAAAATTGAAACTAGAAAAATTGGCAGAAGTAAATTAAAAATGGAAAAGATGAGAAAATGTATCGGTTGTGGTAAGTTAAAAAGCGCATCACAGCTGATAAAAATAACAAATGATAGAATTAATAATCAAGTTGTTATAAATCCAGATTCTAAAATATTTGGCAGATCAGTATATCTTTGTTATAATAAATTGTGTATTGAAAACGCATTAAAAAAAGATAAAATATCAAAAGTCTTGAAACATAACGTTTCAGAAGAACTGAAAGGAAAATTGGTTAAAATTGAGTAATATTAGAGTAAGTGAATTAGCAAAAGAAGTAGGTTTAACAAGCAAAGAGGTAATTGAAAAATTAGCTCAAATTCAGATTGTCGTAAAAACCCACTCAAGTTCGGTAACCCCTGAACAATGTAAGAGATTAAAGGATTTCATTGCGGGTGGCTCTAAAGTTGAAGTTAAAAAACCAAAGGCATTCATTGTTAAAAAAGCTAAGGCAGAAGCTAAACCTGAAGTTCAAGTGGTAGAAAAAGAAGCTCCAAAGGCAGAAGAAAAACCACTTATTGAACGTGTTGAAAAAAAAGCTGAACCTGCTAAAACAGAAGCTACTCAAGAAAAAACTGCTCAAACTGACCAACCAAGAGTTCAAGTTGTAAAAAAAGTTCAGCCTGTAAATCGTCTTGAGATTGTAAGACGTGCAGCAAGACCTCAAGAAGGAACTGCAAAACCTGCTGGAAAACCTGAAAGAAACTCAAAATCTGGTGATAAATCAGGTAATAAAAAGCCTTTTGATAACAATAACAAACCTATTGAACGTCATATTATTCCTCAAGATATTTATGAAAACAAGGGTAATTATGGATCAAAACATAAACCTGACTCAAAAAGAAAAGATAAAATTTCTAAAGAAGAAGAACAAGAAAGAATTTCGCTAGAAAAAGCCGCAGCTCAAAAACATAAAAAACATGTTCACAAAGAGGAAGAAAAAGAAGCTGTAACAAAATTAGTTGTAACAACAGCTATGACAATTCAAGAGTTAGCTGATAAAATTCAAAAAACTCCTGCGGAAATTGTTAAATTCTTGATGTTAAATGGTATTATGGCAACAGTTAACCAATTGATTGATGTTGACGTAATTAAAAAAGTTTGTGCTGAATATGGCTTAGAAGTTCTAGATGAAGATTTAGATGCTTATATTCAACAAGAAATGGCAAAAGAAGAACAAAAAGAAGCCTTAAAAGCTGATGAAAAGAATATGGTTCGTAGAGCACCTGTAATAAGCATTATGGGACACGTAGACCATGGTAAAACAACATTGTTAGATAGTATTCGTGCTTCAAAACACAAAATTGTAAATACAGAGGTTGGTGGTATTACTCAATCAATTGGTGCGTATACAATTTATCTTCACGATGGCAAAAAGGTTGTATTCTTAGATACCCCAGGTCACGAAGCGTTTACTGAAATGCGTGCCAGAGGTGCAAAAGCAACTGATATCGCAATTCTTGTAGTTGCTGCAGATGACGGTATTATGCCTCAAACCATTGAAGCTATTAACCATGCAAAAGCTGCTGAAATTCCAATTATTGTTGCCGTGAACAAAATTGATAAGGCTGGCGCTGATCCAGACCGAGTTTTAACTCAATTAACTGAACATGGTCTAGTTCCAGAAGCATGGGGTGGTGACACTATTACTTGCAAGGTTTCAGCTTTACAAAGACAAGGTATTGACGAATTATTAGAATATATTTTGTTAGTTGCTGAAATGCAAGATTTGAAAGCAAATCCGAACACTAAAGCATCAGGTGTTGTTATTGAAGCAAACTTAGATAAAGGTAAAGGACCTGTTGCAACATTATTGGTTCAAAATGGTACTTTACACACAGGTAACTGCGTTGTTGTTGGTACGGCTTGCGGACGTGTAAGAGCTTTGATTTCTGATTCTGGTGAAAAGATTAAGAGTGCAGAACCTTCAACTCCTGTTGAAATTTTAGGTTTGACAGAAGTACCTCAAGCTGGTGATAAGTTTGAAGTTGTTGCAAATGAAAAAGAAATGAAAGCAATTATTGAAAAACGTAAAGAAACTGAAAGAACAAAACGTTTAGATGAAATGCTACCAGCTCACATTAGAAAAGAAGCTGTTTCTGGCGAAGCTGATGTTCCTCAATTGAATTTAATTATCAAAGCGAATACACATGGTGCCGCAGAAGCTGTTTCTCAAGCAATTGCCCAAATGGATTCTGATGAAATTGATACAAAGATTATTCATGTTGGTGTTGGTGATATTTCAGAAGCTGATGTTATGTTAGCATCTGCTTCAAAGGCGTTAATTTTAGGTTTTACCGTTAAAGAAGATTCAAACGCTATGGCAGCAGCTGAAAGAGAACATGTAATCATAAAGAAATATGATATTATTTACCAAATCTTAGAAGATATGGAAAAAACAATGTTGTCATTGCTTGAACCTGAAGTTAAAGAAGTTGAACTTGGTAAAGCTGAGGTTCGTCAAGTCTTTACAATTGGTAAAACTACTAAGATTGCAGGATGTTATGTTACAGAAGGTAAGATTATTCGTAGCAAAACTGCCGTGCTTAAACGTGATGGAGTTGAAATCTTTAGAGGCGCAATTGATCAATTGAAACGTTTTAAAGACGACGTTAAAGAGGTTGCTCAAGGTTTTGAATGTGGTATTTCCTTTGCCAAGTTTAATGACCTTAAAGAGGGTGATATTATTGAAGTTTCAACAACTGAAGAAGTTGAACGTAAGAGTTTGTAATTTTAAATAAAGTAGGTGTCTAATGAGTAGCAATTTACGAAACGAACGAGTTAGAAAAGAGTTAATGCGAGAAATTTCGGACATCTTGCGTAAGGAAATTCGAGGATTGGCGGGTGTTGTATCAATTACAGATGTAGAAGTTAGCCATGATAACTCTTTTGCAAAAGTTTTTTATAGCGTTTTTGGTTCAGAAGAACAAAAGAAAAAATCTATTGATACAATTAATGCAAGCGTTTCAAAAATTAGATACGAGGTTGGCAGACGTATTCGTTTAAGATTAACACCTGAATTAAGATTTATTCCAGATGATTCTATTGAACGAGGTTCAAGAGTTACAGAAATTTTGAATAAAATTTCACGTGGAGAAGTTTAATTGTTCGGCTTTTTGAACGTATATAAACCCGTTGGCAAAACTTCGCATGATGTTGTTGCTTATTTTCGTAAACTTTTGAAGATAAAGAAAATTGGACATACTGGAACTTTAGACCCTTTTGCAGAGGGTGTTTTACCTATTTGTGTTGGAAATTCTACTCGCTTAATTGAATATTTGCCCGATGATAAAGCTTACTTGGCTTTTGTGCAACTAGGAAAAGCTACAGATTCGTATGATACAGAGGGAAACGTAATTTTTGAAAGCGATAAAAAAGTTACCAAAGAGCAACTTGTAAGTGCCTTAACTTCTTTTGAAGGTGAAATAGAACAACTTCCTCCAATGTATTCAGCGATTAAAGTTAAGGGCAAAAAGTTGTATGAATATGCAAGAGAAGGCAAAACAATAAGTGTTGCCCCCAGACAAGTAACTATTCATAAAATAGAATTAAAAAACTTTGACGAAGAAAAGCAAGAAGCTCAAGTTTATATTGAATGTTCAAAAGGAACGTATATTCGTTCAATTGCGAATGATTTGGGTCAAAATTTGTGCAGTGGAGGGTATTTAACAAGATTAATTCGAACAAAAGCTGGAAAATTTTTAGTTAAGGATTCAATAAAAATGCAAGACTACAAATCAATCGAATTTGTTGAAAAGCATTTAATTGAACCGATAAGCATGCTAAACTATCCTTTATATAATTTGAATACTTCTGAAAAACTTGATATATCTAATGGTAAACCACTTCTTAACAAAAGTATTAATAATGCCGAAAATATAATTTTGGTTTATAATGATAGTATAAAGGCTGTTGCAAGTTCTTGTAACGGGTGTATCAAAGTCAAAAAGGTATTTAATAATGATTAAAAAAATATTATCGCTTGGAATTACGTTGATGATGACTTCATCACTTGTTTTTGCAAGTGATTTAACAACATATTGTGCTCAACCTTATGATATGTCAAAAACACCAACAAAAGTGTTAACTGCTATTACAGGTATGAACTTTATTTCAAAAGCCGTTGCTAATTCAATTATTAAGAAAGAATTGAAAAAATCAACAGGTGCAAAAGGGTTTAAGGTTAAAATGAACTAGTAGAAAAGAATCGTAGTCAGTTATATGATAGTTCAACGGGTTATTACGAAATCTGGACTTACTCACAGT
>ENA-UERK01002822-UERK01002822.1-human-gut-metagenome-genome-assembly--contig:-NODE-2822-length-11083-cov-9.361439_pt1 | contig 11083 bp, 8 predicted proteins | sample MGYA00242957_ERZ507957 | MGnify/ENA primary metagenome ERZ507957 (study PRJEB26167, sample SAMN06115538) | human gut metagenome | host: Homo sapiens | place: China:Heilongjiang | collected 2015-11-06... | reverse complement strand
AAAATCCGTCATCTCCGTGGTGCTAAGCGCGTTGCGTGAGTGAAAGAATCCGTGCAATCGGTGCAATCCGTGAGCTACAATATTATTATTTAGCAGCGTTCGTATTTCCCTCTTATCTCTAAACCGACGCGAGACGCGTCGCCCCCATTAGTGCTTGCGTCTTCCATCAGATTGACAGGTAAAAAAGCAAATTTGAAGCCAGGGAAAAAACTTTTATGCCAGTGAATTGCGCTCTAATGGGGGCGACGCGTCTCGCGTCGGAGTACTTTTTAGCAGCCCCGTCAAGTGTAGGCAAACCTACCGTAATGATGTTTTATAAAAACTGCCTGCACCTTGCACTTTGCTTCGTAATTTGTTGATATTCATGCCATATATGTGTGTAGGTAACCACAAATGTTGCTTGCACACCTGTCTGCACCCGTGTTGATACGGCGCGCCATAATTTCAGCATAGTGAGGGCGGCGTGCGCGTATAGAGAGGTAGAAAAATCTGCCGCTCCACATGATTTTCCTGTCTCCCTATACCGTAATAAGCGGGTGTGAGAGGTGATAGCTGCGACTCACAAAGAACAACCTGCAGAGCGTGCAAGCAAGTGCAAGCAGAGTGCAGGTAAGTGCAGGCAAAGTGCAAGCAGTGTGCAAGTCTACATACACTGCGTAAATCGTTGATAATCAGTTCACAAAGTGCTAAAAGTGCAAGATGTAGGTAGTTTTCACAAAAACAGACAGGGTGGGGCTATCAGGGTGCAGTTGGGGCAAAAACACATTTCGGACACGGGGCGCGCAGTGTGCAAATATGCAGATGCGACACCCGCTATATTTGCAAATAATTGTGGCGCATTGTGGCAGCATTCTTGCAAAACTTGTCAGCTTGTTTACTAAATCCGCCAACGCGATATAGTTGCTCGGTAAAACTATTTGTGTACCTTTGCAAAACACGGCACAGCCACACGGGCCATAATGCCACAACCAATCAAACATAACACTACCCTTGACCATACACATAGCCTTCAACATCGACCACGCCTATGTGCGTTTCTGCAGTGTCACCCTCGTGTCAATACTCCGCAGCAACCCGCAGGCAAAAGTCGTGGCACACATACTCGCGCGCGGCCTTACCGCGTCCGACAAACAAGTGCTGCAGCAACTTGCCGCACAGTACAACGGCGAGGCACACTTCTACGAGCCCGACGAAAGTCTGCTCGAGGGCTTCCGCATACACGCCTCAAGCAGCCACATATCGCTCGTTACCTACTACCGCTGTATGTTGGCCGACTACCTGCCAACCAGTCTGCACCGCGTCATCTACCTCGACAGCGACCTGCTCGTCACCGGTTCCCTCGCCCCATTCTGGCAGATGCCCATGCAAGGAGCCCCCGTAGCCGCCGTGGTCGACGCAGCGGCCGACGACCACACACGCTACAAAGTGCTGTGCTACCCCGAGGCCGACAGCTACTTTAATGCTGGCGTGCTGCTCATCGACCTCGACTGGTGGCGCGCCAACAACGTGGGCCAGCGCTGCATCGACTACTACCGGGCACACCCCGAGCGCATACGCTTCAACGACCAGGACTTGCTCAACAGCCTATTCCATGGCCAGGTGTGCTGGGCGCCGCTGCGCTACAATGCGCAAGAGGGCTTTTACCGCCAGCGCTATGCGCATTACAGCCAGCACAAGGCCGAGCTCCACCACCCCGTAGTGGTGCACTACACCAACCGCAAACCGTGGGACTGGGACAGCCTGCACCCCATGCGCCAACTCTTTTTCCACTATCAGCAGTACACCCCGTGGCGTGGCCGCAACATACTGCACAACCCACTGTGGCTCGTGGCCCGATGGCTCAAACTGCTCCCCTACACACTGCACCTGCGCAAGGCACGCTACCGCCGGGGCATTCCGCTCCCGCAGCCCGCAGCCAATGCTTAACCCCCCATATCCCAATTCAGTATGTACGATTATCTCATAGTTGGCAGCGGCCTCTTTGGCGCGGTGTTTGCCCACGAGGCCGCCAAAGCCGGCAAAAGTTGCCTCGTCATTGACAAGCGCCAGCACACAGGTGGCAACCTCCACTGCCAGCTCATCGACAATATATGGGTACACCAATACGGCGCCCACATATTCCACACCTCCAACCGCCAGGTGTGGCAGTATGTCAACCAGCTTACCGAGTTCAACAACTTTGTCAACTCCCCCCTGGCCAGCTACCAGGGCAAGCTCTACCACCTGCCCTTCAACATGAACACCTTCTACGAGCTGTGGGGCGTGCGCACTCCAGCCGAGGCACGGGCCAAAATAGACGAGCAGCGCAGCGAGTTTGCCCACATCACACAGCCCGCCAACCTTGAGGAGCAGGCACTCACACTGTGCGGACGCGACATTTACGAGCGACTTATCAAGGGGTATACCGAAAAGCAGTGGGGCTGTGCCGCCACCCAGCTGCCGGCTTTCATCATCAAGCGGCTGCCCTTCCGCTTCACCTTCGACAACAACTATTTTAACGACCGCTACCAAGGCATACCCGAGGGTGGGGGATACAATGCACTCATCGACGCCCTGCTGGCCAAGGCCGATGTACGCTTGGGCACCGACTACTTTGCCCACCGTGACGAACTCCATGCGCAGGCCCGCTGCACACTCTACACGGGCTGCATCGACGAGTTTTACAATTACTGCCACGGCCACCTCGACTACCGCAGTCTGCGTTTTGAGCACAAACGGCTCAACACGCCCGACTTTCAGGGCAATGCCGTAGTAAACTACACCGAGCGGCAAGTGCCCTACACCCGTGTCATTGAGCACAAACACTTTGCCCCTGGCTCACAGCAGCCCACCACCGTAGTCACCTACGAGCACCCCGACAGCTTTGCCCCGGGCAAGGAACCATACTATCCCGTCAACGACGCACGCAATGCCGCCATCTACGCCCGCTACGCTGCCATGGCCGATGCCGAGCCCGACGTACTGTTTGGCGGACGACTCGCCCGCTACACCTATGCCGACATGGACGACACCATTATGGCTGCTCTCGAACTTTGTAAAAAAGAATTTCAACAATGACCCTCTGGAACCACCGCACCCTTGTGCTGCACCCGGGCTACGAGCAACTGCACGACTTTATGCTCTCGCTGCCACAGCGCTTTGCACAGGGCGACGGACAACTCATACACAACGGGCGCAACCAACTGCGCCGCATCAGCTACCAGGGTACCGACTATGTGGTAAAGTCTTTCCGCCGGCCCAACCCTGTCAACCGTTGGGTGTATGGACTGCTGCGTCCGTCAAAGGCCCTGCGTGCCTACCGCAACGCCCTTCTCTATCAAAAGGTGGGCGTGGGCACACCCCAGCCCGTGGGCTATCTCAACATACGCCGCGGCCTGGCTTTCGACCAAAGCTACTTTGTCACCCTCACCTCGCCATGCCCATGGCGCTACGAGGACCTCTTCACTCACCACTTCGACTATGCCGATGATGTGCTGCGCGAGATTGGGCGCACCACAGCCGTGCTCCACAACCACGGACTTGCCCACAAGGATTATGGACGGGCCAACATACTGTTTGAGCAACTACCCGACGGACGCATACACCTCGACATTGTCGACCTCAACCGTATGGCCGTCGGCCCTCTCAACATCAAGCAGGGCTGCAAAAACTTTGAACGCTTGCCCGCCACCGCCCACATGCACCGTGTCATGGCTGAGGCTTACGCCAGCGCCCGCGGCTTCGATGCCGAAGAGTGCTACCGCCTCATGCGCCACTACCGCAGCACACAGCCTGGACAGGTTGAGGGCGAGTTCTAACTCAAGTTTCGGATTTAGCCCGCCCTTGTTAAATCCGAAACTTGAGGTTCTAATAAGGGCGGTTCTGATAGAAAACGCAAGCTCTAATGGGGGCGACGCGTCTCGCGTCGGGAAAAGATGCAGCTATTGTTTAGTAGAGTTTGTATTTCCCTTTTTTCTCTATCCCGACGCGGGACGCGTCGCCCACATTAGTGGTAGCGTTTCTTCTAGCACCAAACGCTATCACTAAGCGCTACCACCAAACGCAAGCTCTAATGGGGGCGACGCGTCCCGCGTCGGGATATTTTTCAGCAGCCTCAGGACGCGTCAGCGTCAAACGCCAAATTCAAACTTAAACCTCACACAATGATAATAGCAGTAGTAGTCACATACAATCGCCTCACCCTGTTGCAGCGTAACATCTCTTGCCTCCGTGCCAACCGTCCTGTAGACCGCATATTGGTCATCAACAACGGCAGCACCGACGGCACTGCCCAGTGGCTCGACACACAGGCCGACGCCCGCCTCACCGTCATACACCAGGACAACGTAGGCGGTTCAGGCGGCTTTTACCGCGGCATAGACGAAGCCTGCCGCATGGGAGCCGACTGGGTGTGGTGCATGGACGACGACGTATTTCCACGTCCCGACTGCCTTGAGCAGCTGCTGCCCCACACCGCCAATCCACGCATCGGCCTCCTTGCCCCCCGCCGTCTGATGGAGGGCGAGGTTTACACCAACGACTTTACCGGCTACGACCTCGTACACCCCTTCCGCTCGCTCTACACCGGCAAGTTGCGCAAACTGTCGCAGCCCGTCACCGTCCCAACCCCCATAGCCGGCACAGCCTTCGAGGGGCCGCTCATACGCGTTGAGGCCATACGCCGCATAGGGCTGCCCAACAAGGCCCTCTTCATCTTTTGCGACGATACCGATTATTGCCTGCGTCTGCACCAGGCCGGTTACCACATGTTATATGTGCCGGCAGCCCTCATGGACAAGCAAAAGTTCTTTAGCCACGACACCTGGGCCGCCCGCAATCGCAAAAAGAAGTGGAAGCGCTTCTACCAGGTGCGCAACACCACCTACCTCAACCACCACTACGGCCGCAACTGGGCCGTGCGCCATCTGCGCGGCTTCCTCTGTGTCATGGGCTACATGGCCACCGCCCTTGTCACCATGCCCTTTGCCCGTGCCTACACCCCGTCAGACCTGCCCCGCCTCTGGCGCGCCTACCGCGACGGTCTGGCCGAACGGTTGGGGAAGTACTGACTTTGAGGCTGCTGAAAAATGCCCCGATAACGCGGGACGAGGCTGCTGAAAAAACCGACGCGGGACGCGTCGCCCCCATTAGTGCTTGCGTTTTCTCTCAGATTGACAGGTTAAAAAGTGGATTTGAAGCCATGTAAAGAACTGTTATGCCAGGAAATTGCGCTCTAATGGGGGCGACGCGTCTCGCGTCGGGGCATTTTTCTGCAGTCTCGGGACGCGTCGCCCCCCATTAGAGCGCAAATCTCTGGCACAACAGTTCTTTACATGGTTTCAAATTTGCTTCTTAACCTGTTAATCTGATAGAAAACGCGGCACAAAACGCTACCTCTAATGGGGGCGAGGCGTCCCGCCTCGGGAAAAGCTGCAGCTATTATTTTAGTAGAGTTCGTATTTCCATTTTTTTCTCTATCCCGCGGGACGCGTTGCCCCCATTTGTGCTTGCGTTCATTGGCTGCATAGCTTGAGACTTTTACCGGACGGTAAAAGCTTTTTATCTGTTATAATCCGCCAAAGCACCAACGCCTGAATTTGCGTTTGGGAGCTTTGCATCGCCCAAATACTTCACCTTGTACCTTAAATACTCCTTCGAAACGCACTAATTTAACACAGTTAACATATATTTACCCCCCCGTTTGGTCTTTTTGTAATTGAGTGATACTTTTGCAACGGCATATACTACATAATTGTCAACATCTAACGCGCATTTGCATAAAAGCGTACATAACACAACAATTATAAACAAAACTCAAACATAAGCACATGAAACATTTATTATCTCTTGCCACGACCCTCATGTTGTGGCTTGGAGCCGTGGCTGCGTGGGCCGATGGCGTGACGGTGGCTCAGTCGTATACGCCGTATGCCGACATAACCGATGGCTTTTACCTCCTCAAAACCCGCATCAAGGGTACAAACGGATACATTTACCGCAAGTCTGGTGACGATGGCCGTCCTGTGAGGCAGAAGCCCGAGGCCAGCATGGACCTGAACAACATAGACCTTGTATACGTGTGGTATGTAACTAACGTAGATGGTAACCTTGTTATACAGAATGCCTCGACGGGCGAGTATTTTCCTGCAACCAATAACCAGGGAAACAATTTTGGTAACATCAGCACAACTTCGGGCAATGCTGCCATGCTCACAGCACAATCTTTCACACCTTATACCAACAGCCTCGATGGAGGTGTGTTGCTTTATCAGGTAAATTACGATACAAAGTATTTCATTCATGCCAATACTGCTGGGGAACACAACCTGTCGTATTGGGAAGGTGGCACTGCAGGCGATGCTGCCAGCGTGGTGCAGTTCGCCTTTTACAAGTTGAGCGGCACAATATCTGAGGAGCACATTACCAAAACATACGCTGCAGCGGTTAAACTAAAAAATGCTGACAATCAGGTTATAGTTACTTCATACTATCCTAGACAGGTGGGCGAGACTATTGATGAACCGCATTCGTATTATTATAATATAACAACATTCAATGTAACAGATGCGCAAAAGACATTTGAACTAACCCCAACCAAAACAGCCACCCCTCCTGTTACCTTTTCCACTCCTGACAACCCCACATGGTACAAGCTCAAGTTGCGCAACAACGATGGAAACTATGTGGTATATGTCGATGACAATAATGTTAAAACAGGTAATAACGCTCACAACTCGCCTTACGGCACATCAGCCCAAACCACCTATCAGGCTCTTAATGGCGCCTATTGGGCTATTGTAGAGAGCGACTATGGTGTAAAGCTCTACAATCGTGCAGCCAAAAAGTACGTCACTGTTACAGCTGAAGGTAAGAACAAAGTAAAGGCTACCATGACCGACTATGGTACAACCTTTTATATGCAAAAAAGCAATAAAGCCGACTTCAGCTTGCGGTACGAAAATACTAAGGGCTACCTTGGTGACCATAAAGATGGTTTCCTCAGCACATGGTATGGCGATAGCAATACGGACGACACACAGAACGATGGCGGTTCAGGCTACAAGGTGATAGCAGTTGACGAGTCGGACATACAGTTGGCTAAAACCTATGCAAGCACGATTTCCAATGCAACTGATGCAGATGGCCTGGTGCTGTATAATGCCGAATACGATAAAGTTGCCTCTGCCACCACGCTCGACCAACTTGACGCGGCTTATCAGACGGACAACAACTTCAGCGATTTCACTGGCTATTACCGCGTGCGCAACGTCAACACTGAGGTTAACCGCTACCTTTCGTCTGAAAATATTCAGGTGTCAACCAACGGCTCTCTGCTCGAAAAATGGCAGGCTGACGCTAATATGGACCGCAATATCACACGAACCACTGATGCCGACAATTTTGGTTCGCAACTCTGGCAACTTACCCGCAATGCCGATGGCACTTACTCTTTGGTTAATGCCAACACCGGGCGCGAAGCGGGCTATATCACGTCAGACGCCAGCCAGCTTCAGATGGTAGTAAACATTGGCAATGGCAACGGGCATTACACATTCAAACCATACACCGAAGGCACTACCTTTGACGGCTACGATGCCAAATCCATGTTTTTGATGGTTGACAGCGAGGGCAACCATGCAAGTGCAGCCTCAGACAACGACCATGTAGTGGCCAACAACAACCAGTATACAAACAAGTCAAACTATTGGCAACTTGTTAAGGTTACCTCGGTGCCCGTTACTATCAAGAGCGTAGGTTGGGCTTCGGTGGCTTTCCCCTTTGCCGTGCAAGTACTTGCCGAGAGCGGTGTCAAAGCATACTTTGCTGAGTCGGCCGACGATACGCGCATGACGCTTTCCGAAATAACCGACGGAATCATTCCTGCCAACACGGGTGTGCTCTTGGCTAAAGACGGTGGTTGCACGGTAAATCTGCCAATTGTCACTACCACAACTACCTATCCCAACAACAAACTGGCTTGTGCCACTGCAGAGCGCGACGGCTATGCCAGCAAGGCTAACTATATGCTCTCTGCCAAAACTGGCACTGTGGGTTTCTTGCCATCAACCATGACGTTGGTGCCGGCTAACAAGGCTTTCTTGCCAGCAGCTAACATCACTTCGGGTTCGGGCCAGGCACAGATGCTCAGCTTCTACATCGGTGGCGCTGTTACAGGCATCAATGATGCAGCTGCCGACGCCCACAATGGCAACAACACGTATTACGACCTCAACGGACGCCGCGTGCTTTACCCCGCCCACGGCATCTATGTTACAGGCAATGGCAAAAAGGTATTCATCAAATAAAGATAGCAACAATGAAACATACATACATGGCCCCAAAGGCCACCACAATCAAATTCTTCTCCGAAGAAAGTCTGATGGTAACACAGAGTAGTCTCGGCATTGGCGGACAAAATGGTGCGACAGTCGACACCAAGGGCGATGTCCTCTCTAACAAACGGCAGCACCCCATCTGGGGCGAGCAACACAATGGCATGTGGGACAACATGAGCAAATAGACTCTAATATATAGTGCATAATAATAGCGGCAGTGCTCTTCTGGTCAGAAGAACACTGCCGCTGTTAAGTAGGTGTTCATAATTATTTTTACATTGAAAGTACGTTATCGGGGCGCAGATGTTTTCTTCGTGTGAGGGAGCATAGCGGGCTATGTGACCGAAGACGAAGGACACAGATGCGTCTCGAGAACGTGCTTTCAATGTGAAAATGACACCTGCTGATTGTATAAAATAATTTTGAACACCTACTTATTATATAGATATTCGGTAATCACATCTGCCCGCTCGTGCGCAGATACTTTTCCATCACCATCACCTGTATCATCTCCTCGCGTTCGGCGTCCCAAAACTGCCGCACATACGCATGGGCGTGGTCAATGATGGCTTGTGCCTCGTCGGGGTGTGATATGTAGTACTGAAGTTTCTCTTCGAGGTCTGAAAAGTCCTCCTTCACTTCCACATAGTGATAGCCGGGGCGTAATGTGCCCTCCATAAACCATGTTTCGCACGTGGGGCGTGTCATCACCGCCAGCGAGTTCGACGACATTACCCACTTCAGGTTCGACGCTACGTCGTTGCCCTCAAGCGCCATGATAAATTTGTAGTCAAGGTGTTCGGCTATGGTCTTTTTCGCTGTCATCCACTCCTCGGGGCAACCCTCGTTGCGCCCTACCACACCGCAGTCGCACAGCGGCGAACCAAAAAACTTTTCGAGAAAAGCAGTGCGCAGACGGCTCTGGCGTATCTTGCCCCTGAATATGGCACAATCGCGTTTGGCAGCAAACGGCTTGGTGTCGTGCACATACATGAAGTGGCGCAACTTGTCAAGTTTCAGCACCACTGAGTTGGCATTGTCGTCATTTATCAGTCGGCTCTTCACCACCGTGGGCTTCTCGGGCGTAAAGTACACGTCGCCCGGACAAAAGTTCCAGCGCAGCCCCTTGTCAAACCAACGTGTCACGTCATGTTGGTCGAAGTAGTAGGCCGTGTGAAACAGTTTGCGCCCGTAGTCGCCCAGCGCGCCCGTATACATCAGCCAGCTGCGGTCGCGCTGCACACTGTCCTCTGTGGACATTTGCCAGGGCGCATTGATGCGGCAGTAGTAATCTACTCTGCGGCACATCTCGCCGTAGTCCGCCCGTTGACGGGCCTTGGCTAATAAATGTGCACGCCGATGCCGGTACCATGCATCGGGCACCGCCAGTCCCAACGTTTTTTGAGCAAACCATAAGGCTTTGATAGGTTTGCCACTGCGCAGTTTGTATATAATGTTGTCGCTCATCAGCCTTTTATGTATTCAATAGTCGGATTAAAATGCAGTCCGTCAAGGCAGCCTTTTATCACAGCCTTCTTAAATTCGGCAATATGGCTCTGGTCGTCGCGGCGCTTGAGACGATGTATGTACAGACGATATTTGTTAAGCACTGAGATGTAAAACTTCAGTTTGTTAGTTGAACGACGCTTCAAGTAGCACGTGTTGCGCACTTGGTAATAAAAGCGTCCTGCCATTTCGTTAGGCGCCTTATCTATTGAGGGGAAATAATTCTGACGCGTTTTGTGATACACCTGGCTTGCGGGCACAAAGTAGCATTCATAGCCCGCGCGTTTAATGCGGTCGGTATATTCAATGTCGTCACACCAAATAAAGAACTCCTTGATGGGCAGCCCCACTTTACGCACCGCATCACTGCTCACCATTACCGACACAAACGAGCACAATTTGCATGCAAAGCACGTTTCGCCGCCCACAGTCAGGGCTTCTGCTCCGCCAAAGGGCTTTTCTACCAGTGCCGGCTTGTTCATGGCGTGCAGCGTGCCATCGGTCCATAGCACCTTGCTGCACACAAATCCCGTTTTATCATCAGCCGCTGCCACTTTGGCAAGCCGTTTCAGCGCATCAGGTTGTGGCATGGTGTCATCGTCCATCAGCCACACAAAGTCGCAACCGGCTTCCACGGCCAGCTTCGTGCCAAGTGCAAAACCGCCAGCTCCGCCAATGTTGCGTTCGGTGCGCACCACATGCAGTTTTGAGTCACCTTTCAGTGAGTCGAGCCATTCCTTTGTGCCGTCAGTCGAGCAGTTGTCAATAATCCAAAGTTCTGTCGGCGGCAGCGTCTGTGCCTTCAGAGCCTGCACGCATTCTTTGAGCAAAGCCAAGCGGTTGTATGTTACAACCACGCAATTTATCTTCATATTATATATTATATACGTGTAAACAGATTAACAGATTAACGGGTTGACAAGTATGTTTACTTGTATTCTTTACCGATCCGTAGCCTATCTTATGCAAAGATAGTGCAAGGTGAGAGCAGAACACCAAACTTGTTTGAGTGTTTTACCGAACCGTAGCCTATCTTATGCAAAGATAGTGCAAACCGAGCGAAGAGAGTCAAGCTTGCTTGAACTTTCTTCCGAGGTGCCGCCTATCTTATTCAAAGATAGTGCAAACCGAGCGAAGAGAGTCAAGCTTGCTTGAACTTTCTTCCGAGGTGCCGCCTATCTTATTCAAAGATAGTGCAAACCGAGCGAAGAGAGTCAAGCTTGCTTGAACTTTCTTCCGAGGTGCCGCCTATCTTATTCAAA
>ENA-UERK01002820-UERK01002820.1-human-gut-metagenome-genome-assembly--contig:-NODE-2820-length-11088-cov-3.920443_pt1 | contig 11088 bp, 11 predicted proteins | sample MGYA00242957_ERZ507957 | MGnify/ENA primary metagenome ERZ507957 (study PRJEB26167, sample SAMN06115538) | human gut metagenome | host: Homo sapiens | place: China:Heilongjiang | collected 2015-11-06... | reverse complement strand
AAAAAACCTTTTTCGCCAAGCAACGAGCCCAAAAGTAACGGGTTACATTTTAAATTTACAACATCCAAATTTTCGCACCCTGGCAATCCGAATTTGTTTTTGGGAACACCCATGACGAGAGCAAACCATTTTTTGTTACCGTTATGTCTGAACACTTCATAATCAGGATATTCTATCCACGAACAATCCGGCTCTATGCCGTAATTTTCTTGTATATACACTTTAAATTCCGATCTGTCCATACCATTACCTCCCGATTTTTTTACTAAAAATATTATACCGCTTTTATGACTGAACTCGTCATTTTGACATGTTTAATACGCAAAGCGGCGGCGATCAGATGACCTCGCCGCCGCTTATATTTAATATTTCGCCCGTTATAAAGCCGTTTTCGGCAAGCATAAAGCAAGCCGAGGCGACTTCCTCGGGCGTTCCCGTTCTGCCGAGCGGAATTTCCGCTATCGCCTCTCGTCTGTCCTCGCCGACAATATTGTCGTTCATAGGCGTATCTATAAAACCCGCCGCAATCGCGTTTACGCGGATTTTAGCCGAAGCGTATTCCTTGGCGAGCGACTTGGTAAGACCTATAATCGCCGCTTTGGAAGCCGCATACAACGCCTCGCAGGACGCGCCCGCCACGCCCCACATAGACGAAAAATTTATTATCGCGCCGCCGCGCGAAAGCATCTCCGGCAGCACCCTTTTTATAACGTTTACCGTGCCTTTTACGTTGACCGAAAACACCTTGTCGAAATCCTCTTCGGTAGTGTCGAGCAAAGTTTTTATGGGCAACGCGACCCCCGCGCAATTTATAAGCGCGTCTATACGACCGTACTTTTTTAAAAAGTCGGTAATCGCCTTATCTACAGACGAATAGTCGGTTACGCTAAAAGGCAGAAGTTCGCCGTTTATCTCCCCGACGAGTTTTTCCGCGGCGCATTTATTCTTATTATAATTAACGCCGACGAGGTATCCTTCGGCGGCGAATTTGCGGGCGAGCGCGCGGCCTATGCCGCCGCTCGCCCCCGTTATTATTACAGTTTTCAAGATTACTTCTTAACGCGCTCCATGTACTCGCCCGTTCTCGTGTCTATCCTTATGGTTTCGCCTTCGTTTACGAACATAGGAACCTGAATTTCAACGCCGGTTTCGAGTTTAGCCCTCTTGGTGGCGTTGGTTGCGGTATTGCCCGCTACGCCGGGTTCGGACTCGGTTACGAGAAGTTCCACAAAGTTTTCGCAATCTACCGAGAAAGCTTTGCCCTTGTAGAATTTAACGGTAACGGGGTCGTTCTCTTTAATCCATTTAAGAGCGTCCTCTACCTGCTCGTAGTTAAGCGGCTCCATATTGTACTCTTCGTCCATAAAATAGTACAATTCGCCGTCGTTGTAAGAATAGGTCATCTTCTTGGTTTCGATAACCGCGTTCTCGAACTTTTCGGTGGGGTTGAAGGTTATCTGCAAAACCTTGCCGTCTACAACGTTTTTAAGCGTAGTTCTTACGAACGCCGCGCCCTTACCGGGTTTAACGTGGAGGAAGTCTACTACCGTCCAGACCTTCCCGTCGTATTCGATAGTTACGCCTTTTCTTAAATCGCCTGCTAATACCATAATGTTTAACTCCTTGGTGTAATCTCCTCCGCCGCTACGAGCGCGAACGCAAAGAACTTACAAAATTTTTTATTTTTTAATCAATTTTTTTCTTTTTATCGAGCCATCCTCGCCTATTATGACGAGCGACTTGTCGTCTTTCATAAACGAGCGGCATTTGCCGTCCGCCATATAGCAACTGTCCTCTATCCTTATACCGAATTTGCCGTCGATATAAACGCCGGGTTCGTCGGAAAAGACCATTCCGTCCGTAAGCGCGGCTTCGCCCTTGGGGGATAAATAAGGAAATTCGTGAATATTCACGCCTATTCCGTGTCCTAAAGAGTGGGTGAAATATTTGCCGTAGCCGAGCGAAGTCAGAACGTCTCTCGCGTAAGCGTCGGCCTGTTTACCCGTATCTCCCGCCTTTATCTTTTCTGCCGCCTCTTTATGCGCTACCAACACTGCGAGATAGGCTTTTTCGAACTTTTCGTCGGGAGTGCCGTAGAACATCGTGCGCGTCATATCCGAACAATATCCGTTATAAAGACAACCGAAGTCCATTAAAACGCACTCGTTCTTTTTAAGTTTGGTTTCGCCCGTCTGATGGTGCGGAACGGCGGCGTTCTTGCCGAAAGCGACTATCGTATCGAACGAAGTGCCGCTTGCGCCGTTTTTACGGAAGTTATATTCGAGCGTTGCCGCAACCTCGTTTTCGGTAACGCCTTCGCGGATGACGGAAAGCGTCTGCAACCAGGATTTTTCGGCTATTTCGCAAGCGCGCTTAATGCTTTTAAGTTGGTCGGCGGTTTTTACCGACTGCATCGTTTTAAGTTCGCCGGAAATATCTTCGTAATCAAAGCCGAGCGATTTTAAATTATCGTACTCGCTTATCGTGGTAACGGTAAAGTCTATGCCTACGCGCTTTGCTCCCACGTCCTCGGCGATTGCCTTAAACGCGGAGTAATCGCTGCCGAGTATAACCTTTACGCCTTTTTTGGTAAGAGCGCGTTCGGCGGCTTTTAAATATCTGTTGTCCACCACGAAAGTAACTTCCGTTTTAGTTACGACGACGTAACCCGCCGTGGAATGAAATCCGAGATAGTAAAGCCTTTCTTTTTCGTCGGTAATAAGAACTATATCGTAATTACCGAAATTAAAACTTTTACTCATAGTATATATATTATCACAAAACGCCTTTTTCGTCAATTATTTTTAAATTCTTTTTATTCTTCGGGCGTAGTATTTTGCGAATTTTCTTGCGCGGAAGGAGTATTTTCTCCGTCCGACTGCTTGTCGGGAGTGTTTTCGGCTTTTGCCGCCGCCTCGTCGGCGACTTTCTGCTCGGCGGCGCGCTTGGCGTTTTCTCTTTCTTCGGCGCGTTTTTGGGCAAGTTTTTTAACGTAATCCTCGCCGTACACCGTGGACGCCGCGGAAATTTTACCAAGACTTTGCGCACTCAACCGTTCGAGTTCGAGTTTGTAGCGTTCTATCTTCTTTTCGTTGCCCGGGCGAATAATTATAAACCACGCCAGCGTATAAAGCACGAACGCGCCGTATATACACGACCATACGACAAATCTCGTAAGCGAATATTTTACTTCCGTATTAAACTGCGCAAGTATAAACGACGTTAAAACTATTGCGTAAACAAGCGTCAGCATTACAAGCGTAAATACTGTGGAAAAACTCACCGCTTTGTTCAAATCCTTTAATCTGGGCAACTTTTTGGCGTAAAAACTACGTTCGCCCATACTTGCCTTTTTACGTTCTTCTTTGGCGGAAACTTTTTTTACGTCCTTAAAATCATCTCTTATCATTAGTGTTACCTCCGTTTAAAATATCTTTTAAAAATTGTCCCGTATAACTTTGCTTAACCTCGGCAACCTGTTCGGGCGAGCCGCAGGCGACTACCGTGCCGCCGCCGTCGCCGCCTTCCGGTCCTAAGTCTACAATATAATCCGCAACCTTTATAACGTCGAGATTATGCTCGATAACTATTACCGTGTTGCCCGAATCGACGAGCCGTTTAAGTATGGTAATGAGTTTATCCACGTCGTAACTGTGCAGCCCCGTGGTGGGTTCGTCGAGAATATACAGCGTTCTGCCCGTGGAACGTTTGGAAAGTTCGGTCGCGAGTTTTACCCTCTGCGCCTCGCCGCCCGAAAGGGTTGTAGCCGCTTGCCCGAGTTTTATATAACCCAAGCCGACCTCCTGTAACGTTTTTATTTTATTGTATATCCTCGGCACGTTTTCAAAAAAGTCAACGGCCTCGTCAACGGTCATTTCAAGTACTTCGGAAATATTTTTACCCTTGTACTTTACTTCGAGCGTTTCGTGATTATAGCGTTTGCCTTTACACACTTCGCACGGTACGAAAACGTCGGGTAAAAAGTGCATTTCTATTTTTATTATGCCGTCGCCGCTGCACCGCTCGCACCTGCCGCCCGCAACGTTGAACGAAAACCTGCCCGACTTATATCCGCGTTCGCGCGCGTCGGTCGTGGCGGCGTACAGTTCGCGGATAGGCGTAAACGCGCCCGTATAAGTCGCGGGGTTACTCCTCGGCGTTCTGCCTATGGGGCTTTGGTCTATCGCTATAACGTTATCGAAATAATCCACGCCCTTAATATCCTTAAAATCGCCTATGCGCATCTTCGCGCCGTTCAGAGCGTTGGCAAGCACGGGCAATAATATCTCGTTTACGAGCGAACTTTTACCGCTGCCCGAAACGCCCGTTACCGCGGTGAAAAGCCCTACGGGGAATTTTACGTCTACGTTTTTAAGGTTGTTTTGTTTTGCCCCGAAAACTTCGAGCCACCTGCCGTCGGGTTGGCGGCGCATATAGGGTATCTCTATTTTTCTTCTGCCGGCAAGGTAATCGCCGGTGATAGAACGAGGCTCGGCGCAGATATCTTCAACCGTGCCTTTGGCTACTACTTCGCCGCCGTGTACGCCCGCTTTAGGACCTATATCCACTATAAAGTCGGCGGCGCGAATGGTATCCTCGTCGTGTTCGACCACGATAAGCGTATTGCCTAAATCGCGCAGATGCAAAAGCGTATCTATAAGTTTACGGTTATCGCGTTGGTGCAAGCCTATGCTCGGCTCGTCGAGAATATACAAAACGCCCGTAAGTCCGCTGCCTATCTGCGTTGCAAGCCTTATTCTTTGCGCCTCGCCGCCCGAAAGCGTACCCGCCGAACGCGAAAGCGTAAGATATCCCAGTCCCACGTCTATAAGAAATTTAAGTCTTGCCTTTATTTCCTTGATAATCGCCTTGGAGATAAGTTTTTGCGTTTCGTTAAACTGCAGATTTTCTATAAAAGAATACGCTTTGACTACCGACAAATCGCAAAGTTCGGCTATATTCATGCCGCCCACCGTAACGGCGAGAGCCTCTTTTTTAAGCCTTTTGCCGTGGCATTCCGTACATGGCGAACTTACCATGTATTTTTCTATTTCGCTCTTGGTATAGTCGCTCGTGGTTTCTCTGTAGCGGCGTTCGAGATTAGGTATAACCCCCTCGTATGCGGAATAATAACTGCCGCTGAAAGTACGGGTGCTGTAAGACATATTTATCTTTTCGCCGCCCGTGCCGTAAAGCAAAATATGCAGAATATCCTTGGGCAGGTCCTTTACGGGAGTATCAAGACTGAAACCGTAATGTTTTGACAGCGCGCGGAAATACATCGCGCTGATTTTTCCCACGTCGAGATTCCATCCCGTAACGGTAAGCGCGCCCTGATTCAAACTTTTGTTCGGGTCGCCTATAACGAGTTTTTCGTCTATACGGGTGGTAAAGCCCAAGCCGTTACAAACGGGACACGCGCCGAAAGGATTATTGAACGAGAAAAGCCGAGGTTCGATTTCTTCTATGGAAATTCCGCAATCGGGGCAGGCATAGTTGGTGGAATACAGTTCGGACTTGCCGTCGCTCTCTATCTGTACCAGCCCTTCGGCGAGTTTAAGCGCGGCTTCCAGACTGTCGGTAAGGCGTTTTCTCATTCCGTCCTTTACTATAAGCCTGTCCACTACCACGGATATATTGTGTTTTATGTTTTTTTCGAGTTTAATCTCCTCGGACAAATCGTAAACCGAACCGTCGATTTCCACTCTTGCGTAGCCGCTCTTGCGGTAACCTTCGAGTTGTTTGCCGTACTCGCCTTTTCTGCCGCGAACTACGGGCGCGTTCACGAGTATTTTACTGCCCGCGGGCATTGCCATAACCTGCTCGGCAATCTGATCGACGGTTATTTTTTCTATTTCCCTGCCGCACTTCGGGCAATGCGGAACGCCTACTCTTGCGTATAAAAGCCTTAAATAATCGTAAATTTCGGTAACCGTGCCGACCGTCGAACGCGGATTGTTGGAGGTGGTTTTCTGGTCTATCGAAATAGCGGGAGAAAGTCCCTCTATACTCTCCACGTCGGGCTTTTCCATTTGTCCCATAAACATACGCGCGTAACTCGAAAGACTTTCCATATACTTTCTTTGTCCCTCGGCGAATATGGTATCGAACGCCAGCGTGGATTTACCGCTACCCGAAAGTCCCGTAAACACCACGAGTTTATCGCGCGGTATTTCGAGGTCGATATTTTTAAGGTTATTCTCTTTTGCACCTTTAATTTTAATGTAGTTAATCATAATTTCTTACTTGATATATGCGTACTTTTCCTCGTCTTTGCGAAGCGGAAAGTTCCGATGGAAGATAAACTCCGCGCCCATATCCACAGGTGATTGCGTTAAATTATTCCTCCGTTTCGGTACGGACGTAAAATACTTGTTTAGGTCCGTCGTCTTTCATAAGGCAACCTTTGCGATATTTGAAAATCAATAAAATCGTATCGTACAAATCTCCCGCGCAACCGCCGAAATGTATGGCGAAAAGCAATCGGAAAATTATTCCCGTCGTAGTTTCGCCCGCGATTGCTATTCCGATTATAAACACCAAATCGAATAGCAAAAACGGCGATAATAACGCTATAAGCGAAGTTTTCTTGCCTATGTAAATATTCGGCACGCCGCAATAAGCAACGGTTTTTGTAAAACCGAAAGTGAGTTTTTCGCCCGTAAGCACTTTATACGCAACACCGTGCGTAAGTTCGTGAAGTACGATATAAGCAAACGAAGCAACTACGAAAATCCCGAGCGGCAACAGTACCGAAGTCAAATACCACTTCAATATATCCTCTTCGCCGTCGGTCTTTGCCAAATCGACTAAAATTATCCTTCCGCTGCATACGATATCGGTGATAACGTAAACCGCAATCATTATAATAACAGCCGCTAAATTCATATAAACGGTAAACTTCTTACTTTTTGCGTCTACTACTTTATCTTCGCGATAGCCTGCGGGCAATTCGCGGTAAAAATCTTTTTCTTTTGTCATTTCGTCCTCATCTTCCTTTTAAGTTGCGCTATGGTATCGCGGATTTCTATACACCGCTCAAAGTCGAGGTTTGCCGAGGCAACCTTCATAAGCGCCTGCAACTTCTCAATTTCCTCGGGTATGTCCTTGGCTTTTACATCCTTGGTATTATCCGCTTTTTTGCTTATTTCAAGCGTGTTGGTTATCTTTTTGATTATTGTTTTCGGCGTTATGCCGTGCGCGGCGTTATATTCCGACTGAATTTTCCTTCGGCGCGCCGTTTCGCCTATGGCGCGTTTCATACTGTCGGTAATTACGTCGGCGTACATTATCACCCTGCCTTCGGCATTTCGCGCGGTTCTGCCTATGGTCTGTATAAGCGCGGTGTCGCTGCGCAAAAAGCCTTCCTTATCGGCGTCGAGAATGGCAACGAGTTTTACCTCGGGTAAATCCAGTCCTTCGCGCAAAAGGTTTATGCCGACTAACACGTCTATATCGCCGCGGCGGAGTTCCTGTATAATGTCTATCCTTTCGAGCGTGTCTATATCGCTGTGCATATACCGCACTTTTACGGCTTGCTCTTTAAGATAGTCCGTAAGGCTTTCCGCCATTCTCTTGGTCAGCGTGGTAACGAGTACTCTGCCGCCCGAGGCGACGACTTTATTTATTTCCGACTGCAAATCGTCTATCTGCCCTTTTGTGGGTCGCACCTCCACTTCGGGGTCTAAAAGCCCCGTAGGGCGAATTATCTGTTCGGCGTTATTGTCCGAAATAGAAAGTTCGTACTGCGCCGGGGTGGCGGAAATATACACCGTCTGCCCTATGCGCGCCGAAAACTCGTCGAAAGTAAGCGGTCGGTTGTCGTAAGCCGACTTTAACCGAAAGCCGTACCCCACGAGGTTGTCTTTTCTCGCCCTGTCGCCGTTATACATAGCGCGTATCTGCGGAATGGTCATATGGCTTTCGTCGATAAAAACTATAAAATCTTTGGGGAAATAGTCTATCAGCGTAAAGGGCGGTTCGCCCGCCTTGCGCCCGTCGAAATAACGGCTGTAATTTTCTATGCCGCTGCAATAACCGACTTCGCGCATCATCTCTATATCGTAAGAGGTGCGTTGCAAAAGCCTTTGCGCCTCGAGCAGTTTGCCCTGATTTTTAAGCGCGTCCACCTCGGCGCGCATATCGTTTTCTATACGAGCAAGCGAGGTTTCCATTTTTTCGTCGCCGACGGCGTAGTGGCTCGCGGGGAATATCGCCACGTGTTTAAGCGTGTTTATCGCCCTGCCCGTAACGAAATCGCATTCGCTTATGCGTTCTATCTCGTCGCCGAAAAATTCCACGCGGATATATATCTGGTCGTTTGACGCGGGGAAAATTTCCACCACGTCGCCGCGCACGCGGAAAGACGAACGCGTAAAATCTATATCCTTGCGCTCGTATTGCCGCGAAACGAGTTTACGCATAAGTTCGTCGCGATCGAGCGTCATTCCCTCGCGCAGGGAAACCGCAAGCGCGAAATATTCCTCGGGCGCGCCCAGACCGTATATGCACGAAACCGACGCCACGACTATTACGTCGTTACGCTCGGCAAGCGAACAGGTCGCGCTGTGGCGCAGTTTGTCTATCTCGTCGTTAATTGAAAGGTCCTTTTCTATATAAGTATCGGTTGACGGAATGTAGGATTCGGGTTGGTAGTAGTCGTAGTAGGAAACGAAATATTCCACGCGGTTTTCGGGGAAAAACTCCCTCAACTCGTTGCAAAGTTGAGCCGCAAGCGTTTTGTTATGCGCAATAACGAGCGTGGGGCGTTGCACGTTTTGTATAACGTTGGCCATAGTAAAAGTCTTACCGCTGCCCGTAACGCCCACGAGAACCTGACTTTTAAGTCCGTCCTCGAATCCCTCGGTAAGGCTCGCAATCGCCTCGGGTTGGTCGCCCGTAGGTTTATATTCGGAATGTAAAATAAACTTCTTTCGTTCCATCAGAATAACCCGTATAAAATTCTCGTAACCAAAAACGCCGCAAGCGAGCCGAGTACCGCCAAAAATATTTTATAGATAACACCGCGCGCGAGTTGCTTTTTTTCGCGTTCGCACAGCCGCGCTTTAAGTTTGGGCGTTATGCAAAGCACCGTTTCTTCGCCTCGCTTACATTTAACCACATCGAAATACCCTTCGAGCACGAGCGAATCGACTATAGAGCGTATCTCCTTAATTGTTTTTTTGCGTATATCCACCAGGGCAAACAGGTCGTTTTCGGATATAATGCAACTTTCGCGTTCGCCGCAAAATGAAATAACCGCCCTGACGATTTCGCGCTCCTTACGGCTTAACATATCGCCACCGCCGCAAGCGCGCCCAAAAACGCGCCTATAAACGCGCAGACAAACGCCGCCGCACATACGATAAGCGGCTTTAATCGCCCTATATCTCCGTTTTCTACGGGCGTTTGCAACAACGTTCCTTCACCGTCGTCAACGAAAAAGTCTTTATCCAGCGGCTTTATTATAGCCTGCTTTTCGTCGATATACCTTATGTCGAGATAACCTGCGGCGGCAAGGCGTTTTAAACGCTCCGTCGTTTGCTCTTCGGTAACTCCTTCCCCGCTCATTTCGCGCAGCTCGTCCGCAGAAAACAACTTATAATCTTTTCCGCAGGCAAGTCTGACGCTTTCGAGCAAAGTAATCAGTTCTCTTTTCAATATTCAGGTTTTACGCCTTTATCGGTTGCGGCACGAAAATCGCAGCCATAAGCATTCCGAAAAATACAATACATATCGCCGCGCCGACAATACCTATGACCATAGCCCATTTAAAAGTAATCGACTTGCATTTAGCGTTGCGCACGGCGGCGGTAACTATAGCCGCGACCGAAAAAGCAAAGCCGGCGCCGTAAAAAAACGATGCCAATAAGCCGATTAAAGCAAGAATAAGCGGCACACGCTTATACCTGCGCGCGGCGAAATAATCGCGACGGGCGTATTCTTCCGCCAACGCGGCGGAATTGCCGTCGAAGGCGGCGGAAGGTTGCCCGTTTTCCGCTGTTGCGTGGGCGGCGGTTTCGTTTTCGTCCGTTTTTTCGATTTCCGTTAAAGTCGGATTTTCGTTTTCGACTTCGCTTACCGAATTATTTTGTTCATTTATACTCATTTTAAAACCTTTTTAAACCTTTTCGGTAAATTTTACTATTTCGGTTATATCGTCAAGAGAATGGGGATGATGCCCGCACTCGGGTTTAATAAAATATTTTATATTTTCGCCGTTTTTTATAGCGTAGTCGATAAGTTTTTTACTATTATCCTCAAAGCGAACGACCTCGTCCGCGCCGCCCGCCACCACGAGCAAGGGGATTTTATGCGAGAAAAATTCCTTAAAGTTATCCACGGGGCAACCCTTGAAATTTTTGAGAGTTTCGCTCGTCAAGCAGTACTCCTCCAGCATCTCTTTATACTCGCCCGTGTCCACGGTCGGGCGCGGCCACGATTTTAAATCGAGCACGGGCGCGTCGAGATAGACTTTATCCACGTATTCGGGATAAAAAAGCGTGTAGTTAAACGCGTACAGACCGCCGCGGCTGAACCCGAAAAGCACGGGCTTTTTGCAAAGCGGAAAACGCGTTAAAAGGTCGAGGTGAAAAGCGTGCATAAGCCTTACCGCCCTGTAACTGCCGTACATATTGCTGACGGAATAATACACGCGGGTGTACCCCCTATCCAAAAGTGCGCGTTCCGCCTGATCGAACGCAAATAAAAATTCGGTTTTCCACACCCACTTACCGTTGGGATTTTCGGGAGTGATAACCGTTGCTTTAAAGCCGTTAAATTCGTATTCCGTAATCTTTTCCATACAAGTTACCGTATAACTATTATTATGCGCCTATAGTTTAGCATTTTTACGCAAAAAAGTAAAGGGTCGATATATATTTTTTTAAAATTTCAGGAATTTTTGCATAACACCCTAAAAATCCTTGCAAAAAGCCGAATAATATGTTACAATAATCAAGCATTGATTTTCGGCCTCATGGTCAAGCGGTTAAGACGTCGCCCTCTCACGGCGAAATCAGCGGTTCGAGTCCGCTTGGGGCTACCAAGTGTGTCAGTCTATAAGTCTTTTCTTATAGACCGACATTT
>ENA-UERK01002814-UERK01002814.1-human-gut-metagenome-genome-assembly--contig:-NODE-2814-length-11104-cov-3.340618_pt1 | contig 11104 bp, 15 predicted proteins | sample MGYA00242957_ERZ507957 | MGnify/ENA primary metagenome ERZ507957 (study PRJEB26167, sample SAMN06115538) | human gut metagenome | host: Homo sapiens | place: China:Heilongjiang | collected 2015-11-06... | reverse complement strand
ACATAATTTTTGAAAATCTTATATGAAAATATGACGCTTATAAGATTTTCACTTAAATGGTAACATAGATATAGCGACGCTGTCAATAAAACATCAAAAAAACTTTACAAAAATTGTAAGAGAAGTGTTTTTGCCCGATATATAAAAGTGCCGACGGCGAGATTGACAAATCTCGCCGTCGGCGCAACTTTAAACGATATTTATTTTTTTAATAAGGAAAAGAATTTTTCGGGCGAGTAGTTTACTACTAATTCGTCGGGGAAATTGACTATTTGCAATACCTTATATATATTGTCAAAGTCGAGTATATGATCTTTGCCGTGGCTGTCGCTGCCGAGCGAGATGTAAACGCCTTTCTTTTCGCAAAGCAAAAGCATTTCTATAAGTCCGTAAATATTATAACCGCGGTAGCCGTTTTTGCTTACGCCTACGGCGTTGAATTCGAGAATGGTTCCGTTCGCTTTGGCGGCGTCGGTCAACAGTGAAAAATTTATTTCGTAAGTCGGGTCGTCGGGGTGTCCGATAATATTGACGAGCGGATTTTCGCAGGCGGCTACGAGCGCGCGCGTGTTTACCTCTTCGCTTTGGGGTTTAAAAATCTCTTTATGAAGTGAGGCTATGCAATAGACTAAATTTTTGCAATCGGACTTTTCCAAATCGACTTTGCCGTCGCGGCTTAACACGTTGAGTTCCGCGCCGTATAAAATATTTACGCCGAACAGTTTTTTGTCCGAATACGAAATCGACGAAAAATAACTCTTGCCGCACGAACCGAGCATTTTCGGAGCGTGTTCGGTTATGCCGAGATATTCTGCGCCGCGTTTTTTCGCCTCGCGCGCCATATCCGTAACCGTGTCGGTAGTATGATGCCCGCTCGCAACGGAGTGGGTATGTAAGTCCATTTTCGCCTGCATGATCTTATTATACTACAAATTTTATCAAAAAACAATAATTTTAAGCCGCTTTTTTAAAATTTTACAATGAAAACAACACAAAACAACGAGTTTACACAAAATTTTTTTGATTTTTTTGTTGTTTTGTGTTGACATTCGTTTAATTGTGGTGTATAATTAAGCCATGGAACTAAACGAGGCACTTACGACAAAAGAAAAATTAAGAATAGTACAGGAACTCGTTCCCGGCAAGCAAATCACGCTTGCGCACGTTATCGCCAATCCCGATCCGATAATGTACCGCAAACTCGGGCTTAACCCCGCGGTGGATTATTCCAAAAACGCGATAGGCATAGTGTGCATGACGCCTGCGGAATCTGCGATAGTAACCGCGGACATAGCGATAAAGGCGAGCGGCGTTGAAATAGGCTTTGTGGACAGGTTCAGCGGCACGCTCATATTACTGGGCACCGTGTCCGAAGTTTCGACTTCCATAGAGGCGGTTTTGACTTACGCCGAAAACGTGCTTAAATTTACCACCTGCCACCTGACCAAGACGTGAAAAAGAAGATTATGTTCATGGGCAGGAGCGGAGCGGGCAAAACCACTCTTACGCAAGCCCTGTACGGCGAGGATATAGCCTACCACAAAACGCAGTACGTAAATTACAGTCAATATATAATAGACCCACCCGGGGAATATATAGAGGACAAGCAGTTCGGATTTGCTCTCGCGCTGTATTCTTACGAGGTTGACGTAATAGGGTTCGTACTTGCGGCGAACGAGCCGTTTTCGCTCTATTCGCCCGCGTCAACGGCAACCGCCACCCGCGAGGTGATAGGTATAGTAACGCAAATAAATTCGCCTGACGCTGACAAAAATCTCGCCAAGGAATGGCTGGAGATAGCAGGTTGCGAAAAAGTTTTTTTCGTAGACAGCGTTACGCGCGAAGGTTTAGACGAGTTAATTGCTTATCTCGGTTGGGATAAGAAAGATTAAATAAGTAAAAAATATAATCAAAAGATTATAAGGAGATCATAATGGTAAACGAATTTGAAATCAAAAAACAGATTTGCGAAATCGGCAAAAGGATTTACAATCAGGGCATGGTTGCCGCAAACGACGGAAACATTTCCGTAAAACTCAACGATCACGAATTCCTTTGCACCCCCACGGGCGTATCGAAGGGATTTATGACCCCCGAGTACATTTGTAAAGTAGACGAAAACGGCAATGTTATACAAGCCAACCCCGGTTTTAAACCTTCGTCGGAAATTAAAATGCACATGAGAGTTTACAAGGAAAGACCCGACGTTCAATCGGTAGTACACGCTCACCCCATTTACGCGACTTCTTTCGCGATAGCGGGTATTCCTTTAACTCAGCCCATTATGCCCGAAGCGGTTATCGCGCTCGGTTGCGTACCCATCGCCGAATACGGTACTCCTTCGACCAACGAAATTCCCGACGCTGTTTCCAAATACCTTCAGTATTTCGACGCCGTTCTTCTGGCTAACCACGGCGCGCTCACTTATTCCGATTCGCTCCTTAACGCGTATCACAAGATGGAATCGGTTGAGTTCTATGCAAAACTCCTGTTCAATTCCAGACTTCTCGGCGGACCGAAGGAACTTTCCAAGGCGCAGGTCGAAAGACTTTACGAAATTCGCCGTCAGTTCGGTTTAAAGGGTAAACACCCCGCAAACATCTGCCTTAACAACAAGAATGGCGAGTTCAGCTGCCATAACTGCGAGTCCTGCGGAGCAGGCTGCTCGAGCGAAGAAAAACCCGCCGACGCCGAAACTATTGCGGCTATAACCAAAAAAGTTATAGAGCAACTCGGACTTAATAAATAATTCAGACTAAGTTAAACGGAGAAGTTCAAATGCAATTTACCGATAACGACGTGTCCGCAATCGTAAAACAGGTCGTAGCGAAACTTAACCTTACCGAGCCTACGGGCAGTATGGGACTTTTCGACGATATGAACGACGCGATAGCGGCGGCAAAAAAGGCGCAGGAGGTCGTTAAAAAAATGCCTCTCGACGCCCGCGAAAAAGTTATCGCCAATATCCGTAAAAAGACGATAGAAAACGCCGAAATTCTCGCGCGTATGGGCGTTGAAGAAACGGGTATGGGTAACGTCGGACACAAAATAATGAAGCACAGGCTCGTCGCCGAAATGACCCCCGGTACGGAAGATATTAAAACTACCGCGTGGTCGGGCGACAAAGGGCTTACCCTTATAGAAATGGGTCCGTTCGGTGTAATAGGCGCGATTACGCCTTGTACCAATCCGAGCGAAACCATTATCTGCAACACGATAGGTATGTTTGCCGCAGGCAACACCGTAGTGTTCAATCCGCACCCCGCGGCGATTAAAACTTCCAACTACGCGGTTGACATGGTCAACAAAGCATGCGTAGAGGCGGGCGGACCTGCAAATATCTGTTGTTCGCTCTATAAGCCGACTTTGGATTCGAGCGCGGTTATGATGCACCACAAAGATATCCAACTGCTCGTGGCTACGGGCGGACCGGGCGTAGTTACCGCGGTACTTTCTTCGGGTAAGCGCGGAATAGGCGCGGGCGCGGGCAATCCTCCCGCACTCGTAGACGAAACCGCCGACGTAAGAAAAGCCGCCGAGGATATTGTAAACGGTTGTACGTTCGATAATAACCTGCCTTGTATTGCCGAAAAAGAAATAGTCGCCGTAGACGAAGTTTGCGACAGACTTATGCAATATATGGTAGAAGAGCAGGGTTGTTACCTTGCCTCCAAAGAAGTGCAGGATAAACTTATCGCTACCGTTCTTACGCCCAAGGGACTTAACCGTAAATGCGTCGGAAGGAGTGCGAAAGCGCTACTTGCGATGGTCGGCGTAGACGTTCCCGATTCTATCCGTTGTATAACTTTCGAGGGAGAAAAGGAACATCCGCTTATCGCGACCGAACTTATGATGCCTATTTTAGGCGTGGTAAGGGCGAAAGATTTTGAAGACGCAGTAGAAAAAGCGGTATGGCTCGAACACGGCAACAGGCACAGCGCGCATATCCATTCTAAAAACGTGGATCATATAACGCAGTACGCAAAGGCGATAGATACGGCTATTCTCGTTAAAAACGGTCCGTCTTACACGGCTCTCGGCTTCGGCGGCGAAGGTTATTGTACTTTCACCATAGCAAGTCGTACGGGCGAAGGCTTGACGGCGGCACACTCTTTCACCAAATCGCGCAGATGCGTTATGGTCGAAAGTCTTTGCATAAGATAAGTTTAAAGCGAAAAAACGATAAAATCGTTCATAAAGGAATATCAATATGAATAATGAAAATATCGAACAAATAGTAAAAAAGATTTTAAGCGAGATGGGCGGAACTTCCGCTCCGTCGGCTGCGGCGTCGAGTAAGGCTATACCCGAAAAAGCGCGCGTTGCGATGCTCGTAGAAAAAGAAAGATTCGAACTTCAGGAGTATAAAATTCCCGAAGTCGGCGACGACGATATCCTCGTTAAGGTTGAGGGTTGCGGCGTTTGCGGCACCGACGCTCACGAGTTCAAACGCGATCCGTTCGGACTTATCCCCGTAGTTTTAGGACACGAAGGCACGGGCGAAATAGTCAAAATGGGTAAAAACGTCGTTAAGGACAGCGCGGGTAAGTCGCTTAAATTAGGCGATAAGGTTGTTACCTGCATGATTTTCGCGGACGATCCAGAAATCACCATGTACGACCTTAACAAACAAAACGTAGGTAAAGCCGACGTTTACGGACTTATCAAGAACATCGGGGACGATTATTTCACCGGCTGGTTTGCCGATTATATCCTTATCAAAAAGGGTTCTACGGTATTCAACGTAAGCGACCTCGACCTCGATTCGAGAGTTCTGATAGAGCCTTGTGCGGTTCTGGTACACGCGGTAGAGCGCGCCAAGACTACGGGCATTCTTCGTTTCAACTCGAGAGTGGTAGTGCAAGGCTGCGGACCTATCGGTCTTATCTGCATAGCCGTTCTTCGTACCATGGGTATAGAGAACATAGTTGCGGTTGACGGTAACGAAAATCGTCTTGCGTTCGCCAAGAGAATGGGCGCGGAAAAATCCGTAGACTTCAGAAACTACAAGGGTGCGGAAGCGCTCGGCGAGGCGGTTAAAGAAACTTTCGGCGGACATTACGCTGATTTCGCTTTCCAATGCACGGGTAACCCCGTCGCGCACGCCAACATCTATAAGATGATAAGAAAAGGCGGCGGTCTTTGCGAACTCGGTTTCTTTATAAACGGCGGCGACGCGACGATCAATCCCCACTTTGACCTTTGCGCAAAGGAAATAACGCTCGTAGGCAGTTGGGTTTACACCCTTCGCGATTACGCGACTACGTTCGACTTCCTTAAACGCGCGCAGGCAATCGGACTTCCGATGAAAGACCTTATAACGCACCGCTTCCCCTTGGAAGAGATTAACGAGGCGTTAAAGACTAACCTTTCGATGCAGGGACTGAAAATCGCAATAATCAATAAATAATAAGGCGGCATCTTGCCCTTATAAAAAGAACTGACAAACGGAGCAAATATGGCAAAAGCAGTAGGTATTCTGGAAGTGTTCGGTCTTACGACGGCTTTCCTTGCGGCGGACGCAGCGTGCAAAGCGGCGGACGTAACGCTTGAAAATTTTGATAAAAACAAACCGGCAAACGCCGACAAACTCCCGGTACCGTTGCTCGTAACCATAAAGATCCGTGGCGATGTTTCCGCCGTAGAGGCGGGACTTAAAGCGGCGCGTGCGGTTGCGGAAAGCACGACGGGCGTCGTTGCCGAACATATAATAGCAAATCCCGCGGAGGACACCGAAAAAATGTTGAAACTCAGCGGAATGGATAAGGCCTGATAACCGCCTTATAAAAGCGTTATCATATAAAAAACAGTAAAATAATCGGAGGATTAAAAATATGGCACTCGAAGCATTAGGTATGGTAGAAACGAGAGGTTTAACCGCAGCGATTGAAGCGGCAGACTCTATGGTAAAAGCGGCTCAGGTAACGCTTGTAGGCACCGAGAAGATCGGTAGCGGACTTGTAACCGTTATGGTAAGAGGCGACGTAGGCGCGGTTAAGGCTGCTGTAGAAGCAGGTTCGGCAAGCGCGTCCAAACTCGGCGAACTCGTTGCCACCCACGTAATACCCAGACCGCATAGCGACGTAGAGAAAATTTTACCCGTTATAAAGTAATTCGGAAGGGAAAAATCAATGGGAAACGCACTCGGCTTTTTTGAAATATCGGGCGTAGTAGCCGCGGTAAACGCTCTCGACCTTATGTGTAAGGCTGCGGACGTAGAGTTCGTAACGTGGGAGAAGAAACTCGGCGGCAGACTCGTAACGATTATAATTCGCGGCGAAGTTTCGGCAGTAAGGGCTGCTATCGACGCGGCGGATAAGGGCGGAATAAAGAAACCCGTCGGAAAAGCAGTGATAGCAAATCCGCACGAGGAAATTTGGAAAGTAGTAAATAAATCGGCGGAACGGTTACAAAGAAGTATGCTTGCCAAAAGACAAGCCACTTTAAAAAGCGAAAATAACGAAAGTTATATAAAAGAAATTTAAATTTCGGAGGATACAAAAATGGCACTCGAAGCATTAGGTATGGTAGAAACCAGAGGTCTTACCGCGGCAATCGAAGCGGCAGATTCTATGGTAAAGGCTGCTAACGTAGTACTTATCGGCACCGAGAAGATCGGTAGCGGACTCGTAACCGTTATGGTAAGAGGCGACGTAGGCGCGGTTAAGTCCGCAGTTGAAGCAGGCGCGGCTAACGCGTCTAAACTCGGCGAACTCGTTGCTACTCACGTTATCCCGAGACCCCACAGCGACGTCGAAAAAATATTACCCGTCTTAAAGTAATAGTTTTTTCGTAAGTCTGCTACATACGGAAACGATCGGACTGCCGCTCTGCGGCGGCAGTCCGGATAATCCGTAAACGCCGTTTTAAGGGGAAATTCAACACCCCCTTATTGTGGCATACCCGCAAAACCGGTAAATTGAAGGAATTTTCTATGGAATACAGCGAAATAGAAAAAATTACGCGACTCGTTGCGGAAGCAATAGCATCGCAGTCGCCCGCCGAAGTAACCACGGGCTTTCAGGTTCCCGTCGGGGTTTCGGCACGCCACGTACACTTGACGCAGGCAGACGTAGAAACTCTGTTCGGCAAAGGGTATCAATTGACGAAAAAGAAAGAACTTATGGGAGGGCAGTTCGCTTCCAACGAACTCGTTACGATCGTCGGGCTTAAACTCCGCGCTATCGAAAACGTAAGAATTTTAGGTCCCGTAAGAAAAGCGTCGCAAGTCGAAGTTTCGGCAACCGACGCGGTTAAACTCGGCATAAAAGTTCCCGTGAGGGACTCAGGAGATATTAAGGGTTCCGCTCCTATCGCATTGGTCGGTCCTTGCGGCGCAATCTATCTTAAAGAGGGTTGCATAGTCGCAAAACGCCATATACATATGTCACCCGACGACGCGAGAAGGGCGAACGTAAAGGACGGAGATATCGTATCCGTCAAAGTGGATAACGAGAGAGCGACTACGTTCAACAACGTTACTATAAGGGTCGATCCTTCGTTTACGCTCGAAATGCACATCGACACCGACGAGGCAAACGCCGCAAGGATTTCGACGGGCATGAAAGCGACAATCGTAAATAACTGAAAGGCGGTTTACTTATGCTTATAGGCAAAGTCGTCGGGTCTGTCGTTTCGACGAGAAAATGCGACAATCTCGTAGGTAATAAATTCATGATAGTGGAGCCTATCCCCAGCCTTAAAATCGATAACCGTATAGTTGCGGTCGATAAGGTCGGCGCGGGTATAGGCGAACTCGTACTCGTTGCGCAAGGCAGCGCGGCGAGAATCGGTTGCGGGGACGATCGCGCGCCTATCGACGCGGCGATAGTCGGTATCATTGACGACGGACAGGGATTATAATTATAATTTTTTTACAGCAATATGAACTTGACCGAACTCGGACAACTTTATAGAGAAGCGGGTATAGTCGGCGCAGGCGGCGCGGGCTTTCCTACTTACGCCAAACTTACGGACAAGGCGGATACGATACTTCTGAATTGCGCCGAATGCGAGCCTCTTTTAAGGCTTCACAGGCAACTTCTGAAATTTCACGCCGAAGAGATTATCGAGGCGTTCGATCTGACGCGTAAGACCATGGGCGCAAAACAGGGAATAGTCTGCATAAAATCGCACTATAAGGGCGCAATTGCGGCGGTTACCGCGCTATTACCCGAATACCCGTCGTTAAAAATACACCTTCTTCCCGTGGTATATCCCGCAGGCGACGAAGTGGTGATGATTTACGACGCTACGGGCAGAGTGGTACGCCCCGGCGGGCTTCCGATAGAACAGGGAGTAGCCGTTTTCAACGTCGAAACCATGTATAACGCTTATCACGCGCTCAAAGGCGAGGCGGTCACGAGTAAACTCGTTACCGTGGCGGGCGAAGTCGAAACCCCGAAGACGGTAAGAGTACCGCTCGGCGCGAAACTTTCCGAAGTCGTCGCGCTTGCGGGCAAAGAAACGATAGAAAACGGCGTTTATTGGGTAGGCGGCCCCATGATGGGCAGAATCGCGAATAAGTCGGAAACGGTCACCAAAACCACCAACTCGATATTCGTTTTACCCGAAAACAACCGTGTGATAGATAAATTCAGAAGCGACTGGAAGATAGAAAAGGCAAGGGCGGCAGCGAGTTGCTGTCAATGCAGAATGTGTACCGACCTCTGCCCCAGATTTAATTTAGGACACCCGATCGAACCTCATAAGATTATGCACGCTGCGGCTTGCAACGATTTTCAGGACGTATCGGCGTTTCTGAACACCTTTTATTGTTCGGGTTGCGGAGTTTGCGAAAACTTCTCCTGTCCGCAAGGATTGTCGCCGAGAAAACTCGTGCTTCAGGTCAAGGGCGGACTTCGCGCGGCGGGCGTAAAACCCCCGAAAGACGTAAAAGTCAACCCCGTCAACCCCGCGAGAGAGTACAGAAAAGTCCCGCTCGAAAGGTTGGTGGCAAGGCTCGGCGTCAAAAAATATCAGGTAGACGCGCCGCTTAACAACGAACTCGTCGAAAGTTTCGGCGAAGTAAAAGAAAATCTCTCGCAACATATCGGCGCGCCCGCAAAGGCGGTCGTAAAAACGGGCGACAGAGTCGAAAGAGGTCAACTCATCGCGAAAGCGGCAGACGGTCTTTCGGTGAATATACACGCGTCCCTAACGGGAATAGTAACCCGCGCGGACGAAAAATCAATTACGATAGTAAAGGCGTAAACGTATGAGCAGAGCAATAGGCATGATTGAATACAGGACGGTTTCCGCAGGTATTACGGCAACCGATCTCATGGTTAAAACCGCAGACGTAGACATAATCGAAGCGCAGACGGTATGCCCGGGTAAATACATAGCGATAATTACGGGTGAGTTAAGCGCGGTTCGCGCCGCCGTAGATACCGCAAGGGCCGCTTACGAGGAAGCGCATATCGACAGTTTCGTACTCGGCAACCCCGACGAAACTATCTTCCCTGCGATTATGGGTACGACGACAGTTTCTCAAAACGACGTCAACTCGCTCGGTATAATCGAAACGTTCGACGCTTCGCAGATAATCGTCGCTGCCGATAACGCGGTCAAAACCGCCGAAGTAAGTCTTATAGAAATCAGACTCGCAAGAGGTATGTGCGGTAAATCTTACGCGATAATGACGGGCGAAGTAGCCGCCGTCACCGCAGCGATCGACCGCGCCAAAGACGTCGTGTCCGAATCGGGAATGTTCCTCGACAGTTCGGTTATCGCGCGTCCCGACAAGAAACTTATAGAAAAGATATTGTAATAATCGCGGCAAGTCGTAAAATCGCAGGCGTTTCGTTTACGGTTTATAAGGCTTGCCTTTTTTAATAAAATTCGTGGGGAAGTAAATGCTCGCAGTTGAAAGAAAAAACAGTATACTCGGTTTATTGCAGTCGGACGGAAGAGTAGTAGTATCGGAACTCGCCGAAAAATTCGACGTTTCCGAAGAAACCATCCGACGCGATCTCGAAAAACTCGAACGCGACGGACTCGTGCAAAAATCTTACGGCGGCGCGGTTCTTAACGAAAACGCTCAAAGCGATATGCCGCTTGCCGTAAGAAAACGTACCAACGTAATCGGCAAGCAGAAAATCGCCGAACTCGTTTCGAGATACGTACCAGATAATTCGTCGATAATGCTTGACAGTTCGTCTACCGCGCTCTTTATCGCAAAACGCATAAAAGACCGCAAAAACATGGTAGTGATAACCAACTCGCTCGAAATACTTGTCGAACTTAAAGACAGAAAAGAATGGAAAATATTTTCAAGCGGCGGACAACTCGGCGAAGACTCGCTCGCGCTCGTGGGCAGTCAGGCAGACAAGATGATTTCGAGTTTTCACGTCGATTCGGCGATAATATCCTGTAAGGGTTTTGATATAAACAAGGGCTTTACCGATTCCAACGATATGCACGCTTCGACCAAGCGCACCATGCTCGAAAATTGCGAAAAACGCGTTCTGGCGGTAGACAGTTCCAAATTCAACCGAATAGCCTTTAACGTGGTAGGCACGCTGTCGGATATAGACGTTCTCGTAACCGACGTGAAGCCTGCCGACGACTGGCTCGAAAAATTCAGACAATACGGCGTGAAATGCCTGTATCCGGAGGAATGACGAATGACGAAAGTAATAAGTTTTGCAAATAATAAGGGCGGCAGCGGCAAGTCCACTACTTGTTCGAGCGTAGGTTACGCTCTTGCCGAGCAGGGCAAAAAAGTGCTGCTTATCGACGGCGATATGCAGATGAACCTTACGTTATCGTACTTCCCCGAAGAAAAGGCTCTCGAAATAGCCAAAAGCGGCAAGAATCTTTACGAGGCGATAAAGGAGCAGAAGCCGCTCGGCGAATACGTCATGAAAACGGCGTATAAAAATATCGACGTAGTGCCGTCTTCCACGCTGATGAGCGGTATCGAATACGAACTCTTTTCAAAGTGGCAAAGAGAATTTATCCTTAAAAAACTCTTAAAGGAAATCGTCGAAAGCGGAGTTTACGATTTCGTGCTTATCGACGCTCCCCCGACGCTCGGTTGCTGGGTGATGAATATACTTATTGCAAGCGATTACGTTATTCTGCCCGTCGAAGCAAGCCC